>Ga0335069_10013846_pt1 | contig 11313 bp, 12 predicted proteins | sample Lox_Sample_11_FD_206714 | JGI IMG/M metagenome (GOLD analysis project Ga0335069, IMG submission 206714) | Soil microbial communities from Loxahatchee National Wildlife Refuge, Florida, United States - Lox_Sample_1.1 | ecosystem: Environmental > Terrestrial > Soil > Wetlands | place: USA... | reverse complement strand
GGCTCTTTTCTGGACGCCATGTCGCGCGAGTTGGCGCGCGAGCGCCGGCGCGTTCTCATTCTGTGCGGCGTCGATTTCGCGCATGTAGGGCGCAAGTTCGGCGACGAGTTCACCGTCGACGAGAAGATGGCCGGGCGCGTTCAGCAATCCGACATGGGACTGATCGAGCATATACGCAGAGGCGACGCGCGCGGATTTTTCTCGGACGTCGCCAGGGATCGCGACGCCCGCAGGATCTGCGGCTTTGCGCCGATGTACACGCAACTCGAGCTGCTTTCGGGACGCAGCGGCCGGCTGCTGAAGTACGGAATCGCGATGGAGCCGGATACCGGCTCGGCGGTTTCATTCGCCAGTCTCGCGATCGATTGATCGCGGCAATCGCGCGGCTCTCTAAATCCCTCGCGATCGGAAGATGCGACCATTTCCCGACGGCGCCGATCGGCTCGTGTCGTAGCGCGATCCGTCGAGCCAGTGCGCCAGCATCAGACGGCATCGATCGTAATGATCGGGACAGTCGCGTTTGACGGATTCCAACGCGCCGAACGCCTCGCTCGCGTCGTTGATCTCCTGCACCAGCCGATACCATCCCCGCGCCTCGGTCCACGCGGTTTCACTTGTCGGATCCAGGCCGACGGCGGAAAGAAAGTCTGAACGATTGCGAAAAACGGTTATCAGCCCGGGTGTGCTTTGCTCCGGAACGATCAATAGAGCATACATTTTCCATCACGCGCGCATCGCTGCCTGCGATGTCATCAGAGCGAAAATTTCGGCCAGCGAGACGAACACATCGGCGACGCCGTCAAGCGGGGCGCACGATTTTTCAACCTTGGCGCGAATCAAGCAGCCGACTGCAAAACGATGCAGGTTCAGCACTGCGGTCGCGATCTCGTAATTTCCCGATACGTCGATCAGCCGGTCCATGAAACCGAGCACGGTGATCGATTTCTCGATGCACTCGTCGCGCACCTGCCCTCGACCCATCGCGTCGTTTTCGAGCGCTTCTCTCGTCCATCGCGAGAGCCGATGATACAGCTCTTCGAAGGCGCGCTCGGCTTCAAGCGTGAGCGCCTGCGACTGCACATAGGCGGCGTTCATTCTCATGTTCCTGCCCCAAATTCGTTCGAGACTAGCCGCTCAAGGTCAAATTCGACCCGGGCGCCAAGCCCGTACTCGAGTTCGACGAACTCGTCGAGAACAGCTGCGAAATATTCTGATAACTTGCGACCAGAGCCTGGATTTGACCGTACTGCGCTTGCAACTGGGTCTGCTCGTTTTGGAGCTGCGTCGTCATCTGCGTCACATGCGCCTGATCGCTGGTGACCTCGGCCTGGTAAGCCGCAGTATCGCTCGCAATCACACCGGTTTTTGCGGTCAGCGCGCCGTTAACCGGGACGGACGCCGCCTTGTAAAGACTCTGCAAGGCCTGCGTCACCGCCGAAGGATTCGCGCTCTGCGCGGTCGCGAGCTTGTTGGAATCGAAGCTTAACAGTCCGGTTTTTTGATCCACGCTGAGACCAAGATTCGAAAGATTCGAACTGCCCAGCGCCAACTGAAGATTAAAGAGCGTGGAACGAACGCCGCCGTCAGCTGAAAGCGCAGGTTGTGTCTGGCCGGGAGTGCCCTGAGTAGCGGAGGTGATGTCCTTCACGACCTGATTGTATGCGTTCGCGAAGGCCTGGATTTGCGAGCTCGCGCCTGACGAATCGCCGGCGACGGTCACTGTCGCGGGGCCGCCGGTCCCGGTCACGCTCAGCGAAACTCCGGGAATCGCACCATTGATGCTGTTCGATGCGGACGTGACGATTTGTCCGTTTATCTGAAGAACCGCGTCTTGCGCATTCTGAATCGTCGGCTGAAATGCCGAGACCGAAAACGTGTCTCCCGCCTTCAAAGTTCCGGCGCTTAGCGAAAGCGTAAGTCCGTCGGCGACAGCGAGCGGAGTGCCCGGCGCGTACCCCGAAGGCACCGCGATCGTTCCGGACTGGCCCGAATCTGAAACATACGAGATCGATGTCGCATCAGTACCGACGGTTGCGTTGGAGTTAACGGTGAAATGAAATCCCTGCGATATTGCTCCGGTATAGGACCCGCCAACGGTTGGCGTCGAGGTTCCCGTGACAGTCTTGGCGACCGTCGAGCTGATCGACGCGTTGGCAAAGTCCGGCGAGATCCCTCCGGACAGACTGTCCGATATCGACAACGTTTGCAGAGCGCCGGTCGCCGTTGAAGCTACGGCCAACCGATACGGTGCTCCCGGAAGCCCGGTGTCGAGAACATAAGCGGAAACTCCGATGCCCGCAGCGTTAATCGCGCCCGCAACTCCGGCCAGTGTATCGTTGGTCGAATCGACTGAAATCGTGTGGAGCGTTCCGCCGACGTTAACGGAAATTGAACCCGTGCCGATAACAGCGTCCGAACTTGAATAACCTTGCGACGCGACCGTGGCGCCGGTAGCGACCTGGTTAACACTGACCTGATAACTACCGGTAGGGGCTCCCGCCTGGGCCGTTGCCGCGACGGGCGCATTTTGCGACACCGTCGCGGAAACGGTCGGAATCGTCACGCCAGTATTGATCGCGGAAAGGGAATTCTGCAGCGTCGTCAAATCGCCACTGATCGTGCCGAGGGTGCTGATCGCAAGATTCTCGCTGGAGATACTGCTGTTAAGATTTGCTATTGGGACCTGCCCGGCAGCAATTACAGCCTGAAGAATTTGATTGAAATCGACGCCGGTAAAGTTCGAGAAAGTGATGGAAGGAGTGGTTGCCACGGTTCAGCACCTCTCATCCGGATCTGACGGCGGAAATCCGCAACTCGGTGCGGGCAGGCGGTTCTCCGCCACGTAACGAGTTTCCTTTTGACGCATGGTCCAGGGGCCAAGCCGGAAAGGTTGTCGCGGTCCCGCGGTTTTTGTCCTCATACTTTCGCCGACGTGCCTTTGCACCTGCACTGCTTACGTTCAGTAGAGTTCGCCTCGCAGCCGTACATTCCTCCGCGGCGCCATGGTCTAGGAATCGGGTTTTCCTGTTTTGCCTTCGGCGCAACATTGATGTCCCGCGATGGGAGAACCGGCGCGTCAGGTCGAGCGCTTGCGCTGTTCTCATCTGGCACACAACAAAACGGTCGCACGCGGGGGATTCTTCTTGTCTAGTCTTTAATCGTCACTGCTGAGCGGCCTGATTCATCGGCGAATGGGTATCGACTTTGCTCAAGCGATGCGACGCCGATGTTCAAAACAGGTCTTATCGCATTCGCTCAGACGTATGATTTCGCCCAGTCCGAAATCGCGCGTTTGAAAATTCTCGCGCGACGGTTCCTCGAAGAATTCCGTGAGCAGATAGCCCGGTCGATCGGCGTTTCGATACGCATACATCCGATAGATGACGCGGCTACCGGCGAATCCACCCTTCGCGGGCAGGACCACAGTCAAGAGCTTTCCTATCAAGTTCTTGTTGGTCTCGACGGCGAATTTGCGATGAGGCTCCAGTTGGACTCGTCGATGGCCATCGCGATCGCCGAAGGCGCTCTCGGCTGTGCGACGGACCCTGCGCAGGCAAACATCCCGACTCGCTCGCTGACCGCCACCGAAGAACGAATCGTCACTACCACGGCTGCTGAAGCAGCCACGGCCGCCGCGGAAATCGCATTTCGAGACGTTCTCGACGCAAATTCGCCGATGCCGGTGATGAGCGCAGGACGATCCGACTGCATTGCGCCGTCGATTGCTGCGACGCGTCCGATGCTCGAAGTAGCGGCGCGATGTGAAGCGGGCGGCAGGAGCGGAACGATCGCCATGGGCGTGCCGGCCGCGGTCCTTCGCTCTCCGAAGCGAACATCCCGTGATTCGTCGCGAACGGATCCGTTCGGTGAAATGGACTATGCACGGCGTCATCTTGGGCGGTGCGAACTAATCTTTTCTGCGGTGCTCGGCCGACGCGAAATGTTGTTCTCGGAGATTCGCTCGCTCGCCCCCGGTTCGCTCGTCTCCCTCAGTTCGCTGCGAACTTCAATTCCGCGAATTCAATTGTGCTGCAACGGGAAAGCCCTGTTCGACGGCGCGATCGTGACGCATCGCGGATGGAATCTGGTGGTGCCCAACGATGTCCTGGCGGCTGTGGGCTCCTCAACTCAATCAAAAATCGAAATCGAACCGACCGCAACGCCAAGCAATTGAGCAAACCGCATCCGAATGCGAGGACATGATGAGCGAACAACAGATCAATGGCGGTGCAACCGTCGAAACAATTGCGGACGCAGTGTCCACTGACAACGGCGAGGGCCGTCGGACCGGCGTCGATTTCGGAATCCTGAAGCAGGTTCCGATGACGGTTACGGTGGAAGTCGGTCGGGCGACGATGACTCTGGGTGAAATCCTCGACGGAGCGGTGACCGGCTCCATGATTCGGCTGGATCGTCATCCCGGTGACGCGGTGGAGGTTTACGTAAACGGAGCTTTGTACGCGCGCGCCGAGGTAGTGATCGCCAACGAGCAGATCGCGGCAAGAATAATCGAACTTGCCGAATCGGAGGACTCTTCTCGCGGCTCGGGTCTTCTCGCTCGCTGACAGTTTTTCAGGCGACAGATGTGCGCCGCAGCGATGCGTAAAGCACAATCGAACTCGGAAGTTCGATGAGGGACAAGCAGCAATGAACATGGAAAAAATCGCTTCGATCGCTTCGCGCAAAGGGATGCAGTCGCCGGTTCGCGTGTGCCTGGGGCAGGGCGCCCCGCAGGGCCTTTCGGATTTCATCGAGCGCGCCGGAATCGACGTGCTGCCATATTCGCAAAAGCATCTCGCGTCGCTCTACGTTGATTTCATTGGTGCGCGTCCGCCCGGCGTCGAAGTGCTCGCTATCGACTTGGGCACGCAAAATACCGGCTCGCCGCAGCGCGCGTCAGCCGATCTGACGACAAACAATTGGCACACCGCCGGATGCCTCATCATCTCTCACGCGCTGGGACTCAAGCCGCCGCTGCTAAGCGCCGACCCGGAGATGCTTCTGGTCATCAAAACCGCGCTCGGCGTCGCGAAAAGCCAGGTGCCGGTGCTGCTCAGCGGGGAAATCGGCGCCGGCAAATGCAATATCGCGCGCCTCATACATCACGCGGGAACCTCGCGCGCTCCGTTCACGATCGTGAGTTGCGCCGGCCTTCAGGACGTTGACGTTGAGCGTCTGCCGGGAGCGATGCTCTCCGATAGCGGACACTCGTCCGGTCCTGCTGCGACGCTTTATCTCGACGAAATCGCAGAATTGTGTGATGCAGCGCAGCTCAAGCTTCTCGATCTGTTGCGCGCGGTCGAGATTCAACCGTCCCAGGCGGCAGGAGGCGGCGCAATGCCCGGGGCTCGCATCATCTCAGCGACCAACCGCTCATTTCCAACGATGGTCGAGCGAGGCGAGTTTCGACGCGATCTGTACTGGCGGTTGAACATTTTCGCGATACAGGTGCCTGCGCTTCGCGAGCGCGTCGGAGATGTCGCGATGCTCGCGCGTTATTTTCTGCGCCGAGCGAATTCACGTCGAAGCTTCACGCCGATGGCGCTCAAGACGCTGGCCGGATACGCATTCCCGGGCAATGTTCTGGAACTCGAGAGCCTGGTGACCCGTCTTGCGATTTCACCGCTGGTGACCGGTGCAAGCTTCATCGATGTCGCGGATATCCGGCGCCATCTGGTGATAGCCCACGGAACCGACGCGACGCCGGCGAGTGGATGGAAGAGCAGCCGCGAAGAGGCGCGACGCGAAATGATCCTCTCGACCATCGCCGCCGCGGGAGGAAACAGGCTCCAAGCCGCCCGTCGCCTCGGTATCACCCTGCGCGCGCTGCAGTATCACATCACCAAGGCAGGCTTGTCGCGCAGGCGCCGCCCGCGCGTAACGCAGGCAATCGCCGCCGCAACGATTGCGACGCCGCCCGCGCAGACTCCGGTGTTCAGCTTTGTGGCGGAAGCTCCCGATCCGCAGGCAGTTGAGTCCGGCCTTGCGATATGAGTCCGGCGATCGAAATCAAGACCGATGTCCACAATTCCCGGATCGATCTCGCCAGCGCGATCGGAATCCTGGCGGGACCGTTTTGCATCCTGTTCGGACAGTGGCTCGAAGGCGGTGAGGTTTCGGCGCTGCTTCAGCCAAGCGCCGCATTGATAGTAATCGGCGCAACGGTCGGTTCGTGCATGCTCTCGTTCTCGCCGCGATATCTGATCGCTGCGCTGCGCGATCTGCGCAAGGTGATTAGCGAGGACGCTCCCGATCCCTACGACCTTATCGATCGAATGGTGATGTACGCGACGATATTGCGTCGCGAAGGGCCGGTGCCGTTGCAGCGCTACGCACGTATCGAGCCGTACGGGATGCTGGCGATGGGGCTCAACCTGGTCGTCAGCAACGTCGCGTTGGAGGCGATGATGACGATCATGGAGCGGACCTTTCACGATCGAATCGAGCACAACAACGCCGCGGCGGAAGTGTTCGACGCCGCGGGCGGCTATCTTCCGACTTTCGGAATTCTCGGCGCGGTCCTCGGATTGATTCACACGATGCAGAACCTTTCCGATCCATCGAAGGTTGGAGTCGGAATCGCAACCGCATTCGTCGCCACGGTCTACGGCGTCGGACTCGCGAACCTGATCGCCTATCCGGTGGCCAAGAAAATTCGTGCGCGCGCGAGAACTGAAAAACAACTTGACAAGATCGTTGTTACCGGGGTCAAGGCTCTGCGCGAAGGAATGGGTGCGATCGCCTTGCGCCAGCTGGTATCCGAGGGGCTCGCGACCTCTTCCGGCGCGGGCCATGCCGCTAGTGCGCCGGCGCCGGCTCCGGCGGCGCGCGCAGCATAAACGGAGTTGCCCAACATGATGGAAGAACACGAAGAAGGCGGCGGTCACGATTCGAGCGAACGATGGCTCGTGTCGTACGCCGATTTCATCACACTCCTTTTCGCGCTCTTCGTTCTGCTTTACGCGATGTCGATGGAATCGACGGAACACGTTAACCGCACGTGGACCGCGATGGCCACCGCGGTTGGCGCGCGTCCCCATCGCGGCGGCATGCGCCCGGAACTCGGAGGCGCAGGATCCCGGGGAGTCGATACCGGCAATGCGCGGTTCCAGGAATTGGGCCAGGTGATGCGGGGAATGCAGACCGAGCTGAACAAATTTCCGGCCTCGGGCGTTTCGCTGGCCATGGATGATCGCGGGCTGGTCATCTCACTGTCGGCTGCGAAGTTCTTCGCCAGCGGCGACGACGAAATTTCGCCGGCGCAACTGCCGATCCTGGATTCCGTGGCCGGTTCCATCGAAAAACTCGAGAATCGAATCGAGGTTGACGGATTTACCGACAGGATACCGATTCACAACGAACGATTTCGCGACAACTGGGAACTTTCGGCAGCGCGCGCTTCCACCGTTCTGCGCTATCTGCTCGAACATTCGACGCTCAACGCGGAGCGCATGTCGCTGGCGGGATACGGCCCCTTTCGCACTGTCGCGAGCAACGACAACGACGAAGGGCGCGCCCTCAATCGCCGGGTTGAGATCGTTGTATGGGCTCACGATCGATCGTGAATTTCAACGGCAAAATGCTTCAGCGCGAGCAGAATGCCGCGGCGCGGCCCTACGATCTGTCGCATCCCGTGATTCGACCGGTTTGTCGCCGCGTCTTCGAGCGGGTGCATCGAAACATCGCGGAGCGATGGTCGTCGATGATCGACGATGCTTCTGCGGCGGTTGCGAAAATCCGGTTCGCCGGCCTTACGATGCAAACGGTGGCCGAAGCCGCCGGTCGGATTCCTGACGCCTCGCACGTCGCGAGTTTTGTATTTTCACGAAACAATAATGCAGGTTTTTTGGTTTTTTATCCCGGATTTGTAAGCGCGTTGGTGCAGGCGCGCATGGGCGAATCCGACGCGAATAACGACGGTGTGCGCCAATTTACGCGGCTGGAATCCGTTGTCGCGAGGGATCTGGAAAAAGATTTCGTCGCCAGGCTAGGTGAAGTTTACCGATCCTCGGCGATCGGCGGCATCGGCGCCGTCGCGCCGGGCGCGACCATTGCCGATAACTTTCTGTTTTCACCTTCCGAGCAACTGATCGCATTCAGATTTGTAACCGCCGACTCCTCACAGACCGCGATTTCAATCCTCGCCGGCGCAGCAATCGCCGACGGGATCGATGCGTCGGCTGACGATCTGCCGGAAGCGATACGCTTGCACGCGGACGAAAATGAAACGCCGGCTCGCTGCCGCGCCGGGACGCTGCCGGTGAATATCGATCTGGTGATGGGAGGATGGGACGCCTCGATCCGCGAGCTGGCAGCGCTTCGCGTGGGCGATCTCGTTGTCCTTCCCGACGGCGAGGATGCCTGGGTTCAAGGCGGGCCAATCCGCCTCAAACGGGTCAGAATGAAATTCGCCCCCGGCAAGATCACCCTCGAGCCGCTGGAGGACGGCAATGTCGTACGCTGAGCGTATCGGTCGCGCACGCGTGCGCGTCGTCGCGTCGCCTTTGTCGCTGAATGTTTCGGCGCAAATGCTGGCTCAGCTTGATGCGGGCAACCCGCTCGAAATCGAGCTGCCGCGCGACTGCGCAGTCATGATCAGGTTCCTGGTCGACGGCGTGGTCGTCGCTCGCGCCGAACTCAAGGAAAACGCCGAGCGATTGACCGCAATAGTAACCGAGGCGGGTTCCGGCTGCGGAATCGAAGAGCAGGAGCAATGTCAGATCAGCCCGAAAAACTCGCGCCTGTAAACAAGGCGGCAACGTTTCTGATGGCGTTGGAAAAGCCGGTGCTTGCCGAGCTGCTCAAGCATCTGCGCGCCGACGAACTTTCCCATCTGATGCGGGAATACGAGGCCGAGCAATCGCGCAGTCCCGCAGCCGAGCATATGGCCGCGGTCGCACGCGAGTTTCTTGACAAACGTCCTGGAGAAGCTTCCAACCGCTTCAAAGAGGCTCTAATTCTCGCGTTCGGTCAGGAAGCCGCGCAACGGATTGCGCGGCGGGATCAATGGCGCAAAATCGCCGAGCAGGTCAGCGCCGCCTCGCTCGCAGCGCTCATTCGTGACGAGCGCCCGGAAGCAATCGCAATCGTTCTTTCGCAATTGCCCGCCTCCTACGCGTCTGACGTGCTCAACGCGCTCCCCGAACAGATGCGCGGCCGAAGCATCGAGCGCATGGCCCTCAGTGAGCAGGTGTCGCCCGCGGCGCTCGATGCGATTCTGTGTGCGTTGACGGAGAGCTTCAAGGGCGGCGATGGCGGAGAAGGCGAGCGTGCAGGGGCGCAACGCGCCGCGGCGATGCTGAACCGTCTCGATCTCAAGTCATCCCAGGGGATTCTCGAGCAGATTCGAACGACAGATCCCGGCCGCGCCGCCGCCATCGAACGCTTGATGTTTCATTTCGAGGATCTGCCTCTTCTCGACAGCCGCACGCTTCAGCGCGTGCTTTCCGAAGCCAAGCCCGAACGCCTTGCCATATCGCTGAAGGGATCGAGTGACGAGGAGCGCTCAAAGCTTCTCGAAGCGCTGCCTGATCAGGTTCGCAAAGTCATCGATCAGGAAATGGAGGACAGCGGCAACGTTCCGGCGCGCGAGATTTCCCTGGCGCGCAACGAGATCGCAGCCATCGCCGTCGAAATGGATCAAGCCGGAAAGATCCGCATCCATCCCGAGGAAGACAACCCTCCGTGACGCTCAAGATCCACGCGGCTGTTTTTGCAACGGTGATCGCAGCCGCGACAATGTCCCCTTCTCGCGCGCAGGCGTTTTCGCGACCGAATAACGAAACCCAAGGCTGGCTCTGGCGTGAGTCCTCGAGAACGCGACCGGGGCAGCCGGACCCGTACAGCAGCGCCGCAGCGTCCGCGCAGGTCCCGCTCGATCTGCTGGTTGCGATTGCAGGCGCCGAAAGCGGATATCACCCCTGGGCGCTGAACGTCGCAGGCCGCCAAAAGTATTGCCGGTCGCGGGCGGAAGCCGAACGACTCTTGGCGTCGAACGACAACGTGGATATCGGACTGATGCAAATCAACTGGTCGTTTTGGGGCCGTCGGCTTGGTCTCAGCAAGAACGAGCTGCTTGACCCTCGCGTCAATCTCCTGTGCGGAGCCCGTATCCTGCGCAAATGTCTGGATGGCGGCGGCGGTGATATCTGGCGGCGTATAAGTGACTATCATGCGGGAACCACGAGCACACGCAACCGCTATAATCAGCGAGTATATTCAAGCTATATCCAATATCTGCACGGCGCGACTCGTTAGATCGATTACTCCATTCATCCGCGACAGCAAGTTGACCCACACACTTCTGTGTTCCGCCTGACACAGTGCGCTGTTGGCCTGTGCTACATTCGGGAAAGGGCCTGCTTCCAAAATGAGACAGTGTACAGGGCTTATCGCCGCACAGGCGTCGTTTATGCCGACTGGACAATCAACTCTCGCTGAAGCACGCTTTCCTTTGATCGGAATCTGAAGGAAGCAAAATAGGAAAACCGGCTTCCGATTTTATCGGACTTCGCCGCAACCAAAGCTCGCGCCCGCATTGTTCCGGTAATCTGGCCCATCGGTTGCTCCATCGCGCGGGGCATGGAGATTCTGCGTCCCGAGCAGCAACTGATGGAGGCCGCGCTTCGCGTTCGCTCGACCCGCGCCGATTTGCTCGCCGCCAATGTCGCGAACGCGGAGACCCCCGGTTACCAATCCCGCGATCTTAATTTCGAAAGCGCGCTTTCCGTTGCGATGGGCGACGGCGAGAACCCGGGCATTTCCTCCTCCGCCGACGCGGCTGCGCAAAACATCAGCCTGAGCCGCAACAATGTGGACGTCAATCAGCAACTTGCGCGGGCATACGTGAATTCTCTCGATTACGTGGCGACGCTGAAGCTCTATGGCGATTCCGTCGCACGGCTCAAAGCCGCCACGAGCAGCAGTTGATTTTGGATCAGGAGAAGCGAGCCAAAATGTCGATCGAGAACATCCTCGGTATCGCGTCGAGCGCGCTCCAGGCTCAATCCGAGCGCATCAGTCTAATCGCTCAGAATTTGGCCAACGCAAATTCCGTTGAAGGGCCGGATGGCGCCCCCTACCAGCGTCGTATCCCCGTGTTTCAGCCGGTTGAGGTTGGAAGCGGCGCCGAAGCCGGTCAGGGCGTGAAACTCTCCGCGGTGCTTCACGACGATTCGAGCGTCGATGCGACCTTCGATCCCTCGAGTCCGTTTGCCGATGAAAACGGAATGGTGCGCAAGCCGAATATCAACCCCGTCTTCGAGATGGTCGACATGATGCAGGCGACGCGCAGCTACCAAGCCAATCTTTCAA
>Ga0335069_10013845_pt1 | contig 11314 bp, 9 predicted proteins | sample Lox_Sample_11_FD_206714 | JGI IMG/M metagenome (GOLD analysis project Ga0335069, IMG submission 206714) | Soil microbial communities from Loxahatchee National Wildlife Refuge, Florida, United States - Lox_Sample_1.1 | ecosystem: Environmental > Terrestrial > Soil > Wetlands | place: USA: Florida... | reverse complement strand
TCGTTCCAGGGGCTCGGGCTTAAAGGATTAAAGATTTTGGCGCAGGTCCGCGAGCGTTACGGTCTCGCCATTGTGACCGAAGCGCTCGATCACGAGATGGTTCCGGTCGTCGAGGAGTATGCCGACATCATTCAGATCGGCTCGCGAAACATGCAGAATTTCTCGTTGCTCAAGCGCGCCGGACGTGCACGGAAACCGGTTCTGCTGAAGCGCGGCATGAGCGCCACTCTCGAAGAATTCCTGATGGCTGCCGAGTACATTCTGAGCGGAGGCAATTCGCACGTCATCCTGTGCGAGCGTGGCGTGCGTACATTCAACGACCATTCGCGCAATACGCTCGACCTCAACATCATCCCGATCATCAAGCGCCTCAGTCATTTGCCCATCGTCGTCGATCCGAGCCACGGAACGGGAAGCAGCAACAGTGTTCTGCCTCTTGCGCGCGCAGCCATAGCCGCCGGATGCGATGGCCTCATTGTCGAGGTGCACAATGATCCTGCGCGCGCGCTCTCCGATGGTGATCAGTCGCTCAACTTTGCGCAATTTGAAGAGATGATGCAGCAGCTTCGCCGCATTGCTCCCGCGCTCGACCGTCACGTTCCTCAACCGCAGCCAGTGGACTTCGAAACCGTCGCCAAGTGAAGCCTCATCGTTGTTTTGCCATTATCGTTGTCGTCGCCACGCTTGCGCTCGGATCATGCGCGCGTAAAACTGCACAGCCGCCGCGGTCTTTCGCTTACGTTGCGAACGCCAAGGGCAATTCCGTCAGCGTCATCGACCTGCTCGATCTCCGCGTCGTCGCCACGTTGCCCGCCGGTTCAGACCCGACCGGGTTGACTGTGAATCCTGTGAACAACGAGGTGTACGCAGTCTCGACGGGCTCGGGATTCGTCACGGTAATCGATGCGGCGAAGAATCGCGTTCTCGGCACCATGCCCGCAGGACGCACACCGTACTTCATTTCGGTTTCCGAGGATGGCAAACGCGGCTACGTCGCGAATTCTGACTCGAACACGGTCTCCATACTGAACTTGGAACGTCACACGGCCATCGCGCAGGTTTCGGTCGGAGTGCACCCGGGCATTGCGCGCGTCGCGCCGGATGGCAAAACGGTTGTGACCGTCAATCGCGACAGCAACAACGTCAGCGTGATTGATGCCGAGCGCGGGCAAGTGCGGAGCACTCTGCCCGTGTGCGCCACCCCGGAAGACGTTGCGATCCTTCCCGACAGCAGCAAGGCTTTCGTTTCCTGTTCCGGATCGCACCAGGTCGCAGCCATCGATTTGAAACGCGACCGCGTCCTCTCGCTCCTTCGCGTCGGCGGAACACCGGTCTCGCTGACTTTGAAGCCCGACGGCGGCGAACTGTTCGTTTCGAACTTTGAAGCTCAATCCATATCCGTGATTAACACAAGCGCAGACGAGGTCGAGGAAACGTTTCTCGCAGGCGAGCTTCCCGTACGCTCGCTGGTTGCGGGCGACAACGCCACCTTGTTCGTGTCGAATTTCCGCGCCAGCGACGTTGCAGTCTTCGACATCACCACGCGCCGTCATCTCGTTTCGGTCGCTGCGGGCGATGGCCCCGATGCGCTCGCACTCTCCCCCACTGAGAATATGCTTCTGGTTGCCAACAGCCGGTCGGGAGACGTCGCCGTCATCCGTCTCGATAAGCGCAATGACAAGAAGATCACCGCTCCGCCGCAGCGCCTATTCACCATGATTCCCGTCGGCGCCGATCCCGTGCAAATCGTGGTGAAAGCCCCGAAATCATAGGCTTTTCTCTTCCGCGCGCCGCCTTTTACACGAAAGCTCCGGAAATTGTCCGCAGGACTCAATGTTGTCAACGGGAGTCCTGTGACAAACGTGGTATTCCTCGGTAAGAACACTCAGGTTGAAAACAAAAATGCCTGAGTGTTTTTCTGCGGCCTTTCGTGTCTGAATTCCAAGTTGCTGCATCTACTTAGAATTCGGGCTCAGGGCCATGAACTTGGGTGCTGCGGCTACGTATGTTGGAGCTTGTATTCACGATTTCAGCTCTCTTACTATCGCTTCAGCTACTCCGACAGGTTGAGAAAACACGGAGCTTCAAGCTCCGGGATGAGTGGTCGCTTCAGGTAGGGGCTGAGACGGAAATGGTGAAGTCGGTTCGAGTACTGATGGTGGCGCTGGTGGCCGTGGTTTTGGCCTCAGCTTCGTTCGCTGCGACAGTTTCGCGGCACTATGGCCGCAGCAAGCAAAAAGTGACGGAGAACGCCTCCGCGCAACGGCGCAAGCGCCAGCTTGCGCATCACCGCAGAGTCACCAGTTCTACGGCAGCGACACGCCGCCATGGCCGCTACTACGAGCGCTTCACCGCAAGCTCCTTCTCAAATGCGCAGACAGCGGGCGACATCACCGCCGGTGAAGATCCCATCGTGCGTCAGGCCGCCATTGAGGCCCTCGGCAATATGAACGGAACGGTTGTCGCCATCGATCCGAGTAACGGACGCATCCTGGCGATGGTCAACCAGAAGCTCGCGCTGTCCGGAGGCGCACAGCCCTGCTCCACGATTAAAGTCGCGGTTGCACTCACGGCCCTTAGCGAAGGCGTCGTAACCAAGGACACGCCGGTGAACCTCGGCGGTCATTGGAGCATGAACATGACGCAGGCGCTGGCACACTCCAACAACGCTTATTTCGAAGCGTTGGGTCGCCGCCTCGGCTTCGAAACGGTACACCATTACGCACATGAGTTCGGACTCGGCGAGCTGGCCGGTTGGGAAATTCCCGGCGAACACCTCGGCGTCTATCCGAGCGAAGTGCTTCCTGAAAAGCTCGGCGGCGTTGGCAAGATGTGCTCGTTCGGTGAGAGCATCAACATGACTCCTCTGCAGCTCGGTGCGCTCATGTCCGCCGTCGCGAACGGCGGCACGCTCTTCTACCTGCAGCACCCGACCGATCCGGAGGAAGTAGCGAACTTTGAGCCGCGTGTGAAGCGCCGCCTCAACATTCGTCCGTACATTCCGGAGATCATGGAAGGTATGGCGGGCGCAGTGCAGTACGGCACAGCGCGCAGCCTGAAGGCAAGCTTCACGGAAGAACAGATTGTCGGTAAGACGGGTACATGCTCGAAGGCTGGGACACGCTACGGATGGTTCGCCTCTTACGCCAACACTCAACAGGGACGCATCGTTGCGGTGTTCTTCCTGGAAGGTGGACGTCCTACATTCGGACCCAAGGCCGCGGAATTGACAGGAAAGTTTTATCGGGGACTGTACGACCACGACTACTTCGCTGGCCGTGGCCCCGCTGCGCCGGCATCGGTGCGCTCCGTCATTCAGTCTCGGTACCCAGTGCAGTAGCGGTAAAGGAACGGAATCGCAAGGGCGAGGCTCTCTCGCCCTTTTACTTTGCTCCAAGTTCACTACGTAGCCCGCAGATTTGCGCTGCCTCGCGACTCGTTATATGCGCAACTGTTAAGAAAACTCCCTGAATGAGGTAACTCTCGCCAGAATCACTTATAATTGACTTATATATGGCGAAAGGTTGGGAAAGCAAAAGCGTGGAAGAACAGCAGCAACTGGCAGAAACACCTCTCTCCAAGGAACAAATCGAACAGGGCAAAAAGCGTGAAAAAGCCGAACAGGCGCGAAAGGTGCAGGCATTAAAACTTAACGTCGCACGTATTCGCGAGCAGATGGAACGTACTCAGAACGAGCGTTACCGGCAGATGTTGGCCAGCGAACTCGAGCATTTGCAGTCGGAACTCAGTTCTTTGCAATAACGGCTCATGAAGCACGAGCAGATTGAGCGCGTGGTGCATCTCGGCGAGGAGATCGCCAACAGCATCACGCACGGAGTTGGTGCGGCGTTAAGCATTGCCGGGCTCGTTGTCCTCGTTGTGTTCGCCACGCTTCGCGGTTCCGCTTGGGCTATCGCCGGATGCAGCATCTACGGGGCTACTCTGATCCTGCTGTATCTTGCCTCGACTCTCTACCATGCGTTTCCATGGCCGCGCGTAAAGCGCGTCTTCCAGGTATTCGATCACTGCGCTATCTATCTCCTCATTGCTGGAACCTATACGCCCTTCGTGCTCGTGGCTATGCGGAATCGCCGTGGCTGGCTTCTGCTCGGTTTTGTCTGGATATTGGCAATCATAGGCGTGGTTCTCAGCAGCATGTCGCGCAAAACATATGAAGGCCCTCGCACGGTACTCTACATCGGCATGGGATGGGCCGCGCTGGCCTGTGCTCGTCCGCTACTGACGTTTCTCACGCCGTGGGGCTTTGCCTGGCTGGTTGCCGGAGGCCTTGCTTACACGCTTGGCGTTATCTTCTTCGCGGTGGACCGCAAGTACTTCCACGCCGTCTGGCACGTGTTCGTGATGGCCGGCAGCGCCTTCCACTACTTTGCCATCCTCTTCTTCGTCGTATTACGGAGACACTAAGCGAATCCGGCTATCCCTCACCCGTGCATGTGATCATTGTCACCGCATGCGATGATTAACAGGGCGATCATCGGACGCAGGGGTGACATATGCCGATTTTCATCATCGCGTTGGTTTGCCTTGTGATTTTTCTGGTCATGGGAGTTCTCGCCGTAAGCGCGGTGCGCAAAGAACTGCGCTCCCAGCGTGAGCAGGAGCAGCAGCAAACCCTGTCTACGGCACAGCGGCAATAAGAAATCCCGGCCATCTGCGATGACCGGGATGAACTGTTTACCTTCTTACTGAGCTGCTGCCTCGGGTACGTCTTCCGCCGCGATCTCTTCCGGAGCGTCCGCCTCAACCGGCGTCTCGTGCTCGAGGTGCTGCTTCAATCTACTCTCGTCGAGTTCGCCGCACCACTTCGCCACCACCAGAGTAGCTACGCCGTTGCCCACAAGGTTTGTGAGCGCACGCGCCTCAGACATGAAACGGTCGATGCCGAGGATCAGTGCGACACCCGCAACCGGCAAACTGCCCACCGCACTCAGCGTCGCTGCCAGCACGATGAAGCCGCTCCCGGTAACGCCTGCCGCGCCCTTTGACGTAAGCAGCAGGATTCCCAGCAACCCAAGCTGATGTGGCAGATCGAGATGGGTGTTCGTCGCCTGAGCGATAAAGATCGCCGCCATCGTGAGGTAAATCGACGTGCCGTCGAGGTTGAATGAATAGCCCGCGGGAATCACCAGGCCCACAACTGACTTATGCGCGCCCAGGTTTTCCAGCTTGGCCATCATGCGCGGCAGAGCAGCTTCAGACGACGACGTTCCAAGCACGATGAACAATTCTTCGCGTATGTACTTAACGAACTTCCAGATTGAGAATCCGTGCAGCCGCGCTACGGTTCCCAGCACCACAAACACGAAGATGAGGCAGGTGGCGTAGAAACACGCCATCAGGCCTCCAAGCTGTTTCAGTGTACCCAAGCCGTACTTGCCGACGGTGAACGCCATCGCTCCAAAAGCACCCAATGGGGCCACCCGCATAATCATCCCGACGATTCGGAAAAGCACGTTGTTAAACTGCTGGATGAGGTTGAAAACACCTGCGCCCTTCGGACCTGCCATGTGCAAAGCGAATCCGAACAGTATGGCGAAGAACAGCACTTGCAGAATGTCGCCCTTCGCCAACGAGCCGACGACGGTCTCCGGTATGACGTCCATGATGAACTCAACCGGAGTATGCATTTTTCCCGGCCCTGCATAGGCTGCAACTGCCTTTGTGTCGAGCGTCGTGGGGTTCACATTCATTCCGACGCCCGGCTTCGCAACATCAACAATCACCAGACCGATGATCAGCGCAACCGTTGTGAGCACTTCGAAGTACAGGACTGCAAGCGCTCCGGTCTTGCCCACCGCCTTCATGTTCTCCATGCCCGCAATGCCGAGCACGACGGTGCAGAAGATGATCGGAGCGATCATCATCTTGATCAGCTTGATGAAACCATCGCCGAACGGCTTCATGGCTTCGCCGAGGTGGGGGTTAACGAATCCGAGGGTCGCGCCGATGACAATACACACCAGCACTTGGAAGTAGAGAGTCTTATAGAACGGCTTTCCGCCCATCACATCTCCTGCTCGCGTGGGTTTGCCGACACGGGTCTAATCTCGACGGCTTGGCCCCATTTAGACGTTTGCACCGGGTGGGTACACAACGAAATGCTGAAGAGCCTATCGCACTTGGAACCGATTCTCCTAGAAATTGTTGCGAGGAATTGCATGTTTTTCGACTGCCAAGACACACACGCGGGCGTTTATGCAACTTCCGCGATGTACTACTCACGATTCGCTACAATGGTGAGCATCCGTTCGAGGTCGCCGATGAAAGGGTTCGATCGCACGCTCGCGTTCGTCATGAAAGTGCTACTTGCACTCGGGCTACTGTTTTGCGGAACGCTGGCGTTTGCTCAATTGAAGATCGCGGCTGCTGCCGACCTCAATAATGCACTTCGCGAGATTGCCGCTAACTACGAGCACCAATCAGGACGCAGGCTGCAGATCACTTTCGGTTCCTCCGGTAACCTCGCAACGCAGATCCTGAACGGCGCGCCGTTTGATGTTTTGCTGTCGGCGGACACAGGATTCCCTCAGCAGTTGATCAACTCCGGCCGGGCCGATGCATCAACGCTGATGCTATACGCACGCGGCACATTAGTCGTCACTACAAACTCAAACGCTCCTGCTCCAAATCCAGCATCACCGCTTGAGGTTCTGACATCCCCTGCTATCACGAAGGTTGCAGTCGCGAACCCCCGGCACGCTCCCTACGGACGCGCAGCCGAAGCCGCACTTCGTGCCGCCGGTCTCTATGACGCCGTTGCGCCAAAGTTCGTTTTCGGTGAAAACATTTCGCAGACAGTACAGTTCGTGCAGTCTGGAAACGCACAGGCCGGTTTGCTGGCGTTGTCACTGGTGAAAAGCGCGAGCGCTGCCGGACTCAAATGGTCAGAAGTTCCGCAGAAGCTTTACCCGGTGATGAACCAGGCAGGCGTAGTCATAAGCAGTTCAAGGCAGAAGTCTGATGCCGCGGAATTTCTTCGCTACCTGGATTCGCCTGCGTCCCGCACCGTTCTGGAGAAGTACGGGTTCAAGACGCCCGAAACTGGAGCGGCAAAGTGAGCGAGGCACTCTGGCTGAGTCTTCGACTGGCGACAGTCGTCTCCGTTCTGCTGCTCATCGTCGGATTGCCGATTGCGTACTGGATCGCCTTCTCTCGCCGCAAATGGAAATTTCTCGTCGAAGCTGTTGTAGCGCTGCCAATCGTGCTACCGCCGACTGTGCTTGGTTTCTACCTTTTGCTGTTGATGGGTTCCAATGGGGCACTGGGGCAGCTCTGGATGCGCTGGACCGGGCACCCGCTGGCATTCACCTTCAGCGCGCTCGTGATCGGTTCCGTCATCTACAGCCTGCCGTTTGCGGTGCAGCCGTTCGCAGCGGCGTTCTCCGCGGTGGACCCTGCACTGCTTGCCGCAGCGGCAACGCTCGGGGCGTCCCGCTGGCGCCGTTTCTGCACCATCACCCTGCCGTTGTCGCGCGCCGGAGTGCTCGGCGGAGTCGGTCTGAGCTTCGCCCACACGCTCGGAGAGTTCGGCGTGGTGCTGATGCTCGGCGGGAACATCGAAGGCGCAACGCGTACTGCATCTATCGCGATCTTCGATAACGTGCAGGCTCTCGATTACGCGTCGGCAAATCACGATGCACTGGTGCTGCTTGCGATTTCATTCGTGTTGCTGACTGCAATCTACCGTCTGAACCGGCGCTCGTTGCGTGGATGGAGTCTGCAATGACCCTCGATGCGGCCAGACTGAGCGCAACCATCAGGTACCCCCTCAGCCAGTTCACGCTCGACATGAACTTCGACGCCGCCCCCGGAGTGACCGTCCTGTTCGGAACTTCCGGGGCGGGAAAAACCACGGTCCTGAACTGTCTTGCAGGACTTGCGAAGCCCGCACAAGGCGAGATTAAGCTCGGCGAGCGATTACTGTTTTGCCATAGCACAGCGATCAACGTTGCTGTGCATCGGCGCAATATCGGATACCTTCTGCAAGGTCTGGCGCTGTTTCCGCACCTGACGGTGTCGCAGAACGTAGCTTATGGCTTGGCTGATCGCGGTGACGCACCGCATGCGGTTGCAGAAATTCTTGAGCGTTTTCGAGTCGCGCACCTCGCAGCGCGATATCCTCGCGAAATCAGCGGAGGCGAGCGCCAACGGGTTGCACTGGCTCGCGCACTCGTTCGCCGTCCCAATCTGCTTCTTCTCGACGAACCCATGAGCGCTCTAGACGTGCCCACGAAGCAGCACATCATGGACGACCTCCATCAGTGGAATCAGGGTGCGCGGATTCCTATCATCTACGTCACCCATGACCGCGCAGAAGTCTTCTCGCTCGCCGAGCGAGTGCTCGCGATGGAGCACGGGAAAATCGTCGCCGAGGGCACACCCGCAGAGGTTCTGTACGCGCCGCGCACCGCCGCCATGGCTCAACTGGCGGGGTTTGAAAATATCTTCACAGCTGAGGTAGTTGAAACTCACGCCGACCTTGGCACCGTCACCTGTCGCATCAACGGCTCTGAGTTGAAGATTGAGTGCCCCTTGACCTCACAGTCAGGCGAGCAGATCAAGATCGGAGTGCGCGCTGGAGACATTCTTTTGAGCAAGCAGCAAATTGACGGTATAAGCGCGCGCAATCGAGTTCACGGAGAACTTGTTGCACTGCGCGGGGGCGCAGAGTTCGTAGAGGCCGACGTCAACTGTTGCGGAGTGACATTCATCGCGCACCTGACGCGCGGTGCGGTACGCGAATTAGCACTCCAACCGAACCAGCCGGTTTGGCTCGTCCTGAAAACGCACTCTTGCCACGTGTTGCGTTAAAAACCTGATGGTGAAATGCAGCTTTTCTGAAGGACACAACCTAAAGGCCTCAGCATCTCTCGAACGGATTCGGCACGTCTGAAGCCCTGCCCTTTCGAAATCAATTTGCACCGTGCTTGAACTTTAAAAACCCAGGAACACCGGTTCCGGCTGCAATTCCACTCCGAAGCGCTCGAGCACTCGCTCTTGCACAAACGACTTCAACGCGAGCACGTCTGCTGCTGTCGCCCCGCCGCGATTCACGATGGCCAGCGTGTGTTTTCGCGAGATGCCAACCTTTCCGAGGGTGAAGCCCTTTACGATGCCCGACTGCTCAATCAGCCACGCCGCGGGAACCTTGACCGAGTCGCCCGCAGGGAACGACGGAGGAACTAACCCGCGTTCTGCGGCAACATCCTGAATGTGTGCGAACTGGTCCCTGCTCACGATGGGGTTCCGGAAGAATGAACCCGCGCTGCGAGCGTCCTCGTCGCCTTCGACCAGCAGCATCGACTTGCGATGCCGAATCTCGCGCACGGCCTCGCGTATCTGGCATAGTGTCGGCGAAGCATTCTCCGCGAAGTATTTTTTGAGGTCGGGGTATTGCAGTCGGGGCTGGCCTCTGCGCGCAAGTTCGAAATCAACGCGTGTGATCAACCACTGGCCTGGCTCGCGCGAATTGAAAAATGAATGCCGATAGCTGAACTCGCACTCAGCGTTACTGAATTCTCGTGTTTCGAGAGTTGCAAGATTGATCGCGCGAACCCTGCTGATTGATTCCGAAACTTCCTGCCCGTACGCGCCAATGTTCTGCACCGGGCTCGCGCCGACCGTCCCGGGAATTCCGCTGAGGCATTCAAGTCCGCTGCAGCCCGCTTTAACCGTTTGCGCCACGAACGAGTCCCAGTCCTCGCCACCCGCCACGGCGAAGCCAACGCGATCGCCGCTGTGTTCGGAACGAACGCCTTTGAACGCGACGTGTAAGACGAGGCCGGGAAAGCCTGCATCGGAGACGACAAGATTGCTTCCGCCACCGAGCACAAATGCGGACAGCGACTGCCGATGCGCCCCAGCGAGCGCCTCAAGCGCCTGCGACTCGGATTCTGCGCGGAAAAAGAAGCGGGCAGGACCACCGACGCCCAGGGTCGTCAGCGGAGCCAGCGGAACATTTTGTTGAAAGTGCATTGAATTCAATATAGCGCGTGCGCAGAGGAACGCCCACACCCGGCTAATTACGGTGCCTTTCCTCGCGCAATCTCCGCAGCTTCCTGCTCTTGACCAGCCACAAGAAGCGCATGCACCAACGCACGACGCGCGCTCGCATTCTGTGGGTCGAGACGAAGCGCTTTGCGCAGAGGATCGACTGCCTCGGCGGGCTTTTCGGATTGCAAAAGAGCTAGGCCGAGTGAGTAATTTTCTTCCACTCCATCGGGCTTCAACGCCACCGAGCGACGAAATGCGTCCGCAGCGGCCGCGAACTGCTCATCCTGCTGGTACGTGAGTCCGAGATTGAAGAACTCGGCGCTGTTCTTCGGGTCCAATTGCGTGGCGCGCACACAGTTCGGAATCGCCGCCTTCAACTCGCCGGCTTCGGCCTGCGCAAGGCAAAGCTGCCCAAACGCCTGGCCCCAGTCTGAGCGAAGGCTGGTCGCTCGCTGCAACGGTGCAATCGCCAACTGCGGCTGCCTGGCTTCAAGGTATACCGTACCGAGCAAATACTGCGCTCGTGCGCTGTTTGGAGAAGAGGCAGCGGCCAGATTTGCCTGGTGCAGGGCCTCCGGGAAATTACCCGCCTGCGCTGCGACGGAAGCACGTCTCAGCGCCACCGACGCGCGATTGTTGAGCCTGGCGCCGAGTGCACCAGCGGCGAAGAGTGACATCGCAATCAGCACGGCAGCAATGTCGCGAAGCTTGCGTCCGAGTTCCGAGCCCGACCGAACCGTCGGCACGACCGCGCCCAGAATGACTCCGCAAACCAGCCCTCCGACGTGCGCAGCATTATCGATGCCAGCGGCTCCGGCACCGAAGAGGAGATTGTAGAAAACAAATAATGCGATTGAACCAAGTTGCGAGCGCAGCGCTCGCCGAACTCGCAGGTTCGGGTGCAGAGCGAGCGCGGGCAGCAGCGCTCCCGCGATGCCGAAGATTGCACCACTGGCTCCAACCGCAACACTTTCGCCTCGCCAGCATAGAGACGCGAGCGAACCGCAGATGCCACACGCGAAATACAGTCCTATGAACGGCAGTTCGCCGAAAAGCAACTCGGCCAGCAACCCCAGATTGAGCAGCACCCACATGTTCAGCGCAAGGTGAACAATTCCTCCATGCAGGAACATGGAGGTCACGAGCCGCCACCACTGGCCACCCACCGTGTATCCGCCACTGTTCGCACCCCAACGCAGCAGAACATCGACACTGGGAGTGATTGGCGACGCGCCGCTTGCAGTAACTGCCAGGAAAACCGCTATGTTCGCGAGAATGATGTAAAACGTGGGAGAGCGAC
>Ga0335069_10013844_pt1 | contig 11314 bp, 8 predicted proteins | sample Lox_Sample_11_FD_206714 | JGI IMG/M metagenome (GOLD analysis project Ga0335069, IMG submission 206714) | Soil microbial communities from Loxahatchee National Wildlife Refuge, Florida, United States - Lox_Sample_1.1 | ecosystem: Environmental > Terrestrial > Soil > Wetlands | place: USA: Florida... | reverse complement strand
CGGCCCACCAGCCGGTACGCCTCGGCGCCGTGCGCCAGCGCGGCCACCACCGGCTGGCCCTGCGGCGGCCGCGGCGTGATCGACGGTCCCTTCACGCTGAACCAGCCGCCCGTGAAGTCGATGTAGTGCAGCTTGTGCCGGTCGATGAACCGGCCGGTGGCGCGGTCCCGGATCTCGGCGCCGTCCTCCCAGGAGTCCCACAGCCGCCGGATCACCTCGATGTAGTCCGCGGCCTCCTCGAGCAGCCCGGCCACCGGCACCTCGCGCCGGCCGAACAGGGCCGCCTCGTACGGCCGGGCCGAGACCTGCACCCGGACCCCCGCCCGCCCGGTACTCACGTAGTCCAGCGTGGCGATGGCCTTGGAGGTGTGGAACGGCTCGGTGTGCGTCGCCGTCACCGCGGGGATCAGCCCGATCCGCGAGGTCAGCGGCGCGACCCGGGCCGCGATGAGCACCGCGTCCAGCCGCCCGCGGACCTGGTCGGTACGCCCGTCCGGCTCCAGCCGCCGGGAGGACTGCAGGCTGAGCGAGTCCTCGATGGTCACGAAGTCGAGCAGGCCGCGCTCGGCCTCGGCGGCCAGCGTGGCCCAGTATCCCGCGGTCAGCAGCTCAGCCGGGCGGGCCTGCGGCTCGCGCCACGCGGCCGGGTGCCACCCCGCGCCGTCCAGCGCCACCGCGAGGTGCAGCGGGGATGATCCGGGCATGCGCCTATTTTATTCTTTCCCTATCGTTATTGTCGAAATTTACCTAACGCCCGGCCCTGGTGGCTGGCCCGGCGGGGCCGCTCAGCCTGCGGCGGCCAGCCCCAGGATGCGGGCCGCGTTGCCGTACAGCAGGCTGTCCAGCACGCTGGCGGGCAGGTCCAGGCCGTCCAGTTCGGCCAGGCAGCGTTCCGGGGTCAGGAACGGGAAGTCGCTGCCCCAGACGAACTGACCGGACAGCCGCCCGGTCAGCTCCCGGATCACCTCCGCCGGGATCCGCTTCGGCGACCAGCCGGAGATGTCGATGTACACGTTGGTCTTGTGCAGCGCGACGGCGATCAGGTCCAGCTGCCACGGCCAGCCGAAGTGCGCGGCCACCACGGTCAGCCCGGGGTGGGCGGCGGCCACCGGGTCGAGCTTGAGCGGGTGTGCGTAGTCGATCCTGATGCCCTGCCCGCCGGGCTGCCGGGCGCCGATCCCGCTGGTCCCGGTGTGGAACAGGGCGAGCAGGCCATGCTCGGCGCAGGCGGCGAAGATCGGCCAGTAGGCCGGGTCGTCCGGGGCGAAGGCCTGCAGCGAGGGGTGGAACTTCACCCCGCGCAGCCCGAGCGCGGCGATGTTGGCCACCTCGGCCACGGCCGCCGCGCCCTTGTGCGGGTCGACCGAGCCCAGCCCGGTGAAGGCGTCCGGGTACTGCTGGCAGGCGGCGGCCACCGTCTCGTTCGGCACCCGGGGCCGCCCGGTGGCCGTCTCGGCGTCCCAGGCCAGCAGCACGGCCTTGACGTTCAGCGCCTGGTACCGCGCGGCCAGCTCGGCCAGCGGCATCCGCTGCACGGTTGAGCGGAAGTACGCCTCGGCCGCCTCCACATAGCCCGCCATGCTGTCGTCGAGCCAGTCCGGGGTGGGCAGGTGCACGTGACAGTCGATGGCGCGCAGTGGCTGGTCCGGCATCGGGGCCTCCAGGGGCCGTATGGATCCCGTTAGGGTGACGTTCGCCGGCTGGTGCCGCCGGTCAGCACCGTGTTATCACGAGAACGTGCAGGGAGAATGGCTGAGCCGGGATCGTCTGGCGGTGGCGGCCGGGCTGCTGGGCCCGCTGGCGCTGGCCGCCATCCTGGTGCCGTTCCGCACCCACTTCCCGAACACCGACGCGGCGCTGGCCATGCTGCTCGTAGTGGTGGCCGTGGCGGCGAACGGGAACCGGCTGGCCGGGTACCTGGCCGCGGTGTCCACGGCGGTGTGGTTTGACTTCTTCCTGACCCGGCCCTATGAGCGGTTCACCATCAACCGGCACACGGACGTCGAGACCACGGTGCTGCTGCTGGTCATCGGCGCGGCGGTGACCGAACTGGCGGTCCGGGGCCGGCGCGAGCACGCGGTGGCCAGCCGGCGGGCCGGCTACCTGGACGGGATCAACGCCACGGCCGAGGCGGTCGCCGCCGGGGAGGCACCGGCCGATCTCATCGAGCAGGTGTCCGGCCAGCTCACCCGCGTGCTGTCGCTGCGGTCCTGCCGCTGGCAGTACGGCGTGGCCGGGCTCGGCCACCCGCCCCGGCTCCGGCACAACGGCCAGATCGTGGCCGGGGACCAGGCCTGGGATGCGGAGTCGGCCGGGCTGCCCGCCGGCACCGAGACAGAGCTGCTGGTGGAGAGCAACGGCCTGCTGCAGGGCCGGTTCATGCTCACCCCGCAGCCCGGCACCCGGCCCAGCCGGGAGCAGCTGCTGGTGGCCGTCGCGCTGGCCGACCAGGTGGGCGCCGCGCTCGGCGGCAGCCACCCGGCCGGCCGCTGACGGCGCAGCCGCTGCGCACTCAATCCTGGGCGGCGGCGCGCAGCGCCTGCCACACCCGTTGCGGGGTCGCGGGCATGTCGATGTGCCGCACGCCGAGGTGGCTCACCGCGTCGACGATGGCGTTCTGCACGGCGGGCGTCGCCCCGATCGTGCCGGCCTCGCCGATGCCCTTGGCGCCCAGCGGGTTGTAGCTGGTCGGGGTGGCCATGTCGGCCAGCTCGAAGCTGGGCAGCTCGGCCGCGGACGGGAACGAGTAGTCGGCGAACGTCGAGGTCAGCGGGTTGCCCTCGGCGTCGTACAGCACCTCCTCGTACAGCGCCTGGGCGGCGCCCTGGGCGATCCCGCCGTGCCGCTGGCCCTCGGCCAGCAGCGGGTTGATCACCGTGCCGGCGTCGTCCACGGTGACCATCCGGCGCAGCGTCACCTTGCCCGTCTCGGTGTCCACCTCGGCCACGGCCAGGTGCGCGCCGAACGGGAAGGTCGGCCCGGGCGCGCGGAACACCGCCCGCACCAGCAGTGGCTCGGTTTCGGCCAGCGTGGTCAGCGGGACCGCGGCGTCCGGGTCGCCGGCCACCTCGAACGCGCTGCGGCTGACGTCGAAGACCAGGTCGGCCGCGCTGGCCTCCAGTTCGCTGGCGGCCCGCTGCCGGGCCACCTCCAGCAGTTCCCGGGCGGCCTGCTGCACCGCGGCGCCGCCTTGCTGCAGGCTGCGCGAGCCGCCGGTGCCGCCGCCTTCCGGGACGAGGTCGGTGTCGCCCCAGCGCACGGTGATCTTGTCCACGTCGATGCCCAGCTCGTCGCTGGCCAGCATGGCCCACACCGTGGCGTGCCCCTGCCCGTGCGGTGACGTCCCGGTCAGGATCGTGGCGGTACCGTCGGCGTGCACCTCGATCGTGGCGTTCTCCCGCGGCCCGCCTGCCTCCGCGCCGGGCCCGGTGATCTCCACGTAGCAGGCCAGGCCGATGCCAAGCTGCCGGACATCGCCGGCCGCGCGCCGCCGGGCCTGCTCGGCGCGCAGCTCCGGGTAACCGGCCGCGGCCAGCGCCCGGTCCAGCGCCGCCGGGTAGTCGCCGCTGTCATACACCGCGCCGAACGCCGTCTGGTGCGGCTCGCTGAACGTGGGCAGCAGGTTCGTGCGGCGGACGTCCGCGGGGTCCAGGCCGGTCTCGGCCGCGAACAGGTCCATGGCCCGCTCCACCGCGGCGGTGGCCTCCGGCCGGCCGGCGCCACGGTAGGCGCCGACCGGCGTGGTCGTGGTGACCACCGACCGGGCCGCCGCCTCGGCGCGCCCGATCGCGTACGGGCCCGGCGTCATCATCCTGGTCATCATCGGCAGGAACGCCCCGAAACGCGGGTAGGCCCCGGCGTCCTGCACGATCTCCAGCCGGTACGCGGTCACGGTGCCGTCCCGGCGGCCGCCGATCGTCACCCGCTGCTGCTGCGCCCGGCCGTGCCCCATCGCGACCAGGTTCTCGCTGCGGGTTTCCGCCCAGCGGGCCGGGCGGCCGATCTGGCGGGCCACCCAGCACACCACCGCGTGCTCGGGGTCCGCGCCGAACTTGGCGCCGAACGCGCCGCCCACGTCGGGTGTGATGACCCGGACCAGGGCCGGGTCCAGGCCGAGCAGCGCGGCCAGCGCACTGCGGGTGGCCTGCGCGCCCTGGTTCGGGATCCACGCGGTCAGCCGGCCATCCGGGCCCCAGGCGGCCGCGGCCGCCCGGGTCTCCATCGGCGCGGGCGCGATCCGCTGGTTGACGATGTCGGCGCTGACCACCACCTCACAGCCGTCGAACAGGCCGGGGTCGAAGTCGGCGGCGTCGCCGAAGGACGCGGCGATGTTGGTGCCGGCCTCGGGGAACAGCAGCACCGGGCCGTCCGCGGCCGCGGCCGGGTCCAGCACCGGCGGCAGCGGGTCGTAGTCCACGTCCACCAGTTCCGCGGCGTCCTCGCCCTGGGCCCGGGTCTCGGCGACGACCACGGCCACCGGCTCGCCGGCGAAGCGGACGACTCCGCGGGCCAGCGGCGGCTGGCCCATCTGCTCGTTGACCAGGCCCGGGATCGGCGCGCCCAGCAGCGGCAGGTCAGCGACGTCGGCCCCGGTGAACGCGGCGACCACGCCCGGTTCGCCCAGCGCGGCGGTCACGTCGATGCCCCGGATCCGGGCGTGCGCGAGCGGGGACCGGACGAAGAACACGTGACAGGCGCCGGCCAGCCGCAGGTCCGCGACGTCGTCGGTGTAGACCGCGCCCGAGGTCAGGAAGCCGGGGTCCTCGGTGCGCAGCACCCGCGTGCCCAGAATGCTCAACTCGTCCGCCCCTCTCGGCCGCGCCAGATGCCTGGTAAGTTACACGCCCGGCCGCCGGCCGCTGATCGCCCGGGGCCCGCCGGCGGTACGGCGTCAGGGCGTGGCAGACCCGGCTACGACCTCGTAGTGCGCCCAGATGGTGCCGTGCGCGCCGACCTGGACATCCAATGTCCGCAGCTGTCCAGGGAGCACGCCGGGTTCCAGCGGTGGGCCATCCATGATCGATGGCGTGCCGAGCCCGCCGACCAGTGCGGGGACGGTGATGACGTGCAGTTCATCGACCAGGCCGGCCCGGAGGAGGGCGCCGTTGAGCCCGCCGCCGGCCTCCGATACGAGGCACTCTGCGCCGAGTTGCGCCCGGATCTTCACCAGCGCCGACGCCAGATCCACCCGGCCGGCACCGGCGAGGAGATAGGGGATCTGCTCCTGGCGCAGGTGGGCGAGGTAGGGCAAGGGCGTGCTGCGACTGGCTATGACCAGCAGGCTGGTCTCCGCATCGCCCTTGTGCCGCCATGCCACCCGGCCGCGAGCGTCCACGACAGCGAACCACCTGGTGCGGCGGTACGGCAGGAAGTCCGTCCACAGCACGTCAGCCGGCACGCTCGTGTCCGGAAGCTGCAGCGGGCCGGCGTCGTCGGCCACGAAGGTGCCGCTGCCCTCCAGGATCACGGTGGGATGATGGCGCTGCTCGATGGCGGCCGCCCGGCGCGCCAGCAGGTCGCCGGCATCCGGCGGCCAGGTGGCTGTCCACCGCAGGTTCGGGCCGTCATCGAGCAGCCGCTCCAGGCGGCTCAGCGTGACACGCCCGTCCACGGTGGCGGTGACCGAGACGATGACCCGGGGACGGATGATGCCGTCCTGGCCAGCCGGATGGTCCGGGGGCATGGCAGGACGTTAACGCGAGGCCCTGACAGCCGCCCGGATGACATGCTGGATTCGTGAACGTGCCAAATCCCGGGCTGATCGTGCGCGACGTCACGGTCCGGGCGGTCGTGGTGCCGCTGCGGCGGCCGCTGGCCACCCGGGTCGGGGACTTCCCGCGCTGGCCGCTGCTGCTCATCGACGTCCGCACCGAGCAGGGCATCACCGGCCGCGGCTACCTGGGGCCCTACCTGGACACCGCGGCGGCCGCGGTACGGACCATGGTCACCGAGCTGGGCGGCGGGCTGCGCGGCCACCCGGCTGCCCCGGCCGCGGCCTACCGTGCGGCCCGCGGCTGGTTCAGCCTGGCCGGCTACCAGGGGCTGGCGCTGGCCGCGGTGGCCGGGCTGGACATCGCGCTGTGGGACGCGCTGGCCCAGGCGGCCGGGCTGCCGCTGGCCCGGCTGCTCGGCGGTACCGGTGAGCCGGTGCGCGCCTACAACAGCAACGGGCTCGGCCTGATCCCGCCCGCCGCGGCCGGCGACGAGGCGCGGGAACTGCTGGCCGAGGGCGGGTTCACCGCACTCAAGGTCCGGGTCGGCCGGGCCAGCGCGGACGCCGACCTGGCCGCGGTCCGCCAGGTCCGGGCCGCGGTCGGCGACGGTGTCACCCTGATCGCCGACTACAACCAGGGCCTGGACCCGGGCGAGGCGGCGGCGCGCTGCCGGGCGCTGGACGGCGAGGGGCTGGCCTGGATCGAGGAGCCGCTGCGCTACGACGACCTGGCCGGGCACGCCAGGCTGGCCCGGGACATCGCCACGCCGATCATGCTGGGCGAGAACTTCTATGGCCCGCGGGCCATGCTCGACGCCATCCAGGCGCAGGCCTGCGACCTGGTCATGCCGGACCTGATGCGGATCGGCGGGGTCACCGGCTGGCTGCAGGCCGCCGCCATCGCCGACAGCTTCAGCCTGCCGATGTCCTCGCACCTGTACCCGGAGGTGTCCGGCCACCTGCTCGGGGTGACCCCGACCCGGCACTGGCTGGAGTGGCAGGACTGGGCGCACCCAGTGCTGGCCCGCCCGTTCGAGGTGCGGGATGGCCTGCTGCACCTGCCCGGCGTCCCGGGCAACGGCCTGGCCTGGGATGAGGACGCCGTCGCGCACTACCAGGCCCGTGGGGAGTAGCGGCTACTCCGCCGCGCCGCCACCGGCCACCGGCGCCGACGCGCCGGGTGTGCGGCCGTTCGTGGTACCGGCGTTAAGCTGCGGGGTCTCGTGGACGGCCGGGGACGGGCGCGGCACCTGCGGGGACACCGGGCTGGCGCCGGGCTCGTCCTCGTAGTAGAACTGCTTGCCGCGCAGCAGCGAGACCAGCGCGCCGGCCAGCGACATGCAGGCCGCCGCGGTGAACACGATGACCAGCCCGTGGTGGAACGCGCCGGCGATCATCGTGGGGAAGAAGTGCCGCCCGGTCAGCACGGCCACGTTGTGCGCAGGCAGATGGTTCAGCACGCCGGAGGACTTGAGCAGGTGCTGCACCGGGTTGTAGCCGAGCAGCGCGGCGAACACGGTGGCCACCGGGGGCAGGTGGCTGACCTGGGTGGCCACGTGCAGCGGCACCCCCTGCGCGGTCAGCCCGCGGATCAGCGCGGGCGGCAGCTGGCTGGCCAGCCCGGCGATCAACAGCGAGAAGAAGATGCCGATGGACAGCGACATGCCGGCGTTCTGGAACGTGGACCGCATGCCGGACGCGCTGCCCCGGTGCCGGGCCGGCACGCTGCTCATGATGGCCGAGGTGTTGGGCGAGGCGAACAGGCCGGAGCCGACCCCGTTGAAGAAGATGATGGTGGCGAACAGCCAGTACGGGAAGTCCAGCGGCAGGAAAATCAGGCCGATGAACGCGCACGTGGCCACCAGCAGGCCCGCGGTGGCGAACGGGCGCGGGCCGTACTTGTCCGACAGCGTCCCGGAGATCGGCCCCGCGATCAGGAACCCGGCGGTCAGCGGCAGCATGTAGATGCCTGCCCACAGGGGTGTGTCCACGAAGTTGTAGCCGTGCAAGGGCAGCCAGATGCCGGCCAGCCAGAGCACCAGCATGAACTGCAGCCCGCCGCGGGCGATCGAGCCGAGCAGGCTGGCCGTGTTGCCCGCCGCGAACGCCCGGATCTTGAACAGCCGGAGCTGGAACATGGGCTCGTCGGTGTGCAGCTCGATGAGGCAGAACGCGACCAGCATGGCGGCCCCGCCGAACAGGCCACCCAGCACCCAGGGGTTGGTCCACCCGGTCGGGTGGCCGCCGTAAGGCTGGATGCCGTAGGTGATCGCAACCAGCAGCGCGGTGGCGCCCAGGCCGAACGTGACGTTGCCCAGCCAGTCGATCTTGGCTCGCTTGGTGGTGGCGATCTCGCGCAGGCTGACGTAGGACCAGATGGTGCCGACGATGCCGATCGGCACGTTGATCCAGAACACCAGCCGCCAGTCCACCGCGGCCAGCAGCCCGCCCAGCAGCAGCCCGACGAACTGGCCGGAGATGCCAGCGATCTGGTTCACGCCGAGCGCCATGCCGCGCTTGCCGGCCGGGAACGCGTCGGTCAGGATCGCGGCCGAGTTGGACATCAGCATGGACCCGCCGAGCGCCTGGATCAGCCGCCAGCCGATCAGCCACATCGCGCCGCTGCTGCCGTAGAACGGGTCCAGCGACAGCGCGATGGAGGCCAGCGTGAAGACCACGAAGCCGAGGTTGTAGATGCGCACCCGGCCGTACATGTCGCCCAGCCGGCCCAGGGTGACCACGGCCACGGCGGTGACCAGCAGGTAGCCGATGATCATCCAGAGCAGGTAGCTGACGTTGCCCGGGGCGAGCGGGTCCAGGTGGATGCCGCGGAAGATGGCCGGCATCGCGATGATCACGATCGACGCGTCGATGGTCGCCATCGTCATGCTGAGCGTGGTGTTGGACAGCGCTATCCACTTGTAGCGCCCGCCGTCGGCACCGGTGGATCCGTGCCCATTCAGCGTGGCCCCGGCGCCCTCAGCGCCCCTGCGATCAGCGAGTCCCGACACGTTGCTTAATGCTACCCCGGACCAGTTGCTTGATCGCAACTACTTACTTGGGCAGGCTCCCGCCGGTTCAGCCGCCGCCGCGGGCCAGCGCGATCAGCCGGCTCAGCACCGCGCCGTTGCTCACCCGCAGCCCGTCGTGCTGGTACTCGTTGGTCACCCAGGGCCGCAGCCCGCGGATGGCCCGGGCGGTGGGCAGGGATAGCCCGGCGGGCACGTACATGTCCTCGAAGTAGACCGCCGCCGCGGCCGGCACCTGGTTGTCCGCGAGCCGGGCCGCGTCGTAGAGCGGCGGCCAGTCCGCGCGTGGCCAGCTCCTCGGCCGCGTCGCGCAGCGGGCGCAGCACCGGGTCGGTGCCGAACATCCACGGGTAGATCATCTCGCCGGTGAACAGCAGCGGGATGTCCCCGTCCACCGCCGCGGCCGGGTCGAACTCGGGGAACTCAGCCTGGATCCGGTCCGCGGCCCACCGGGTCGCGGCGCCCTGCGCGTAGCACGCCTCCTGCAGCAGCGCGTACAGCGGCGCCTCGGCGAAGGACAGCTCGGCCGCGGCCCGGGCCAGGAAGGCGTCCGACAGCACATCCCCGTGGAACGCGTCTTCCAGCAGGTAGTGCACGGTGTCGCTGCCGGTGCTGGTGCCGAGCACCCGGCCCAGGGCCTGGAACGCCGGCACGGTGAGCTGGCCGCCGCTGGGCAGGAGGACCTGGTGGGTGGCCAGGTAGCGGGCCACCGCCCGGGCCCGGTCCGCGTCCTGCGGGTAGCGCTCGTAGTGCCGCCGGTTGCGCTCGGCCACGATGGGATAGGTGGCCCGGTACACGTCGTCGGCCGTCGCGGCCAGGCTGGGCAGCCCGCCGGTGATGAACGCCTCCTGGATCCCGCCCGGGGCCAGGGACAGGTAGCTGACCGCGGCGAACCCGCCGAAGCTCTGCCCGAGCACGCTCCACGGCTCATCCCCGGCCAGCTCGCGGCGGATCAGCTCCGCGTCCGCGGCGATGGAGTCGGCCCGGAAGTGCGCCAGGTAGCCCGCCTGGGCCTGCGGGGTGACCAGCCGGGCCAGGGTGTGCCGGTCCGCCGGGGTGGACCGGCCGGTGCCGCGCTGGTCCAGCAGCAGCACCCGGAAGTCGTCCAGCGCCCGGTCCAGCCATGACTCCCGGCCCGAGGGCCGCAGCGCGCCGAACCCGGGACCACCCTGTAGGAACAGCAGCCAGGGGCGGCCGGCCGCCGCCGGGGCCGCGGCGGTCACCTCCCGGGCGAACAGGCCGATCTGCGCGCGGTCCGGCTGGCGGTGATCCAGCGGCACGGTGAACGTGTGCTCGGTGACGATGATCCCGGTCTGCCGGTACGCCGGGCCGGTCGGCTGGTAAGCGGCCATGCCCGGTAACGTACGCGAGCCCGCGCTCAGCGCTCCGAGCTGGAGAAGATGCGCAGGAAGAACAGGAACACGTTGAGCGCATCGAGGAAGATCGATGCGGCGATGAGCGGGGCCGAGTCGAGCCCGCGGGAGCGGCGCAGCCGCTGGAAGTCGAACATGGTCAGGCCTGCGAAGATGACCAGGCCGAGGATCGAGTAGATCAGGTCGCCGTGCGGGATGTGCACGAAGATCAGCACGATGCCGAACACGATGAGCGCGATCAGGGCGAAGAAGCTGATCCGGCCGACCACCGCGAGGTCGCGCCGGGTCGCGTAGCCGGCCGCGCCGAAGCCGGCGATGAACAGCGCGGTGGCCCCGCCGGCCTGCCACAGCGCCTGCGGGTCCGCGGCCGCGTAGTAGGCGATGGTGGGGGCCAGGCCCAGGCCGAGCAGGATGCCCACCGCGAGCAGCAGCCCCACGGTCAGCCCGGAAGACCGGCGCACGCTGAAGTTCATGGCGATCAGGCAGCCGAAGGCGAGGATGTAGCTGATGATGGCCCAGCCGCCGGACAGGTTCCGCCCGAGATAGGCGCCGAGGGCGAACATGCCCGTGGTGGCGGCGACGTACCACATGGTCTGGCCGAACAGGGTGCGGGTCTGGTCTGGGCTGGTCGCCCCGTACCCGCCGCCGTAGGCGTAGGTCTCACTCATCTGTGCCGCTCCGTTCCGCGCATGCCCTGATCGTAGGATCCCAGGCGGCCCGCCGCTTCCTGCATCCGACTGGATGGTGCCCGGCATTCTCGACCATCCGGTAAAAACGGCCTAAAATAATGGTGAGCGAACGTTCGCTCAGACCGGTGCGGTGCCTGCTTTTCCGTGCGTTTCGTGACCGGTCTGTTTCCCTGCCTGGAGGTCTGATGAGAGTCCCCGCCCGCCGGGCCGTGCTCGCCGCCGTGTCGGCCATGGCCGCCGCCGTCCTGCTCAGCGGGGCAGCGGCGGTGTCCTTAGCCGCGCCTGCCCGGCCGGCCCGGGCCGGGGGACCGGCCGGCTATGTGTTCGTGCATGACCCGAGCATGGCCAGGGAGGGAAGCCGCTACTACCTGTTCTCCACCGGCGACCCGGCCGGGGTGATCGGGAACGGCAACATCCAGATCCGGACCTCGGCCGACCTGCGGCACTGGACATACACCGGGACGGTGTTCGCGGACCAGCCCGCCTGGATCACCGCGGCGCTGGGCAGCA
>Ga0335069_10013843_pt1 | contig 11315 bp, 12 predicted proteins | sample Lox_Sample_11_FD_206714 | JGI IMG/M metagenome (GOLD analysis project Ga0335069, IMG submission 206714) | Soil microbial communities from Loxahatchee National Wildlife Refuge, Florida, United States - Lox_Sample_1.1 | ecosystem: Environmental > Terrestrial > Soil > Wetlands | place: USA... | reverse complement strand
CCCTTTCCACCTACCGGGCCAGGAACTAGCAGGAGGAATCCATGGGGATTCTCGATCGCATTCGCACGGTCCTCAAGGCCAATATCAACGCGCTCATCAGCAAGGCCGAGGATCCCGAGAAGATGCTGAACCAGCTGCTGATGGACATGAACGAGAACCTGCTGGAGGCCAAGAAGCAGGTTGCCCTTTCCATCGCGGACGAGAAGAAGCTCGAGCGCCAGGCGCTGGAGAACAAGTCCCAGGCGGACGAGTGGGAGCGCAAGGCCATGCTCGCGGTGAAGGCGGGCAAGGACGACCTCGCCAAGGAAGCGCTGCTGCGCAAGCAGGAATACGACGGCTACGCCGCGAGCTTCCAGAAGGAGTTCGAGAGCCAGCACGCCTCCGTGGAGCAGCTGAAAGACGCGCTTCGGCAGCTGCAGGCCAAGATCGAGGAAGCCGGTCGGAAGAAGAACCTGCTGATCGCCCGCGCCAAGCGCGCGGAGGCGCAGAAGCAGATCCAGCAGACCATGGGCTCGCTGGGGGCCAACTCCTCGTTCGACACCTTCGACCGCATGACGCAGAAGGTGGACCAGATCGAGGCCGAGGCGGAGGCCGCCAAGGAGCTGAACGCGGTGAGCGCCGACGAGAAGCTGGAGGACAAGTTCAAGGAGCTGGAAGCCGCGGAGGGCGGAGGCGCCGACAAGCTGCTGGAAGATCTGAAAAACAAGATGGGCCAGATTGAGAACAAGGAAAAGACCTGAGGCGGCGCACACGCCGCGAACGGTGCCGGTCCCGGTGCGCCGCGCGCCGACCATCCGGTTCGTCGGCGGCGATTCGTTGAGCTTCGAGCAGGTACGGGCCTCCCTCGCGGGAGGCCCGTTTCGTCTGGTCCGCTCCGCCGAACGGCCCGCGGTCGACGAGGCGGACCTGGTCGTGGTTGCCGCGCGGGACCTTCGCCCCCCGTCGAGCGATGCCCGGTCCGCCGGGAGCCCCCCGGTCATCGCGCATGGCCCGGCGGGGCTCATGCGGGCGGCCTTCCTGGCCGGCTGCGCCGACTACCTGCGCGAGCCGTGGACGCCCCAGGAGCTGGCGCTGCGGGCCGAGGCCGCCCTCGCGCGCCGGCGCGCCACCGCCGAGTTCCCCTGGGGGAGGTTGGACTGGGACGGCGACACGCTGCGCACGCCCCGCGGGCCGGTGTTCCTGACACGCCAGCAGGCGGTGATCCTGAGGGTCCTGCTCGACCGGCGCGGCGGCACGGTGGCCCGCGCGGCGCTGGCGGTACTCCTCGGCGAACCGCCCGCGAGCCGCTGCATCGACGTGCAGGTCTCCCGCATCCGCCGCGCCGTGCGCGCGGCCGTCCCGGCGGCCGGGCGATTCATCGTGGGCGTGCGGCGCCAGGGGTATCTCGTCCCGTGAGCGCATCCCACGGGGCCCATCCGCGGGGCTCGTTCGCTTGAACACGCCAACCCGCAATGGTAGTCTCACCGTCGGCGTGAAAGAGCCGTGGAAAGTCCCGTTCATCTTCGTGCTCATCCTCATCCTCGCCACGTTCATCTGCGCCGCGCTTGACACCCTGGCGGCGTGGGGCCTGTCGGACTCGGCGGCCCGCGGGTTCTCGGTGGCATACGCCATACAGCGGTTCCCCCGCAGCGTCTACAACGTCATGGTTCCCGCCGTCGTGCTCTCCATCGTGCTCCTGGGATTCCGCCTGGCGCGGCGCCTGGTGTCGCGGTTCCTCGCGTTCGTGCTGGTGCTGGGGATCGCCTACCTGGCGCTGGTGAACGGCATGCTGTGGGTGCGGCCGCTCGCGGAGCTTCCCGCCGCGGCAGGGGCGCCGGCGCAGTACATCTCCCCGGCCCGGTTCGTGAGCATCGGGGACCGCCTGGCGCTCGTGCGCTCCCTGAGCGGAAACCGGGCGCGGGACGTGCTGGTGTACGACCCCGCGGGCGCCCCGGCGCGGTTCACCGTGGTCCCCGAGGCCGCCATCAGCCTCCGCGGCGGGGACCTCGCGCTCACCTCGGACGGTCCGCCGCCGGTGCGCCTGCGCGGCACCCCGGACCTGAGCTGGTCCAGCGTATTCGCCGCGGACCGCTTCACCGAGATCCTGCTGCGGGACGTGCGCGTGATGAGCTCCGACTTCCAGCACCTCCTTTCGGCGGCGCGGGCGGAGTTCTTCGCGGCGTGCTTCGGCCTGGTGTTCCTGTGCACGGCTTCCCTGATGCTGCTGCGGCTCACGCGGTGGCCGCTGGTGAACGTGGCACTCCTGGGAATCGCGGTTCGAGGCTGGTTCTGGCTGTACCATTATCTCGCCGTGAGCGCCGTGCCCACGTTGAGCCGCGCCGTGACGGACAGCTTCGTGGTCCGCATGGCACCCACCGGCGCCTTCCTGGCCATCGGCGTGCTCTTCCTCCTGGTGGACGTCATCTTCCTGCGCGGCGAACGCGCCGCGGGTGAGCTGGGCCCATGAACCGGTCGCTGTTGTCGCGCATCCTGCCCTACCTGCTGGGATTCTACGCGCTGGCGCTGGCGGCGTTCTTCCTCTATTCCCTGCTCACGTTCCCCGGCGGCCAGTACCTGGCCTCGCTGCGATGGGAATACGCCGCCAAGCGCGCGTTCATCCTGTTCATGGACTACCTGATCCCGGTGCACGTCGCCGCGGTGGCGGTGGCGGCATCGCTCTCGTGGGAGGCGCCGCGGCCCGGTGAGCCCCCCCAGCCGTTCAGCAGGATCGCTTCCTCCGCCGTGGTCGCCTTCCTCGTTCTGACCGTGGCCTACGCCGCCCTGGCCGAGGGGGTCGCGCCGCGCACGCGCGCGCGGCTGGACGAGATGAGCTACGCCAGCCGCACGGCCGCGGAGCTTCGCCGCCAGGAGGACGCGGCGGCGCGGCGGGGAGACTGGAACGCCGCCGTGGAGGCCGCGGACCGCTACCTCCAGCTGGACCCGGGCAACCGTTCCATGATCGAGCAGCGCCTGGCGGCCAAGACGCGCGCGGCGCGCCAGGCGGCCCCCGCGGCGACGCCGACGCCGGCCGCGGGTCCGTCGGTGGACGAGGCAGACGCCCAGGCCCTGGTGGAGCGCGCCCGCTACTACGTTTCGCAGAAGGACTGGTTCTCCGCGCACTACTACGCACAGGCCGCCGTGGCCGCCGACCCGCGGAGGCGCGACGCGCTGGAGATCATGTCGCAGGCGGCCGCCGCGCTCGCCGCCGCGCCGGCCGCGACCACGCCCACGCAGTCGCAGTTCTTCGCGCTCAAGCGCGACGCGCTGGACCGGCTGGAGCGCGGGGACGCGGTGGGCGCCTACTACGCGTTCCAATCCCTGCACGGGCAGAACGCAGATGACCCGGACGTGTCGCGCTACCTCGACCAGGCCGCCGCGGCCCTGCGGCGAACCAGCTTCTTCCTGGACGAGGCCCGCAGGGTCGAGCTCCTCCCCGGCACGCAGGGCATCGTCTTCCTCAACCGCTGGGACGCGGAGTCCGCCGAGGCGGTGGCCATTTCCAAGATGGTGGAGCTTCCCGACGGGGAGGCGTATTTCTACGGCATCGAGGCCATTCGCTACGACGCCGACGGCGGCGTCACCTGGCACTTCACCGCGCCATACGGCAAGCGCGTGGAGAACGCGGTGCTCATGAGCGCCGTGGACCGCGGAGGCCCGTCGGTCCCGGTCCAGCCGCTGTACCTCCAGGGCGCCCGGGCCCCGGCGGAGCGCACCGTCCTGCGGCTGCAGCCGGGAGCCGAAGAGCTTCGCGTGCTCTCCTCGGGCCGACCGGCGCTCGCCAGCATGAACCTCGCCGAGATGTGGCGGCTTCGCAACCGCCTGGCATCGTACGGGTTGGCGCGGCAGTCACTGGGCGTGGAAATGTCCATGCGGCTGGTCATGCCGTTCGCGTTCCTCGTGCTTTCCATCCTGGCAACCGCCCTGGGCTGGGCGCTGCGGCTGCGCACGGGCCGCCTGTCGGCGGCCGGCGTGGTACTCCTGCCGCTCCTGCCCGTGGTCCTCGGCCTCCTGTCGCTGCTGTACCTGCACGCGCACCGCCTGGTCATCGGCTTCACCGTCATCGGCTTCGGCCTGTCCACCGCCTTCATCGCGCTGGCCGTCCTGCAGGTGGTGCTGCTCGCGGTGTCCCTCGCGCTCCTGGCCGGCCAGTCCAGCCGGTAGCGCGCATGCCCATCACCGGGAAGCTCCTCGGCGCTCTCATTGGCTCCATCGCGGGACCGCTGGGCACGCTGCTGGGGGGCTTGATCGGCCACCTGTTCGATCGCGCGGCGGAGGAGCGGCGGCTCCTTGGCTCCGCCACGGCGGCGCGCGCGGCCGCGGAAGCCGGCTGGACCGGCGCACCGGATGCGGTCTCCGACGCGCAGATCGCCTTCCTCACGTGCCTCATCGGACTGTCCATCCGCGTCGCGGATGCGGATGGCAGGGTGCGCGAGTCCCACGTGGACGCAATGACGCGGTTCTTCCGCGAGTCCTTTTCCTTCGGGCCGGCCGACCAGGAGCTCATCCAGCGCCTGATCCAGGAGATGTACCGCGCTCGCGCGAACATCGACGTGCCCGGCCTCTGCGGCTACTACGCGGCGGTTTCCACCTGGGAAGGGCGCGTGCTGCTGCTGCGCCTCCTGTACCAGATCGCGAGGGCAGATCCCGCGGGGGTGACCGCTGCGGAAGATTCGCTCATCCACCGCATCGCCGGCCTCCTGGGGCTGGATGCGCAGGCGGTCGACCAGGCGCGCGCCGAGTTCGCGGGAGACCACGGGGGCGCGTGGGAGGTGCTGGGCGTGCGGCCGGACGCCGGGATCGACGAGATCAAGGCCGCCTACCGCGCGCTGTCGCTGCGGCATCATCCGGACAAGGTGGCCAACCTCGGGCCCGAGTTCGTCAAGGTGGCCGAGGAAAAGTTCAAGGCCATCCAGCGCGCCTACGAGGAGGTCCGGCGCGAGCGGGGGTTCTGAGGTTCCGCCCGGGCCCCGCCACGATGGTGAACGCTTCCCGGCCATGATAGACTCTGGTTATCCAACTGGTGACAGGCAAAATGAGCGAGGAGGAGCCATGAAACGCACAATCGTCATCGCGGCGCTCGTCACGGCACTGTTCGCGGGCACGGTCGGTACCGCGGCAGCCGAGGTACGGCTGGATTTCGACATCCCGGTGCTCCTGGCGGCGGGGGTCACGCTGAGCGACATCACCGGGAGCGGAAGCTACTCGGCGGATATCTCGAACCTCCACATCCCCCTGCCCTTCGTGGACCTGGCGTGGCAGTTCGGGGGCGGCACGCTGCGCGGCGGCGTTGGCATCCGGAGCCTGATCGCGCTGGTGGAGTTCTTCGGCTGGCCCATGGGATACATCGAGTTCGAGCCGTTCGAGCGGCTGGTCCTGCGTGCGGAGCTCGGGGGGTTCGCGTTCTTCGCCCTGGGCGCCTACAACGACTTCGTCGTGAACGACTACACGCTGAGGGTGCTGCTGCCGGACTTCCAGGTCGGGTATGCGTTTACGCCGTGGTTCCGCGCGGGCGTGGGCACCATCCTGGTGGTGCCGGCGGGGAACTTCGACAACTTCGGCTACCTGTTCTACATCAACGCCCGCTTCGTCCTGGACTTCAAGTGAGCCTCCCCGCCGCGGCGGGGGGAAAACAGGAGCCCTGACCACTCCTCGTCGATGGCGCAGACCTTGTAGTCCACGAGACCGGCCTCCAGGCCGGTCTCGCGCACGGCGCTTTCCGTCGGCTCCCCGCTGCCGGCACCCGCGCGCCCGCCGCGGGCGGCCTGCTTGCGCCACGCGATCCACAGCGGCGCGCCGGCGGCGAATGCCGCGATCCTGCGGATCTCCCAGCCAAGCTCCAGCCGGCTCCCGACGAACCAGATCACCAGGGCGGGCCGCCCGCGGGCGCCGCGGCGCAGCCGGGCGCCCTCGGGGAGGCCCTCCACGGTGAACCCGGCGGGAGCGCTCACCAGCGCGACGCTCATCCCGGACTTGATGCCGAGCTTGCGGGCGAGGGGCGTTCCCGAGTAGCCCGCGGGTCGGGCGGCGCGGCGTGGGGCTGCAGGACCTGGGGCGGCGGGACCCGGGGCCGCGGGGCCTCGGGCGGCGCGGTCGCGCGGCTTCTGCCCAGGGCCGACGGGGGACGACCGGTCCGCGGAACGCTTGCGCGGCGGCTTCAGGGAGTACACTCCCCGTTGCGCGAGATCCGGGCGCCGAGGCCGCGCAGGCGCTCGGTGAGGTTCTCGTAGCCGCGCTCGATCTGGTACACGTTCTGGATGCAGCTCCTGCCTTCCGCGCACATCGCGGCAATGAGCATGGCCATGCCGGCGCGCACATCGGGAGACACGAGCTCGGCGCCGGCCAGCCGGGCCGGGCCCGAGATCACGGCGCGGTGCGGGTCGCACAGGATGATCCGGGCACCCATGGAGATGAGCTTGTCCACGTAGAACATGCGCGACTCGAACATCTTCTCGTGCAGGAGCACGGTACCCTCGGCCTGCGTCGCCGTCACCAGGGCGATGCTCAGGATGTCCGCCGGGAACCCGGGCCACGGCGCATCGTCGATCTTGGGGATCTGGCCGCCCATGGTCGGGATGACCTTGAGGCCGAGCCCGGGCGGGATGCGGATGGTCTCCCCGGAGGTCTCCCAGCTCACGCCAAGCTTGGCGAATCCCAGCTTGATCATGCGCAGGTTGCGCGGCGAGGCGTCCTCGATCTCGATGTCGCCGCGCGTCACCGCCGCCAGCCCGATCAGCGAGCCCACCTCCATGTAGTCGCTGCCGATGCGGAAGTCGGTGCCCGCCAGGCGGTCTGCCCCGTGCACCGTGACGATGTTGGACCCGATCCCCTCGATGCGCGCGCCCATGGAGTCCAGCATGCGGCACAGGTCCTGCACGTGCGGCTCGGATGCCGCGTTCTCGATCACGGTGTCCCCGACCGCCAGCGCCGCGGCCATCAGCGCGTTCTCCGTGGCCGTGACGGAGGTCTCGTCCAGGAAGAGCGGCGCGCCCTGGAGGCGGCGTGCCGTCAGGACGAACGAGGCGCCGGTCTCCATCCGCGCGCCCAGCTCCGCCAGGGCCAGGAAGTGCGTGTCCAGCGGTCGCCGCCCGATCATGTCCCCGCCCGGCGGCGGCAGCACCACGCGCCCCTTTCTGGCGAGCAGCGGCCCCGCGAGCAGGATGGAGGCGCGCATCTTCTGCGCCAGGTGCGGCGGCACCTCTTCCCGCGTGATGTCCATGGTCTGGAAGCGGTACTCGTTGTGGCCCAGCTTCTGCACGCGGCTGCCGAGGACTTTCAGGATCTCGATCATGACGTGCACGTCTTCGATCTCGGGAAGGTTGCGCAGGACCACGGGCTCGTCGGTGAGCAGCGTCGCGGCCAGGCAGGGCAAGGCAGCGTTCTTGTTCCCGCTGGCCTTGATCCGGCCCCGCAGCGGTACGCCGCCTTCAATGGCGTACTGGAACGAAGGCATGGCGCTTATTATGGAGAGGTTCGCACCGCGAGTCAAACCAGACCGCCGGACGGCGCCGGCGATGCGCCCACGTTCCGGTCCATCCTCCGCCGGGGCTGGTCGTCCTTTACTTCCCGCGGATTTTTGACTACTTTGAAGTCGCGCGCCGGGCCGCGGATCTGCCGGCCAGCCTGCGCGGTATTCAAACGAACAACAAGGAGCGGGAAATGCTGAAGGAATCGGTGGAAACCGCCCTCGAGGAGATCCGTCCCGCGCTCCAGGCGGACGGCGGAGACGTGCAGTTGGTCGAGGTGTCGGAAACCGGCGTGGTGAAGGTGAAGTTGACCGGCGCGTGCCACGATTGCCCCATGGGGATGCAGACGCTGAAGATGGGCATCGAGGCGCACCTGAAGAAGGCCGTGCCCCAGGTGACCGAGGTGCTGGGCGTGTAGGAACGACCGGGCGCCGGAGGGTGCCCCGGTACAGGGAAAGGAGAGTCAAAATGGCGGAACTCAAGGACCTCTATCAATCGGCGGACTGGAAGAAGGAGAAGCACGCGCCGGCGATCGAGGCGCCGGACGCGGTGAGCAAGGGCGGCGAGGTGACCGTCAGCGTGAGCGTGGGCCGCGAGATCGCGCACCCCAACACCACGGCGCACCACATCCGCTGGATCGAGGTCTTCTTCCAGCCCGAGGGCGGGAAGTTCCCGTTCCAGGTCGGGCGTTTCGATTTCAGCGCGCACGGGGAGTCGCCGGAAGGGCCGGACACCAGCTCGATCTACACCGCGCCGCGCGCGCGGTGCACGTTCAAGACGGACAAGCCCGGTACCATCATGGCGTCCTCGTACTGCAACATCCACGGGTTGTGGGGCAGCTCGAAGCCGCTGGCGGTATCCTGAAGGCGGGCCGGCAGTCGCCCCTTACCACACACAAGGAGGAACAATGGACAAGCAGCTTGAGAAACTGATCCAGGACCAGGTGAAGAACGAGTGGTACTCCGCGTACCTGTACCTGTCCATGGCGGCCTGGTTCGAGAGCCAGAACTTCGAAGGGTTCGCGCACTGGATGTACAAGCAGGCCGGTGAAGAGCAGGTGCACGGGAAGAAGATGTTCGACTTCCTTCTGGACCGCGGAGTGAAGGTGACCCTGCAGGCCATCTCGCAGCCGCCGGCGGATTTCGCCAGCCCGCTCGAGGTCTTCGAAAAGGCCTGGGAGCACGAGCAGAAGGTCACCGCGCTCATCAACGGGATCGCCGACCAGGCGGAGAAGGTCAACGACCACCCCACCAAGGTGTTCATCCAGTGGTTCATCACCGAGCAGGTGGAAGAGGAAAAGAACGCGTCCCGGGTCGTCGACCTGTTGAAGAAGATCCCCGCGAGCTCCGGGGCCATCTACCAGCTGGATCACCAGCTGGGCAAGCGCGCGTAGGGGCGAAACGTCCATTCGAGAATGGGCCCCCGGGAGCCGCTCCCGGGGGCTTTTTTTGCGGCCCGGGGCACCGCCGGCGGCCTCCTTCCCTTGACACCCTCCAGCATGCCCCATATCTTTGTCTGATCATTTTCCGAGGAAAGGAGTGCCTATGAAGAGACTGCTGACGCTTCTGATCGTGCTCGGCCTCGCCTTCTCCGTCTCCGCCGGCTGGGCGCAGAACACGCTCGTGTACGGCACGACGGACAAGATGTCCGACATCGATCCGGCCAACGCGTACGACTTCCACACCTGGGAGATCTTCTACAATACGATGGATCCCCTGATCGGCTACGCGCCGGGTACCAGCACGCTCGTGCCGGCACTGGCCACCAGCTGGAAGGCCAACGCGGACAGCTCCGAGTTCACGTTCACGCTGCGCAAGGGCGTGAAGTTCACGGACGGCACGCCGCTCACGGCGGACGTCGTGAAGTGGACCATCGACCGCAACGCGGCCCTCGGCGGCGACCCGTCGTGGCTCATCACGCAGTTCGTGAAGGAAGTCCAGGTGGTGGACCCGCTCACGGTGAAGTTCATCCTGAAGGACCCCGTGGCGTTCTTCCCGCAGGTCGTCGTGAACCCTCCCTACTACCCGCTGAACCCGAACGCCTGGCCCAAGGACAAGTGGCTCCACGACATGAGCGAGCTTCCCGGCCAGCAGCTGACCGGAACGGGCGCCTACAAGATCACCTCGTTCAAGAGGGACGAGGAGATCGTCTTCGAGGCCAACTCCAGCTACTGGGGCAAGGAACCCAACATCAAGAAGATCATCCTGCGCTACTTCGCGGATGCAACGACCATGCGCCTTGCCCTGGAAAACGGGGAAGTGGACCTGGTCTACAAGTCCCTGAACCCGTCCGACATCTCCGACCTTTCCAAGAACTCCAAGTTCACGGTGGCCAAGCTCCCCGGGCCGTTCATCCGCTACGTCTGCTTCGAGACCTCGGAGAGCGTCTTCAAGGACAAGAAGCTGCGCCAGGCCATCGCGGCGCTGATCAACCGGCCCGATTTCGCGCAGAAGGTTTTCCTCGGACAGGTATCGCCGCTGTACTCCATGATCCCCACGGGGATGCAGTACCAGGTCAACACCTTCAAGACGACCTTCGGTGACGGCAACGTGGCCGCGGCGGAAAAGATCCTGAAGGGCCTGGGCTACAGCGCGTCCAACCCGTTCCAGTTCGACATGTGGTACTCCCCGAGCCATTACGGCGACACCGAGGCCAACCTGGCCGAAGTGCTCAAGGCGCAGATCGAGAAGACGCCGCTCGTGAAGGTCAACCTGAAATCGGCGGAGTGGGCCACGTACAAGTCGCAGTGGAAGAACAAGCAGATGCCGCTCTTCCTCCTGGGCTGGTACCCGGACTACGTGGATCCGGACGACTATACCGCGGCGTTTGCCCAGACCGACGGGTCACGGGGCAACGGGATCAACTTCTCCGACCCGGCGTGGGACAAGCTGTTCTCGCAGGAGGAGTCCACCACGAACGAGGCGACCCGCAAGGGCCTGTTCGAGACCGTGCAGAAGTGGTGGGTGGACGAGGTCCCGACCGTCCCCCTGTTCCAGGGATACCTGATCCTGGTTTCCAAGCCGAACGTCACGGGGATCAAGATCGGCGCCCCGTTGATCTTCCTCTACAAAGAGCTCGCGTTCAAGAAATAGCGCGTTGCACCGCCCGGGCCCCTCGGGGCCCGGGCTGTCTTTCCCAACCACATGAGACACCTGTTCAGCTACGTCATTACCCGGCTCCTCCTGGCCATCCCGATGGTCTTCATCCTGCTCACGCTGGTATTCGTCGTGCTGCGGATCATGCCCGGGGACCCGGTCTCCGCCATGCTCGGCGCCCACGCCCCGGAGAAGGTCATCGAGCAGAAGAAGGAGGAGCTGGGCCTCAACAAGCCCATCTTCATCCAGTACCTGGACTACCTCGGCCAGATTGGCCGGCTGGATCTCGGGGACTCCATGATCATGAAGCAGCGCGTGTCGGAGCCCATCGTGGACAAGCTGCCCGCCACCCTCGAGCTCACGTTCTTCGGGCTGCTCGTCTCCCTCGGCGTCGGCATCCCGCTGGGCGCTGTCGCGGCGCGCCGCCGGCGTTCGGGCCGGGACTTCGGAATCCGGCTGTACGCCAACGTGGTCTATTGCATCCCGGTATTCTGGCTCGGACTGCTGATGCAGCTGGTGTTCGCCGTGCTGCTGAGGTGGTTTCCCGTCTCGGGCCGGACCAGCCCTCGGATCAGCTCCTCGGAGTTCAACTGGAGCGGCTTCTACATCGTGGACACGCTTAGAAAGGCGAACCTGGCAGCCTTCGGCGATGTGATGTGGCACATCGTGCTTCCGGCGGTCACCCTTGGCGTCGTGCTGTCGGGCATCTTCGTGCGCCTGACCCGCGCGAACATGCTGGACGTCCTGAAGAGCGACTACATCCTGGCCGCCCGCGCCC
>Ga0335069_10013841_pt1 | contig 11315 bp, 6 predicted proteins | sample Lox_Sample_11_FD_206714 | JGI IMG/M metagenome (GOLD analysis project Ga0335069, IMG submission 206714) | Soil microbial communities from Loxahatchee National Wildlife Refuge, Florida, United States - Lox_Sample_1.1 | ecosystem: Environmental > Terrestrial > Soil > Wetlands | place: USA: Florida... | reverse complement strand
CAAGTGGGAATGCTTTCCGGTCATACCCTCCCAGCACTGGCTTAAGCAGCGGATGGACGAGATGGAGAAAGTGCGAAATTTCATCGCTCACAACAGAATGCTGTTACCGAGCGAGTTTCAGCGCCTTTACATGTATATCGCCGACTGGAATCGCGTTGTCGGGCTCTAGTCGTGGCCGAGAGCTGCGAAAATAGCGACGTTCGATTCAGAAATTAAAATCAAACTCTGTGATAGTGCGATATTTTACTCGAATCTCAGCTGCCTCACGGCGCAAACCATCCCTTGCTGAGATCGGTGTAAGCAAGTCATTAGCTTTGGTCTCCAAGATGCGAGCAACAAGTAGCTCGTCTTGTACCGAACGTGACGACAGCTTATTGATTTCTCCAATCGCGCCATCATAGTCGCCTTGTTGCAGCTTTATTCGAGCTTCAATTCGCAGCGCCATGTCTGGGCCTCCAAATCGGGCCTTTAGCACTTCCGCGTCGCGCCGAGCAGTTTCAAAATCACCGGAGTGTGCTGCCGCAATCGCCCGCAGACGTCGCACAGGAACATGCCCCCCCGTCTTCCGATCAAGTAAGTGTGTCAGAAGCGTTTGTGCTCCAGCATAATCGCGGTCGCGCTGCATCAGTATCATTGCGGCGCGACTATCGGCTCTTCCATCTTCATATGGATGAGTTCGTAGATTACGGATGGCGATTTCCGCATTTTTGTAATCACCCTGCGCAATAAGTGTTCCTATCTTGACATCTAATAGGACGTCGTTCGAGTCTGCGTAGCGTTCCTCATCTTTCAGCAGCTGTTGAAGCTCAGGCCACATCCCAAGCTTCTGATAGCACAGGGCAAGATCCCCGATCACGCGGCGCATATACTTTTTGGCGGTACGCGCTTTTAGCAACAAGCCTGCGGCCTCATTCAAATCTCCCCCGCTGTGACGGATGAAAAAGCTACGCAAGTAAAATCGCGATCTGTATCCGCGATCATCAATGAACTTAAGCGTCTCTTGAACGCCGTTTTTATCCTGCAATCGAGTCTGAGCGCGAACGACATACGAAAGAATCTCCTCTCTTGTCGTTTCGTCCATCTTCATGATTTTTGCTGGCAGACCCCAGCTCACTACGCGCTTCAACGCGGCGTCGTCATCATGTCCCCTGTCATATGTTTCGCGTACAACTTCTTGGAGTGTCGAAGGCAGCAGCAGGCCTTTGAACTCTGGGGTGAGCGTTCCACCTTCAAGCGCGATCATGTAAATCACAGCATCGAAGAGATCGATCCGGAGACGGTCGTCCTTGGCCGACTCCGCCCAGGCTGCCTTGAGGGCTTGAGAAAATGCTGTCCTAAGTTCGACAGAGCCGTAGCCAAACTTCCGTCGGAAGAGCCCGCGGATCGGGGCCGAAATGAGGTAACTCGAGCCCGATACTTGGACTAGGCAACTCAGGATTAGATTTCCCAATGATTCTGCGAATTCCTCGACGGAGATCGCGTGTCTTTGAACAATAACGTCTTTTAGCATCTGGCCATCTAGACGTGGAACCCAACTCAGAATCGATAGCGCATCCTTTTCGATTGGCGACAGATTGGCGAAATCGAGACTCTCGCTAAGGACTTCGTCCTGGATGCTGTACAACTCCCTCATATCATTGTTTAGGACGAAAGCGCCTTTTTGTGCGATCAACCGCGTCGTTGCCTTCGCAATGCCGGGATGACCGCCAATCGCGCTTATCACGTCCGCATTTGGGAGTTGGGGCTCCGCGCCGAAAGCGGGCGCAGTGGCAATCATCAGCGCGCGAATATCGCTGTCTTGAAGGTGTGGAATGTGGATCTGCAAGAGATTCTTATGAGGAATAGTCTCGTACTCGTGGATTTGCCTATTGCTAACGATACATAATTTCGCTCGTTGGCTCGACTCCATGGCGCGAAAAAGTAGAGGAACCCATGGCTTTAGAAGCCCTTTGTCCTCAAAAATTCCGTTGCCGGTGACAATGGTCACAGACTGACCTAGCTCGCCGAAATGAATGATGTTCCGTGCGATCTCAAGTACACGTTCGTCGATGCTTAAGTTGTTAAATGCCTCCAAGTCCCGTTGGAATTTGGCGATGGAAAAGTCGGCTTCGATTTCCTGCCGCATCGCGCGGTAGAGGTCGGCTAAATCCGCGAATTGGGGAAGTTGGAATTCTGGGCCAAAGTTAAGCTCGGGCGTCCCCGGAAATGTTTGTGCAAGAAACTCTCGCTCTACGGTTCGGCGACCGATTCCTTCATTTCCGGCAAATACGAAAACATTAGGGCCTTCGCGATTTGCGAGGATCGCATTCTGGTAATCGCGAGCCAGCTGATCGAGGATCGCACCACGTCCATACGGTTTTGTGGTGTGTAGCTTGACCATGAACACGCCGGCCAAGACGTTGCGGATGTAGCGCGCAATATCGCGTGGCGTTTGTCCCGCTTTTGGAATCCAATATTCTCTCATCCACGCGGGCAGTTCCTCATGGGTAACGTCAGCTTCAATTGGAAATGCAAGCAGTCTAAGGTCGGGCCGCTTGATGCGGGCTAATTTCGCGCGGTCAACTTCAAAGTTTACCCAGCAAGACTCGATTGAGGCCCTTGAGACAAAAAGTACGAAGATCGATGCCTGCTCAGTGCGCTCTTCCATAGCGGATATAAGATTTTCGCCGTTCGCAAAACTTCTTGGGTAGAAGTAGGCAAGGCCATCGGGCAAATGCTCTTGGACGCGCTTGACGAAAGCTTCGTCTTTGCCGGAGAGAGACAAGAATACAGTGGGAAGCATGGCCCATCACAGAGAAGGTTTCATCTATCCTAAACCAAGCAGAATGTCGGTGACAGCCAATCCCGTCCCCCTTTCGTGCCATCGAAGTGCGGTCGGGACGCCTGCGCTCCGACCTGATGGCTATCGACACCGCGACATTGCTGCCGCGATCTCGTCTGGCCCGACAAAGGCCGGCGGGACGCCGGCGGTCCCAGGAAGAAACGCGAAGACCGGCGTGTCGCCGCTGGCAATGGTCAAGGCTTCAAATCCGGAAATGCGGACAGGCCAGCCTTCGCCAAGGCTTCGGCTGGTTCGGAGGCAAGTCCTCCGAAGCTGCGAAGCAGCGAAGGAGGAATGTCCGCGGTCCCTGTGGAGTCTTCGCATCCGGCGAGATCGAGTCCGCAAATGCGGGCGGGGCGCCCGCGCTCCCGGGGCATTGCGATCGACGCCGGTGCATTCCGTCGCGATCTCGTTTGGCCCGGAAAGGCGGGCAGGATGCCCGCGGTCCCGGTGAAGGAAATGCGGGCGAGGGCGCCCGCGCTTCCTCCTTCGCGCTGCGCGCTTCGGAGGACAAGCCCAGCCTCACACCGCCTTGTCCGGCCCGACCCGCACCAGCATCTTGCCCATGTTGTCGCCGTGGAAGAGGCCGATGAAGGCTTTGGGCGCGTTCTCGATGCCGTCGACGATCGTCTCTTTCCATTTGAGCTTGCCGGCCTTGGCCCAGCCCGACATGTCGCGGATGAAATCCGGCATCAGATGGCCCCAGTCGGAGACGATGAAGCCCCTGATGGTGAGGCGTAAGGGAATTACGGCGATGATGTTCGACGGTCCCGGCGGCATTTCGGTGGCGTTGTACTGCGCGATCATTCCGCAGATGGGCAGGCGGCCGTTGGGCCGCATGTTGCCCAGCGCCGCATTCAGGTGATCGCCGCCGACATTGTCGAAATAGACGTCGATGCCTTGCGGGAACGCGGCGCGCACCGCGGCCTCGAGCGGGCCCGCTTTCTTGTAATTGATCGCCTTGTCGACGCCCGCCTCCTTGGTGAGCCATTGGCATTTGTCGTCGGAGCCGGCCGAGCCCACGACGTAGCAGCCCTTCGCCTTGGCGATCTGGCAGACGACCGCGCCGACGGCGCCGGCCGCGCCCGAGACGAACACGCGCTCGCCGTCCTTCAGCTCGCCCACTTTCAGGAGCCCGGCATAGGCCGTCAGGCCCGGCATGCCGAAGGTGCCGAGATAGGCCGAGAGCGGCGCGATCGCGGGATCGATCTTGGTCAGCTCGCCGCCCTCGGTGACGAACCATTCGCGCCAGCCGGAGAAATTGTTGACGTAGTCGCCGCGTCTGAAGCGGTCGTTCTTCGACTCGACCACCTGGCCCACGGCGCCGCCCGAGAGCGCTTCGCCGATCTGGAAGGGCGGCACATAGCTTTCCCGGTCCACCATGCGCCCGCGCATATAGGGATCGACGGACATGAAGATGTTGCGGACGAGGACCTGGCCGGGCCCCGGCGCGGCCACCTGAGTCTCGGCCAGCTCGAAGTCGGCGGGCGTCGGCATGCCGACCGGGCGCTTCTTCAGCCTGATTTCCCGATTTTTTTGTGAGGTCATTTTACCCCTCCTTAACCATGTTCTGTGCGGTTCCTGAACAGAAGTAACCTAGCAGGGGCGGGGGGTGTAACAAGCCGAAACATTTTATGTGTGGCCCCCAACCCACGCCCATGGCTCTGTTCACCCTGTCCAAGCCCACGGGGTAGTGCGTTGCTTGCAGGTAAGAACCAGGAGCCCGGCCTCCTCAAGGCCGGCGTCGTCGGTTTCGGCGCCTTCGGCCGCCATCACGCCACGAAATATGCCGCGCTTCCGGGCGTGGCGCTGGCCGGCATTGCCGACCCCAGCGTCGATGCGCGCAAGGATGCGCTGGCCAAGCACGGCGTCCCGGTCTCGGCCGACTGGCGCGAGCTGATCGGCAAGGTCGACCTCGTTTCCATCTGCTCCCCGGCCGTGACGCATGGCGCGCTGGTCCGCGCCTTCCTTAATGCCGGTATCCATGTGCTGGTCGAGAAGCCGATCGCCACCGACCTCCACGAGGCGGACGGGCTGATCGCGCTGGCCGAGATCAACAACTGCGTGCTGACCGTCGGCCACCAGGAACGCTTCGTGTTCCAGCGCACCGGGCTTCTCGATTTCGACGCGCCGAAGAAGGTCGAATGCTGGCGCACCGGTCCGTGGACGGGCCGCGGCGCCGATGTCAGCGTCGTGCTCGACCTGATGATCCACGACCTCGATCTCGTCCATCGCCTCATTCCCGGCGCCATCGGCGACGTCTCGGCGCGCGGCTTGATGAGCCACAGCCGCCATCCCGACGATGTGTCGGCGACCGTCGCGTTCGAGAACGGCGCCGAAGCGAATCTCAGGGCCAGCCGCGTCTCCAGCGATCGCCAGCGCGGCATGCGCGCGATCTATGACGACGGCACGATCGAGATCGATTTCATGACGCGCGAAGTGAAGAACTCCACGCGCCACGCGCTGCAGCCGCTCGTGCTCAACGATCCCTTGGGCGAGTCGGTCGGCGCCTTCGTCAACGCGGTGCGTCTCGGCTCGCCTGCGCTGGTGCGTCCCGAGGAAGCCCGCCAGGCGCTCGAGACCGCGCTGCTGATCGACGACGCCTGCCGTCCCTCCGGCAGCAGGCCGGCCTCCGAAGCCTACGCGGCCCGGGCGTAAGCCACTTCAACCCTGCGATCCCACCTCCCCCTTGCGGGGAGGTCGAATTCGCGGCACGCGAATTCGGGTGGGGGTCGCGCCGGCATCCCCACCCCACCCGACACAATCCGCTGCGCGGATCGTGTCGACCTCCCCATCAAGGGGAGGTGGGATCGCTGTTGATGCTTATATGTCGTGAGATGCGACCCTTCACCCCCACGCCATTCCGCTCTAAACAGCGCGCATGACCGATCGGCTCAAAATCGCGCTGGCGCAGCTCAATCCCGTGATGGGCGACATCGCCGGCAATCTGCGCATGGCGCGGGCCGCGCGCGCGAAGGCGAAAGACGCCGACCTCATCCTGTTCTCCGAGCTCTACATCGTCGGCTATCCGCCGGAAGATCTCGTGTTGAAGCCGGCGCTGCAGGCCGATGCGCGCGAAGCCATCGAAGCCTTCGCGAAAGACACCGCCGACGGCGGGCCCGCCGTGCTGATCGGCGCGCCATGGGTCGACGGCGGCAAGCTTTACAACGCGGTGCTGCTGCTCGACGGCGGCAGGATCGCCGCGCACACCTACAAGGTCGATTTGCCCAATTACGGCGTGTTCGACGAGAAGCGCGTCTTCGCGCCCGGGCCGCTGCCGGGGCCGCTCAACATCCGCGGCGTGCGCGTCGGCATTCCGATCTGCGAAGACATCTGGACGCCCGATGTCGTCGAATGCCTGAGCGAGACCGGCGGCGAAATTCTTCTGGTGCCGAACGGCTCGCCGTTCGAAGCCGGCAAGGAAGATCTGCGCCTCAATCTCGTCGCCGCGCGCGTCACCGAAGCGGGCCTGCCGATGATCTACCTCAATCAGGTCGGCGGGCAGGACGAGCTGGTGTTCGACGGCGCTTCGCTGGTCGTCAATGCCGACCGCTCCGTCGCCTGGGCGTTGCCGGCCTGGGAAGAGCGCGTCGTCGTCACCGACTGGACGAAGACGAACGGCAAATGGGTGTGCGCGCCCGGCGAGACATGCGCGGAAGAAGCCCGCGAGCCGTCCGTCTATCACGCGATGATGCTGGGCCTCAGGGATTACGTGAACAAGAACCGCTTTCCCGGCGTCGTGCTGGGATTGTCGGGCGGCATCGATTCCGCGCTGTCGGCGGCCGTCGCCGTCGACGCCTTGGGACCGGAACGCGTGCGCTGCGTGATGATGCCGTCGCGCTATACGTCGCAGGAGAGTCTCGACGATGCGGCGAGCGCCGCGAAACTGCTCGGCGTGCCGTACGAGATCATCTCGATCGAGCCCATGGTGGCGGCCTTCGGCGAAGCGCTGGCGCCGGCGTTCAAAGGCAAGCACGCGGACACGACGGAAGAGAACATCCAGTCGCGCATCCGCGGCGTGCTCCTGATGGCGATCTCCAACAAGTTCGGGCCGATGGTGCTGACCACCGGCAACAAGTCGGAGATGAGCGTCGGCTATGCCACGCTCTATGGCGACATGTGCGGCGGCTACAATGTGCTGAAAGACGTCTACAAGATGGAAGTCTTCCGCCTCGCGCGCTGGCGCAACCAGAATGTTCCCTTGAAGGCGCTGGGGCCGAAGGGCCGCGTCATGCCGGAGAACATCATCACGCGCCCGCCCTCGGCCGAATTGCGCGCCGACCAGAAGGACGAGGATTCGCTGCCGCCTTACGAGATCCTCGACGGCATCCTCGAATGCCTGGTGGAGAAGGAGATGTCGTTCGAAGAGGTGTGCCGCAAGGGCTTTCATCCCGCGACCGTCAAGCGCATCGAGCATCTGCTCTATATCTCCGAATACAAGCGCCGCCAGGCCCCGCCGGGCGTCAAGATCAGCGCGCGCAATTTCGGCCGCGACCGGCGCTATCCGATCACCAACGCCTTCCGGGACGCGCGGGAATGACCGGTCTCGTCCGTTTCGCGCCGTCGCCGACCGGACTGCTGCATGTCGGCAATGCGCGCACGGCGCTGCTCAATTATCTCTTTGCGAAAAAAGAAGGCGCGAAATTCCTGCTGCGCATCGACGACACCGATGTCGCGCGCTCCAGGCCCGAGTTCGAAGCGGCGATCCTGGAAGACCTCGGCTGGCTCGGCATCGCGCACGATCTCTTCGCGCGGCAGATCGAACGCGCCGATGCGCACACGAAAGCGGCGGAGACGCTGAAAGCCAACGGCCGGCTTTATCCCGCCTATGAGTCCGCCGCCGAGCTCGACCGCAAGCGCAAGCGCCAGATCGCCGCGCACAAGCCGCCGGTTTACGATCGTGCCGCGCTTGCATTGAGCGACGCCGATCGCGCGAAGCTCGAAAGCGAAGGCAGGCGGCCGCATTGGCGGTTCCGGCTTTCGCAGGGAAAGGTGAGGTGGCGCGATCTGCTGCGCGGCGATGTCGAGATCGACACGGCGACGCTGTCCGATCCCGTGCTCATCCGCGAAGACGGCACCTATCTCTACACGTTCCCCTCGGTCGTCGACGACATCGATTTCCAGGTGAGCCACGTCATCCGCGGCGAGGATCACGTCACCAACACGGCGGCGCAGATCGAGATCTTCGAAGCGCTCGGCGCGCCGGTGCCCGCTTTCGCGCATTTTCCGTTGCTGGTCGGCGCCGGCGGCGAAGCCTTGTCGAAACGGCTCGGCTCTCTGTCGCTGCGCAGCCTGCGCGAAGACGGCATCGAGGCGCTGGCCGTCGACTGCTATCTCGCGAAGACCGGCACGTCCGATCCCGTGGACGTGAAAGCCTCGCTCGAGGTGCTCGCGCAGGAATTCTCCTTCGAGAAGATCGGCCGCGCGCCGGCGCATTTCGTGCCGGACGAGCTCTTCGCGCTGAATGCGAAGCTGCTGCACGCGACGCCTTACGAGTCGGTCAAGGCGCGCCTCGATACGATGAGCGTCGGCGGCGGCGCGGCGTTCTGGGAGGCGGCGCGGCCCAATCTCGCGCGGCTCGCGGACGCGAAGGATCTCTGGACGCTGGTGACGGGACCGGTGACGCCGGTGATCGAAAACAAGACGCTCGCCGAAGAAGCGTCGAAGCTGTTGCCGCCCGAACCCTTCGACGAAACGAGCTGGGGCGTGTGGACCGCGGCCGTTTCGGGCGCGACCGGCGCCAAGGGCCGCGCGCTGTTCCATCCGTTAAGGCTGGCGCTGACGGGCCGCGAGCATGGACCGGAGCTGAAAAAGCTGCTACCCCTCATCGGACGCGCGAAAGCCCTCGCGCGGCTTCACGGGGACGTTGCGTGACCGGTTTTGGTCTCATCTGTCGAGCGACGATTTGCGGCTGACGCCGCGATGAACCCGTCTGCCTGAAAATTATCGCTAAAGTTGTTCTCTCTTCCGTAGCTTGCGCTATGCGAAAGATGAGACATTCTCATAAACAACGCTGTCATGGCCCCGCGAATGCGGGCCACCCAGTTGAGACCGGCATGTCGTCAGAAGATAGATTCAAGATCGGACTAAGTCCCAGGCATCCGACGCAGATGCCACCTGGGTGGCCCGCATTCGCGGGCCATGACAGCGATGGGGATGCGTCGTGACGCTCAAGCTCTACAACACGCTCACGCGGACCAAGGAAGTGTTCGCGCCGCTCGATCCGAAGAACGTTCGCCTCTATGTGTGCGGGCCGACGGTCTACGACTACGCCCATATCGGCAATGCGCGGCCGGTGATCGTGTTCGACGTGCTGTTCCGGCTTCTGCGCCATCTCTACGGCGAGACGCACGTCACCTACGTTCGCAACATCACGGACATCGACGACAAGATCAACGCGCGGGCGAAGGAACGCCTCGGCGGCCGCAACCTGCCCATCCTCAATGTCGTGCGCGAGATCACCGAAGAAACAGGGAAGATCTACGCCGAGGACGCCGCGGCGCTGGGCGCATTGCCGCCGACCGTTACGCCGCGCGCGACCGAGCATGTCCGGCAGATGATCGCGATGATCGAGACGCTGGTCGCGGGCGGCCATGCTTATGTAGAGCAAGGTCACGTGTTGTATGACGTCTCGTCGAAGCCCGATTACGGCAAGCTGTCGCGGCGCTCGCTGGACGAGATGGTGGCCGGCGCGCGCGTTGAAGTGGCACCCTACAAGCGCAATGCGATGGATTTCGTGCTGTGGAAGCCGTCCGATGCGGAAACGCCCGGCTGGGAAAGCCCCTGGGGCCGCGGCCGTCCCGGCTGGCACATCGAATGCTCGGCGATGAGCGCGCAATATCTGGGCGAGACCTTCGACATTCACGGCGGCGGCATCGATCTGATGTTCCCCCATCACGAGAACGAAATCGCCCAGAGCGAAAGCGCCCATCACAATCATGCGCTCGCGAAGGTCTGGATGCACAACGGCTTCCTGAATGTCGAAGGCGAGAAGATGTCCAAGAGCCTCGGCAATTTCGTGACGATTCACGAGCTGCTCGAGGATTGGCCGGGCGAAGTGCTGCGCTTCAACATGCTGCGTTCGCATTACCGCCAGCCGATGGACTGGACCGTGCACGGGATGAAGGAAAGCTGGGGCATTCTCGAGCGGTGGTATCAGGCAGTGGCCGATGTCGATGCGCCGCGCGTGAGTGAAAAAGTGCTCGCCGCCCTGTCGGACGATCTCAACACGCCGCAGGCCATCTCGGAACTGCATCAGTCGCAGCCCGCGGAGATCGCCGGCGGCCTTGCATTGCTGGGCTTCTCGCTGAAGCCGGAAAGGATCGCCGCGCGCACGACGCTCGACGCGAAAGAGATCGAAGCCGCCATCGCCGCCCGCAACGCTGCACGCAAGGCGAAGGACTTCCAGGAGTCCGATCGCATCCGCGACGCGCTCGCGGTGAAAGGCATCGTGCTGAAGGATGGACCTTCGGGCACGACCTGGGAGGTCAAGCGATGAAGGCCCCCCACCCGAAATCGCGTGCCGCGATTTCGACCTCCCCGCAAGGGGGAGGTGAGACCGTGCGGCTTGCGATATCGCGCGATTGTGCGAACCGCAATTGTACGAACCGTGATTGCGCGGACGCGCTTTGGACAACCGCCAAAAATAAATTCACATCCCACCTCCCCCTTGCGGGGAGGTCGACGCGGCGTGAGCCGCGTCGGGTGGGGGGCCTCTCCGCATGACCCGCGAACGCCTCTTCCTGTTCGACACCACGCTGCGCGACGGCGCGCAGACGCAAGGGGTCGATTTCTCCGTCGAGGACAAGCGCCAGATCGCGCTGGCGCTGGATGCGCTGGGGCTCGATTACATCGAGGGCGGCTGGCCCGGCGCCAATCCGACGGATACGGCGTTCTTCTCGGAGACGCTGCCGCTGCAACACGCGCGTATGACCGCGTTCGGCATGACCAAGCGGGCGGGGCGTAGCGCCGCCAACGATCCGGGCCTCGCGGCCATCTTCGATGCGAAGTCCGACGCCGTCTGTCTCGTCGGCAAGACCTGGGATTTCCAGGTCGACGTCGCGCTGGAAATCCCGCGCGGCGAAAACGTCGAAGGCATCACGGAATCGATCGCCGCGGTGAAGGCCAAAGGACGCGAGCCGCTGTTCGATGCCGAACATTTCTTCGACGGCTACAAGGCCAACGCCACTTACGCGCTCGAATGTCTCAGAGCCGCGCACGAGGCCGGCGCGCGCTGGCTGGTGCTCTGCGACACCAATGGCGGCACGCTGCCGGAAGACGTCTATCGCATCGTCGCGGCGGTGAAGTCGGCGCTGCCGCAAGCCGCGCTCGGCATCCACGCCCACAACGATACGGAGCAGGCGGTCGCGGTGACGCTGGCCGCGGTGCGCGGCGGAGCGCGGCAGGTCCAGGGCACGCTCAACGGTTTGGGCGAGCGTTGCGGCAACGCCAATCTCTGCGCGCTGATCCCGACCCTGCTGCTGAAAGAGCCTTA
>Ga0335069_10013840_pt1 | contig 11316 bp, 9 predicted proteins | sample Lox_Sample_11_FD_206714 | JGI IMG/M metagenome (GOLD analysis project Ga0335069, IMG submission 206714) | Soil microbial communities from Loxahatchee National Wildlife Refuge, Florida, United States - Lox_Sample_1.1 | ecosystem: Environmental > Terrestrial > Soil > Wetlands | place: USA: Florida... | reverse complement strand
TGCCGGCGGATCATCCGGCGCGGAGTCGTCATGACCGAATATCCGATGGGTACGCCCCCCGACGCCGTCAATTTTCCGCGGCGTAACAGGATCATCAGCGGCCTCTCGGCCGGGACCATCATCGTCGAAACGGATGTCGACGGGGGAGCGATGATCACCGCGGCATCGGCACTCGACCAGAACAGGGAGGTGTTTGCGGTTCCGGGGCAGGTAACCTCACGCCGGGCACGGGGGTGTCACGCCCTGATCCGCGACGGAAGGGCGAAACTGGTGGAGTGCATTGGGGATGTCGTCGTGGAGCTCGCGTCCCTGCTGAGACCCGCCGCCGGACCTCCCGCACCCATCCCTCCGCCGCCCGATCTGAACCTCTTTGAAAAAACCGTCTGCGAATGGCTGAAGGAAGAACCACAGCACATCGACGCCATCGCACTTGGGACACGGCTCGGGTCGGCCGACACGCTCGTCGCACTTCTCGGTCTGGAATTCAAGGGACTTGTCAAACAGCTCCCCGGAATGATGTTTCACCGCAAATGCCTGCCCGGCGGGACGTGACCGCGGCACACAGGCATTTTTGTCTTACTGAAAACTTTCGTATTTTAACACGTCACGATGAAAAACGTCGGCAACATAATGATCGATGAGGAACTTTTCAGTGTGCGGTTCGCCTGCGACCTGGGAAAATGCCGCGGCGCCTGCTGTACACTGGAAGGGGGGCGCGGTGCGCCGCTGACCGATGCGGAAGCGGAGAACGTCAGACGCCATTATCCGGCCATCAAAAAATATCTCCCCGCCGAGCATCTGGAAACGATCAGAACCGACGGCCTCGTCGAAGGGATCCCGGGCAGTTATGCGACGATCTGTCACCACCGGCGGGCGTGCGTCTTCGTCTATTATGACGGCGTCATCGCGAAATGCGCATTCGAACGCGCCTATCTCGACGGCGAAATCCCGTGGCGCAAGCCCGCTTCCTGTCATCTGTTTCCGCTCCGGTTCCGGGACGGCGCGCTGCCGGTTCTGAAATACGAACCGATCAGGGAATGCCTCCCGGCGCTGGAACACGGGGCCCGGAACGATATCCGGCTCACCGATTTTCTGCAGGCGTCCCTCAGCAGTGTCTTCGGCACTGCCTGGTACGCCCGCGTGCAGGCGCTGGCCGCATCCGGTCCGGCGCCGGCAGAAACCTCCCCCTCTCTCTGATGGAGACCGACGTCGTCCAGCCATGCTCAACCTCAGCCAACGGCAGACACTCCAGCAGAAACTGACCCCCCAGCAGGTTCAGTATCTCCAGCTTCTTCAGCTTCCCCTCCTCGCACTCGAACAGCGGATCAAGGCGGAGCTGGAACAGAATCCCCTCCTCGAGGAATCGGACGAGCTCGATCTCGCGCAGGAACCGGAGGAGGTCAAACAGGAGGAGGCCGCCGAACCGCTCAACGGCGAGGCGCCCGCGGAAAAAGACGACCGCGCGGCGGAGGACGGCTACACGTTCGAAGATTTCATGAACGACGAGCTGGATGGTCACAAGGTCACCCGCAGTATGCCGGACGACGAGGAGCGCGACGAATTTCCGCAGGCGGCGGAGATCACGCTGACACAGAGGCTTCAGGATCAGATCCTGCTCCTTCATCTTCAGGAAGAGGAGAGGATGCTGGCCGATGAGATCATCGGCAACATCGACGAAGACGGATACCTGCGGCGGGAACTGCACCTGATTGTCCAGGATCTCAATCTGGCCCATGCATTTGCGGTGACCGACAGCCGGGCGGAGGAGGTTCTGCGGATGATCCAACGTCTCGATCCCCCGGGGATTGGGGCCCGGTCACTGCAGGAATGCCTGCTGGCACAGCTGGATGTGGGCGATTTCGATCCGAAGCTGAAGGAGTACGCAACCCGGCTCCTGACCGAGTTCTTCGATGATTTCACGATGAAGCACTACGAAGAGCTCGCAAAGAAGCTCGGGCTGGATCTCGACAGGCTGAAGCCGGTGGTGGAGCTCATTCAGAAGCTCAATCCGAAGCCGGGGGAGGGGGAATTCACGCCCCAGCAGAATTATATCATGCCCGACTTCATCGTCGAACGGAGCGACGACGGGTTCACGGTATCGCTGAACGACCGGTCGGTCCCGCCGCTGCGGATCAACCGGCGGTACAAGGAGCTGATGTCGCGCAAGCAGAAAGGCGCGGCGGCGGCGGGGGTGAAGGATTTCATCCGGAAACGGTTTGAAGCCGCGAAATGGTTCATCAATTCGATCAACCAGCGGCGCGACACGATGATGCGGGTCATGCAGGCCATCGTCGCGAAACAGCAGACATTTTTCGAGTCCGGGGAATTCCTCCGCCCGATGATCTACAAGGATATCGCAGAGATCGTCGGCATGGATATCTCAACCATCAGCCGCGTCGTCAACGGCAAGTATGTGCAGACGGAGTTCGGCGTCTTCGAACTGCGTCATTTTTTCAGCGACAAGCTGACGACCCAGAGCGGCGAAGACGTTTCGAACAAGGAAGTGAAGCGGATGATCAAGGAGATCATCGACCAGGAAGACATGAACCGGCCGCTGAGCGACGACCGCATCGCGGAGATGCTCAACGCCCGGGGCGTCAATATAGCCCGGCGGACCGTTGCAAAATACCGCGAGGCGATGCATATCCCCGTGGCGCGCCTCCGCCGGAAAATTTAGTCCTCACCGGAACATACCTTTGTCCCTATGAACACGATCCGTTCCACCACTGTCATCGGTCTGTCGCGCAACGGCCGCACTGCGATCGGGAGCGACGGACAGGTCACCGTCAATAACGCGGTCATGAAGGAGACGGCCCGGAAGGTCCGCAAACTCTACAACGATTCCGTCCTGGCCGGATTTGCCGGCGCCGCCGCGGATGCCTTCACGCTGTTTGAACGGTTCGAGGAGTTTCTGCAGAAGTACCAGGGGAATCTCATGCGCGCCTCCGTCGAGCTCGCCAAACAGTGGCGCACCGACAAGTATCTCCGTCAGCTTGAAGCGCTTCTCGCCGTTCTGAACCGCGAGCAGGCGCTCATCATCTCGGGAACGGGGGAGGTCGTGGAGCCCGACGACGGCATCGTCGCCATCGGCTCGGGCGGCAATTATGCCCTCGTCGCCGCACGGACCCTGATCCGTCACACCGATCTGGCGGCACCCGAGATCGTCCGGCAGTCGCTGGATGCGGCCGCGCATATCTGCATCTATACGAACAGCCATTTCACCGTGGAAGAGCTTTGATCCGAAGGATCACCCTTCTCCCCGGTCACCGGAAGCCTGTCGCCGACGTATGAAAACAGAACGCCAGCATGAACTGACCCCCCAGGAGATCGTCCGCGAACTCGACCGCTATATCGTCGGACAGCACGCCGCGAAGAAAGCGGTCGCAATCGCGATGCGGAACAGACTCCGGCGCATGCGGACGGCGGACCAGATGCGGGAAGAGATCATGCCGAACAACATCATCATGATCGGCCCGACCGGCGTCGGGAAGACGGAGATCGCACGCCGGCTCGCACGGCTCGCCCGTGCCCCCTTCATCAAGGTGGAGGCATCCAAGTTCACTGAGGTCGGCTATGTCGGCCGGGACGTCGATTCGATGGTCCGCGATCTCATGGAGTACGCCGTCACGATGGTAAAAGCCGAGAAGGCCGCACAGGTGAACGACAGGGCGAAACAGCTTGCGGAGCAGAGAATTCTGGACATCCTGATCCCGCCGGCACGGCGGCGAACTCCCTCACCCGGAGACACCGGCGCCGACGAGGCCGCCGCACCGGACGAGAGCAGTGTCGCCCGCGAGCGATTCCGCGAGAAACTTCGTTCGGGGGAACTCGAATCCCGGCCCATCGAACTCGATGTGACCGCATCCCAGCTTCCCTCCATGCAGGTCATGGGGCCTGTGAACATCGAGGAAATGGGGGTCAACCTGCAGGAGATGTTTGGCAACCTGCTCCCGAAGCAGACGAAAAAAAGAAGGATGAGCGTCGCCGAGGCCCGCGTTCTCCTCACGCAGGAGGAGGCGCAGAAACTGATCGACGCCGAAGCGGCCGTCCGGGAAGCGCTCCGCCGGGTGGAGAACGGCGGCATCATCTTCATCGACGAAATCGATAAGATCGCTGGACACGAGGGACGATCAGGGGGACCGGATGTTTCCCGCGAGGGGGTCCAGCGCGATCTCCTTCCGATCGTGGAGGGAACCGCGGTCATGACGAAATACGGCATGGTCCGGACTGATCACATCCTCTTCATCGCCTCGGGCGCGTTCCACATCTCCAAACCGTCCGATCTGATCCCGGAACTCCAGGGGCGGTTTCCGATCCGCGTCGAACTCGCCAGTCTCACCGAAGAGGACTTCGTCAAGATCCTCACCCAGCCTCAGAATGCACTGCTGAAACAGTACAGCGCACTCCTCGCGACCGACGGCGTGACGCTCGATTTTGACGCAGATGCCATCAGGGAGATCGCCAAAATTGCGGCGGAAGTGAATGCCAACGTGGAAAACATCGGGGCCCGCCGCCTGCACACCGTGCTGACGACGCTCCTGGAGGATCTGCTCTTCGAAACGCCGGAAAAACACGCCGGCACGGCGATCGTCATCACGCAGGAGATCGTCAGGGATAAGCTCCAGACGATCGCCCGGAACAGGGATCTGAGCCGGTACGTGCTGTAAAGCAGGAAGGGGGAGTGCTCCGGTCAGTGGACCTTGTCGCCGGAGACGGGGGGCTGGAAGCCGAACCCGTGCGCGCTTGGCTCACCGAAGATCTTGATCTCTCCGAATGTCTTCTCATACTTCATGATGTTGTCGTTCAGCGCATTCAGGAGCATCTTCGCATGCTGGGGGGTGGTGATGATCCGCGAAAAGACCTTGGCTTTCGGCACACCGGGGAGAACCCGCGTGAAATCGATCACGAATTCCGCCGGAGAGTGCGTGATGATCGCGAGGTTCGAATAAATTCCTTCCGCTTCCTTTTCGCCTAATTCGATGTTGATCTGCTGGGGGGGATTGGGCTGGTCTGCCATGATCGGGATCCTCTGAAATGCGACCGCCCTTCCGGGGAAGGGCGGTCGGTTGAAATTAAACCGGACGTTATTTCTTCCGGATTGCGTCTGCTTTCTTGATCGCCTCTTCCGCCTTTTTCACCATCCCGGCGTTGGCATATGCCGAAGCGAGGGAATCCCACAGATTCGGATCTCCCGGTTTGATGGCGGTCAGCGTCTCGAAATACCCGGCCGCCTTCTTGAACGAGTCGATGTACGATTTGTCGGGGTCCTTCTTGGATCCGGCATCCTGATTCGCCTTCCGGACCTTGTCGCCGAGCTTCATATAGGCAACCGCGCAGTTCTGGAGTGCGACATCGTATTTCGGATCGATCGCCAGGGCGGCTTCAAATTCCTTGATGGCCGTGGTCAGGCTGTCGGTCTGCATGAGGAGGACGCCGAGATTGTAGTGATTCAGCTTATTCCCCGGTTCCTTCGCAATCGCTTCGCGGATGGTCGGTTTTGCCTCGTTCGCTCTTCCAGATCTGACGTAAAAATCGGTCTGAATGGCGATCAGGTCGAGATCCGACGGGTAATCCTTGCGGGCGGTATTGATGGTGGTGATCGCCTCCTGGTAGAGGGGCGTCGTCTCTGTTTTCTTTCCGGCTTTTTCGAGTGTAAAGATCTTCTGATTGATATTGTCCAGCTTTGCACGATACGCATCGATGATCATCGTATCGAACATCGCCTGATGGGTGCGCTGGAGGCCTTCCTTGAGGGTGACGAGTTCGTCGTCGTATTTATCCCCGGAGTACTGGGCAATCGACATATTCTCGTAGGTCATCGCGCTGTCGGGATTTGCTTTCAGGGCGACCCGGTAGGCATCGACCGACTGGCCGAGATAAATCTGGATGCTGTCGTTCCCGGCGGTTGCGGGGACCTTTTTCAGCGCCATTGCACGGTTGTATAACGCGGCACCCCGGTTGAGCGAAATCTGCCAGGCATATTTTTTTGCGTCGGTGATGTCCTTCTCGAACTCTTTCCCGGCGGCGAGCGATTTATCGAAATAGTCGACCATGAGCGGGATGTTTCCCTGTTCCAGCTTGATACGTCCAAGAAGGTACCAGGCTTCGGAATTCTGCGGATTTTTCGCGACTTCCTTTGTCAGGGCAGTGTCGGCCCGGTCATAATTATGCTGGGACATGTAGAGCTTCGCGCTCGTCATTTCTGACGATCCGCATTGAAAACCTGTCAGACTCACAATGAGCAGCAGGATCAGAATGGATAAAAGAGGAAATGAATATTTCATGTGCACTCCGTAAAATAATTCCCGATTGAATTATCAAACAGTGCTGAATATAGTTAAACCGTTGTAAAATTCCAAATTTTTGAAAAAATGAACGGTCCCTTCCGGATCGCCGTTCTCGCCGGAGGCTGATGGGCGGGGGAGAGTCGGATTCCGGTCAGGGGCTGATCGGCTGTCCCGTGAGGGCGATTCCGGTGAGCGCCGGAGCGAATCTGATTACCGTCTTCAAGTGCAAAAAAACCGCTGATTCGGTTGACTTTTCCGAGGAATTTTGGTATATAACCTGTTCATGAAAGAGACGTTACCGACCGGGACGGAGTGTATATTCTGCAGGATTCTCCGTGATGAAGCGGCCGCTGAAGTACTCTTCCGGAATCAACACGCCATAGCGATCCTCGATATCAATCCGATTCATTTCGGACATATCCTCGTGATACCGAAGAGCCATGCCGTCACTTTTCTGGAGATACCCGAGGTGGAACTTTCCGATCTCATTCATGCAACCCGCATCGCGACGGCAGCGATGGTGGAATCCCTCGATCCTCCGGGATACAATATTTTTTCGAACAACGGAGAAGCCGCCGGACAGTCGGTGTACCACTGCCATTTTCACATCACCCCGCGCTACCGCGACGACAATATCCGGTTTCTGCTGAAGTTGAAACGGTACGAAGGAGATGAGATGAAGCAGTACGCCGAGAAGATCCGGGCTGTTCTCCAGAATCCGACACCACGAAAGCGACAGGCTCCATGACACCTTCATCCATCGCACCTCCTTCCGGCGGTGCAAAGATCACCCTTCGCAACGGGACGCTGAATGTTCCCGATAACCCGATCATCCCGTTCATCGAGGGAGACGGCACCGGCCCGGATATCTGGCGTGCGTCCGTCCGCGTGCTCGACGCAGCGGTCGCCCGGGCATACGGCGGGAAAAAGAAGATCCATTGGATGGAAGTATTCGCCGGAGAGAAGGCGTTCACACAGTTCAACAACTGGCTTCCCGACGAGACCGTGGCGGCATTCAATGAGTACCTGGTCGGCATCAAAGGGCCGCTGACGACGCCGGTCGGCGGAGGAATACGTTCCCTGAACGTCGCCCTGCGGCAACTGCTCGATCTCTATGTCTGCCTGCGACCGGTCCGGTACTTTGACGGTGTCCCATCTCCGGTAAAGCGTCCGCAGGCGGTCAACATGATCATCTTCCGCGAAAACACGGAAGATATTTATGCCGGAATCGAATATGCGGCGGGAACGCCGGAGGCGGCCCGCCTGCTCGAGTTTCTGAAGAAGGAATTCAAACCGCAGTACGACAAAATCCGGTTCGGTTCCCAGAGCGCCGTGGATGCCTGGGCGAAAACCGCGCGGCTCGACGGCGGAACGGTCCAGGTCGGCCTCGGCATCAAAGCGGTCTCCCAGCAGGGCTCGGAGCGCCTGATCCGCTCTGCGATCGAGTACGCACTTCGTGAAAAGCGAAAGTCAGTGACGCTGGTTCATAAAGGGAACATCATGAAATTCACCTCCGGCGCATTCCGGGACTGGGGGTATCGCCTCGCCGAGCGGGAATTCCCCGACCGGACCTACACGTGGTCGCAGTGGGAAAAGACGAAAGCCGGGAAGGGGGAGACAGCCGCGAATGCCGAGCAGAAAGCCGCCCTCGCCGCCGGCAAACTCCTTATGAAGGACGCAATCGCCGATATCACCCTTCAGCAGGTGCTCACCCGCCCGGAGGATTTCGACGTGATCGCAACCCTCAACCTGAACGGCGATTATCTGAGCGATGCGCTTGCCGCACAGGTTGGGGGCATCGGGATTGCGCCCGGTGGGAACATCAATTACGTGACAGGACATGCGGTCTTCGAAGCGACGCACGGTACTGCCCCAAAATATGCAAATCTCGACAAGGTGAATCCCGGGTCGGTGATTCTGAGCGGAGAAATGATGCTTCGGCATCTCGGATGGCTCGAAGCGGCCGCGCTGATCATCAAGGGGCTGGAGGAGGCAATACGGCTTAAAATCGTCACCTATGACTTTGCGCGGCTGATGGAGGGAGCCCGGGAAGTGAAATGTTCGGAATTTGCCGATACCATCATCCGACAGATGTGACGGACCGGGGGGTATCGGGAGGGTAGCCGCGTCGGGCTTCAATACCTCCTTGCCGTTACGAGGATTTTTTGTATATTCATGTCTCCCCCTGTAAATTCAATATTTCCCTATTCATTAATACATATACAATGAGAGGATTCGTTATGACACTTCCCTTGGTATCGCGTCTCGTTCGGAGGATCATCTCAGCAGGTGCGTTGATCGTGGCGGCGATCCTGCTGATCGGTTCACCGGCGGTGGCTCAACTGCACGGAACCTACACCATCGGTTCCGGCGGAACATACGCGAATTTCGGCGCTGCGGTCAGTGCCCTTACTTCCTCCGGCGTCTCCGGGGCCGTGACCTTCAACGTTCTTGCAGGGACCTATAACGAGCACATCGTCCTTCCCTCGATCACCGGGACGAGCGCTTCCAACACCATCACGTTTCAGTCAGCGACGGGAAACGCCGCCGACGTTACTCTCGAATACAGCGCGGGCTCATCGGACAGCAATTATGTCGTCAAGATGACCGGCGCGAACTACGTCAAGTTCCATAAAATGATCCTCCAGTCGAATACGAACGCCGGGGCAGGGTACTGCACCATCTTCAATCTGGCGGGATCCTGGGATCATCTCACCATCGACAGCACAGCTCTGGTAGCAGCTTCCAGCACCTCAAACACCAATCAGGCTGTCATCATCACGACGACCGCTTCCACGGCAACCAGCCTGGTGATCAGCGGTAATACGTTCACCAACGGCGGCTATGGAATCTACCTGAGCGGCATCAACTCTTCAAACTTCCTGGCAGGTGTCCAGATCGTCAATAATGCGTTTACAGCGTCGACGTATCCCATTTACGGTCAGTATCTCGACGGCGTACAGGTCAACGGGAACACCATCTACAACAACAACAACACCAGTTCGATCGAGATCGATTATTCCACCAAGGCCATCCAGATCGAAAAGAACAAGATTACGATGGTCGCCAGCGCCACCGGCGTCTACATGTACGGCACGAGCGGGGGTGCAGGGACGCTCGGCAATCCCCCCAGGGCGCTCATCGCGAACAATTTCATGTCGCACACGTCGAACGGCAACGGCATCTATTTGAACAACTCCGGGAATATTGATATTTTCTATAACAGCATCAATATGGCCGGCAGTTCGTCATCAAACTGTCTCTACATCACCAGTGGGTCAAGTATCAACATAGAAAACAACGCCTTTGCCAATCCGGCAGGAGGTTACGCCTACAACATTCAATCGCCGGGTTCGATCGGGACGATCGATTACAATGATTTATACACACCGGGCGCCTATATTGCCGGATGGAATAATACCCCCTATACGACGCTTGCGGCTCTCCAGGGGGTCACCGGACAGGAGGCCCACTCACTCCCGTACAATCCGCTGTATGTTTCAGTAACCGACCTGCATGCCACCAGTCCGTGGCTGAACGGGCAGGCGACACCGCTGGCGACCGTCACCGACGATATCGACGGTCAGGCGCGCAACGGATCGACCCCGGATATCGGCGCCGATGAATTCACACCCGCCGCCGGCACCACAACGCCGCTTTCGGGAACCTACACCATCGGATCGGGCGGTACGTATGCCACCTTCAAGGCCGCCGTTACCGATCTGCTCCTCAAAGGAGTGTCTGCACCGGTCACGTTCAATGTTCTCACCGGCACCTACAGCGAGCACATCGTCCTGACAAACATCCCCGGATCCAACAGTTCCAACGTGGTCACCTTCCAGGCAAGCACCGGCGTTGCGGCCAATGTCACGCTCTATTACCTGACGGCATCCTCTTCGGACAGCAACTATGTCATAAAGCTGAACGGTGCACAAAACGTCCGTTTCCACAAGATGGTGCTCCAGGCGAACAACAACGCCGGGGCGGGATATTCCACCGTCTTCGCTCTCTACGGCGGATGGGACAATATCACGATCGACAGCGCCGTGATCGGCGGTTCGGCGAATACGGGAAGCACGAACAACGCTCTCATTGTCACGACCACCGGTTCCCTTGGAACATCGTGCCGGATCTACGGCAACACATTCAGCAACGGCGGATATGCCGCGTGGATGTCGGGTATCAACGGGAGCTCCACACTCAGCGGTATTCAATTTTATCAGAACACCGTGTCCGGCGTGAACGTCGGTTTCTACGGCCAGTACCTCGATTCCCCGATGATCGACAAGAACACCTTTTCGGGAGCGTCGGGAAGCACCATCGAAGTCGATTATTCCCGGAATGCCATCGAAATCGTCAAGAACACCATCACCTTCAACAACGGGAACGCCATCTACTCCTACAACTCCAGCGGCGGTGCGGGGACGCTCGGCAATCCTCCGCGTGCGCTGATTGCGGATAATTTTATCTCCTCGGCCGCAAACGGGCCGGCGATTTACCTGTACGGCTCTTCGAACTTCGATCTGTTCTTCAACAGCATCAACATGTACGGGACATCAAGCTCGGCGACGGATTTTTATTTGAACGGCGGTTCTGTAAACAATATCGAGGATAACGTTTTCGCAAACCCGGCGGGCGGATATACATATAATATTCCGACGCCCGGTTCGGTCGGTACGCTCGATTACAACGATCTGTACACTCCGGGGAATTTTATCGCCGCCTGGAACAACTCCTCGTACATCAGTCTTGCGGCTCTGCAGGGTGTAACCGGCCAGGAAACGAACTCCGTACCGTACAACCCAATGTTCACATCATCGACCAATCTCCATGCGACGAGCCCGTGGATCAACAACAAAGGAACCCCGCAGGCATCGGTCTCCGATGACATCGATGGCCAGCCCCGCGACGGATCGAATCCCGACATCGGCGCAGACGAGTTCACGCCCGCCGGCGGGACGACCACGCCGCTCGCCGGGACCTATACTATCGGTTCCTCCGGGACGTACAAGAGTTTCAAGGCGGCTGT
>Ga0335069_10013839_pt1 | contig 11316 bp, 8 predicted proteins | sample Lox_Sample_11_FD_206714 | JGI IMG/M metagenome (GOLD analysis project Ga0335069, IMG submission 206714) | Soil microbial communities from Loxahatchee National Wildlife Refuge, Florida, United States - Lox_Sample_1.1 | ecosystem: Environmental > Terrestrial > Soil > Wetlands | place: USA: Florida... | reverse complement strand
CATGCGGCTGTTCTCGCGGATCATGCATGTCTTCCCGGTCGATGAACGCACACCGATGACCGCTGTCGAGACGGCGACGACGGTGCTGGCCCGCGGCGATCTTGTGGTCTGGTTCCCTGAAGGCTGGCTGACCCCCGACGGCCGGCTGCAGCGGTTCAGGCCGGGGATCGGCAAGCTGCTTACGGAACAGGCGGTGCCTGTGGTACCGGCTTACATCGCCGGCACCTTCGACGCCATGCCGCGTGGCCGCCGCTGGCCGCGCCGCCATCCGCTCCGTGTCGTCTTCGGCGATCCTGTCGGTGTCGATGCGCTGGAAGCGGCCGGGACCGGCGAAACGCGCGAAGAGCGTATCGCCAGCGCCTTGCGCGAAGAGGTCGCCATATTGGCGCGCAGCATCGGCGTCGACCCCTAGCGCGGCTGGTTCCGCGGCTCGCGTACAGGCAGGAGCAGGAGCGCTCCGAGCGCCGTCATGACGATGACCACCGTCAGCCCCGCCCGCTGGCTCGCGGTGGCCGCAATCAACGAACTGACGAGGAACGGGCCGAGCGATGCAGTCGCGCGGCCAGACAGCGCGTAGAGTCCGAACATCTGGTTCTGCATGTCCGGCGGCGACAAGCGCGCCATCAATGAGCGGCTCACGGCCTGCACCGGTCCGAAGAAGAAACCGAGCAGCAATCCGAAGACAACGAACGACTGCTTCGAGCTTGCCCACATCGCGCCCACGCTGAACGCCATGAAGCCGATGAGCGCGACCATGAGCACGGGCCGAGCGCCGACGCGGTCGTCGGCCCAGCCCAGGAGGACCGAGCCGATACCCGCGCAGACATAAACACCGAGGCCGAAGTACAGCATCTCGGTCTCGGTCAGCCCGAACATGGTTGCGCCCAGGATCGGCGCGAAGATGAAAAGCGTATTGAGCGCGTCCGTGTAGGCCATATGGGCCACCAGGTACCAGGCGACGGAACGGTATCGGCGCAGCGTCCGCAGCGTGCCCGCAAGCTCGGAAAGGCCGCGGCGCACGACCTCTGCGGCGCCGAGCCCCGTCGAGGGATCGTCCGGAATGACCAGGAACAAGGGCAGCGCGAAGATGACGAACCAAGCGGCGGCCAGTGGCGCGGCCGCTCGCAGGTGCTCGAACTGCCCGCGGTCGAGACCCACGTTCGGGCTATCGGGGCGGATCAGAAGGAACCAGGTGATACCCATGCAGACCAGGGCGCCGAAATAGCCGGTGCTCCAGCCCCACCCGGAGGCGCGCCCGACCGCTTCCGGCGGAACGATGGCCGGCAGCATACCATTGTAAAAGACATAGCCGAGTTCGAAGACGGTGTTGCTCGCCGCGACGAGGAGGAGTGCCGGCCAAATCGCCTGGGGATCCGGCACAATGAACCAGAGCGAGGCTACGGAAACGACATTGATTGCACTGCAGCCCAGCAGCCACAGCTTCCGCCGACCGCCCTTGTCGCAGATCGTGCCCAGCACCGGACTCAATACGGCGATTGCCACGGCGGAGACGGCGATCGTGTGACCCCACAGGATCGCGCCCTGCGAGCCCGATGCGACATGCTGGGCGAAGTAGGGTGAAAAGACGAAGCTCAGGACGATTGCGGGATAGGCGGAATTTCCGCATTCGAAGAGACACCACGCGACCAGCCACCGCCGCGGATGCGCGGCGCAACCAGGACGCACTGAATCTGAACTGCTCATCGCCCCCTTCGGAACGCTGGGATCAAGTCGCGGTCAGTATTCCAATGGCGCACCTGTTTGCTCTTCGATGACCTGTCATCGATTGATCTACGTCAATTGCGGATTCGGATCCTGGACCACCATTGCCGCTCAGGTGTCCCGTCACGGCGCGTCCAATCCACGAGCTTTCCTAAAGTCCGTGCCATCCGCTGATAATCGAGCCTCCATAGATCGCCGAAGATCCAGGAAATATCGCTCGTGCCGTCGAACCCACTTCATGCGTTCGGTCATGGGCGCGGAGGGCGCCGCGTGCCGGCTTTCGTTGCATGCCTCCCCTTGGGAGGTTGCGGAACCAACGTGCAATGGCTGATGGCCGAAGACGGCCGCCTGGCCACCGAAGCCGATCGCTTGACCACCGCAGCGGAACCGCTCGCATCGGGTATCGAAACAGCCGTCTACGATGCGGAAGACGCGAAGATTCAAGCCTGTCGCTTTCTGCAGGAGGCCGTGGCCCAAGGCCTGGAAAAGACGCCGACGTTTGGCGAGGATTTCCTTTCCGATATCTCGACGGTCGCCGTTCTTCTCGTGCCCTTCGAGACGGTCGAGCGCTGCCGTGACTCCGTGCGGCACTACCGCCGATCGATCGTCGAGCTGCGGCGAAAGCTCAACGAACTCGGCGTGACGATCCGATAGCCGCTGTGCAGGCCGGGAGGCAACAGATCATGTCAATGAGAAAGAGCTCACCCTGGCGATTCGCGTTGGGTGCGGATAGGTCGATCTACCTGCGCAGCAGGAGGACGGAGCATTGGCATTTTGCAATGAGCGAATCCAGCGTCACCCCAGGTAATAGCGGCAGCGCGATGCCGCCGACGACAAGGAGGCTGAAGGTCTCGGACTGGAGGCTATACAGCAGGCTGATGGGATCGAAGATCGATACCTGCCGAATTGAGCCGCTGATGCCCGAATCGTGCAACCGTTTCCGAAGGAGCGCTTCCTGCTTAGCGAAGGCGGCGGGAGTTTCGCTCAGGACGAAGACGACCAGGGATCTACGGTTGCCTTCGGCAAGGTGGGTCACAAAGTCAAGGGCGGCAGCAGATGGGCTGCTTTCGTCATAGATGATAGCCATCGGCGCATCCATCGCGCCCTGGACCATTGCCGCGAATAGCACGGACCGGGCCGTTCGGCTTGCGACAGCGCGGCCGGTGCTACCGAGGCGGGCGTCGCCGCTGAGCGGCCGCGTGCCTTTTCCGACAGCAACAAGATCGGCGTCTCGGGAGGCCGTAAGGAGTTCGGTTTCGACATGGCCGCGCACAACGCGGAACGTCCATCGCAGGTGATGGGCTTCAGCCACCGCCGCCAGCGCCCGACGCGCGGCTGCCGCCGTCGATCGCAGCTCGTGCTCGACCCGGTTGGGATCAAGGACGCGGCCGGACGCGGACAAAGCTGGAGCCTCGCGCGAGAAGGGCAATGCCGCCAGATTCAGAAGATCGATATCCTCGATGAACACGCCCGCGAGCTCGGCTTCAAGCCTGTCGGCAAAGCCCGCCGCCGCCGCCAGCGCCGCACGACTTTCCCGCGAAGCATCGAGGGCAACGAGAATGCGGCGGAAACCCGGGTCGACCGGTATCGCGTTCATGTCTAGGTGCTTCCGCCGGCTGCGGTGCCGTACCGCCGGCGCTGGTCCGCCAACTGGATGAGCCGATCCTCGACGCGTCGGTTGACCGTTCCCTCGGGAAACAGCCCGTTCGCGTCGCGAGCGCCGGCGGGAATCCCGGTCAACAGCTCGATCCCCTCGTCGACCGAGCGCACGGCGAACACATGGAAGCGCCGCGCGGTCGCCGCCTGAACCACATCCTCGCGCAACATCAGATGCTGAATGTTGCCGGCCGGGACGAGGACGCCCTGGTCGCCCGTCAATCCCCGCTGGGAGCAGATGTCGAAGAAGCCCTCGATCTTCTCGTTGACGCCGCCGATGACCTGCACGTCGCCATGCTGATTGACGGAGCCGGTCACCGCCAACGACTGCTTGATCGGGAGGTCAGCAAGAGCGGAAAGCAGCGCATAGAGTTCGGCCGACGACGCGCTGTCGCCCTCGACGCCTCCGTACGACTGTTCGAACACCAGGCTGGCCCATAGCGACAGCGGCGTGTCGCTGGCGTAGCGAGCAGAGAGAAAGGCGCAAAGGATCATGACGCCCTTCGAGTGGATCGGCCCACCCAGCTCGACCTGACGCTCGATATCGATCACCTCTCCGCGTCCGAGCCGAATCTTCGCGGTAATTCGGCTCGGTTTGCCGAACGCTGTCGTGCCCAGGCCTATCACCGATAGGCCGTTCACTTGCCCGACTTTGGCGCCAGCCGTGTCAATCAACACCAAGTCGCGTTGGATCGTTTCCTGGACGCGGTCAGGGATGCGCCCTGCACGCTGACGTTGGGAATCAATCGCCTGCTGGACACAGCTGGCATCAACAACGTCGCGCTTCTGTTGATCAGCCCAATAGTCGGCCTCTCGCAAGACATCGGCTAACTGGGCGATCCGCATCGACAGCTTTTGAGAATCGTCTGCAAGGCGCGCGCTGTGTTCGATGGCACGCGCTACCGCACCAGCGTCGAACGGCCTGAGCTTCTCGCGGTGCAGGATGGTGGCGACCAGTCGGGCATAAGCAGGCGTCGCCTCGTTCGTCCAGGGCATGTCGTCTTCGAAATCGACGGCAACCTTGAACAGCTCCCGGAACTCGAAATCCAGCTGCCAGGCCATATAGTAGAGCCAGCGATCCCCGACTAGCACGATCTTGACATCGAGCGGCACAGGCTGCGGCGCTAACGAGACTGTCGTGATCAGTCTGAGCATCTGTTCTGGCGATTCGATTCGCACCTCCATGGCACGGAGCGCGCGCTTCAACGCCTCCCAAGAAAAAGGCTGTTGAAACAACTTGTGCGCATCCATGAGCAGATAGCCGCCATTGGCGCGGTGCAGCGCGCCGCCGCGGATCAGCCCGAAGTCGGTGACGAGCGCCCCCATTTCGGCGCGATGCTCGACGGCGCCAACCAGGTTCAAGTAGGTCGGATTGTCCTCGTATATGACCGGCGCGCCGACGATGCCGGAGCTGTCGACAATGACGTTGACCTGATAACGGCGCAGACGGCTGCCATCGCTTAACCGGGAGGACGCTGCGTCTTCCTCGGACGTCGACTCCTGCGTCGTGGCCGCCCGAAAGACTTCGGCGTGCTCGATGATGTCTTGCTGGACGGCGTCCAGGTAGCGGGTGATTTCCTCGAAGTCGCGGTAGCTGGCCGTCAGTTCGCCGATGGCGTGGCCGACGGCAAACATCGTCACGTCGCGATTGAGGTCGCGCACTCGGTCGCGCCGTTCCTTGCCCCACGCCGGCATTTGCCGGATTGTCTGCTCCAACTCGCTCTGCAGCTGCTCCATGTCGGCCTGTACCTGCCGTTGCACGTCTTCCGGCAGCTTCTCGAAGTCCTCAGGACTCATCACCGTCCCGTTGCGGACCGGCGCGACTGCAAAGCCGACGGGTGTGCGAACGAGCGCCAGGTTCTTAGCCTTGCCGCGTTCCTGCAGCTTCTCGAAGGCAGCTTCCTGCTGCTGCTTGAACTCGTTATCGATGACTTGGCGCCGACTGCGGTAGTCCTCGCTCTCGAACAGCGCGGGAATCGCCGACCTGAGATCTCGAATGAGGTCTTCCATGTCCGTGCGCAGCTTCACGGCTATCCCTCTCGGCAGCCGCAAGGCGAGGGGTTTCTGTGAATCGGCGAAGTTGTTGACGTAGCAGAGGTCGAGCGGTGACGGTGCTGTGGACGCCGCACGGGCAAGGAATTCCCGCATCATCACGTGTTTTCCGGTGCCTGGCCCACCCAATGCAAACAGATGATAACCGGGCCGTTTGATACCAATGCCGAAGCGCGCCGCCTCGATAGCCCGCGTCTGCCCCGGCAACTCGGTCAGGTCCGGCAGTTCTTCTGTGGTCCGGAAGGACAATGAGGAAGGGTCGCATCGGCGGTAGAGGGAATCGGGCGGCAGGGCATCGATGGGCATGGGTTGTTTCCGTCGTGGCCAAGGCGCTGCCTGTGTAGGAGCAAGGCACGCCAGCGTTGCAGGACAACTGCAAGCGGTTCTTGATGTGAATCAACCGGCCGCGCAACTAGGGTGTGTACTCATAAAAACCGCCGCCTCCGCGTCACCTCGCCTGTCCGCAAAGCACTCAAGAGCGGAAGCCGGTCCAAGTAGGGGCAATGGCACAGATTGACCCTGAGCGGCCCTCGTTCATTCAGGCAATTTGACATCGATTTGAAATCAGCCGGACTTGGTTCGCAGGCAGCGATCGACGGCACATCATTGAGTCCATCATCACTGCAATCAGGAGAATGGCACTTTGTGCTCTTTCGGAAGAGCGGGCAGCCGGCGCGGCAAATCAGCCTCACCGTGCTTGGCCGCGAGGCTGCGAAGCAGGTTGTAAGCCATCAGCTCACCGAAGCGCGTGTTGCCAAGCGGCGCGGCATGGGAACGCTGGACGAGATCGAGGTCCGGGCCCTTGTTGCCCTCGACCAGGCGCGGGCCGTCGTCGAGGATTGCGACATCCCAGCCGATCACCACCTGTTCCGAGAATGCCGTCGCATGGGCACGGCGCACAAGGTCGACCACCTCCTTCCAGAGCGGAAGCTTGCGCCCAAGGATCTGCCCGCCGGTCTGGGGATGTCGCTCGCACCAGCCTGTGCCGGGGCCGAGCGCCATGGCGCCGTCGGTGGCGTGGCCGAGCACGCCGGTGCGGATATCGACCTTGGCGAGGATGCCGCCGGCGTGGAAGTTGTCGACGACGGTGTTTTTGCCCTGGGCCATGCGAAAGGCGGCATTGGTGACCTCGTACTCGCCGCGCTCGTTGCGGCAGGTCATCACGCGCACGGTGGCGAGGGCGCCGCCGTTGCTGAGGTCGCGGAGCTCGCGGTGGTTCGTCAGGCGCGGCTGCACGATGTGGCCCTTGCGGGCGGTGAGGGTCAGCACCTGCAGGCGCGCGACCAGGGCGGCCGCGCTCAGCACGTGGCCCTGCGCGTCGCGATAGAGTCCCTCGCGCTGATAGTCCCAGCGCTCGGCCCCGCGGCCGCCGGTGCCGCGGACTTTCTTGACGAACAGATCGATCGGCGGCAGTAGCGGATCGCGGCTGTCGCGCTGCGTGATTTCGCCGTCGCGCAGCACCACGAGGACCGGCACGGCGGGCAGCTGATAGTCGCGGCAGCGCTCGGTGAACAGGGCCTTGTCGCTGAGCGCCTCGGTGCTGCGCCTCGGGGGCACCGGTTCGCCGCCGTTGGTGCGGCGCAGGAACTCGTAGGCGAAGCGCTTGGTCTCGAAGCGGTGGAGATATTCGCCGGCGCGCCGGCGCTTGTCGTCGTCGTGCAGCTCGAAGATGTAGTACCAGGGCGGCAGGGTCGAGCGCGTCGCCGCCAGGACGATCTGCTCCCACATCTGCCGCGCCAACCCCTTTCTCGTGCGACGTCGAACGTCGAGGCCGTTGTGCCAGGTATAGAATGCCGCCAGTGCGGGGATGATCACCGGCCAGGCGAGAACCGCGGCGACCAGCCCGATCCGCATTTTGAGGCCGCTCTCACGCCACATCTCGCGCGCGCAGGAGCGGTGAAATAGCGCCGCAGGGGTGCCGTCGTCGTGCCGAAGCGGCCATGTGACGGCGGCGCCGCTGCCGAACTTGACGATCTCTTCCGCCCACATGGCTTTTCCGCGCCCGGCCGGAATAGGGCCCCGCCTACGCGAGCTTGCGCTCGTAGAGGCGCTCGAGCACGCGTAGCGGCGACCGCTCAGGGTTGTGCATCGCCTTCACATCCAGCCAGAAGGTCTGCTCGAAGGCGTACTGGCCCTTGAGAGCGCCGTGCAGCACGTCGTCGGTGAACAGCATCCAGGTCGAGCCGGTGGGAAATTCCAGCACCTTGCGAGCCGTGTTCTTCTGATAGTCCTTGTCGACCTTCGTGATGTTGCGCATCTGCCGCATCAGATGGTCATAGGGCGTGCGGCGGGCCTTGGTGATGCCGATCTTCTCCAGGAGCCAGCCGCTTCCCGGTATTTCGCGCCGCATCTGCGGCATGAGCCGGCGCGCGAATGGCTCGAACGCCTCTTCGCCAAACTGCCACACGCGCGGGCGCCCCTCCGGGTCGATATTCGTGAGGACGCGCAAGACCCGCCGCCCTTCGGTCGGAAAAAAGAAGAAGGAGTCGACATGTAGGCGCTGCGGGCCGCTGCGCGGGCAAGGCCGGAAGGTGGCCGGGCCTTGCGCCAAGCCGGGTTCATATTCAGGAAGCAGGCGCAAGACCAGGTCCTTCGCCCAGCCGGAGAAACGCGCCATCATTGCCTGCAGGTCGTCCCGGTCTGTGCCGGTGAGTGTCGTCTTGAGCAGACGCTGCAAGGACGGTAGGTAGATGATGCGGGCGCGGCCCGAATGGACCCGCGGCTGCTGCACGATGTCCGGGGTGAGGAAACCGTGCTCCCGGTTCGTCATCGTGAAGCCCGTCCGCGGCATGTACGTCACGGCGCCGCCCTCGATGGCATCCGCAATGCTGCTGCCGGCTGTTGCAAGTGCGCTCTCGAAAGGGCGATCAAGTTCGACGATGTCGACCACGTGGGAATACCTCAATGGTGGCAAGCATTGCGCCAGTCGGTCCGGCGACTATCCTCGCTCGGGAGAGGGCACCCTCGCGGTGCTTCGCCAGCCGAATTCTGTCCCGCTATCTATAGGACCTTCACAAGGCGGCACAAAGGTCGCATTGATTCAAGTCAACGGCTGGGCGCGAGAAGCCATTTGAGCTTCTCCACACAATGAACGACTGCATTTGGCACTTCTGGGACCAACGGGTTCGATCAATTTGAGTCCGCTACCGGGGGAGACTGGACGTCGCCCGCCGGCCGCTCAGGGCCGAGTCTGACCCTGATCGGACATGCCGGGGACTCCTGGCATGGCTGGCCCGATTTAGGAACTGTCGGTCGAGACGCGGCTATAGAAAACGGCGCGCTTCGATCTTCAAAACGTCCCGGTGCAGACGACCGAACGACCTGGCGGTCATGGGAGAATGGCGTTCGGCTCGCTGCAGGGCCCGTTCGCGCAGCTTGCTGGCAGTAGCTGCGAGGCAAACGCGGAAGAGGCGCCACACGCAGGCCGTCGCATTCCTTGTAGGTATCAGTACGGACAGTGGCCGATACTTCGATCCAAACTCGTTGGCAGACGCATCGCTCATGGAAGCGGCTCCTCCAAACTGGACGGTTCCGATGTACGCTTCCGGCCGTGAGCGAAGCGCTTGGAGGATGTGAAGCGAGCATTTATTCTTGCCGCTCAGGCGGCCCGGGGTGTGAAGAGCGTGCTAAAAGCGTCGACTCGCGCCGACCGGTCGCATTCGAGACAGAGGTGAGGACGGTTGGCCCATGCTCCGCCTCCGCTTGAAGATCCTTGGCGGCTTCGAGGCTCGGATCGGGCCTGGGCAGCCCCTCGATATCGCCATCCGGAAGACGCGAGCGTTGCTGGCTTATCTGGCTGTGCCGGCTGGACGGGCCCATACGCGCGATAAGCTGGCGAGCCTGTTGTGGAGTGACCGTGGCGACGAGCAGGCCCGCAACAGCCTGCGCCAGGCCCTCACCGAGCTGGGGCGGATTCTGGCCGACATCGAGCCTTCGCCACTGGTGAAGAGACGGGACATCCTTTTGCTCGATCCGGAGGCCGTCGAAGTCGACGCCATGCTCTTCGAGCGGCTCGCTGTCAGCTCCGACGCCAGCGATCTCCGCCGCGCCTCGGTGATCTATGCGGGGGACCTGTTGGACGGGTTCGGCGTGCGAGACCAGGCATTTGAAGATTGGCTGCGGGATGAGCGGGAGCGCTATCGCGAGTTAGCGATCGCTGCGCTGAAAAAGCTCGTGACTTGCGAAACGGGCGCGAACGCTCTGGCAGTCGCCCAGCGGCTGCTAACGCTGGCTCCGCTGCAAGAGGAAGCGCACCGTACCGTGATGCGCCTCCACGCTGACGGCGGCAATATCGGCGCCGCGTTGCGTCAGTATGAGTCGTGCCGCGAGCTACTAAAGGGCGCGCTCGACGTTGAGCCGTCGCCGGAGACGGAAGCTTTGCGTTGCCAGATCCGGGATCGCACGAACACCACAGCACCGGTACGACTGCCCGCTGAAGCGGCGGGAGCGGGTGGCACCGGGGACGAATCGTCGAAGCTATCCATTGCCGTGCTACCATTCCGGAATCTGACTGACGACGTGGCGCAGCGCTACTTCAGCGACGGTATCACGGAAGACATCATTACGGAGTTGTCACGCTTCCGTTCGCTGACAGTCATCGCCCGACATTCTTCCTTCGCTTTGCGCGACCAGCCGCTCGACGTCGCAGAGATGGCGCAGAAGCTGGGTGTCGAGTGCATCGTAGAGGGCAGCGTGCGCCGTGCCGGCAATCGCGCCCGGATAACCGCGCGGCTGATCGATGCCGAGTCCGGTAGTCAGCTCTGGTCCGAGCACTACGATCGCGACTTGACGGACATCTTCGCCGTGCAAGACGAGATCGTGCATGCAATCGTCGCGACCCTGCCCGGACGGATCGACGCAATTGGGATCCGCCTTGCCCGCCGCAAGCGGCCGGAGAACCTGACCGCCTACGACTGCTTTTTGCGCGGCCTCGAGCTCTATCAGACGATGGACCGGGCAGCGGAGCCGTCAGCCCGCCATTGGTTTGAGAAGGCGATTGCGGCCGATCCCAATCTTGCAGTCGCATACAGCTATATATCCGCACTGCATCTCCGAAACTGGTATCTCGACCTGTCAGCCCAGGACCTGGAGCAGGCTCTCGACATGGCACGACGGGCCGCAGACCTCGACCCCAATGACGGCCAAATCCAAGGGGGACTCGGCGTAATCCGCCTCTATCGCAAGGAGTTCGATGAGGCTGCATTCCGACTGGAGCGCGCCCTCGCGTTGAACCCGAACGATACCCTTGTGATGGTGTGGATGGGATGGCTCGCGACCTACCGTGGCCGACCAGCAGAAGGGCTGGACTGGATGAGCAAGGCTGCAAGTCTCAATCCCTATCCGCCGTCCTGGTTCAACACTACGCAGGCGATGGTTCTCTATGGACTGCATCGCTATGAAGAATCCGCCGCCATTCTCGAGCGCGAGAGCAATCCGAGCGCCTGGGTTCTGGCGTACCTTCTGGCCGCTTACGGCCGCACAGGGCGCTTGGACGAGGCCCGGGCGCGTGGGGCGAAATTTCGCGAGCAGCGGCCCGACCGATCCCTGCTTCAGGTCGCGGCCATCGAGCCCTATGAAAGCGCCCGCGATCTCGACCATCTTCTCGACGGATTGCGCAAAGCCGGCGTATCCAACTGAACGATGACGTTAGTCAGCGCTGAAGGCCACTGCCCCCGCGCCCAGCTTCCCCACGTCTGCTCATGGCCCTTCTGCGACCTCATCGACGGGTCCCATCCGTCTGCTTTCAGGCTCATCGCCGACAGTCGCGGCCCGTAGGCGGGATAGCTGGGTTTGACCCGAACCGGGCATGCAGGCCATCACCCCGATCCGCCAACACATAGTGTCGGTAGCGCTGTAGGGCGTTCGGCTGAGTGTGTGGTGTCATCT
>Ga0335069_10013837_pt1 | contig 11317 bp, 9 predicted proteins | sample Lox_Sample_11_FD_206714 | JGI IMG/M metagenome (GOLD analysis project Ga0335069, IMG submission 206714) | Soil microbial communities from Loxahatchee National Wildlife Refuge, Florida, United States - Lox_Sample_1.1 | ecosystem: Environmental > Terrestrial > Soil > Wetlands | place: USA: Florida... | reverse complement strand
CGGCGCCAGAGCTTGGAGCAATCCGTGATGGACGTCATCAAGTACAACAAAGACGTAACGACGCTATCCGAGAAGGACGCGACGCTGATCACTTTCGGTCGCGCGCTGTTTCGCGAACACCAGGTCAGCAGTGAGCTTTGGGCAAAGATGGTAAACCTTTTCGGGCGGCAGCGCACAGTCCAGCTCATGATGATCATGGGCGAATATTTCAAGGCCGGCTTCATGATGAATGCCGTTGATCAGCACCTTCCGCCGGGACGCGAGCCACTACTTCCGGCGTTAAAGAAGTAATACTCGAGGAGCCAGGCACATGAACCGACACTTCCTGCTCCTGTGCCTCGCTGCTGTCAGTTCCCTCCCGCTTGCCGCCGCCATCGAGAAGCCAGTGAAAGTCGAGGGCGGCCTGGTAGAGGGCACACGCGGCACCGCGGAGCCGTCGATTTCCGTTTTCAAAGGCATCCCGTTCGCCGCGCCGCCCGTCGGGGATCTTCGGTGGCGCTCGCCGCATCCTGTTGTTCCTTGGCAAGGCGTGAAGAAAGCCGACAAGTTCAGCGACAGTTGCGTCCAAGCGTTGACCCGCGGGCGCGCCGGTTTCGGTCCCTGGACGTGGGAGTTCCTCACCCAGAATGACGTCAGTGAGGACTGCCTCTACCTGAATATATGGACCCCGGCGAAATCGCCGGACGAAAAGCATCCCGTGTTCATGTATATCTACGGTGGCGGCTTCTCCAGTGGCTCGGCCCAAGTGCCCGTCTATGATGGTGAGGGTTTGGCGCGCAAGGGCCTGGTGGTGGTTACGATCAATTACCGCGTCGGGGTGTTGGGATTCCTGGCCCATCCCGAGCTGACTCGCGAATCCGGGCACAACGCCTCGGGAAACTATGGGCTGCTCGATCAACTTGCGGCTTTACGCTGGATCCAGAAGAATATTGCGGCTTTCGGGGGCGATCCCGGGCGCGTTACCATTGCCGGACAGTCCGCCGGTGCGATGTCAGTCCATTTCCTTACCGCATCGCCACTCGCCAAGGGACTGTTCCAACGCGCGATTGCGGAGAGTGGCGGCTCCAGCCTTACGGCGCGCTCCGCAGTGCCCGTGATGGTCCCCAAGACGTTGGCTGAAACGGAAGCCGACGGCGTGAAGTTCACCGGCGAAAAAGGCGCACATTCCTTGAAGGAGCTTCGCGCCATGAGCTGGCAGGATCTGACGAAGCCGGCAGGCACAGGTCCAGGTTCCGGCGCGCAGTTGCGCTTCACACCGATCGTGGATGGCTACCTCGCACCCGAATCTCCGCTGGATGCAATGCTCGCCGGAAAGCTCAACGATGTGGCGACGTTGACCGGCTGTAATGCGGATGAGATCACCGGATCGCTTCTTGGGCCGCTGGGTCCTATTCAATCGGATGAATTTCAAAAGCAATCCGCCAGGAAGTACGGAGACAAGTCTCAGGAGTTCCTGCGGCTCTATCCAGCCGGCACCGATGCCGAGGCCATTCGGGCGCGTTCCCTCAGTTCGCGCGACGAGTCTCTCGTCGGGATGTATCTTTGGGCACGCAAGCGCGACGCCACCATGAAGACACCGACTTACATCTATCTTTGGGACCACGCTCTGCCCGGCCCCGAGGCAGCGAAATGGGGGGCGTTCCACACCTCCGAAGTCCCCTACGCGATGAACACTCTCTACACGTCCGACCGGCCGTTCGTGGACGCAGACCGGAAAATCGCCGAAATGATGTCGTCTTACTGGGCCAATTTCGTCGCCACCGGCGACCCCAACGGCGCAGGCCTGCCGCACTGGCCCGCTGTGAATGGAAAGGCCGAGGTCATGGAACTAGGCGACCGGACCGCGCCTGTTCCGCTGGTCGGCGATCCGGCGAAAGTCGCATTCTTCGAGGCGTACCTGAATCGCTAGCGCCGCCTAAGCCGGCTGATGCGCCTTCAGGAAGGAATGAATCTGCCGCACCGCCAGCGGAATTCGCTCCTTTGGTTCCTTCCACGGGAAGATGCTCACTTCAGCCTTGGGCGCGAGCATCGCACATTCCATGGCGACGGCGTATGGATGCGCGGGAACCTCGTCCGGCAGGATCAGGACCGGGTTCTGGCAGCTTCGTACGAAGTCGCGTGTGACTGTGAAGACGAAGTCGGCGTTGCTCTCGAACATCCTGGTCACAAACTGGTCGGTGGTCTGCAGCGGGATCTCCGGCCGCTTGGCGACCAGCGTCGCACCCCAAGTCTTCCAAAATCTCCCGAGTAGTTCGGGTCGCGCATCTCCGGACGCCAACCCACGGGCTGCGCCAGCACGGCCGCAGCAATACGATCGGGCGCGCGCTTTAACAGACTCCAGATGAAAGGGCCGCCGATACAGAAACCCATCACCAGGAACTTGTCGATCCCGAGATGATCCATCAGGCCGAGCTGGTCGTCGGCGTAGGACTCCCACGGCCGGTCGACCTCGACCGGGCCTATGGACTGGCCGCTTGGGGCGTTGCGCAGGTCGGCCGTGATGCAGCGATACGATCCCTTAAACTCCTCGATCGCATTGAACGGCGAGTTTCCAGTGAAAAAGCCGATAGTGGAGTTCAAGCCTCCGCCTGGAAGCAGCAACAGCGGGAGGCCGGAACCTGCTTCTTCATAGTAGATTCGAACCGGGCCCTTTTCATAGAACTTGCCGGTTCCCGCTTTGCCTGATGGCTGAGCAAACACGCTCGGCACGGCGGCCGTCGCTGCTGCCGCGGCTCCCGCTGCCAGTATGGTGCGTCTCGTCGAATCCATAATCAGTGTCCTCGTCGATCCAGGCCCAGCTAGTGCCGAATCTGCGAAGTGATGTCCTTCGTCTCGTAAACCTCGCAGTTACCTCGCTCCCGGATCAGGCCCCCATCCGGATTCGGGTTGTGCCGCACCACGCGTGTCGGAAACACATACGGCTCCGCCAGCACTTCCGGGTCCTCCACCGTGATGTCGTAGTAAAGCGCATCGCCTTCCCGCCGAAGCCGTTCCACGGTGTGCATCCGGTCGGAGTGGAAAAAACCACCGCGCCCCAGCCACGTTGTATCGGTGAATGCAACGGAGTCCAGCACGAGCGTGTCGCCATCCCAGTGTCCTACGGTGTCTCCCAAATAAGTGATATCCAGTTCCGATGCCTTGCTGTGGGGACGGCCATCGGTGGGGATGATGCGATACTCGCCGTATCCGCCTCCCGCATCGCCGCCATAATAAATGAACGTAATGTCTTTGTCCGTCTGATAAATGCGGCGCGGTGGGCCCTCCCGTGGGATTCCCAGCGGCTGGCAGGTCATGACCGGGTCATACTTATTCGTCCACATGTCGAGCTCTTGAACTTTATCCCAGAACTGCGGCTTGTAGATGGGCCGGCCCAGATTCCCGAAGCGCGACGGCGAGTAGAGCTCAAAATCTTCCGTCTGGTTAGTATCCCGGTTACTATCTTTGGACTGCCAGGGACTGCGCCGGCGTCCGCCCCCGGTCATGTAGTTCCCAATCCAGTCGTTATAGGCCCAGTTGCCCGACAGGTCAGGATGCCCGGCCAATTGCGGCGTCGGTGCCGACTTGTTTACAGGAGGTTCGGTTTTGGCCATTACGCCGTGCGGGAGTTGCTCCGTGGGTCGGATGGCTGCCTTCACGCTGGCAGGAACGGGTGCGACCACGTACACATCTCCGGTCTCCGTCTGAGTTGTTGTCAGGTCGCGGACTACAGCGCCATTCCGGCGCTCCAGCATCTTTCCGGCGTAAAGCACTCCGATCTTGTTTAACGGGTTGTTCCAATCTTGATAGTCGGCGTAGGCGAACTCAGTAGTCGTTGAGCCCTGTTTGACCACTACGCGCTCGGTCGTGTAGCTTTGCGGATCCACGGTGGCTGTCGCGGTAGCGCCGGGAACACCCGGAAGCGGGAACGACACTACGGGTTTACCGTTCTCCCACGACACCGAGGTTTGGCCCGCTTTCGCGACGCCGTCGGCGAAAAGAGTGCCGGGGTTGGCTCCCAACCAGAATGTCTCCGTTGTTCCTGCAATCGCGGCCTTGGGCGCGCCCTGAGGACTGCCCCAAATCCGGACCAGACGCTCTTCGACGCTTCCCGCCATCGGAACGGTCGTTCCTTTCGTTCCATCGATCTCGGCGCCCGGCTTATCTTCGTTCCACGCGTATAGCCCGCTCACCACCTCCACGTTCGAGTACGTTTCTCCGTTCGGCCGGGTGCAGGTGTACTGAATCCGTTGGCTGTAGGTCTGGTAGTTCGTGCTCGCACGATACTTTGTGAGCGTGCAAGGCTGTCCTTCCACCTGAATCGTTCCCTTGCCCTGATACTCGAGCGATGCGACCATATCGCGTTCATCATGGCCTTTCAGCATGCCCATGCCCCACTCCCACCGGAAGAGCACGGACTTCAGGTCCTTGGCGTCGGCTGCCGGTGTGTAGGGCTCGGGAACCGGGCCGCGAGGAAACTGCGCGCTGGCTATGAACGTCGCGCCGATCGCGAAAACGATTGCGAGCGCGACCCTTACACATATCTTTGCTCGATCAGAGGACAGAATGGTATGCATTTTTTGGCCCCTCGTACCGAGCCATTCTACACCCAGCGCTTCCACTACCGCCCCAGCTCCGCGTCCAGCCAGACAAAACATTGCCCTGAGGGTTCGCAATGTGTTAAAGATGACCGAGCGGTAATCGGTAATAAGGAGAACTGACAATGCAGATTGGGGTTTGCTATTTTCCGAGTGACTACGGGATCGACGTCCGCGAGCTGGCGCGCGCGGTGGAGGAACGCGGGTTCGATTCGTTGCTGTTTCCGGAACACACGCACATTCCGACGTCACGCCGCACTCCGTTTCCTGGCGGTGGCGAGTTGCCCAAATGCTATTCCCACAGCCACGACCCGTTTGTTGCGCTGTCCTTTGCCGCCGCTGTGACGTCGAAAATCCTGCTGGGCACCGGCATTTGCCTGGTTCCTCAGCGTGACCCGATCGTGACCGCAAAGTGCGTCGCAAGTCTCGACCAGTTGTCCAATGGCCGCTTCCTTTTCGGCATCGGTGGCGGATGGAATGTCGACGAAATGGAAAATCACGGAGCGCGCTACGAAACACGCTTCAAGCTGATGCGTGAACGCATCCTGGCGATGAAGGCGCTGTGGACCCAGGAAGAGGCGGCCTTTCATGGGGAAATGGTGAACTTCGATCCTGTCTGGCTCTATCCCAAGCCGGTCCAACGCCCCCACCCTCCCATACTTCTGGGCGGCTCCAGCGACTACACTCTGAAGCGCGTTGTCGAATTTTGCGATGGTTGGATGCCCATTGGATTTCGGGGGTTTGACGCTAAGGATGCCGTGGCGCGGCTGCGCCGGGAGGCATCGGCTGCCGGACGGGACCTGTCCACCCTGCCGATTACGGTATTCGGGGCTCCGCCGGAGAAAGCCGTTCTAGCCGAATACCGTGAACTCGGGATCCAACGCGCCATTTTACTTGTTCCCGATCTGACTCGCGACGAGATTCTGGGTGTGCTCGACCAGCACGCACGGTTGATTGCGTGAAAACGGCCTAAGACTGCAGTGGCAATGGCCCGGAATACCACTTCCGCACGAGAGAAAATCTCTGGGCCCATTCGGACAGTCCTGAAGCAAGCCCGAGTGGCGAGGCTTGCAACGTCGGATGCCCGGGGCCGGCCGCACCTTGTGCCAATCTGCTTCGTTTACGACGGCAAGGTTCTCTACACAGCCATTGACCAGAAGCCTAAGCGTGTCGCACCCGAGCGTCTTGCGCGTTTGCGGAACATCCGGGCGGCATCCCACGTCGCTCTATTGATCGACGAGTACGACGAGGACTGGACGGAGCTCTGGTACGTCTTAATCCGTGGGAAGGCGAAGCTGATTCCGAACTCGGCGTATCCAGAGCGTTCCTGGGCGATTCGTAAGCTGCGAGCCAAATACCCGCAGTACACTCGAGGCCTGCTTGCCGATGACGCACCGATCATCCGAATTACCCCGGAACGGACAACCTTCTGGGGCAAAATCTAATTCGGAATGTGTTGCGGTCGAGGATCGTCTGTTGGAAGCCGGGGAGAAGCCGGATCCGACGACACCTTCGTCTCTCCTACCTGCTTCAAGTCCACATTTATTCCTGCCGCCGAGGCAGTTTGCGTGCCTCGATTCGAACAACCTACGCTTCCCAACATACTTGTGACTAATCAATAAAGGCCGCATCTTCGTCTCCGTTCTCACGATCGGCCCGTCAGACACGTCTGCCCACATGGGCAATTAGGCTAACCAGGAACAACAAGAACAGGATCTTGGCGATTCCCGCGAACGCTACGGCGACGCCGCCAAAACCCAAGAAACGCGGCGAGAAGCGCGATCACGAAGAATACAAGTGCGTAGTACAGCATTGTTCACCCCCACTTACCCCTTGGCAGGAATGGTGCCGTCCTCGTAATTTGAGCCGGATCAATAGAATGGAGAATTCAAAACGCCGCAGGACCAGCAACGGCTTCACTCCGGTGGAAAAAAAGACAGCCTCGGACAGGCGCCTCTACGGCACGCTACTTGTTGGTTACACTCTCGCGAATCGCCACTATTCGCATCGCAGTGCCTGGATCGGATCGACACGGCTCGCGCGCGTTGCTGGCAGCCAAACCGAAATGATCGCCACGCTGATCAGCACTAGGGGGACCACCGAGAACACCATCGGGTCCCATGCATTCACTCCGAACAACAGGCTGGCGATCAGCCTTGTCAGTCCGAAGGCGGCGGCAAGCCCGATCACCACTCCGGCCCCAGTCAGCTGCAGCCCTTGGAACACCACCATGTTCCGAATGCTGCGCGGTTCCGCTCCCAGGGCTAACCGGACGCCAATCTCCTGCGTCCGCTGCGCCACCGAGTAGGCCATCAGACCCGCAATTCCGATCGCCGCAAGTAAGAGAGCGCCGAAACCGAAAATCATCAGTACCAACATGTTGAAACTCTGGCTGGCAGTAGATCGCGATATCGTTTCTTCCATCGTGCGGATGTGCGCCACTGGAAGTCCTCCGCTCGCCTCGCGCAATTCATTCCGGATCGGAGTACTCAAGGACAGTGGCGGCACCCGGGTGCGGACCACCCAGGCCCACGGGACAATCTGGGATACAGAGGCGTTTTCGCCATCCGTGATCTGGCCCGGAAGTACATACATATTTGGCTGCGGTTCCCGATTCAGGCCGCCGTCACGCACATCGCCCACGACGCCGATAATCTGGCGTGGCGGCTCCTCGAGGAAGGCGGGTCCTACGCCGCGCCCGATGATAATGCGATCGCTCAGCGGATCACTCTTCGGCCAAAATCGCTGGGCAAGTGCCTGATTGATGATGGCTACCGGTGGCCCGCCGTCATCCTGTTCCCGGAATGTGCGGCCCCGCAGGACGGGAATTCGGAACGTCTCAAAATAACCGGCGGAAACCATGGTCCATCCCGCACCTCCCCTGGAAGTTGGACCGTCGGGGCGCCCCACAACTTGGAAAGGCAGGCCGAACCCGCCCTCCAAAGGCACGCAACAGGTAAACCCTGCCGCCTCCACACCCGGAAGCACCCGGATTCGCCGAACGCCGTCGCGAACCAGTTGTGCCAGACCCGCCGCCTTTTCAAACTGTGGTCCGGTGAGCGACATGCGCATCGTCACAACGTTATGCGCATCGAAGCCGGGATTCACTTCGCGGATCGCCAGGAACGTGCGGATCAGCAGGGCGGCGCCCACCAACAGCACCAACGCCAGCGCCATCTCCGTGATGACCAGCAGCGCCCGCGTTTTGTGGTGGCGCAGCCCGGTTCCGCTGCGATTACTGCTCTCCTTGAGGGTGCTGTTTAAATCCGCGCGCGAGGACTGCAGCGCCGGCACCAGGCCAAACACGATCCCTGTGACAAGGGACAGCCCCAGTGTAAATGTCACAATGCGCCAGTCCAGATCGACGCGGGTTCCTTGCGGGATGAGCGGGATATTGCCGGGGCTCACGCTCAGAATCGCCCGAATCCCGGCGTATCCTGCGACCAGGCCAACAACACCGCCGGCCACCGACAGCATCACGCTTTCGGTAAGAAGCTGCCGCACGATTCGTCCTCGTCCGGCCCCCACGGCCGCCCGAATCGCGATCTCGCGCTTTCTTCCCGTCGCCCGGGCCAGCAGCAGGTTTGCTACATTCGCGCAGGCGATGAGCAGTACGAAGGTCGTGGCGCTCAGCAGAATGAACAGCAAGCTGCGCACGCCACCCACGATTGCCTCCCGCAGGTTCTGCACTCCGAATCCGATTTGCGGGAAGTCAGAGGGCAGTGCATGCATTCGCTTGTACTCCTGGTAGCCCGTTTGCAGTTTGGCGTTGGCGGCGGCCATGCTGATCCCCGGCTTCAGACGGCCGAGTACCGTGAAATAGTGGGCGTTATCATCGCGGTCAGGATCGAGCTGAAAGGGAACGTAGATATCGGGCGGCTCTTCGATTGCGATATCGAGACGCGGAGTCACTACGCCGATGATTTCGTACTGCTCACCGCTCAACGTGATCCGTTTCCCCAGCACGTTGGGATCGCCGCCGAACCGCCGCTGCCAGAATCCGTAAGCCAGCACCGCGGTCTTCGGCGCCTTCGGCAAGTCTTCCTCGTGCGTGTAGCCGCGGCCGCGCACCATGTCCGCCCCGAGGAGGCGAAAGAGATCGGCGCTGGCACGCGTCAGCTGGACCTGTTCGGGCGTAGCCTCGCCGGTCAAATTCGCCACGTTGAAAGCCATGGCCGAAACGTCCTGAAATGCCTGGGTCTGCTGCCGCCAGAAATTGAATTCATTGGGGGAAGCGCTGCCGCCGCGGCCCGCTTTGAAGACGTTCTGAAACATCACCATCCTGTCCGGGTCCGGATAAGTCCCTGGTTTCAACAGGACTGTGTCCACGACAGAGAAAATCGCCGTGTTCGTGCCGATTCCCAACGCCAGCGCCGCGATGACCGCGATGGTAAACCCTGGAGTCTGGAGGAACATGCGAACGGAGTGTTTGAGGTCCTTCAGAAACGCATCCATGGCTTGCTTAGACGAAGGAATATCGCAAACGGTTCCCCGACTGGCGGCCTTTTCAAGGAAAGTGGTTGCTAAGGGGAAGTTCCATCGGCCCCGGAGCCCGCGAGCGAGCGCCTCGTACACGCTATTTGAGGCCGAGACCTGCTGGGAGGGCAGAGGCTGCTATGGCGGTGAGGGTGGGATTCGAACCCACGGAACCCGTAAAGGTTCAACGGTTTTCGAGACCGCCCGATTCAACCACTCTCGCACCTCACCGTCTCCTTATTCTACCTGGTTTCCAGAGCTTACCGATACTTACCAGGTGAGCTGCGATATGTGCAGCGGGAGTCGTCAGCATGAGAAACCGTCCAGCCGATGGCCGGGAGAACGAATCCGGCACCGTTCGGATCGAAAGCTCAAAGAAACCTTCTGGTCGAGTTTAGAGAAGATTTCGATATTGCTCGAGCGCCACGCGAACCAGTTGGCTGCGCGTGCGGACACCCGTCTTGGTAAAGAGCTGTTGGAGAGTATTCTTGACAGCGCTCTCCGAGATCTCCAATTTGGCGGCGATCGCCTTGTTTGCCAATCCTTGAACCAGAAGCCTCAGAGTTTCCAGCTCGCGGCTGTTCAATGACAGGCGTTCGCCATTGTCTGGCGCCGCCGCGCCGGATCCGGTGGCGCTGTCGTCTGTGATGTCGCCGATGATTGCCGCCAGTTTGGGGTTCGCACCTTCTTTATATGTCGAGAACCACACATCGGCCATAAAGGTTTCGCCGCTGCCCCGGTGCCCCCGGCATTGCATCGACGCCCGAAACTGCGGGGCTTCCTCCCAGCGAAGCGCATGATGCAGATCCGGCAGGAACGCGGCGATCGGGTTGCCGGTGAGGTGGCCATTGCGCGGGACGATCAATTCCACCGCCGCCTGATTGGCAAGTTCAATGAAGCCATACTGATCCACGGTCACGATGGCTGCCGGGCTGGTCTCGACAAGCGCGCGGAGCCGCTCCTGGGCCTCCAGAGTAACGCGCCGATTACGCACCAGCTCGGCCACGAATAGCCCGCAACCGGACAGCGCCAGAGTCGTCAGGACCAATCGCAACGGCCTTCCCGCCGGATCCAGGGAGCTGAACACCTCGCCCAGCACCGCGCCTGCCAGCCCGAGCAACGCCGTCGCCCACCGCGGCAAATACGCGGCCGATAGAATGATCGGAAACAAGTAAAGGAATCCCAGGGATACGTACGGCTTCGTCCACCAGTCCACCAGCGCCAGCGCCAGGGCAATCACGCCACTTGTGCCCAGCACTATGGTTCGATTGCGGCCTTCCCAGATCTCTTCAAACCTCAACATGTCTCCAACCGAACACTCTATTATCACCGCATGACAAGCTGCAGAGAAACAATCTGACGGTCGTTTGAGGGCACCGTTCGGCCAATCAAATGATTTTTCAGCAGGAGGGTGGGCGGGGATCCGCCGCTAGGGAAATCCCCGTACGATGGCATCACCCGTCACCACGACCGCATTCGGTCTCAAGGAACTATCCTTATCCTCGGGTATTTTGCGCCGTAGTACGCCTTCCAGGGCCACGTGAGGACGTGAGATTTTGTGTCACCGGTCCACACGTTGCTTGCAAATGGCCAATCAGGACCTGAAGTCCCCGGGACGGGGCAGCATCTTCGCGAGCTTGTTCGTCCTCGGCGCCGGCCTTCCGGCCGCCGCTGCGTCATTATCAGATTCTGGATCGCTCAGCGGCCTCCTGAATCGGCCGGCCTTCGAACCAAACAACAACGCCGGCTATGTTTGGAATCATCCAGGAGTCTTAGCCACGTTTCAGCCCGGTGGAAAAGTGCGGCTGCGACTTTCGAAGGGAAGGCTCGTTCAACTCAACTTTGAAGGCGCGGCGCCAAGCACGCTGCCACAGGCAGAATCGCCCGCATCGTTCCCCATTCACTATTACCTGGACGCTCCGAGCCATTGGCATACTGCCCGGCGGTTCGATCGTCTTCGTTACCGCGATCTTTATCCCGGCGTGGATCTTGTTTTTCTCACCGAAGGCGACCGGTTGGAATACAACCTGGAGCTTCAGCCTTTTGCCGGCTTCGGCAACGTTCGGCTCCGTTATACAGGCGCAAACGTCGCTCTGAATCCGCAGGGCGACTTGGAGATCCGAGCCGGGGCCGAAGTCATCCGGCAACACCGGCCGCGCGCGTTTCAAGGCGACGGTCGGGAGCTGGCATGTTCTTATCGTCGCGAGCGCACCGGAGAAATCGCCCTGGATGTCGTGGGGCGTGATCCTCGCGAAGCCCTCCTGATC
>Ga0335069_10013836_pt1 | contig 11317 bp, 10 predicted proteins | sample Lox_Sample_11_FD_206714 | JGI IMG/M metagenome (GOLD analysis project Ga0335069, IMG submission 206714) | Soil microbial communities from Loxahatchee National Wildlife Refuge, Florida, United States - Lox_Sample_1.1 | ecosystem: Environmental > Terrestrial > Soil > Wetlands | place: USA... | reverse complement strand
AGCGTGTCCACCTGCTCGCTGAGCATCGCGAGACCGATCTCGGCGCGGCGCGCGCGCTGGCGACCCTCGAAGAGGAACGGCTTGGTCACGACGCCGACCGTGAGTGCCCCTTCCTCGCGCGCGATCTGCGCGATGATGGGCGCGGCGCCGGTGCCCGTGCCGCCGCCCATGCCGGCGGTGACGAAGACCATGTCGGCCCCTGCCACCAGCTCCTTGATGCGCTGGACGTCCTCGAGCGCCGCCTTGCGGCCCTTCTCGGCGTCGGCGCCGGCCCCGAGGCCGCGCGTGATGTTGGACCCGATGGGGAGCTTCGTCGGCGCCGCGTTGTTGTTGAGCGCCTGCGCGTCGGTGTTGACGACGATGAACTCGACTCCCTCGAGGCCGAAGTTGATCATCGTGTTGACGGCGTTGCCTCCGGAGCCGCCGACGCCGATGACCTTGATCCGCGCCTCGTACACCTGCTGATCGTGCGCGAACTCGATCGAGAAACTCATCGCCGTCTTCCTCCCGTTGACCTTCCTCGAGATTCCTCTCTCGCGTCTAAGGGACAGCTCGTGCGTGGGCCAAGGATTCGCGCGCGATTCGTGGGATACGCGCCCACTGTCCCTGAATCGCGTCCCCTGAGCACGAGCGCGTGCGCGTGGCCAAGTTTCTGCAAGAGCGCAGGTCGTGAATCCGTATCGCCGATCCGCCGCGCCGCGCGGGCAACGGCCGGACGGCTATGGAGAGGCTCCTCCGGCCCTCTTCGTCGCGATCGTCGTCGTCGTGGTCGTCGCGATCGCCTGGAGTCGGAAGGGACCCAGTGCGTCAGACTCGTGCGCCGGGCTGGGCGGATCGCCCCATCACTCGACCGTCTCCCACGGCCGCCGGTAAGACACCTCTCGCGCTTCCACGTCCGCGACGGCACACTCTGGCCCGGCCGAACTTCGCGATAACCCTCGTCTTGCCTTGTGGCACCACCGTTGCTCTTCTGTCCGCGGGGAGGTTCGGTGATGCGTCGGGCCATCGGTTTCGCGATCGCGCTTTCGGTCCTCTGGGCTTGCGGGGGCAACGTCTTCACGGCCAGCGGCGATGCTGGCACCACCGAGGGAGGCAGCTCCTCGAGCTCCGGCGGCTCCTCCTCGAGTGGTGGATCCAGCGGCGGCTCCAGCTCCTCGTCCGGGGGCTCGTCGTCTTCCAGCGGAGGCTCCAGCAGCTCCAGCGGCGGATCGAGCAGCAGCAGCGGCGGCTCTTCGAGCAGCTCGGGCGGCGGCGGTCGCGTGCCCGTCAACCATCGTCCGAACGACGCGCAGTGCGGCACGACGCCCCCGCCCGGCACCTGCAACTTCGGCGGCAGCAGCGGCGGCCCCGGCATGTGCAGCAGCGACTCGCAATGCGCCGACGCTGGGCTCAACGGGCGCTGCGTCGAGATGGGCGGCGGCGTCGCCTACTGCGGCTGCACGTACGACACGTGTCTGCACGACAGCGACTGCACCGGCGAGACGTGCGCGTGCCACGGGTCGCCCTACACGGGGCAGCTGGGCAACAGGTGCGTGCCCGGCAACTGCCGCGTCGACTCCGATTGCGGCGCCGGCGGGTACTGCTCGCCGAGCTACTCGCCTGCGGGCTGCGGCGGGCTAGGTGGCTACTACTGCCACACCGCGGGCGACCAGTGCATCGACGACAAGGACTGCGTCGACGCCGGCTTCCTCACCGTGTGCGCCTACTCGACGATGAACAGCCGCTGGGAGTGCCAGCAGCAGGTCGCTTGCGCGCTGCCGTAGCGAGAGGCGTCGCTCAGTGGGGACGGAGTAGCTGGACGTTGCGCGGATAGGCCTCGGCAATGGGGGCCATCATGCCGTTGCCGAGCGCTTGTCGAATTGGTCGGTGCCCGGAATACAGTGGACGCCTACTCGCGATACCCGATCTCGGGCGTCAGCGCCGTGTTGCTCTTCATGAACGACCCGCTGCCGCGCGCGACCTCCTTGCCGCCCTCGATCATCACGACAGCCTCCGCGAGCAGCAGGTTCTTGCCGGCGTGGACCACGCGGCCGGTGCTGGCGATCCGCCCGGAGGCGACGGGGCGAGTCAGGTACGTCACGAAGCTCACGGTGAGCACGAAGACGTCGGTCACGAGGGAGCTCACCGCGAAGAAGCACGCGTCGTCGAGCATCTTGAAGAGGACCGAGCCATGCACCGCACCCGCGGCGTGGAACAGCTCCTCCTTCACCTCGATCCCGATGGTGGCCGTGCCGGAGGCGACCTCGATCGAAGGCTGGTAGATGCGGTTGATGGGCGCGCGGCGGTACATCGCCTCGAGCTTGCGGAAGTGGGCGTCGCTCATACCCCGTCGGCTACCACGGGGTCACGCGGTCGGCAGCTCTAGAACGCAGCCTTGATCCACTCCCAGAATCCGGAGCGGCGCACCTCGGCGGTCGCTTCGATCTGGGAGTGCGACGGCGCGCGGCCGCGCGGGGGCGGCGGCGGCACCGACGCGACGCCGGGGACGATGCTCGCCTCGAGCACCGCGTTGGCGCCGTACTTCACGAGGCCGACGCCCGTGGCGTACTCGGGCCCGTGCACGAGCTGGGTGATGCCCTTGATGCCGGTCGGCATGCCGATGCGCACGGGCATGCCGAGGATCTCCTCGGCGAACTCGCTCATCCCCTGCAGCAGGACGGCGCCGCCGGTGAGCACGACGCCGGCGCTCATCTGCTCGAGCATGCCGGTGTCCTCGATGCGCTTGCGGACGACCGCGAAGATCTCCTCGACGCGCGGCTCGATGATGTCGCTGAGCACGCGGCGCGCCGTCTTGCGGGGCGCGTGTCCGCCGACGCCGGGGACCTCGATCTCCTCGTCGTCGGCCACCATGCGACCGAGCGCGCAGCCGGAGAGGCGCTTGAGGCGATCGGCCTCGGCCATCGGAGTGCGCAGGCCCGCAGCGATATCGCTCGTGATGTTGTTGCCGCCGACGGGGATGACGCTCGTGTGTGCGATGCCGCCGTCGACGTAGAGGAGCACGTCGGTCGTCCCGCCACCGATGTCGACGACGGCGACGCCGATTTCCTTCTCGTCGTCGCTGAGCACGGCCTCGGCGCTCGCGAGCGGCTGGAGCACGACGTCGGCGACAGTGAGCCCGCAACGCTCGGCGCATCGGATGACGTTCTGGACGCAGCTCGTCGCCGCGGTCACGAGGTTCACCTTCACGCCGAGGCGCACACCGGCCATGCCGATGGGGTCCCGGATGCCGTCCTGGCTGTCGACCATGTACTCGCGGGGCAGGACGTGGAGGATCTGCCGGTCGGCGTCGACCGGGATGGCGCGCGCTCCCTCGAGCACGCGCTCGACGTCGTTGCGCGTCACCTCGCCGCCGGCGATGGCGGCGACGCCGTCGGACGCCGACGAGCGGATGTGGCTGCCGCCGATGCCGGCGTAGATGGTCCGGATCTCGACGCCCGCCATGGTCTGGGCGCTCTCGATGGCGTCCTTGATCGAGCGGACCGTCCAGTCGATGTTCGCGACGATTCCCTTGCGGAGTCCCCGGCAGGGCACGATGCCAGCGCCGAGGATCGTGATGCCGTCCGTGGGGTCCACCTCGGCGACGACGGCGCACACCTTGGTGGTTCCGATGTCGAGGCCGACGACGATCTCGCCTTGCGAGGCTGCGGGGCTCATCTCACCCCGGCAATCGCACGGGGCGCGAGTCCGGGCCAAGTCTTCGACATTCGCGCGGTTCGCGGCGCAAACGTGACCTGGGATTCACACGGCACGTGGATCTGCGCGTCATGCCGGGGATCGGATGCGGGCACATCCCGTGCTGCTCGGTGCGCGCATGAACCGGACGGCAATCATCCCCGCGTTCCTGGCGCTCGTGGCGCTGGGGTGCGGAGGGAGCACGGCGACAATGGGCGAGGACGGGGGAACCGAGAGCGGAGGTGGGGGCGTCAGCGCCGACCAGGCTGCGAGCGATGCCGCGCACGCCTACTGCCAGCGCGCCGAGGCCTGCGCGCCGGCCTACGTGTCGATCGGCTTCGGCGACGTCGGTACGTGCGAGCAGCGTTTGAAGCAGGAGCTCCTTCCGGTGTTCGGCGCGAACGGCTCGAGCTCGACGCCCACGCAGACCGAATCTTGTGCCCACGCGATCCCGCAGATGACGTGCGCCGACCTGCTGGCGCGAAAGAATGCGAGTCCGTGTCAGACGCTGCAGGGCATGCTCGCCGACGGCGCGGCGTGCGGCGCCGACTCGCAGTGCCACGGCACGCGCTGCCGGGTCGCCGCCGACGCCCTGTGCGGCACCTGCACCGAGCCGGCTCCCGCCGGCGCGGCGTGTGGCGTCGACGCCGACTGCCAGCCCGGCATGACGTGCCTCGACGGGTCCTGCACGCAATACGGCAACGAGGGTGCGTCGTGCAGCACGACGCAGCCGTGCCGACCGGACCTCGGGTGCGTCGGCGGCGCGTGCGGTGCGCCGAGCCCCGCGGGCACGGCGTGCAAGGCGACCGCCGAGTGCGACCTGATGCACGGCTACGCGTGCCACCCCGTGTCGATGACGTGCCAGCCGTTCACCTTCGCGCAGGCCAACGGTGCGTGCGGTCTCGTGAACAACGCGCTCGTCCTGTGCTCCGGTCCCGGCTCGCTGTGCAAGGGCGCGCAGGCGCCGAGTTACCAGGGCGCCTGCGTACCCTTCGCGATGGACGGCGCTGGTTGCGACGCGGACGCCGGACCGCTCTGCGAGGTGGGAGCGGTCTGCTCAGGGGGCACTTGCCAGGTGCCCAACCCGGCCAACTGCCACTGAGGGCCTCAACCGACGCCGCGCGTGTCGAGCTCGCGCGCGAACCGCAGGATCCGCCCGGCGATGCGCGCCGGAGGCACGTGGCCGATGCCCTCCGGCTCCTCGACGACCGCGTGCGCAGGCAGGTTCTCGCGGAACCAGGCCAGGTGCGACCGAGGGAGGAAGCGCTCGCTCTTCCCCCACACGAGCAGGATGGGAACCTCGAGGCGGGAGAGCGCCTCCGACGGCTGGACGCCATCGCTCGAGACGCCCCTGATGATCTCGCGCACGGCCCGGCGCTTCATCGTGGCCGCCGGGATCTCGTGCGCGACCAGACGCGCTGCTCGCGGTACGCGGTGGTAGACGAGCGACAAGAACGAGAGGGCGTCGGAGCGCGACCGCATGTCGAGCGAGGCGACGAACGCGGTCCACTCCTCCGGCGTGAAACGGGCCCCCGCCGGCGACAGGAGAACCAGAGCGCGCACGCGCTCGGGACGCGACGTCGCGTAGTGCATCGCCACGGCGCCGCCCAGCGAATTGCCCACGAGAACGGCCGGTTCGACCAGGAGCGCATCGAGCGCAGCGGTCATCGCCTCGAACAGCGCCGCCGGGGTCACCACGCCAGCGGCCTCGCCGCTGAAACCGTGTCCGGGATAGTCCGGCGCCACCAGCCGCCGGACGTGCGGCTGCAAGCGACCCATCATGGGCCCGAACGGGGTGGCGCTGGCCCCCAGGCCGTGGAGGAGCACGATGGGCGCGAGGGAGCCGCTACCCGGAACGTCGTAGGTGTGCACCGGCCCGAGCGGGGTATCGACCCATTGCACGCGAGCACCTCGCGTGCGGAGCGTCCGGCGGCCGAGGCGCTCGAGGAGAGGAATGAGTATCGGGCGCACGGCACCCGAGGTTAGCTCAGGCGCGCGCAGCCGCCGCCTGACGGAGACCCGACTCGACGCGGGCAAGAACTTCCTTGAGCCGGTCGATGTCCAGGGCGAGCGCGTGCTGCATGTCGTGCCGGTCGGTGCGCGCGGCCTCCTTCTCGAGCTCGTCGATGCGAACCTCTAGCTGCTTCTTCAGCAAGCGCGCCTGGCCCTCGCTCAGCTCGACGTACATGGGCGTGCCTCCACGTGCGCACTTCGAGTTGCATCAAACGTACCCCGGCAGATCGCGCGAAGCGCAACGGTGCGCTCCATGCGCAGGTCGGGGCGGACGCACGCCCGTGTTTTCGCGTGTCCGCGGTTGGTGCAGAGCTTGCGAAGCGGCGCGCCCGCATGGCGGCTGGTCTCGGAACGGGAAGGAACCGAAAGACGCTCGCAGCGACGTCGTTGGCCGCGCTCCTATGGGCCGCAGGATGCGCGTCCGGAGGCGGCGACGACGACTACGTGGAGGGCAACGGCGCAACCGATGCCGGCGCGTCGCTCGCCGATGGCGGTGACCACGTCGACGGAAGCGCGCTCGGTGACACCGGCGGGGGCGTCGATTCGGGCAGCACCGGCGACGGCGGCGCGATCGGCGATGCCGGAGTGGCCGAGTCGGGGGCGGATGCGGGGGGCGGTGGGATCGACGCTGGAGTGGCCGATACCGGCGGCGACGTCGACGTCACGGGCCAGAAGACCGTCTTCGTCACGAGCGCTGTCTACAGCGGCAACCTCGGGGGCCTCGTCGGCGCCGACGGCAAGTGCCAGGCGCTCGCTGCTGCAGCGAATCTCGACGGCACGTACAAGGCGTGGCTCAGCGACGGGACCGCGACCGCCGCTGCACGGCTCACCCACTCCTCCGGCCCGTACGTGCTCGTCGACGGCACGGTGATCGCGAGCGACTGGACGCAGCTGGCGAGCGGCGTGTTGCTCGATGCCATCGACAAGACCGAGCAGAACGCGCCGGCAGCCGCTGGAACTGCGTCCGGGCAGGCATGCTTCGGGGTCGCGTGCGCGTGGACGGACACGAACGCCGACGGCACCCTCGCGCAAGGGAGCTACAGCTGCCAGGACTGGTCGTCGCAGTCGTCGAACGACAACGCCGTCCTGGGCGAGACCAACGCGACATCCACGTACTGGTCGAGCTTCGCCACGTCCTCCGGCGTCTGCGACCTGACGGCTCCGCTCTATTGCCTTCAGCAGTAGGACTCACGTCAGCGCATGCGCACGACGACTCGATCGGGCCGGCCGTCGTTGTCGAGCATGATGGCGTCCGCCTTCGCGCCGCGCTTGTCGAGCTCGGCGACGACCCGCGCGGCCTGATCCAGCTTGCGACGGAACGGAGGGCCGCCGAGGACGAGCTCCGTCGCGCTGCGACCCACGACGAGAGTGAACGTGCCCTCCGGGCTGACGTGCACCTCCTCGAGCGGCGAGCGGCGCGACAGGGACGAGGCCTCGTACTCGGCCGCGAGGTCGATGGCGCGGCGGATCGTGCGCGTCGCCCCTTCGTGGTCCTCGGTGAGGTCGTCGGGGCGGAGGCCGGTGACGAGCGGCAGGTCGACGGGATCGCCCGGTTCGACGCGCTTGAACGGCTCGCCCTGCGACGTCACCAGCAGCGTGTCGCCCACGGCAAGGAGCGCCGCCGGCTTGCGCTCGGTGAGCTGCACGAGAATGGTGCCGGGAAGCCGGCGCGCGAGCGTCGCCTCGGCGATCCACGGGTCGGCCAGGATCCTGGCGCGGGCTGCGTCGAGGTCCAGCGCGAAGACGTTGCTTCCGACGCTGATGCCGCTCTCCGCGGACACGGCGTCCGGCGTGCGCCGCTCGCCACCCACCACCTCGACGTCGGTGACCGCGAAGCGGGGGCTCGTCATGACGTACCGCCGCGCCGCCCAAGCCACGAGCGCCGACGTGGCGATGACGAGCGATGCTCCGAGCACGGTGCGGGCGACGCGCGCCCAACGAGAAAGGCCGGGCTCCACGCGCGGCGGGACCGGCACCTCCGCCGCCGGCGGCATCGATTCGCGCACGCGCCGGTTCTGCGGGGTCACGAGCCCTTGCCCTCCTGCAGCATCGCGAGGAGCTCGCGTGCGCTCGCGTTGATGTCGCCCGCCCCGAGCGCGATCACGATGTCGCCCGGTTCGATGACATCGCGGAGCGTGCGAGCCACCTGCTTCCTGTCGGGCACGTAGTTGACTGCGTGGTGACCGTGGGCGCGGATGGCGTCGGCGAGCGCCCTACCCGTCGCGCCCTCGATGGGCTTCTCTCCGGCCGCGTACACCTCGGTGACGAAGAGAACGTCGGCGTCGTTGAATGCGCGCGTGAACTCGTCGAAGAGCAGATGGGTGCGTGTGTAGCGATGCGGCTGGAACGCGACGACGACGCGCCGGTCGAAACCGCGCTGCGCCGCATCGAGCGTCGCCTGGACCTCGGCCGGGTGGTGCCCGTAGTCGTCGACGATCATGACGTCGCCGCCGACGCCGCCCTTCGAGAGCGTGGGCTGCCCGAGCACCGTGAAGCGCCGCTGCACGCCGTGGAAGCCAGCGAGCGCGTCACGCGTGACGTCGAGCGGGATCTCCAGCTCGTCGGCGACGGCGATCACCGAGAGCGCGTTGAGCACGTTGTGCGCCCCCGGCATGTGGATGACGAAGCGGCCGAGCGATTCGCCGCGACGGTAGGCGTCGAACTGCGTCGCGAGGCCCTCGAAACGCGGGTTGCGCGCGCGATAGTCGGCCTGACGCGAGATGCCGTACGTGACGTGGCGCCGCTGGATGCGCGGGAGGATCTCCTGGACGCTCGGGTGGTCGATGCAGGCGACGCAGAGCCCGTAGAACGGCACCTTGTTGGCGTGCTCGACGAACGCGTCCTTCACGGCGGCGTGGGTGCCGTAGTGATCGAGGTGCTCGGCGTCGATGTTCGTGACGACCGCGATGGTCGGCGTGAGCTTCAGGAACGACCCGTCGCTCTCGTCGGCCTCGGCGACGAAGAGGTCGCCGGCGCCCAGGCGGGCGTTGCTCCCGAGCGCGTTCACCTTGCCGCCCACGACCACGGTGGGGTCGAGCCCGGCGGCGCGCAGCACCGTGGCGACGAGCGACGTGGTCGTCGTCTTCCCGTGCGATCCGGCGATCGTCACGGCGTACCGAGTGCGCATCAGCTCCGCGAGCATCTCGGCGCGCGGGATGATCGGGATCTCGAGGGCACGCGCCCGGATGATCTCGGGGTTCTTCGGGTCGATGGCGCTCGAGTAGACGACGACGTCGGCGCCCTCGACGTTGGCGGCAGCGTGACCGACCTGGATGCGCACTCCGAGCCCCTCGAGTCGACGCGTGTTCTCGTTGGGCTTGAGGTCCGAGCCGCTCACGTCGAAGTCGAGCGTGCGCAGGATCTCGGCGAGGCCGCTCATCCCGATGCCGCCGATCCCGACGAAGTGCACGTGCCGGACGCGCCCGCGGAACATTCAGTGCACCTCCTGGGCGGCGGTGGGGTGGCCGCGCGTGGTGCCGTTCGTGGACGACGGCCGGGGTCGCCGCGCAATGCCGGCGAGGTCGAGCAGGTCGGACGCAACGTCGGTCGCCGCGCCAGGACGGCCACGAGCGCGTGAGGCGTCGGCCATGCGGACACGCTTGGCGTCGTCGCGGAGGAGCGTGTCGATCTCGCGCGCCAGCCGCTCGGGCGTCGCGTCGTCCTGTCGGATGCAGACGGCGCCACCGGCGCGCGCGAGGGCCTCGGCGTTCTGCCCTTGGTGGTCCGCCGCCGCGTGTGGATAGGGCACGAGTATCGCCGGGCGGCCGACGGCAGTGAGCTCGCCGAGCGTCGAGGCACCGGCGCGAGCGACGACGACGTCGGCGTCGGCCATCGCGCGGGCGACGTCGTCGAGGAAGGCCGTCACGGTCGCGCGAGTCACCCCTTCGTTCGCGTACGCCGCGCGTACCTCCGCGTCGCGGTCGCGACCGGCCTGGTGCACGACCTCGAGCCCCGCCACGTTCGTGAGCCTGGCCACTGCACGCGGGACGCGCTCGTTGAGCGCCGCTGCACCCTGGCTGCCGCCTACGACCAGCACGCGTGCGGTGCCGGCGCGCGGCGCGTACGGCTTGGGCGCGAACCCCGCGCGCAGCGGCACACCGTAGACGCGTCGCGCCCCGGCGCGGAACGGTGCCCCGGCTTCCTCCCAGGCGACGTAGGCACGGCGTGCGAAGGGCGCGAGCAACCGGTTCGCCAGGCCGACGACGCGGTTCGGCTCGAGGACCGCGACCGGGACGCCCTGGAGCGCGGCCGCAAGCGTCACTGGACCCGACGCGTAGCCGCCGACGCTCAAGACAACCGCCGGACGGAGGCGCCTGACCAGGAGCAGCGCGCTCGCTGTCGCGCGCGCCGCCACGAACGCGCCGCGGATGGCTCGCACCGGTCCGCCGCCCGTGATGGGCAGGACGTCCAGCAGCTCGAGCCGCCATCCACGAGCTGGCACCACGCGCGCCTCGACACCGCGCGCGGTCCCGCAGAAAGCCACGTCGACGTCCGCCATCGACTGCATGGCCTCGGCAACCGCGACCGCCGGGAAGACGTGGCCCCCGGTCCCGCCGCCCGCGAAGAGGACGCACGGCCGGCTCACGAGGACGCCTCCACGAGCGCAGAGTCGGGCTCGGCATCCGCCTGCTCCGCGACCGGCGCGACTGCGACCGGCTCCGGGGTGGCTCCCGACGGCGCGCTCCCCGACTGGCGCGTGATGTTGAGCAAGATGCCGGCCGCCAGCGCGTTCACGAGGAGGGACGAACCGCCGAAGCTCACGAACGGCAGCGTGAGTCCCTTGGTCGGCAGGATCGCGAGAGCGACCGCGAGGTTCACGAGCGTCTGTACGCCGAACATCGTCGACAGTCCGAACGCCAGGAAGGCCCCGAAGTCGTCCGGCGCTCGCAGCGCTGCACGCACGCCGCGCGCGACGAGAAGCAGGTACGCGCCGCAAAGCGCTGCGACGCCGAGGAACCCCAGCTCCTCACCGACGATGGCCGCCACGAAGTCGTTGTACGCCTCCGGCAGGTAGAGCGATTGGAAGCCGCGCCCGATGCCAAGGCCGATCGGCCCGCCGGAGCCGAAGGACATGACGCTCTGGAACGGCTGGTAGGCCAGGTCCTGGCGGTGCTGGTCCATGTGCAGCCACGCGAGGTAGCGCTCGTATCGGTACTCGCGGAAGCGGATGGCCGCGGCGCCGAACGCGCCGCCGAGGATCGAGGCGCCGAGGATGTAGCCGACCTTCGCGCCCGCCACGAAGAGCAGGGTGAAGGTGAGGAGCAGGAGAACGACGGCGCTGCCGAAGTCGGGCTGCTTGAGGCAGAGCAGCATGAAGATGCCGGCGACGATCAGGTGTGGCAGGAAGCCGACCGTGAACGTCTTGACCTTCTCCGCCTTCTTGGCGAGCGAGTACGCGAGCCAGATGACGAGCGCCACCTTCGCCATCTCGGCGGGCTGCACGTGCACCGGCCCTACCGACAGCCACCGCGCCGCGCCGCCGCCCGAGTGTCCGAAGCCGATGACACACAGGAGGAGCAACACGCCGACGACGGCGAGGACTGGGTAAGTCAGCTTGTAGAGGCGGTGGTAGTCGAAGCGGCTCGCGGCCCACATCACGAGGAGCCCGGCCACGCCGTAGGCGACCTGCCGC
>Ga0335069_10013835_pt1 | contig 11317 bp, 5 predicted proteins | sample Lox_Sample_11_FD_206714 | JGI IMG/M metagenome (GOLD analysis project Ga0335069, IMG submission 206714) | Soil microbial communities from Loxahatchee National Wildlife Refuge, Florida, United States - Lox_Sample_1.1 | ecosystem: Environmental > Terrestrial > Soil > Wetlands | place: USA: Florida... | reverse complement strand
TAGAGGCAGTGAAGCGGCGGCGGAATTCCAGAAATTCCTTGATCACAAGGGAATGGTCGCAAACTGTCCGTTGGCGGCGCTTGCGCGCCTGGGATTAGCCCGAGCCTTGGCCCAGCAAGGACAAACTGTCAAGGCCCGCGCTACCTATGAGGAGTTCCTCACCCTCTGGAAGGACGCCGACCCAGACGTTCCCATCTACAAGCAGGCCAAGGCGGAGTACGCGAAGTTAGGAGCGCACTGATTCTGAGCCAGAGGCTAGGGCGATGCCAAACGCCATTGACCAGCCGCGGAAGTTGGTACGGTTCGCAGGCTTCGGACTGGATCCGGTCAGCGGCGAACTGCGGCACGGGGAAAATACTGTCCGCCTGCAGCCCCAACCGCTCAAATTGCTGCTGGCCCTGTTGCAGCGTCCGGGCGAACTGGTCACCCGGGACGAGCTGAAGCAGGAGCTGATGCCCGATGCCGCTTACGGGGACTTCGACCACGCCATCAATCTTGCGGTGTCGAAGCTGCGGGCGGCGCTGAATGATCCCCCCGACAGCCCAGAGTTGATCGAGACCCTACCGCGGCGGGGATACCGGTTTGTGGGGAAGATCGAGGCGGAAGGCGGTGAATCGGGCGGACCGGCTCTCGTGAAGGGGAAGTCTCGCCCATGGCTGAGGCGAGGGGAGTCGTGGGCGGTCGTCGCGTTGCTGGTGCTGGCAGCCGGCGCAGCGATTTTCTTCTATGTTCGCAAACAGCGCGCGCCGATCGTGACCGAGAGAGACACCATTGTCCTGGCCGACTTCACCAACAAGACGGGTGATCCCGTATTCACGGACACCCTCCGGCAAGCGCTGGCTGTGCAGTTGAGCCAGTCGCCCTTTCTCAACATCCTCTCTGACACGCACATGCGGCAGACCATGCAGCAGATGGGCCGCCAACCCCAGGACCCCGCGGTCGATGAAGTGGCACGCGAATTGTGCTTGAGGACAAAGAGCAAGGTGTACGTCGCCGGCTCGATCGCCAGTGTCGGCAGCGACTACGTCGTGGGGCTGAAAGCCATCAATTGTGCGACAGGAGAAGCGGTCTTTCAGGAACAGGCGGAGGTCAGCCGAAAAGAGAACGTCCTGAAGACCCTCGGCAAACAAGCTACCGTGCTTCGCTACGGATTGGGAGAGTCGATGGCCAGCTTGCAAAAATTCAATACTCCGCTGGAGGAGGCCACCACCTCGTCCCTTGAGGCCTTGCAGGCCTATAGCCTTGGTGTCAAACAACGGCTCGCGCTTGACTTCTCGGCCGCGGCTGCCCTTTACCAGCGCGCCGTCGAACTCGATCCCAACTTTGCCATAGCTCACGCACATCTTGCGGCCATGCTTCGATTGACCGGGAAAGACGCTGAGGCTCAGGAAAGTTCGATGAGGGCATTCTCTCTTCGACACAGGGTCACGGAACGGGAGAGGTTTTACATCGAATCGGCATATTACCTGCGAATTGGCGATCTGGAAAACGCACGCCATACCGTCGAACTCTGGGCGAGTCTCTACCCGCAGGATGGTGAACCGTACTTAGACCTGGCCGTCATCCTCCACAATCAGGGGCAGCATGAAGACGCTTATTGGACTACCCGCGAGGCGCTGAAACGAAGTCCCAACCAGCAGATCCGCAGGGCCCTGACGTACGAAGCCATCGAGAGTAATCATTTTGACGAGGCTGAAAAAGCGCTGGCCGAGGCTGAAGCAGCCCAACGTGCCGGTGAGGGGTCCTGGGATCCGCTTATGACTGCAACCTACTCCTACGAGATGGCTTTCCTGCGTCACGATACCCTCGCCATGGAGAAGATTGTGCTATCGGCACCCGCGGATTCCAAGTTCAAGCATTGGCTGTTGTTCGACCGCTCCCAGACTGAGGCTTATTACGGGCGGGTACGGAGGGCACGGGAACTCAATCGCCGCGCCATCAATTGGGCACTGGAACTGGACCGCCCGAGAGACGCAAGCCTGTTCGAGCTGATTCCTCAAGCACTATGGGAAGCGAATTTTGGGAATCTCGCCGAGGCACGTCAGCTCGCTGGTGAGGCACAGTCGATCGAGAGCGACAAGGACGTAAAGGCCGCGGCGGGATTGGCTCTCGCACGATCAGGTGACTTCACCCGGGCCGGGAAACTTGCGGATGATCTCGCCGCCAAATATCCGAGTGACACTCTTCTCCAGCGGTGTTCGGTGCCGATGATTCGCGCCGCCATCGCAAGCGGACGAAATCATCCAGCTCAGGCAGTCGCGCTTTTGCAGGACGCGGAATCAACTGAACTGGGAGACCCTCAGGTCATCTACACGCGTGGCCAGGCATTTCTGGCACTGCATGATGGAAGTGAGGCGGCTGCGGAGTTTCAGAAGATCATCGACCATCCCAACTTTCTCATGGAGGATCCGCTCGGGGCTCTGGCCTATCTGGGGATAGCGCGAGCCCATGCACTCCGTGGAGACAGGCAAAAGGCGCGAGCCGAATACGAGACGTTTCTCACCCTCTGGAAGGACGCCGACCCCGACGTTCCCATCTACCAAGCCGCCAAATCCGAATATGCCCATTTGCAATAACTGGCTCTTGGGCGCGTCGCCAATGCTTTCTCTGCGTGTCATTCTCAGCGGAGCGAGTCGAAAACGTCGACTCGCGGAGTCGAAGAATCCGTTTCGGCGCAAGAATCTCTCACAGTGGTTCACCGGCTACTGACAACTGGCTACTGGCTGCTGCTTTTTGCCTGGTTACTTTAGTTTTCCCGTCCTATCTTTTTCTATTGCCTCCGCTTTTCCGCTCGGCTACAACCATCTCGAGGGGAAGGGCTATGTTTGTCTCCGCCGCGCCCACCGTGCGGACGAACCGGCTCTTTGACATCCTGCGCTCCCCGGCGAAGCCCCGGTCGCATCCGGCCCTGGGATATACCCTACTTATATGATAAGTATGTGTGCTAAATGTATTGATTGTATGTTTTGTATGATATAAATTTCGCCTTGCTTTCGCCCTATTTTTGCACCTAACTCCTACGGGCAGAGATGGATACGTTTAACTACCTTAAGAATTATATAGTTGCGAATAATTTTCGGCTAAACTATTGATTCTAAAAGAGCGATAAAATGTTTTTTCATCTTTCTAATGAAAATCGTGCGACCGAACCTCTGCATCCGTGATGTCGGTCTGGTCGGGGGAATAGAGGTCGCGCAGCGGGGCGACGCGCTCCACGCGCACTGAGATTACGCCGTCCTGGTTCTGAAGGACTCCCTCGAGAAGCAGGAACTTTTCTGACGTAATCACGACGCGATGCTGGTCCATGATGTCGGGGGTGATGATCGCGTTGCCGATGCCGGTTTCGTCTTCCAGGCTCAGGAAGACAAATCCCTTGGCCGTTCCCGGACGCTGGCGGGCGATCACACATCCCGCGGTGCGAACGCGGCGGCCATTCGGCACCTGCGTCAAGTCATGCGCCGAGAGGACGCGCGCCCGCTTGAGCGCGGCGCGACGATACGCCATGGGATGCGGACCGGTCGTCAGGCCCGTGCCGTGAAAGTCGGCAACCAGGCGCTCATCGGGTGTCATGGCAGCGAGCGGAGAGGCAGCATCGACCTCGGAAATTCCGTCGAGCAACGGCCCGGCGAAGCGGACGGCGCGCTCCACCTGCCAGAGAGCATCGCGGCGATGCAGGCGCTGGCTCTTGTGCTGGCGGTCGAGTTGGGCTTGCGCGTCTTGCGCGGTCGCGCAACCAATGGAGTTCAGTGCTCCGATAGAAGCAAGCTGGACTAGATTGTCGCGGCGCAATTCGGGTACGCGATGGGCGAGGTCGGCAATCGATTCGAAGGGCCGCTGAGTGCGCGCGCGAACGATTGCGGTTGCGGCTTCTTCGCTTAAGCCCCTGGCGTAACGGAAGCCGAGGCGGAGGGCGAAGCGGTTGGATGCGCCGGTTGCATTATGTTCCCGTAGATTTATCGGAGCTATAGGGGTTCCTTCGACAGGCTCAAGGCAAGCTCTTCGACTTCGCTCAGGATGAGACTTCAAAAACGGGGAAGGGTCGGGCCTCGCGGGCTGAAGCCCGCTCGGCCCATCGACAATAAAGGGCTCATCGGCACGACTGAAGTCGTGCCCTGATACGAAACCTTCAGAAGAAGGCAAAAAGCGCAGAGGGAAACGGCCGGATGTAGAGTTTGCCGAAGAAGTTGGGGAAGCAGATCCCTCGCCCGCCGCGGCGGGCTCGTGATGACAAAAAAGAGTGGGCTTGGACGCGGGCCTAAAGGCCCGCTCTACCCGTGAATCACTGTCTGACATTGTGGTATGTGGCTCCGGCTCTAGCGTGCACGGCCAGTCGGAGCAGTTAATGTCGACGGGTTTCACGCGCAGCCCGTGACGCTGCGCGTCTTTCACAAGGGTGGCGGGCGAATAGAACCCCATGGGCTGATTGTTGAGCAGCGCAGCCGTAAAGGCCGCGAGGTAATGGCACTTGAGGTAAGCACTGGCGTAGGCGATGAGGGCGAAGCTGGCGGCATGCGACTCGGGAAAGCCGTAGAGCGCGAACGAGGTGATGGAGAGAATGATCTCCTCCTGTGCCGCGCGCGAGATACCGTTGCGCTCCATGCCTTCGCGCAGCTTGAACTCGATGTCCTGCATGCGCTTCTGGCTGCGCTTGAAGCCCATGGCGCGGCGCAGCTCTTCCGCTTCGCCTCCGCTGAAACCGGCGGCGATCATGGCCATGCGCAAGAGCTGCTCCTGAAAGAGCGGTACGCCGAGCGTACGTTTGAGCACTGGTTCGAGCGCAGGATGGGGATACACCACCGGCTCGCGCCCCTGCCGGCGCTGGAGATACGGATTGACCATCTTGCCCACGATGGGCCCGGGACGGATGATCGCGACTTGTACCACAATGTCGTAGAAGCGCGTGGGATAGAGACGCGGCAGGCACGACATCTGCGCCCGGCTCTCGATCTGGAACATGCCCACCGTGTCAGCCTTCTGCAGGGCGCGATACACCACGGGATCGTCAGCGGGCAGCATGGCGAGGTCCACCTCTTCCTTGTAGTGGTCGCGGATAAGAGTGAGGGAATCTTTCAGCGCGGCCATCATGCCCAGGCCCAGCAGATCGACTTTGATGATGCCCATGTCAGCGCAATCTTCCTTGTCCCATTGCACCACCATGCGGCCGGGCATGGTAGCCGGCTCCAGCGGTACAACGGAATCCAGTTGCCCCTGGCAGATGACCATGCCGCCGGAGTGCTGGCCGAGGTGACGCGGGAGGTCCTGTATGGCCACGCAGAGCTCGAAGAACTTGCGGATGCGGGGGTGCTGCAGCTCGAATCCGGCATCGCGGAACTGTCGCTCGAGCGTGTCGCCGGGGTCTTTGTACTCCCACGAACTCACCAGGCCGGCAAGACGCCCGAGAGTTTCTTCATCGAAGCCCAGCACCTTGCCGACCTCACGAGCTGCAGAACGGCCCCGATAGGTGATGACATTGGCGGTCATGGCCGCTCCCAGCTTGCCGTAGCGCTCATACACGTACTGAATCGCCTGTTCGCGCTGGTCTCCGCTGGGAAGGTCGAGATCGATGTCGGGCCACTCGCCGCGCTCTTCCGAGAGGAAGCGTTCGAACAGCAACTCCATTCCGATGGGATCGACGGCCGTAATGCCCAGCGAATAGCAGACCGCGCTGTTGGCGGCAGAGCCGCGGCCCTGCACCAAGATGCCTTGCTCGCGGCAGAAGCGGATAATGTCCCAAACGATGAGAAAGTATCCTTCGAGTTGAAGCCGTTCAATAAGCGCAAGTTCGCGTTCGATCTGCCGCCGCGCCCGTTGCCACAGCTCGCTTTGCCCGGGGCGCTGGTAACGCTCGCGTGCCCCCTCAAAGGTGCGCTCTCGCAAGAATGAACTCATGGTCCCGCCCCCGCGCACGGGATAGCTGGGGAACCTGTAGCCAAGATCGTTGAGCGTGAATCCAAGACGCGAAGAGAGTTCAACCGTGTTGGCAGTGGCTTCGGGAAGATCGGCGAACAAGCGCAGCATTTCTTGCGGTGTCTTGATGTGCCGCTCGCTGTTGTGCGCGAGCAATCGTCCGGCGTTGTCGAGATGGCGATGATGACGAATGCACCTGAAGACGTCGAGGACCTGCCGCTCCTCGGGCTTGGCGTATTGTGCGCCCTGGGTCGCCAGCAATGGGAGCTTCAAACTGCGTGCTAGTTCAATGGCCGCATGGTTGCGTGATTCCTGCGCGCGGTCGTAATGGCGCTGTAGCTCAACATAAACATTGCCACGGCCATAGATGGCTATGAGCTGCTCAAGAGTGCGCCGGGCTTCGTCCATACCGCCGTGTGCGAGAGCACAGGACAGAGGCCCTTCATCGCCGCCGGTCGTACAGATAAGTCCGGAAGATAATTCGGAGAGATCGTCGAAGGACGCAATGGCCTGCGAATTCAGCAGCAGCTCTTCGGTCGCTTCATGTTTTGCCTGGCGCGGGAGCATCGCCGGGTATTTCGGCGCGCGCAATTTGGTACGTGTTATCAAGCGGCAGAGGTTATGATATCCCTCGCGCGAAGCGCACAGTAACGATACGCGAGGAAGTGCGACATTGTCAGACAGGGGCGGGCGGAGCAGCAGGGAAGTGACCTCGGCGCCGATATGCGCCTGCAGGCCAAGCTTCTTCATGGCGAGATGAAAGCGCGCAGCGCCATAAACGCCGTCGCGATCGAGCAGTGCCATCGCCGGCATTTGGTGGAAGTGGCAGGCATCGGCCAGTTCTTCGGGGACAGAGGCTCCGTCAAGGAAGCTGAAGGCCGAGCGAGCGTGAAGTTCGATGTACATGGGCTTCAGTCGTAGCTCGCATCGGCGAACCAGTGATTGTTGTGTGTGTCGCGATAAATGCGATAGAGCGCGACATTTTTGCCTTCGCGGTCGAGTGCGATGTCCCACTCTTCGCGGCTCCATGCGCGCGATTCGTTTGCGGCGTCTTTCTCCGATGATTGTTCCGACCACCAATCGCCGGACGACTGCCACGGTCCGGCCGACCACACGATTTTCCCTCGCAATTCGTCCTGGCTTTCGCTTCGAGGCGGTGAGATCAGCCGGCAAGGGCGGCCCTCTGATAACTGGACTTGAATCTGGCGAGGCGGACGAAAAATGCGTAAGGCAATTTGGGTGGACCCTGATAATGTAGGAGTTTGAGCAGCGCGTTGATCTTCCTGCTGGGCTGCGAAACGCTCCATCGTGAATGCATCGGGGCGATGCGTATCAAGCAGCTTTGCAATTCCGGCGCGACGCTCTCCTACGACCCCGCTGATACGGGCCAGCGTGATTTCCAGCTTTTCGGCTTCTGGAGTGACGGGCAGAAACAGGCCGCGTTGCGCCGAGCGAGGACGCGCCGGTTCAGCAGAGATCCACAATTTGCAGACGGGCGCTCCCGGCGGATGCATCGCCAGATCTAACTGCAGCAGCTTGAGAAAAACTCTGGGATCACGCATGGCCACCGGCAGGCGAAGCGTGCGCGTGTAGAGAGTGCGCATATCCCCGGAATCTTTCAGCTCCTGCAGAGTGGTTGTCTGTTCATCGGCGACGCGCGGCTCCAATTGCAGGCGCAGTGCCAGTTCCTGTACGGCGAGGGAGCGGGCCTCGAGACGCGCGCACAACTGGTCGAGCAGGCGATTCAAAAGGAATGAAAGCGGTTCGAGGGTTTCGACCGTCGATTCCAATTCCATTGCTTCTTCGAAATGCACGCGAGGTTCGCAGAGCGCCAAAGTCCGCGCGGCGGTTCCTTGCGCGAGTTGTTGCAGACGCGCCCCGGCTTCGCCGAGCCGCGAAGCCAGTGCATGTTCCGGAAGCAATGCAAGGGTGCGAAAGTCACGTACGCCCCAGCGTTCCAGGGTGTCGAGCATTCGCTGGCGCAACTTCTCGCGTTCCCGCGCAGCCGAGGCAGTTTCGGTTTCGCGGCAGGCAATGTCGAACGAGTCGAGCAGGACATGAATGGGAAGAACGCCCAGTCGCCGGGCTTCTTCGCCGGCGGGAATGACCGTAACTCCGCTGAATCCGCAAGCAGCGTGCATGGCAGCGTCAGGGTTGGTGGCCATGCCGATATTGCTGTCGAGTCCTACGGCGCCCACGCGCGACGACAATTCGTGTGCCATGGCCGCGGCCGGACCGTACAACCGATCAAGTCCGTCGAGGTCGAGCAGCAGACGGTCGGGATACGTGTCTTCCACGCGTGGCGTGAAAGCGTGTGCAACGTCGAGCAGCGCGGCTTGGGCCGATTCTTCCTGCGCTGCGGAACGCTGGCGCAAAATGGCCAGTGCCGGTTTCGATTGTTTTCTGGGGCGCTGCGGGGCAAGCTCGATCTGCCGAGCCGGTTTTTGCAGTGCTTTGTTGTTGGCCGTAGTGGTCTCGATGGCAGCAGCCGCAAAAACCGCGGCCTGCAGCTTGGTCATTCCGAGGTCCATGCCGAGCAGGCGGGCTTTGTCGTTGAGTGCCGCCACACGTACCTGCGGCGGTTTGCCGTCAAGCACGGCGATGGCCTGCTCGCGCAACGAGGGTTCGGCGCGCACGATGGCTGCCACGGGAAAATCGGGAATGTAGATGCAGGCAAACATTCGCGTCCTCGAAAATCACCATGCAGCGCGCAAGAAGGGGCATCTCATGAACAGCATTCCTCAGAATTTGAGTTTCCGCGCGGACTGAAGTCTGCGCGGGGGTCAAAACTAAACGGCTGGTACGGCGCAGCGAAAGCTGCGCCCCTTCAAATCCTTGGCGCAATTTCTTCAGCTCGCCGCGGGCAGCGAAAGCTGCGCCTCTTCAACCCGAGTTCAGGTGAATTCGTCACCTGCTGCGGGAAATTTATGAAACCGGCTTTCGAAATTGGTGCCAACGGATTGCACCGGCTTGCGCTGCGCCCATGAGCGCAAGACTTCAGCATTCAACTGCAGACCATTGAGCAGAGACGCGTGACTCACGGGATTGGGGGAAGGAACTGCCTCCTTGGTTCGACTCAAAACTTTCCATCCGTGAAAGTCGGTTTCTGTGGAGGGAACCGCGGGCTGCGTAGAGATGGCAGTACGCTGCAGACGGACAACGAGTGAGGCGCAGGTTTTCGCGCTGGGTTCCTGCTCAACGACGAGCAGCACAGTTGCTGTGGGTTCCACCGCGCGGCGAAAACGAAACCATGACGTAAGCGGAATGCGGCGCGCACTTTCCGTGGGAATGTCGCCGAGATCGAGGACGACCATGCCAAAGCCCCCGCCTTGCAGAAGCAGGTCGGTAACTTTCAAAACCTGTTCGAGACGGCCGAGCGAAGAATGACACCGGTTGTGATTGCGGCCATTGTGCAGGGAAGAAATCGAGTTGCTCTTGCTGCAACGCACCCACAGCAGGCGGTCGAGATCAACTCCTGCTGCCGCTGCCGAAACGGGATCGAAGTTGTCGCTGGCATCAACGAGCGCGCAAGCTTCTTCACGGCGCGTAGTATGAGCGAGCGCGGCGAGCATTACGCTCGTGCGGCCGGAGGATGCTGGGCCGGTAATTTCGCTGAGCGCGCCGCGAGGCAGTCCTCCGGTGAGTGCGTCGAGCGCAGGCACACCAGTCGAAACCGTGAGAGGCGCGGCTTTTTCGCGCAGCAACAACGTAGAAGACAGGCGTTCTCCGAGTGCGGATTCGACGCGGGCACGAGCGGCGGCAGTGGACGTCATGTGAGACCTCAGGGTGGCGGGAGCAGCGGAAGGGATCGATTAACTTTCGCTTTTTATTCGCCTATGCAGATAGGATTCTGCGCCTTGGCAGCAGGGCTTGTCAATCCCACGCAAAGCCGCTGCTGGAGCGGCTTAGGCCCGTGTTTTCGAAGGCTCCGGGCGGCATTCCCAAGTTTGTTATAATCAGGAAGTTGCCCCCGGAGTGGCGCTATCGTCTAGGGGTTAGGACGGAAGATTCTCAATCTTCAAACCCGGGTTCGATTCCCGGTAGCGCTACCAGCTCTCTCCTGCTATCTCCTGTTATTTCCTATGCTTGCCGCCAGTGCCCCAAAAGGCCCGGAACACGTCGTAACACGTGGTGGGGCACAGTAGCGGCAAAGATGGGGCACAATTTGGGGCACAGTCGAAACAGGCGGTTGTCACCGAGGGTGGTCACCGCTTGGGGCACGGCTGCCGCGAACTGAAGGGAAAAACGCAAATTCTGTGGCGCAGGCGGGAGGAATGCTTTTTGGGGCAGGGGCATCCCCCCTCAGGCATACCCCGCCTTGTCCGTCATCACATGCGGCTCAGGCAATTTTTCGCCAAAAAGCAGGGCTTTGCCTAACATTCGCCCTCTGCACAAATATCCCGGTGTTCTGGGACGCTTGCAGCAGGCGGTAAACTAAGCGCTATATGCGACTGATTGTCGTCTGGTTTCTGCTCGGCTGCCTCGCACAAGCATTACCGCTCGCCCACCCCAAAATAAGGGTGAGCAGGGGAAGGCAGCCAGCCAGCCCAAGGGAACCGAAGGAGTATCGAAAACACCGGATGTCCCATCTACCGGGCACGACAGCAGCCAACCAGAAAGCCCAGCCAGCCAGCCCAAGGCAAGCCCACCCGATAAACCACGCCGCGACTGGATAGACCAGACGATGGCGATTGCTACCGCCTTCCTGTCTTTGTTCACGCTGGGCATGGCTTTCGTTATTTTCTTCCAACTCCGAGCTACGCAACATTCCGAACGAGCGTGGATGATCGGCAGCCCTGAGTTCAACAAGTTCACCAGAGCGCCCGCGAACAACGAAGTTATCGTTTATCCCGCTTCGTACAAGAACGTCGGGAAATCCCCCGCGAGACTTCTAGAAGCTGCCGTCAGCCTGAAGATGGTGGAGAAACTTGAGCCCGCGGTATTTACCATAGAAGCCGTCTTCGTCCATGGCTGCTTATATCGGAGCTTCGAGTCCTGCGCGACTCAGGGTCAAACTCTGAGTGTATTTTCCAACCTCGATCTGATGAGTCACGTGGCTGACGATGAAATCTCCGTCGTAGCAGCGAACGGTTGCGCGAAGGCCGTAACAGCGTAGACCGCAAACTGTTCGAGGTGCTCGACTACACCTTTCGCTTCTTCGTCACCAACGGCGTTGCTGCGCCGGAGGAAATCTGGCGCGACTACAACCGGCACGCTGACATGGAAAACCGCATCGCCGAACTCAGGCACGACTTGGGCGCTGACAGTTTCTGTTTGCAAGAATTCTTCGCCACCGAAGCTGCCTTCCAGGCCATCTTGCTGCTGTTCAACCTGCTCAGCGAGTTTCAGCGTGCCGCTGACGTGCCTGTCTACCGCGAACCGGCCACCCTGCGCACCCAAGTGTTTACCT
>Ga0335069_10013834_pt1 | contig 11318 bp, 3 predicted proteins | sample Lox_Sample_11_FD_206714 | JGI IMG/M metagenome (GOLD analysis project Ga0335069, IMG submission 206714) | Soil microbial communities from Loxahatchee National Wildlife Refuge, Florida, United States - Lox_Sample_1.1 | ecosystem: Environmental > Terrestrial > Soil > Wetlands | place: USA: Florida... | reverse complement strand
ACCGCCGCCGCGACGGAGACCGGGCCGCCCGAGCTCGACGCGGACGGCGCGCCCGTCCCGCTCGAGCCGGACCCGCCGGCCGCCGCCGAATGGGAGTTCGCGTTCGACCGCTCGCCGGCGACCTGGGAGTCGACGCTCCCGCCCGGCGCGGAGCCGTTCGCGGTGCCGGTCGAAGACGCGGTCGCGGTGCCGTTCGTCGTCGAGGTGCCGGTCACGGCGAGCGTCGTCGCGCCGGTCACGCTCAGCGAGCGCTTCGCCGTCGCGCTCACGCCGTGCGTCGCGTCGATCACCGCGACCGCGGCGCCGACGGCCGCGCTCGAGCCGGCGGCCGACCCGGACGCGGTGTCCGACACCGACGCGGTCTGCGTCGCGTTGACGACGAGCGCGCCGCCGACCGCCGACGTCGCGCCGGTGCCGATCGACGCCGTCGTCGTGACGGTCGAGATCGAGACGGCCACCGACGGTGCGATCGAGACGCCGCCGCCCGACGCGCCGGTCTTCGACGTCGTCGTCATCGTGTCGGTGCCGTTCGCCTGGACGGTGAGGTCGTGCCCGTTGAAGACGGAGCCGTCGCCGAGCGACGCCGTCGTCGTGTCGGTGACGAGGTTCAGCGCGACGGACGCGCCGACGCCTGCGCCCGAGATGCCCGCGGTCGCGCTCGCGCTCGACGTCGTGCTCCCCGTCGCCCTGATCGTCGCGTCCGCGGCGGGAACGCTGAACGAGCCGGCGCCGGCGAGCGTCGCGGTCGTCGTCACGTTCGCGATCGTCAGCGCGAGCGAGCCGGCGACGGAGACCGAGCCGGCGGCGCCCGAGGTCGCGCTGCTCGAGTATCCGGCCCCGCCGGTCGTCGCCTCGAGGTCGAGCGACGTGCCGGCGACCGCAGCCGAGATCGTCGCGGAGCTGTGGACGTCGGCGAGCGTGATCGCAACACCCGCGGCGACGGCGAGCGCGCCGCCGGTCGCAGCCGAGCCGTCCGCGGTCGAGCCGACGGCGGCCGTCTCCGACGAGGTGACGGCGAGCGCGCCGCCGGCGGTGAGCGGCGCGAAGACGGTCGCGGAGGCCGTCGCGTTCCCGATCGTGACCGCGACCGCCGCCGCGACGGAGACCGGGCCGTCCGAGGTGGTCGCGCTCGGCGTGGGCGTCGAGCCGGCGACCGCGCCGCCCGCGGCGCTCGATGCGGCGTCCGCCCCGCTCCGCTCGCCGGCGACCTGACTGTCGACGCTCGACGGCGCGCCGGGCTGGCCGGAGGCGGGAGCGCCCTTCGCCGACGCCGTCGCCGAGCCGGTCGACGTCGAGCTGCCCGTCGCCGAGATCGTCGCGGCGCCGCCGACCGTCAGCGCGCGGTTGCTCGAGGCGGTGACGCTGTGGTTCGCGGTCGAGACCTCGACCGAGGCGCCGACGGCCGCCGTGGCCGCGGTCGCCGACCCGGTCGCGGTCGTCGTCACCGTCGCGGTCTGCGTCGCCGAGACGACGAGCGCGCCTCCGACCGACGTCGTCCCGCCGCTCGTGCCGATCGAGGCGTCCGTCGTCACCGTCGAGAGCGAGACCGCGACGGCCGGCGCGAAGGTCACGCCGCCGCCCGATGCGCCGCTCTTCGCCGTCGTCGTCATCGAGTGCGTGCTCGTCGCCTGCACGGTGAGGTCGTGTCCGCCGAAAACGGAGCCGTTCGCGAGCGAGGCGCGCGTCGTGTCGGTGACGAGGTTCAGGGCCACCGCCGCGCCGACGCCGCTGCCCGTCGAGCCGGCGGACGCGGCCGCCACCGAGGTCGTCGCGGAGGTCGCCTTCACCGTCGCGTCCGCGGCCGGCGCGGAGAAGGAGCCCGTGAGGCGCGCCGTCGTCGTGACGTTCGCGATCGTCAGCGCGAGCGAGCCCGCGACGCCGACGCTCGCCGCGGCGCCGGAGACCGCCTCGCTCGAGAGGCCGGCGCCGCCGCTCGTCGCCTTGAGGTCGAGGGACGATCCGGACGCGCTCCCGTCGATCGACGCGGTGCTTGTGACGTCGGCGAGCGTGATCGCGACGCCGGCGCCGACCGCCGCGGTTCCGCCGGTGGACGAGCCGTCGCCCTTCGAGCCGGCCGACGCCGTCTCGGACGAGGTCACCGTCAGCGCGCCGCCCGCCGACACGGTGACGGAGCCGGGGATGCTCGCCGCGGCGGACGCGGTCGTCACCGTGACGGCGACCGCGGCCGCGACCGAGACCTGCGAGCCCTCGGCGGTCGCGGACGGAGTCGACGCCCCGCCGGAGCCCGAACCGCCGGCGCCCGTCGCGGTCGCACCGGCGAAGCTCCGCTGGTCGGCGACCTGGCTGTCGACGCCTCCGGACGGCGCCGAGCTCGAGGTGCCGGTGGACGACGCGGTCGCCGCGCCGTTCGTCGTCGACGTCCCGGCCGCGGTGATGCTCGCGGCGCCCGTCACCGTCAGCGAACGCGCGGTCGTGGCGGTGACGGCGTGGTTCGCCACCGTCAGCGCGAGCGAGACGCCGACCGACGCCGAGCTGCCGGCGGTCGAGCCGGACGCGGTCGTCGTCACCGACGCCGTCTGCGTCGCGCCGAGCGTCAGTGCGCCGCCGACCGAGGTGCTTCCGCCCGTGCCGAGCGTCGCGGTCGTCGTCACGTTCGAGAGCGAGATCGCGAGCGACGGCGCGACCGAGACGCCGCCGCCGGAGGCACCGGACTTCGACGTCGTCGTCATCGAGTCCGTCGAGGAAGCCTGAACAGAGAGGTCGTGCGCGTTCGTCAGCGCAGACCCGTCGCCGAGCGCGGCCTGCGTCGTGTCGGTCACGAGGTTCAGCGCGACCGATGCCCCGACGCCGGCGCTCGACGCTCCCGCCGTCGCGCTCGCCTGCGAGTCGCTGACGGAGGTCGCGTGGAGGGAGACGTCGCCACTGGTGCCGGAGAGCGGAGGCCCGCGGGCGTAGCTGCCGTTCAGGAGCGCGGAGGTCTGGAGGTTCTCGATCTCGAGCGCGAGCGAGCCGGCGACGCCGACCGTGCCCGCGCCGGCGCCCGAGCTCGCGGTCGCGCTGAGGCGATGCGTGCCGTCGCCGGTGGCGGAGTTCATCGACGCCTCGACGGCGAGCTGGTCGGACGTGACCGTGCCGCCGGTCGAGCCGGTGACGGTGACGTTCGCGAGGTTGATCGCGACCGCGGCGCCGACGCCGACGACACCGCCCGTGACCGCGCTGCCGTCTGCGGTCGCGCTCGCGTCCGTGTCGCCGGTCGCCTTGATGCCGACGGCGCCGCCCGCGGTGAGCGCCACGCTGCCGACCGTCGCGGACGAGGTCGTGCTCGCGATCGTGACGGCGATCGCAGCGGCGACGCTCACGGCGCCCTCCTGCGTGCTCGCCGGCGGCGTGCTCGGGCCGGAGGAACCGCCCGCGAGCGAGTCGCCGAGCCCGCGCTGGTTCCCGGCCTGCGTCGTCACGTCCGAGCCGCCCGACGACGCGCCGTTCGCGCTCGCCGTCGCGCTCGTCGTCACGGCCGAGTGCTGCTGCGTCGAGACGTGGACGTCGCCGGCGGCGGCGAGGTCGCGGGAGACCGTCGCCGTCGCGCTGTGGTTCGCGACCGCCAGCGCGAGGTCGGCGCCGAGAGACGCGCCGGAGCCGGCCGCCGACGCCTGTGCGGTCGTCGTCACCGTCACGGCCTGCGTGGCCGAGAGGCTGACGGCGCCGGAGACGGCGAGCGCCGGGCCGGAGTCGATCGTCGCGCCGGTCGTGACGTTCGAGATCGTGACCGCGACGTCCGGGGTGACGGCGGTGCCGCCGCTCGCACCGTTCTTCGCGGTCGTAGTGACGGCGTCCGTGCTGTCCGCAGCGAGGGTCAGGTCGTGGGCGTTCGCGAGGCTCGCGCCCGCCCCGACGCCCGCCGTGGTCGACGTGGTCGCGACGTTGACGGCGACCGACGCGCCGACGCCCGTCGCCGCGCCGGAGCCGGCCGGGGTCGCCGACGCGGTGCTCGACGCGCCCGGCGACGACGCGCCGAGCGAGACGTTCGCGCCGCCGGCGTCGACGCTTGCGCCCGGGTCGAAGCCCGCCGAGGTCGTGTTCGTGGCGACGTTGACGGCGAGCGAGCCGGCGACGATCGGGTTCGAGGCGCCGTCCGAGGTGGCGCCCTTGCCGGATGTCGCCTCCGCGCTGTCGAGGCCGTTCGTAGCCACCGACTCGACGACGAGGTTCGGCGCGCCGTGTGTCGACGAGCCGCCGACGGACGCCGCGGTCGTCACGTCGGCGACGTTCACGGCGACCGCGACGCCGGTCGCGGAGCCGGACGCGCTGACGGGGCTGCCGTCGGCGACGGCCTTCGAGCTGTGCTTCGAGCCGGAGTGCACCTTCTGGTCGCCGGTCGTCGTGAAGGTGCCGCCGCTGCTCGAGATGAAGGCCTTCGTCGTCCCGGTCAGCATGCTGAACGCGATCGCCGCGCCGACCGAGACCGGGCCGTCGCTCGTGTTCGCGCGGCCTCCGGTCGTCGAGTTCGGGTCGGTGCCCGCGTCGTTCGCCGACGCACCGCCGGGGCTCGACGTGGCCGTCGAGGTGACGGTGTGGTCGGAGTCGGCGCTGACGGTGAGGCTCCCGGCCGAGAGCGAGCCCGCGACGGACGCCGTCGTCGTCCCGGTCACCGTGGCCGCGGAGACGCCGGCGCCGCTGGTGTCCGCCGTGCCGTCGCCGGTCGCGGCGGAGACGGTGACGTTCGTGGCGGAGACGGTGACGCTTCCGCCGGCCGTGATCGTGCTGGCACCGGTGACGGACGCGGACGAGCTGCTCGAGACGATCACCGTCGCAGCCTCGGCGTTCGTCGCGTCGCTGGCGTGGCTGCCGCCGGACGCCGTCGCCGAAGCGTCGACGCTCGACGAGGCGGCGATCGTGACGTCGCCGGAGGCGGTGAGGGTCGAGCCGTCGATCGTCACCGTGCCGCTCGAGGTCGGCTTGACGACGGACAGGTTCGCGCTCGAGTCGGTCGGGTTCGACGTCGCCTTCGCCTCGATGCCCATGTTCGCGGCGACGAGCGTCGCGCCGGTCACGGTCACGGACGCGGTCGCGGACACCTGGCCCATGCTCAGCGTGCTCTCCGTGTCCTCCGCGACGAGCGAGAGCGACCCGGAGCCGAGGTCGACGGAGGCGCCGGAGCCGACGACGATCGACTCGGCGTCGACGGTCAGGCTCGTTCCCGGCATCGAGATGCTGCCGGAGATCGTGATCGAGTCGTTGCCGCCGCCGCCCGAGATCGTCAGCGAGCCGGTCGGGATCGCAAAGGTCGTCAGCTCGAACGTGCCGCCGGAGCTGAGCTTCAGGTTGCCCGGCGTGTCGGGCTCGAGGGTCGCGACGTCATCGGCGGCGCCGAGGTCGAAGATGATGTCGGTCGCGGTGCCGGTGTTCGCGATCGGCTCGAGCCCCGCGTAGCGGATGAGCTTGCCGTCGGCGGCGATCGTCCCGGAGCTGCCGCTCGTCGGCGTCGAGCGGAAGGTGTGCACCGAGCCGGCGAGGACGAGCGTGTCCCAGCCGCCCGGGCCGCCGTCGAGGACGCCGGCGACGCTGCCGCCGGGCTCGACGACGAAGGTGTCGCGGTTGCCGCCCGCGCCGGTGAGGTTCTCGAAGCCGCTGAAGGCGACGCCGGCCGCGGAGCCGCTGCCGGGCCCGTCGACCGTCCACGTCGTGTCGGCCGCCGGGCCGTAGAGCGTGTCGTGCCCGCCCCCGCCGGCGAACGAGACGGGAATGCCCGCTCCCGCGAGCGAGCCGTCGATCGTGAAGCCGTCGTCGCCCGGCCCGCCCGTCACCGACAGGGCCGTCACGCTCGAAAGCGGCCGGCTCGTGACCGTGCCGTCGATCGTGACGTCGAGGCTCGTGCCGTCCACCGCCGCGGCGACGGTCTGGCCGCCGTCCGCGAGGGTGATCGCCCACGGGGCGGGCGGCGACGGGCCGCTGCCCGGGGTCGCAGCGGGATCGGGGGGCGGGAGCGCGACGCTGCCGGCCGTATCGGCGTCGGGCCCCTCCGGGGCGGCCGCCGTCGCCGCCGTGCCGGACGTCCCTCCGCCGGCGCCCGCCGTGCCGGTGCCGTCCGACGAGCCGGAGGGCACACCCGCCGCCGGCGCGGTGTCGCTCCGGGGGAGCGCCGAGCCGGTCGACAGCATCTCGCCGGACGGAGACCCGCCGGCGGTCGGCTGGGGAACGCTTCCGGCGCCGACCGTGTCCGTCGCCGTCACGGGGTTCTCGGCGGAAGACGGAGTGGTCACGTCGAGCGGCGGCGAGGGGGGCGCCGACGGCTGCGTGAGGCCGTCGAGCTGCGGAGCTGGAGGCGTGGCTGCGGAGACGGCGGACGCGTCGGCGCCGGACGAGACGGGCTCGGGCGCGCCGGACGAGATCTGGGGGTCGTCGGGATCGGTCGCGGGCGCCGTAGGATCGGCCTTCGCGGCCTGGAGCGTGCGCGGGGCGGCCGCCTGCGTGCGCGGGGCCGGAGACGTCGCGGGGGTTGCGGGCGTCGCCGGGGAGCCGCCGACGCTCACCGGAACGCCGACGGTGTCGATGACGGTCGGGGCGTTCGCGGAGGCCGCCGACGCCGTCGTCTTCGCCGGCGCGGCCGCGGGCGCGAGCGAGTACGAGTCGGAGACGATCGGGACTCTCCGGGGCTTCGTGCGGTGGACGGCGGGAGCGGAGCCGATCGAGGGGACGACGGGCGCCGCATGGAGCTTGGGGACGGTGAGCTTCGCGAAGGTCACGGACGGCACGCGCAGCGTCGGCAGCGGTGCGACCGTCGTCACCGGGCCCGGGATGCGCAGCGCGTAGGCGAGCGGCCCGACGTAGATCGTGAGGAGGCTGACGACGCCGGCCGCGGTGAGCCACAGGCGCGCACGCCGACGCCTCAACCCGATAAGGCTGAACCGATCGGCCGCAGCAACGCAAGCCGAAGCGTACGTCGCCATCCTCCCCCAAACGTCGCCTGCTCCCCGCGCGGAATCCCCGCCCGCGCCCCCTATGCAACGGGCCGACAGTCGCACACTCGCGCCCGGGATGCAAGGCGGGAACGTAAATTCGCCACCGCGCGTCAACCACCCGGACACATGTCAGCCGAGCGTCTTCTGCAGGTGCGCCTCCTCGTCCGCGATGCGCGAGCCCAGGTCGTTCACGGCTTGGATCCTCGCGTTGTACGCCTTCACGGCGGCGATCTGCGCCCGCTGCGCGGCGAGGCTCTGGTTCCCGACCGCCGCCGCGTTCAGGGTATGCAGGAGCTTCGGGATCTCCGCGTACCGCTTCGCGCGCAGCGCCTTCGCGAGCGGGCCGACGGCGGCCCGGACGCGCTCCAGGGTCGCGATCTGCGCCGCCCAGACGGGCCGCGACGCCGGCGGCGGCCGCAGGCTGCGGAGCTTCGCGATCACGGGCGTGAGCTCCGCCTCGTAGCGGTCGAGCGCGTCCGCGCGGGCGGCAAGCGAGGCCTTCTTCTGCGAGAGGACCTGCCGCAGCTCGACGTTCGGCCGCTGGAGCAGCGCGAGCGTCGCGGTGAACGCCGGAAGGAACCGCGCGAGCCGGACGGCCTCGCCGGCGAGCTCCTCCTCACCGGCGACGTACCCGAGCAGCAGCCGGTGGAGCCTCGCGGCGTCGGGCGGCGCCGGGACGGCGCGGAGCAGCCGCTCCAGCCGCCCGATCGTCGCCTGCGCGCGGACGAGCTCGAGGCGGGCCGCGGGCGAGGCGCCGTGCCCCTTCGCGAAGTCCCGGTTCGCCTTCGAGACGTCGAGGAGCGGCTTCGCGAGCCGTTGCTCGATCGCGTCGACCTTGAGGATGTACGTCGCGACGGCATCGCGGCGCGCCGTGCTCTTGCCCCCGCCGCAGCCCGCCGCGACGAGACAGAGCGCGAGAGCCGCCACGGCGAGAATCCCGAGCCGAGCCACGCTACTTCAGGAGCTCGACGTCGGAGACCGACCCGTCCGCGTGCCGGAACACGAGCTTCACGAGCCCGCGACCGGGTGCGAACCAGCTCGTTCGCGTCCCGCTCCCGAACGGGAAGCCCGCCTGGCGGAGCGTGCTCCGCACGGCGAGCGCGCGGAAGGTGCCCGCCGGGACGTGCACCGTCTGGAGGCCGAGGATCCGCGAGGTGCCGGTGACGCCGAAGAGCGCGTAGGCGCGCCCGCTCGCGTGGCCCTTCCAGGTCGTCCCCGGCCGTGGATCGGCGGGCAGGAGCGGCGGAAACCCGTAGTTCATCAGGTCGAACGCCGTGAAGAAGTGGCGCCGCTTCGCGCGCGGCAGCGAGGCCGGCCCGAGCTTCGGGAACACGGCCGTCGACGCCGCCTTCGTCGACGCCCAGGCGCTCGTGATCCCGCTCAGCCCGGCCGTGAAGCCGTAGAGCGCCGCGACCTTGATCGGCCCGGAGAGGCTCTTCGCCGCGAACCGGGCCGCGCCGTTCGCGACCGCGTCGACGGTGAACTGCTCGACGACCGGCTTCTTGAGGTAGCGGGAGTTCGTCCACCTGTAGGTCGCCGTCGTCCCGCTGCCGAGCGGGAAGTAGTTCGCGTCGGACGGCGGCGCCTGCACGGACTGGTTCGTCCGCAGGAGCACCGCGGTGGTCACGGGCGCGTTCGCGCCGCCGGTGTGGTCGAACACGACCTTCACCGGCCCGACCCCGTACACCCACCAGATCGTCCGCACGCCGCTCCCGTACGGGTCGCCGAGGGCGCCGGCCTGCGTGATCTGCGACCGCACCTTCGCGGCGAGGACCGGATGCCCGAACGCGGGGACGGAGACCTCCGTCATCCCGAGGTAGGTCGAGGAGCTGTCGACGTCGTTCTGCGTCCCGCCGGTGCTCGACCAGGTGAGCCCGCGGACGAGCGGCTCCTCGAGAACCGGCACACGGCCGCCCCAGATGACGTTGTAGTACGTGCTCGCGAGCGAGTTCCCGCACTGCGCCACCGTCGGGCAGAGGACGGGGAAGGCCGGCGGCGGGGCGTTGCTCGTCCAGTCCGTGTTCGTGAGGCCCGTGTCGGTCTCCCGGAACGAGACGGTGCCGGTGCTCGCCGGCGTCCCGGCCGGGTTGTCCTGGCCGTCCGTCGTCCAGGCGAGCGTGAAGTCCGCCCCTTTCGAGCTCGTGACCGTGACCTTCTCCTTCGTCGGGGTCGGGTTGTAGGCGCTGTCCGTCCAGCGGTAGACCCAGGTGGCACCGCGCGCATGCGGCAGCCACCCGTCCGCGAGCGCAGACGGCGCGAGGCCCAGGCTCGCGACGGCGAGTCCGAGAAGTGCCAACCCCCGAGGCACGCTCCGCAGAGCCTAACGGGATCCGCCGAAGAAGCGCTCGACCGCGACCTCGGCGAGGTGGCCCCCGATCGCCGGCGAGGCGGTGGCGGCCGGCGAGGGCGCGTTGAGGACGTGGAGGACGGTCGGCGTCTCCTCGAGGAGGAAGTCGTCGGCGAGCGAGCCGTCCCGCGCGAGCGCCTGGCCGCGGACGCCGGAGGGGCCGAAGTCGACGTCCCCGGCGCGGATCTCCGGCAGGGTGCGCTGCATCTCCCGGACGAAGGCGGCCTTGACGGCGTCGCGCCAGGCCTCGGCGGCGCCCATGCGGAGGTTCCGGGCGGCGAGCCGCCAGAAGCCCGGGAAGGCGAGCACGCCGGCGACGTCGCGGGGGCGGACGTCCGTCCGCCGGTAGCCCTCGCGCGCGAGCGCGAGGACGGCGTTCGGCCCGGCGACGACGCCGCCCTCGACCTGCCGCGTGAAGTGGACGCCGAGGAACGGATAGGACGGGTCGGGCACCGGGTAGACGAGGCCGTTGACGAGGCGGCGCGCCTCCGGGCGGAACGTGTAGTAGTCGCCCCGGAAGGGGACGATCCGGTGGTCGCGGGGCGCGTTCCCGGTCAGCGCGGCGACCCGGTCGGCCTGGAGGCCGGCGCAGGCGACGAGGAAGCGCGTCTCGACCGGGCCGGCGGCCGTCGCCAGCTCGTGGCCGCCGCCGAGGGAGCGGACGGCCGTCACCTCGCGCCCGGTCAGGATCGCTCCCCCGCGCGCCCGCACCTCGTCCGCGTACGCGAGCGCGACCTGCCGGAAGTCGATGACGCCGGTCTTCGGCGAGTGCAGGGCCCGGATCCCGGCGACGTGCGGCTCCAGCTCCCGCAGCTCCTCCGGGCCGATCGCGCGGAGGCCCTCCACCCCGTTCTCGGTCCCGCGCCGCTCGAGCTCGGCCAGTCGCGGCAGCTCCGACTCGTCGAGCGCGACGACGACCTTGCCGCGGTGCTCGTACGGGATCCCGTGCTCGTCCGCGAAGCGCTCGACGGCGAGCTTCCCCTCGCGGCAGAGCCGCGCCTTCAGCGAGCCCGGGCGGTAGTACAGCCCGGCGTGGAGGACGCCGGAGTTGTGCCCCGACTGGTGCGAGGCGAGCTCCGGCTCCTTCTCGAGCACGGCGAGGCGCAGCCCCGGCCGCCGCTCGAGCAGCGCGAGGGCGGTCGAGAGCCCGACGATCCCGCCCCCGATCACGACGAGGTCGAAGCGCTCGCTCACGCCCCCCATCTTCGGTGCTGGCGACCGGCTAGTGGGCCGGAACCGTGACCGAGACCGCGGCGCTCGCGGTGCTCGTGACGCCGGCGGTGAGGGTCTGCGTCGCGGTCAGCGTGTGCGTCCCCGAGGCGAGCGAGACCGTCAGCTGCCAGGTGCCGCTCGAGTTGACCGTCGCGGTGCCGACCGCGGTGGAGCCGTCGTAGAGCGTGATCGTCTCGCCCGCGACGCCGGTGCCCTTGACGGTGACCGAGGCGTTGCCGTGCGAGACCGAGCCGACCGAGGTCGACGTGATCGCCGGCGGCGCCGGCTGCGTGTACACCGTGATCGAGACCGACGGGCTCGCGACGCTGACGAGGTTCCACGTCGGATTGGTCTGCGTCGCCGTGATCGTGTGGGCGCCGAGGCCGAGGCTGACGGCGAGCGACCACGTGCCGTTCGAGCCGACGGTCGTCGTCCCGATCAGGGTCGCCCCGTCGTACAGCGTCACCGTGTCGCCGGCGACGCCGTTGCCGCTGAGCGTGACGGAGCTCGAGATCGTCGCCGGCGCGGGCGCGTTGATCGTCGGCGCGGGCGGATTCGGCGGCATCACCGTCACCGAGACGGCGTCGCTCGGGTTGCTCGTGACCGCCGCGACGAGCGTCTGCGTCGCCGTCAGCGAGTGGATCCCGACGGCGAGGTTCACCGTCAGCTGCCAGTTCCCGCTCGAATTGACCGTCGCCGTCCCGACCGCCGTCGAGCCGTCGTACAGCGTGATCGTCTCGCCCGCGACGCCCGTGCCCTTCACCGTCACCGGCGTCGTCGTCTTCGTCTGCGCCGGCGTCGAGACCGACGTGATCACCGGTGCCGGCGGCTGCGCGTAG
>Ga0335069_10013833_pt1 | contig 11318 bp, 14 predicted proteins | sample Lox_Sample_11_FD_206714 | JGI IMG/M metagenome (GOLD analysis project Ga0335069, IMG submission 206714) | Soil microbial communities from Loxahatchee National Wildlife Refuge, Florida, United States - Lox_Sample_1.1 | ecosystem: Environmental > Terrestrial > Soil > Wetlands | place: USA... | reverse complement strand
CGGGTGGAAGACTCGCCAGCGCTGGCTCCTCTATGCCGCTACTCCACTCAAAGTACAAGAGAAAACAAACTCCCGGCCATTTGTGAGACTGGTTCTAATGTCCCTGCCGTTTCGAGAGGCAGGGGACATGGGTCGGGCCAAACAGTACGCCGAACGCGTCAATATCCTGAAAAAAATCCGCGTCGGCCGGGTCTGGAAACTTGCGGCCGTCGTCGAGCGCAACGGCAAGATCGTTCGCGATCACGTGTCGATCACGGGCCTCGACGAGTACCACCCGGAAGGAGGTTACTACCTTGAGTGGTATCAGAGCGGCAAACGCCGCCGGCAGGCGGTCGGCGACTTTGCCAGGGTAATCGAGGTTGCCCGCCGAAAATCGATCGAGTTAAATGCCATCAAAGCCGGCGTCATCGCGGCCGAGCAACCCGCTGCGGTGGAGAATGGAAGAACGACTTTGGCAGCCGCCCTCGAACAGTACCTGAGCTTCATCAAGGCGCAGCGAAGCCACCGCACATTCCTCACCTACCGATACACGCTAAAAACGCTGCTGCGTGAGTCCTACCGCAAGCCCTATGTGGATCAGGTAGAGCGCCAGGACATTCTCCAGTTTATGGCCGATTGCTACGGCCGGGGGCTGGGCAACCGTACGGTCTACGACAAGCTGGTGGTCGTGCTGCAGCTGTTCAAGCGCTACGGCAAGACGGGGCTGATCGAATCCAGTGACTGGCCGGAGTATGTGGAGACGATCCGTCCCATCTACGAGCCAGAAGAAATCCGGGCCATGCTCGGAGTTGCGACCGAGAACGAGGCGATTTTCCTGAAATTCCTGCTGGGTTCAGGTTTTCGCGATCGTGAAGTTCGGCATGTCTCGTGGCGAGACATTGATTTCCGCAACAGCCTGGTGCGCGTTACCGCAAAGCCGTTGTGGGGCTTCCGACCGAAAAACTGGGAGGAACGGGTGGTGCCGTTGCCCACCGCGCTTATGGATCACCTCCGTTTCCTGAAGCAGCGCAGGAGCGCTTTGCCGGCACAGCTCGTCTTCCCCAATTCCAGAGGCAACCCGGACAGCGAGCACGACATGATCGTGAAGCGGGTCGCCCAACGGGCCAAGCTGAATTGCGGACAGTGTGAAACCAAACACGGCAATCGTTGTGCGGAAGGGCCCTACTGTCAGCATTTCTTCCTGCACAAATTCCGGCACACCTTTGCGACGGAGCACTTGCGGCATGGGGTTGACATCCGGACGCTGCAAGGCTGGATGGGCCATCGTGACATCAAGTCCACGATGGTGTACCTGAAAGGGGTCCAATCCAAAGATGCTCTGGCCAAAGTTAATGCTGGCGCGCTAGCCAGCTACGCCGAGTTTGGAGCAGCCTCCGTGAAATAGGGTTCTGGCGCACCGATTGAGGGGGGACAACAACAGAACCCTGCCTTTTTCGTAGTTTGCCCCGTCACAGATTACGAGTCGCCTCACAAATTTGACAGGTACCAGGAAATCTTCTAAGGAACCTCTGAGCAACCCATTGATTTGACGGGTAGGCCGGGCGCGAAGAGGATTCAGGCATGTTTCCGCGACGGGTTTACCCTACGTTCTTCGCCACTTTGCTGGAACCCGCGCCGCTCGCGGATTTCACCGACACTACGCCCTCGCCACCGCCAGCCGCTTGCGGTGCAGATAGAGATTCACCAGGGCAAAGCTGGCACACAGCCGCTCGTGGTTCTTCTTCAGTCCTCGGTAGCGCACCTTCTCGAAACCAAAGACACGCTTGAGAATCCGAAAGGGATGTTCTACTTTCGCTCGTACTCGCGCCTTCACCCGGTTCTTCGCCTGGGCTATCTCATCGACAAAGTTCTTGTATTTCACCCGCCGACTGGTCATATCTTGTGCCTGCGGAGCCGCCTGCCGGATCACCTCGCCCTGGCCCTGATACCCACCGTCGCCCCACACCTTGCGCTCCTCGCCGTGCAGCAGGTCGGGCAGCATGTGCTTGTCGGCTACCGACGCCGCCGACGTGCACAGCGAATGCACGTGTCCCTGCTTCGAGTCCACCCCGATGTGTGCCTTCAGCCCGAAGTACCACTGCCTGCCTTTGCGCGTCTGGTGCATCTCCGGATCACGCTCCCCGCTCCGGTTCTTAGTCGAACTGGGCGCATGCAGAATGGTCGCGTCCACAATCGTGCCCGTGGTGATGCGGATGCCCCGGCTCTCCAGATATTCGTTCACCGCCTGCAGCATCGCCCCGCCCAGATCGTGTTTCTCCAGCAGATGACGAAACTGCAAGATCGTGCTCTCGTCCGGCGCCGGTGCTCGCCCCAGGTCCACCCCGGCAAAGCGCCGCAGAGCCGGCGATTCGTACAGCGCCTCCTCCGCTCCCGGATCGCTCAGGTTGAACCACTGCTGCAGAAAGTACACCCGCAGCATGATCGATAGTCCCACCGGCGGCCGCCCGTTCTCCCCCTTCGGATAATGCGGCTCCACCAGCGCCTGTAACTCCCTCCACGGTACGATCTGCTCCATCTCGTCGAGAAATTGCTCTCGCTTCGACTTCCGCCCGTACTTCTCGAAACCGGTCTGCGCTGCCAAAGTTTGCTGTCGCACTCGCCTTTTCCCTCCGACTTACACCTTATCCGCCCAGCCTGTGGATCGGGGAGTTCTTCAGAGGTTCCCTAAGACAAGCCAGCCGAAGGGCAGTGTTCCCGTGCTCCATCCTGAACGGGCGCGCCTGTTATACTGAAGCCAGTTCATCCCGCGCTGCGGGGACGTAGTTCAGTTGGTTAGAACGCTGCCCGTTTCCCACTTCCTTTAGTAACTTGCACTTAGAGCGATTACAGGCCACTGAACACCATTGCTCGCCTCCTTACGAAACGGCTCTGCAGATGCGGGGACGTTAAACAACTAGAACCGGTCTCATATATGCCTCAGCAGTAGCTTGATGCATCCCAGCCTTACCATGCCGAAGAAGTTCTCGATGTGATATTCCCAGCGGGTGACCAGGCGACGGAACCAGTGCAACCAGGCAAACAGCCGCTCGACGCGCCAGCGTCTTCGGTAGCGGCGCAGCGGACGGCCATCCTGTGTGGGCCGACGGCGTGGTTGCCGGTGTGGCGCAATCAGCTCGATGCCGTAGGTTTCCAGCAGATGCTGGTCGAGCCGGTCGCTGTCATAGGCCTTGTCGCCGATCAGTCGTGCCGGCAACTGGTCGAGGAAGCTCTGGCTCAAGACTTCTTCTACGAGTTGGCTCTCGTGGGGCGAAGCGCTCTGCACACTGACGGCGAGAGGAAGACTGTGAGCATCGGCGACAGCGACGATCTTCGTGCCCTTGCCGCGTTTGGTGGGGCCAACCGCAAGGCCCCCTTTTTCGCGGAGGCGAAGGTAGCGTCGACGAAGGCTTCTTCCAGGTCCAGCCGGCCCTGCCCTTGCAGCTCTGCCGCCAGCACGCGCAGCGCCCGCTCCAACGCCCCTCCCTGCACCCACTGCTGAAAGCGGCGATGGCAGGTCTGATACGGAGGATACCGGACCGGCAACTCGCGCCATTGCGCTCCCGTGCCCAGCACCCACAGCACCCCGTTGAGCACCTGCCGCGTGTCTCGCCACGGACGTCCACGCCCATCGGCACGGCGCTTGGGCTCCAGCAGCGGCCGCAGCCGCGCCCACTGCGCATCGGTCACTTCCCAGCGTCCTCGCATCCTCGGGTGGAAGACTCGCCAGCGCTGGCTCCTCTATGCCGCTACTCCACTCAAAGTACAAGAGAAAACAAACTCCCGGCCATTTGTGAGACTGGTTCTATTTTTCCGCAGCCTGCTAGCTACACGGCTCGGACATGTCGCCTGTCACAATTGTTAGCGGGGTTCAGATCGATCCACCGTGCCCAACCAGCGCTAAGCCGATGGGCCTGCAACTTCTAACAGTGGCCCTTTCAAAACAATCTGCCTAAGCTGGTTCCCGCTGAGGGATCGTCATGAGAAACAGGCGACCGACCGGAAGCTACTCTTGCAAGCCGTTGCCCAAGCGACGACCAACCTAACTTCATCCGCCGCCGCTAAACCGTGGCACGAACAACGCACGACTGCGTGCATGTACCTAAGGGAGGTCCCATGCGAAAGCTGCTGATTGTGCTCATGATGTGCGCGGCCGCTCTTCCGGCGTTTTGTCAATCTTCCACGAAGTATCAGGCGGGTACGATCACCGAGGTCACCCCCCACAAGGCCACGGCTGGCAGCGATTCCAGCGTCACTACTTACGACGTTTCCGTGCGGGTCGGCAACACGATTTATGTGGTGTTGTATACGCTGCCGCCCGGCAAGCTCAGCCCTGACTATCGGGCAGGAGCCGACTTGCCGGTGCTTGTAGGAAGCAAGACAATCAAGTTCAGTGACCAGTTAGGCCGTACGATGGAGGTGCCGATCTTGCGCCGCAAGGCAGTTGAGGCGAAGACAAGCCGGTGATTCAGACCCGAACCTCGTCGGATCAGGCCATGATGTTCACGCCGCCATCGACGTGTATTGTTTTGCCCGTGATACGTCTCGCATCAAGGCGTCGCCAGGTAGGCGCGGGCGAAGTTAAGGTCGATTATGTCGGCGAGTTCCTCTACCTACGTGCGCGCTCCAGCCTCATTCAGGATTAGACCGAAGTCCTTCAGTCCTAAAGCTGCGCAAGAAGCTGAGGCAAACAGCCCGTTGACCCATGCCTGAAGACCAAACCAAACCGGCCAGACGCCTGCTCGAGCCGATGGAGAGAATCGCGGAGGTCTTATTCGGGCTGATCATGGTTCTCACCATCACCTGCTCTTTCAGTGTCGTCGAGGTAGGTCACGGAGAAGTTCGTCAAATGCTCATGGCGGCGCTAGGTTGCAATCTGGCCTGGGGCATCATTGATGCAGTCTTCTACCTCATGAGCTGTTTCAGCGCGCGGGGACAAGGCATCCTGACGCTGCGGGCCGTGCGCGAGGCCGCTGATCCCGGCAAGGCACACAGGCTAATTTCCGATACCTTGCCGCCGTTGCTGGCGTCGGTCTTGGAGCCGGCAGAGTTCGAGATAATGCGCCAGAAGCTAAACCAACTACCGGAACCGCCAACCTGCCCACGACTTACGAAAAATGACTGGCTTGCTGCCTGCGGCGTGTTTTTGATTGTTTTCCTGTCCACCTTTCCAGTCGTGATTCCCTTCACCCTCGTTCGCAACCCACGGCTGGCGCTGCATGTCTCCAACGGGGTTGCCGTCGTGATGCTCTTCCTCACCGGTTATCAGTTCGGGCGATATGCCGGACACCGTCCATGGAGGATGGGCTTGTCGATGGTTGCCGTCGGCGGCACCCTCGTCGGCGTTACCATTGCTCTCGGAGGATGAGACCCACGCCTCATCTCGATGCGCTGGCCGTAGTGATTCTGCTGACTGGTCATCTACTTGCCCAGACGGCAACGGACGCCTCGCCGACCAGTCCGGCTGACACCACCGTAAAACCATGGTCGTTCTCCCTCACTACCTACGGCTACATCGTTCCGCATGACCGCTCCTATGCGTCGCCAACCTTCACTGCAGACCACGAACGACTTCACCTTGAAGCACGTTACAACTACGAGAACCAGGAAACGGGGTCTTTATGGATCGGCTATAACCTGAGCGTCGGCGACAAGCTGTTGTTGGAGGCTATACCGATGATCGGCGTCGTGTTCGGCAACACGAATGGGATTGCGCCTGGCTATAAGTTCTCGCTCACTTACAAGCGGTTTGACCTCTCCACTGAGGGAGAGTATGTCTTCGACACTAAGGAGCGAGCTGGCAGCTCCTTCTACAGTTGGAACGAGCTAACATACTCTCCGCGCGACTGGTTTCGCGCCGGACTCGTATCACAACGAACCAGGGCCTACCACACCGAGCTCGACGTCCAGCGCGGGCTGCTAGTCGGATTTTCCTACAAGAAGGTAGATTTCACGACTTACATATTCAATGCCGGCTGGACCGACCCCACCGTTGTGCTCGCTCTTGGCTTCAAGTTTTGATCGCCTCTGTCCGGCGAAGGGTGCGTGTATTCTAGCGCAGGGGGCTGCTCGGAGGTGCCATGACCAGCCTGTCATAAATTCCATCCGACCATCACTTTTGCCAGTTCCCCAACTGCATCGCGTTCCTTACTATCATGCCGAGATTTCCTTTGGCCAAGGAAGTGCGGGGTAGCGGGCGAAGAGCCTTGCTGCGCCTTATCTGAGAGGCAGCCTATGCACAGCAGGTCAAGCGGGTGGTGGATCATCCCAGCAGTCATGGCGTTTTCGGGTGTTGCCCTAGCGCAGGCCAGCCAGCAGCAGCGCACCCTGGTTGTCAACGGTCAGAGCGGAGCTGCGACAATTGTCCAGATAAATGGGCGGTCTTACATCGATCTCGAAACGTTAGCGCGAATCGCTAACGGTTCCCTGGCCTTCCAGGGCAATCAGATCGTTCTCACAATACCTTCATCGTCCGCGGATGTTCCAGCGATGGTTCCTGCTGACAGGCAACCGACAGCGCCCGGCTTGTCCATTGATTTCATGAAGGCGGCCATTCAGGACTTGGCCACAATCAAGGAGTGGTACAGCACGTTGGCATATGCCATACAGCGCGGCGTTCCAGGCGACGGCAGCCGTGTGTTCATCTACCGCGACAAGGCAGCTCAGGGCCTCAAGTTGGCCACGGTGGCCGCATCGAACGACTCTGACCAAAGCGCTCTGCAACTGCTCACCACTCACTTCAACAACGTCCAGAGGTGGAGCAACACGCTTGTGGAATCACGCAAATCGTTGGGCACGGCGAATTATTCCATGTCTCCCAGCGCGCTGAACGACGACCCCCTCTATCAGACAATCACCCGCTGCTCGCAGTTTCTCGCTACGATGCTGGCCGGTGGCAAGTTTGAGGACGATGGGTCGTCCTGTCACTGACCGTCCCTGGCTTGAATGTCTAAAAGGGGGCCATCTCGCGGCCTGATCACAAAGCGAGTTACGACCTCGTTTTGATCAGGTGTGGGCACCTCTGGCAATTGTGTCAGTACACGCCACAAGAGATCGCGGCTATAAGCGGAGATGACAAGGCAACAGAGCGCCACATTCGACAGTTCCACATTTGCAATACGGCCCGTCAAGGGGTTTGGGCGCAGGTTTCACGTGTGCCTCGAAGGGTACCGAAGGGGAGCGGCGATGAAGATGAAGCGTTTCTGTCTTGCTGTTTTTGCGGCCATGTACCTCGTGGGTGTAACGATGGCACAGTCTGTGAGCTACAACTACGACCAAAAGGCCGACTTCGCGCGATACAAGACCTACAAGTGGGTGAACATTGAAGGGGCTACTGCTCCCGACCAACTGCTTGACCAGGATATCAAACAGGCGATCGACACGCAGTTGGCCAGCAAAGGACTTACCAAGGCGGAGGATGGTGCACAGCTGTTTATCGCTTATCAGGTGAGCATCAGCCAGGAAAAACAGATCACGACATTCAACAGCGGCGGAGATTGGGGGTACGGGGCCGGCTGGGGCGGCGGGTGGGGTACACCCTCGATATCAACGGCGACCAGTTCGACAATTAACATCGGAAATCTTGTTCTCGACATGTACGATTCAACGGCGAAAGCCCTGGTGTGGCGGGGAGAGGTGTCAAAGACCTTGAGCAACCCCAAAAGCCCAGAGAAAAGGCGTCAGAATATCAACAAGGCAATGGCCAAATTGCTCAAGAACTATCCGCCAACGGCCAAGAAGTAGGAGACGCCGGGGCTGGCTAGTCGAGCACCTTTAACTGACCCGCGCGCAGGGTTCCCCACGGGCCAGCTGGCAATGCGGGCCTCGCACTGAAGTAACGCTATTTTTTCTTCTCCGGCGGAAACTTGCTGAGCAGCTTTGCGATCGCTTTATCCACCCGCTTGAGGAACTCAGTTTTCCTGTCGATGTCCAGCTTTTCGGTCACGCTCCCACCCCAGACCACCTTGTTGGCACGTGGGTCTACGAACTCCAGAAGTAGTGTTCCTTCAGGCACCAAGGGCGCCATGCCGCCTGAAAAGCCGCTCGCGCCGACCCACATGCCGCTATCAATCGAGGGCGGTAGGCCGCTGTAAGTCGGCAAAATAGGCGTCCCCGCGGGCATGTTGACTCCAAAATCGATTCCACCCACGGCGGCGAGGATCAGATCTCCCCCCTGTTCGATCCTCTTAAGCCCTTCTGACTTGAGATGCTCATCGATGGCGCCCACCACGTGACGGTACAAAAGCGGTCGCGTGGGAGGCACACCAGGGGGCGCCCAGGTGTATGTCGTGTACTTGGAAAAGTCAGCAGTCTTGTCGTAGCCGACCTTTACTTTCTGGGCAGACACAACGCTGGAACCTGCTAACAACATCACGACAGCCCACAGAAGACAATTGGGCTGACGGTGAATCTGGCTTGTCTTCAGCCTGACAGCCGTATTCATAGTTAAACGCTTTCCATTTGTCGAGATTGCACAGACACCCGAATATAGGGACCGCTACTCGGGAATCATGTGCTCCTTGAGAGCGTACCTGAGCAGGTCGGCATTGGTCTTGACACCGAGCGTCGTCATGATGCGATATTTGTGAAAAGCAACCGTGCCGGGCTTGAGCTTCAGAATATGCGCCACCTCCTTCATGGAAAGGCCCTCCGCCAGCAGCTGCAGCACCTCTCTCTGGCGTTTTGTGATGCGCGGAAGCTCTGCACGCGACTTCCTTTCCCTGAGAAGAAAGTCGACGGTATCTTTCGTGATCAGTGGCGACAAATAAGACTTGCCTTTCAGGACTTCTCGAACCGCGGTGATCAGCTCCGAAGCCGCAGCACTCTTCGGCAGATAGCCAGAAGCCCCGCGGCGAAAGGCCTCAGCGGCCACCTCGGGACTAACGTTCATTGTCAGGTATACAAGTTTTGTCTCCGGCAAGACATGCTTGGCTTGCTCGCCCGCATCGAGTCCGTTCAGTAACGGCATAGCGATGTCTATGACGAGCACGTCGGGTCTGAACTCAACAGCAGCACGCATCAACGCCCGGCCATCATTGACGATAGCAACGACGTCGAACTCCGGCTCTAGAACTTTTTTGCAGGCTTCCGCTACTAAGGTGTGATCGTCGGCGAGTAGCAGGCGGGCTTTGTTACGATATTCCATGCCTTTGGCTAAATTCACTTATCTAGCACAACGTCTCTCAAATGTCACTATATTATGTAATTCTCAATAATGCTGGCCTCACTGGGCTTAGCCTGATTCGGTAGCGATGACGAGATGGATTGTTGCACGCAGAACTGTGTCTCTACTGAGTAGCCCAGGTGCGACATTCTGAGTAGACACATCACTTTGGCATCTGGGTCTACAGACGTATCCTCCCGCCCTTCGCGGATAGACTGCCACGGCAGATGTTCTGCCCTGGCTATGCGCAGCGGCACTGCTCAGGAAGTGTTCTACGGCTGTCCATCGCGGCACAGTTGTTTTTGCGCCCATAGCTTGGAGCCTAGCTGCCAAGTGGTGGGCGCTGATACTGCTAGTTTTGCCAGTATGGCTGAACTACCTCCCAGGCTGCGAGGAGTGATGATTCACCCACAGAATTGCACAGATCGCAGAACGTTTGTTATCTGGGGGGCGAGCTGGTTCCGGGGCCAAATTATTGGTGATAAGTCAATTTCCCGACAAGTATCTCGGTCGCGCGTAGCGCGAGCCGTCACAATCGACATGTGATGTGGGACACACACGTTCTAGCTGTCAATCACTGCTTCCCACACCCAATTCCACTAAATTTGTGCGCGATCACCAAGTGTTGGGCAGGCCGAAGGTTAATCGGTTATGAGCTGCACGTTATGCGCTTCGAAACGCCAGATGGAGTTTCTCGGGGAGATTTGCCTGCATTTTCCGGGAGGCCTCGAGAGTTTGGACAAGCCTCTCGTTTGGGTGTTCCCGCAGGTGACTGTCTGCCTGGATTGCGGCTTGGCACAATTTACTGTCCCGGACGCTGAATTGAAACTAATTAAAGAAAATGTGTAAGCGGCGGTCTGCGGCTCAGCCAAGCAAGCCAGTGCCGACAAATTGCTTGCCCTGAAGAACCACCTCCACGGCATTTGAGTCGGAGGGGGTGTTTACGCATCCTCGGTTTCGCCAGAATCACCCCCTTTGATGCCACTACTGACAAAATTATCACCGCCAAGAACCCCTGCCACAGCGGTAAACAGTTCACTCCCGGCATCTGTCTTCAGGACGTATCCTTGCGCCCCAGTGCTCAACGCTGCCTGTGCCACGTCTTTATCGCTGTTCTGAGTTACGAAGATTATTTTTGTGCCGGGAGCGACTTGGCGCATGCGCTTCGCAGCTTCTATTCCATTCAGGTTGGGAAGGCCGATATCGAGCAAAATCAAGTCCGGTTGCAGTTCCTCGGCCCTCTGAACCGCTTCCAGACCATCCGACGTTTCGCAGATGACCTGGAATTTCGGCCACTTTTGCAGCAATGAGCGGATGAATCGCCGGAACAATTCGAAATCTTCGGCCACGAGAACCCGGACTGGTGACGTCTCCAAGCTGTGCCCCCACGGTTCAAAACCCAACTTTTCGAGAGTAGTTGCAGCGACTTCTCGGAAATTGACGGCTCACTGAGGCGGAGAGTAATTCGCGGTCGCGTTGTCAGGAATTGCGACCCAGGTAGCTCACGACAAACCTTCGCACATAACGTTCCAGGATTCAGTGATTTTGCTCACCGTTGCGTGTGAGCATTCGATAAGTGTTTGAGAACAGAGGTTTACACAACTAACCCCGGCTCCCGAACCAGGCCAGCATCCTTCGGTGCCGCCAGCCCAAATGATCCGTACAGCCAGAGACTCGCCCCAGATCCAGCCGGGCCAGAATCACGGCGGAATACCCTGCCTGGACTGGATCACCTTAGGGCCTAGCAAAACTGACAGGTGACAAATCAGGTGGGCTTGTTCGTCAACTCTCCGGACTGTTGAGATGTGAGTCTCGACAGCTTTTTCTTCTTTGTCCAATTCCCTACAATTCCACCATCCGGCCATTGCCAAGAATCTCGCCCTAGACTTGCCCGTTACTTGTAGCGAGCAGTGGGTTGCTACAGCCGAGCGAATCAGCACAAAGTCTTGGAATCTGAATATCTCTCTCTGGTACTTTTTGCAGTTCGAGATCCACTCTTGCCGCCGTAGACTGAGGACGAATTCGTAGTCAAACACGACTTCCTGAAGGTGGGTTCTTGCACCTGATGCCCTCGGTGGTCACTTCAAAACCGGCCATATGTGGCCATCTCAAAACCGGCCATATGAGCTCTACCCGGACAGGGTTGTTTTACTCCGCCTGCCGACATCCGGCAAGTTGA
>Ga0335069_10013832_pt1 | contig 11320 bp, 15 predicted proteins | sample Lox_Sample_11_FD_206714 | JGI IMG/M metagenome (GOLD analysis project Ga0335069, IMG submission 206714) | Soil microbial communities from Loxahatchee National Wildlife Refuge, Florida, United States - Lox_Sample_1.1 | ecosystem: Environmental > Terrestrial > Soil > Wetlands | place: USA... | reverse complement strand
GCGGAGGTAGTTGTCGACGGTGTGGCGGCTGTGCCCCGCCTCGAGCGTCAGGTAGTCCCGGAACGGCTCGAGCGCGAATTCAGGCGGGAGCGGGACGGCGTCGGTCATCCGGGCGCTCAGGCGCGGAGCTTCTCCAGGAAGTGCGCGCGGAGCTTCGCCACCTTGGGAGCGATCACCACGCGGCAATAACCCTGGTTCGGGTTCCGCAGGTAGTAGTCCCGGTGGTACTCCTCCGCGGGGTAGAACTGAGTGAACGGGACGACCTCGGTGACGATGGGGTCGTCCCACGCCTTCTGGGCCTCGCGGATGGCCGCCGCGGCTTCCTGCTGCTGCTCCGGCGAGTGGAAGAATACCGCCGAACGGTACTGGGTCCCCGTGTCCGCCCCCTGCTGATTGAGCGTGGTCGGATCGTGAATGGTGAAGAAGACGTCCAGGAGATCCCGATACGTGATCACGGCCGGGTCGAACTCAATCTGCACCACCTCGGCGTGTCCCGTGGTTCCGGTGCACACCGCCTCGTAGGTCGGATTGGGACGCGTCCCCCCGGCGTACCCGGAGCTGACCTTCGAGACGCCCTTCAGCTGCTGAAAAACGGCCTCCAGGCACCAGAAGCACCCGCCCGCCAGCGTCGCTAGAGCCACCGCCGCACCTTCTTCTTGTAGTCGAGGTAGAGGTCGCCGAACTTCCGCTCGAGATACGCCTCTTCGGGCAGAATGATCGTCGTCGTGACGATGACGATGGTCGGCGGGAACAAGAGGAGGAGCCACAGCGAATTCACCAGCGCCGTGCCGCCGAGGAACAGGGTCGCCAGGCTCACGTACATCGGATTCCGCGTGAGGCGGAACGGCCCGTGCGCCACGATCCGGATCACGGGCTTGTACGGATTGACGGGGGTGCCCGCGCGTTGGAAGGTCACCGCCGCCGTCAGGGCGAACGCCAGTCCCGCCCCGATCAGGATCCAGCCGAGGGGACGGAGCCAGGAGGGGTCTCCCGGGATGAGGACCTCGGGCCAGAGGTACTGGATGCCGCACCCGACGAGAAACAGGCCGGCATACACGAGCGGCGGCGGGAAGCGGACGCCGGACCGATCAGGGGGAGCGGATGTGGTCATGGGGGTCTCCGGCAATGGTACGACGAGAACGGCCCCGGCGGATGGGGTCAGGTCAACGTGGCCACGGCGATGGCGGCGATGCCCTCGCCGCGACCGATCCACCCCATCCCCTCGTTGGTCTTGGCCTTGATCGAGATGGCGGACGGATTGGTCACGAGCGCGTCCGCCAGCCGCTGCTGCATCACGGCGATATGCGGCGCCAGCCGGGGCGCTTCGACGATGACGGTGATGTCGGCCTGGGCGAAGTGGTGGCCGGCCCCCAGGACCGCGAGCTGTGCCTGGGCCAGGAGCTTGAGCGAGTCCGCGTCCTTCCACTGAGGATCCGAGTCCGGAAACATCCGGCCGATGTCCCCCATCCCGGCCGCGCCCAGGAGCGCGTCCGTGAGGGCGTGACAGATGACGTCGGCGTCGGAGTGGCCGGTCAGACCCTGCGGATGCGGGATCTCGACGCCCCCGAGGATCAGCGGCCGGCCGGCGGCGAAGCGATGGGAATCGAAGCCGATCCCGACGCGCATCTACTTCTTGCCGAGGATCCGGAGGGCGAGGTGCGCGGCGTTCTTGGCGTTGTCGATGCCCACGGTGGCGACCGGCACCCCGGGGGGGACCTGGACCGTGGCGAGCAGGGCGTCGAGTCCGTTCAGGGGCCCCACGGCGAACGGCACGCCGATGACCGGCAGATCCGTCATCGAAGCGGCGAACCCGGGGAGGGCGGCCGAAAGGCCGGCGCCGGCGATCACGACCTTCGCGCCCGCGGCCCGGGCGCCTTTGATCAGGGCACCCGTCTGCTCGGGCTGGCGATGAGCGGACGACGCGTGGAACTCGTACGACACGCCGGCCTTGGTGAGAATCTCGAACGCCGGCTCGATGCGCGGCTTGTCGTTTTCCGATCCTACGACGATCAGCACCTCCGGCATCAGGCGGCCTCCGGCATGAGCGAGTAGTCCTGCCGGCGCTTCCGGGGCGTGAACCCCGCGTCGGCGATGAGCCGCTGCATTTCCCCGAGGTTGGTCCGGTACGTCGTGCCCGCGGCCGACACGACATTCTCCTCCATCATCAGGGATCCGAAATCGTTGGCGCCGAAGCGCAGCGCCACCTGCCCCACCTTGAACCCCATCGTCACCCAGGACGCCTGGATGTTGGGGACGTTGTCCAGGACCACCCGGGCGATGGCCTGGGTACGCAGGTAGGTCACGGCGTCCGTCTTGCCCAGGTGCTCGAGCTGGGTGTGCTCGGGCTGGAGGGGCCAGCAGATGAAGGCCGTAAACCCGCCGGTCTCCCGCTGCACGGCGCGCACCCGGAAGAGATGCTCGATCCGGTCCTCCAGCGTCTCGCCCAAGCCGTACATCATCGTCACGCTGGTCTTGAGCCCCAGCCGGTGGGCCACCGCCATCACTTCGAGCCACCGGTCGGCCCCGGCTTTCTTCTTGGCCACCTGATCGCGGATGTTCTGGACCAGGATCTCCCCGCCACCGCCGGGAATCGAGTCGAGCCCCGCCTTCACCAGCTCGCGGATGACGTCCTCGATGGACATCCCGAAGCGGGTGGCGAAGAAGTCCACCTCCGACGGTGAGAAGCCGTGGATGTGGATGGGGTGATGACGCTTGATGTACCGGAGCAAATCCAGGTACCACTCGAACGGGATGTACGGGTTGTGCCCGCCCTGCATCAGGATCTGCACGCCGCCGAGCGCCTTGAGCTCTTCGATCTTCCGCCCGATCTCCTCGTACGACAGCAGATAGCCCTCGGGATGCTTGGGGCGCCGGTAGAACGCGCAGAACTTGCAATCGGCGACGCAGACGTTCGTGTAGTTGATGTTCCGGTCGATGATATAGGTGACCACGCTTTCGGGATGAAGCGCCCAGCGCGCCTGATCCGCGGCCGCGCCCAGCTCGAGCAGCGGCGCGTCGCGGTAGAGGTCGACGAAGGAGCGAAACTCGGGCGACGAGCGGTCGACCATGGTCAAGCCACGTGGAGGAACTGGAGCGAGCCCTCGGGCGCGAGCCCATGGCCCACCAGCTTCCGGAAGAACATCGTCAGCCCCGCGAGGTGCCGGTCGGTCAACGCGTAGTCGAGTCCGGAGAAGTAGGTCCGGCAGTCGGCTTCGGGCACCCCGGTCACGGCGCCGGCCGCACGGGCCAGCTCGTCCAGGTTGGCGAGCCCCCAGTCGCGGGACTTGAGGAGCTGCGCGTGGAGGCGCGCGGCGCCGGCCCGGGGGTCCCCGCCCCGGCGCGCGGCCCACACGGCGAACACGAAGGGCAGCCCGGTCCAGCGCCGCCACTCCGTGCCGAGGTCGTAGACGTGCGGATAGGTGCCCCGCGCGGCGAGCAGCAGCGCGGGATCCCCGATGACGAGCACGGCCTGGTGGGGCAGGCCCGCCAGCGCCGTGAGGTCGGGGGCCTCGGCCCGCACCTGCGCGAACCGGGGGCGCACTTTCCACACATCCCGGCAGAGCAGCTCGAGCAGCCCCACCGACGTCCGCGACGAGGCGGAGAGGAGGACGGGGACGTCGTCCAGCGAGGTCGCGGGCACCCGGGAGAAGAGCAGCACGCTCCGCACGGGTCCGTCGGAGGAGATGGCGACGTCGGGCAGGAGCACCAGGTCGCGCGAATGGCGGGCGTACTCCACCGCGCTGATCACCGAGACGTCGAGCTCACCGGCCACCAGCAGGTCGTTCAGCTCCGCCGGCGTGCCGGTCACGAGCTCCGCCGAGACTTTGACCACGCCCCGGTCGATGGCCCCGTAGACCGGGTAGCAGTTGATGTAGCCGATCCGGCCGAGTCTCATTCGACCCCATCCCCCGTGGGGCTCAGCACCGGCAGGGGCTTCCGGTTGGGCCGGGCACTGGTCCGGGTCCGGTGCGCGAGCTCGAAGGTCGGTCCTTCCGGCCCCTGCGCCCGCGCGACCGTCCGGCCGGGGAGCCAGTCCTCGAAGGTCCGGACCGTCTCGTAGAGCGAGTTGCGCTCCACCGGCTCCTTCCCCGCTCCGCGGATCAGGCCGACGATCTGATCGTAGCTCATCCACATCGGGGTGCCGGCACCGGCTTCGTGGTAGACCCGCTCGAACACCACCGTGCCTTCCAGGTCGTCGCAGCCGAAGCCCAGGGCGATCTGGGAAATAAAGGGGGTCACCATGGGCCAGTGGGTCTTCACGTGCGGGATGTTGTCCAAGAGCAGGCGTCCCACCGCGATGTTCTTCAGATCGTCGAATCCGGAGGTGGCGGTGCCGGTGCGGCCCAGGGCCTCTCCCAGCTCGTTGTGGTCGGGGTGATAGGCGAGCGGAATGTAGGTCAGGAACCCGCCGGTCTCGTCCTGGAGGGCGCGGAGCGCCAGGAGGTGGTCCACCCGGTCCTCGAGGGTCTCGACGTGCCCGTACAACATCGTGCAGTTCGACGGGATGCCGAGCTGGTGGGCCTGGCGGTGGACGGCCAGCCACTCCGCTCCGGAGAGCTTCTTGTCCGCGATGGTGGCCCGCGCGCCGGGCGAGAAGACCTCGGCGCCGCCCCCCGGGAGGCTCGTGACCCCCGCGGCCTTCATCCGCACGAGGACGTCCCGCGTGGAGATGCCTTCGAGACGCGCCCGGTGGGCGACTTCCACGGCGGTCAGGGCCTTGATCTGGACGTCCGGGTGCCGGGCCTTGAGCCCGCGGAACAGGTCTTCGTAGTACGCGAGCGACAGCTTGGGGTGCAGGCCGCCGACGATGTGGAACTCCCGGGTCGGGTTGTCCCGGGCGGCGTCCGCCTCCGCGAAGACCTCATCCAGCTCCCGCGTGTAGGCGCCGTCTTCCTTCGGCATCCGCGCGAACGAGCAGAAGACGCAGGTATTGCGCAGGATACAGACGTTGGTGGGGTTGAGGTGCTGGTTGGCGGCGAAGAAGACGCGGGACCCGTTCCGGCTGCGATTCACCTGGTCGGCCAGCCGGCCGATGGTGAGCAGGTCCGGCGAACGGAACAGGGCCAGGCCGTCGTCCCGGGACAGCCGGTCGCCGCGGTCGACCTTGGCCGCGACCGGAGCGAGTGCCGGGTCGATCCGGCCGCTCACGCCGCCGCCCGCTTCAACCCCAGCGTGACGTTGTGACCCCCGAAGCCGAAGCTGTTGGAGAGCGCGACGTCGAGCGGCCGCCGGACCGCGTGATTGGGGGCCGAGTCCAGGTCGCAGGCGGGGTCGGGCGTGAATTGGTTGATGGTCGGCGGGATGACGCCGTGCTTCACGGCGAGGGCGCACGCGGCGAACTCGAGCGCGCCCGCCGCCCCCAGGAGGTGGCCGGTCATCGACTTGGTCGAGCCGAACACCAGCTTTCGGGCCTGGGCGCCGAAGACGCTCTCCACCGCGGCCGTCTCGGCGGCGTCCCCGTGGGGCGTGGACGTGCCGTGCGCGTTGATGTAGCCCACCTGCTCGGGCCGGATGCCGCCGTCTTCCATGCAGAGCTGCATGGCCCGCTGGGCCCCTTCCCCGTCCGGGGAGGGCGCCGTGATGTGGTAGGCGTCGGCGGTCATGCCGTAGCCCGCCATCTCGGCGTAGATCTGCGCGCCCCGGGCCTTCGCGTGCTCCCACTCCTCGAGAATGACGCAGGCGGCGCCGTCCCCCATGACGAAGCCGTCACGGTCCTTGTCGAAGGGCCGGGAGGCGGTGGCGGGGTCGTCGTTGCGCTCGGAGAGCGCCTTCATGTTGGCGAAGCTGGCCACCGCGAGCGGCGTGATGGCCGCCTCGGAGCCGCCGGAGACCATGACGTCCGCCTCGCCGTGCTGGATGAGCCGGAACGCGTCCCCGAGGGCGTGCGCCGACGTCGCGCAGGCGGAGACGGTGCAGTAGTTGGGGCCCTTGAAGCCGTACCGCATCGACACGACGGCCGAGGCGACGTTGCCCATGAACATCGGAACGAAGAAGGGTGACACCCGGGAAGGGCCCTTCTCGAGGTAGATCCGGCACTGCTCTTCGAACGTGGCGATGCCGCCCGTGCCGGTGCCGATGATGACGCCGATCCGGCGGAGGTCCAGGTCCTTGAGGCGCTCCTCCAGGCAGGCGTCGCGCACCGCCTGGACCGCGGAGGCCATCGCGAACTGGGCGAAGAGGTCGTAGCGACGGGCTTCCTTCTTGTCGAGGTACAGGGCGGGGTCGAACCCCTTCACCTCGTGGGCGAACTTCACGGGCAAGAGCGTCGGATCGAAGCGCGTGATCGGACCGGCGCCGGACCTGCCGGCGACCAGACCCTCCCACGTCTCGCGGACGGTATTGCCCAGCGGGGTCACGAGCCCGAGGCCCGTGACCGCCACCCGTCGCCGCACGCTACTTCCCCATCTTCTCGTGGAGATACTGCATCGCGGCCCCGACGGTCTTGAGCTTCTCGGCCTCTTCGTCGGGGATGTCGATGTCGAATTCCTTCTCGAACGCCATCACGAGCTCCACCGTGTCCAGGCTGTCGGCACCGAGGTCCTCCATGAAGCTGGCATTGTTGGTGAGCTTGTCCCGTTCGACGCCGAGCTCCTCAACAATGATGTCTTTGACCTTCTCCTCCAGCTGCTTCATGTCCATGGCCATGGTCGATCCTAGTGCAGAGGGTAAGGACGCCGCGGGATCACATCACCATCCCGCCGTCGACAACCAACACCTGTCCCGTAATGTAGCTCGCCCAGTCGGAGGCGAGAAAGAGCACGGCGTGGGCGATATCTTCGCCTTGGCCGAGGCGGCCCAGCGGAATGGCGGCCTGGAGGGCCTGCTTCATCTCCTCCGAAATGGCCTCGGTCATTTCGGTCGCGATGTAGCCCGGCGCCACGGCGTTCACGAGCACGTTCCGGGACGCCAGCTCCTTGGCGACGCTCTTGGTCAAACCGATCAATCCGGCCTTCGAGGCGGCGTAGTTCGCCTGGCCCTTGTTGCCGGTCAGCCCCACCACGCTGGTGATGTTGATGATCCGCCCCCACCGGCGCTTGATCATCCCCCGGGCCGCGAGCTTGGTCAGCAGGAAGGCGGCTTTGAGGTTGGTGTCGAGGACCGCGTCCCAGTCGTCGGCGCCGATCCGGAACAGCAGGTTGTCCTTCGTAATGCCGGCGTTGTTGACCAGGACGTCCACCGGCGCGAGATCCTTCTCCACCGCCTCGAGGAGCTTCTCCACCTGGGCCGGGTCCGCGACGTCGCACGCGTATCCCCGGACGCCTCCGCCCAGCGCCGCCGCGGCGGTCTCGGCTTTCGCCCCGTCCCGGCCGCAGATCGCGACCTTGGCGCCCGCCCCGGCGAGCGCCTTGGCGATCGCGTGGCCGATGCCGCGGGTGCCGCCGGTGACGAGCGCGGTCTTCCCGGGGAGTCCGGTCACGCCGTCTCCAGGAACTTCGTGACCTCGTCGGCGGTTCCCAGGCTCGTCACCGTCACGCCGGGCACGATCCGCTTCACCAGCCCCGCCAGCACGGTCCCGGGTCCGATCTCGACGTAGGCCGGTGGCGTTCCGCCCTCGCCCAACGTGGCGGTCTTCTCCATGCAGGCCACCCAGCGCACCGGGGCCGTGAGCTGATCGGCCAGAAGCCGCCGGGCGCGCGCGGGATCCTTCACCGCCTCGGCGGTCGCGTTGGCGATGACCGGAATCCGCGGCGCGGCGAACGGCGCCTTGTCGAGCGCCAGGCGGAGCTTGTCGGCCGCGGGCGCCATGAGGGGCGAGTGGAACGCGCCGGACACCTTGAGCGGCAGGACCCGTTTGGCGCCCTTCGCCCTGCAGAGGCCGCCGGCCCGGTCGACGGCGTCGGGATCACCCGAGATGACGGTCTGGTCGGGGGCGTTGAGGTTCGCCGCGACGACCACGGAGTTCGCCTGCGACGCCTGGCGGCAGGCCTCTTGGACGTCGGCGGTCGCGAGCCCGAGCACCGCCGCCATCGTCCCGGGCCGGGCGTCCCCCGCCTGCTGCATCAGCGCGCCCCGCCGGCGGACCAGCTTGGCGGCTTCGGCGGCGCTCAGGGCGCCGGCGGTGAGGTACGCGGAGTATTCACCGAGGGAGTGACCGGCGGCGGCCACCGGATGTGCCACCTTCTCCCGGACCACCGCGAACACCGCGGCGGAATGGGCGAGAATGGCGGGCTGGGCGTTCTCGGTGTCGGTGAGCTGATCCTCGGGCCCTTCGAACATGATCTTCGACAGGGCCATTCCCAGCGCGTCGTCGACGGCCTGGAAGGTCTGGCGGGCGACCGGAAACCGGTCGGCCAGATCCTTTCCCATCCCCACCTTCTGCGCGCCCTGCCCGGGGCAGAGCCAGACGGCGTTCACCACTTCACGACCATGCTGGCCCAGGTGAAGCCGGCGCCGAACGCGACGAACATCGCGGTCATCCCGGGCTTGAGCCGCCCGGTGCGCACCGCCTCGTCCAGCGCGATGGCGATCGACGCCGCCGACGTGTTCCCGAAGCGGTCGACGTTGACGTAGACCTTGTCCATCGGGATGCCCGCGTGTTTCGCGGTGGACTCGATGATCCGGATGTTCGCCTGGTGGGGAATCAGCAGATCCAGGTCCGCGCCGGTGAGGCCGGCGCGGGTGAGCGCCTGGTCGCAGGCGTCCGCCATCGAGAGCACCGCGGCCTTGAACACCTCCCGCCCCGCCATCCGGATGAAGTACGAATGATCGGCGATCATCTCCGGGCTGGGCGGATGCGACGCCCCGCCGCCGGGGCGGTACAGGAGCTCGGCGAGCGTGCCGTCCGACTTCATGTAGTTGGACAGGATGCCGCGCTGCCCGTCGCTCTTCGTGACCAGGGTGGCGCCGGCGCCGTCCCCGAACAGCACGGCGGTGGAGCGGTCGCTCCAATCCATGATGCTGGTCAGCTTTTCGCAGGCGACCACCAGGACGCGCTCCGCCTGCCCCGCGGCCACCAGGCCGTCCGCCGTGTTCAGGGCGTACAGGAACCCCGAGCAGGCGGCCCCCACGTCGAACGCCGCGGCGTTCTTGGCGCCCAGCAGGGCCTGGAGGTCGCAGGCCTGGGAGGGGAGCAGCCGGTCCGGCGACGCGGTGGCGTAGACGATGGCGTCGACGTCGAGGGGCGTGAGGCCGTTCTCCTTGAGGACGATCTCCGCCGCGGCCTTGCCCATGCAGCCGTTGGTCTCTTCCTTCGACGAAACCCGCCGCTCGCGGATCCCGGTCCGCTCCTGGATCCACTGGTCCGACGTGTCCAGAATCTTCGAGAACTCGTCGTTGGTCATGACCCGGGCCGGGAGATAGCTGCCGGTGCCCGAGAGGCGGGAAAAAGGGCGCTTCATACGACGGCCTTGCCGGCGCTCGGGTTCAGCTCGGCGTCGATGTGGCGGTCCATCTCGATTTCGACCATCTGGACCGCGACCCGGATGGCGTTGCGGATGGCCTTGGGCTGGGACGACCCGTGGCAGATGATCGAGACGCCGCGCACGCCGAGCAGCGGGGCGCCGCCGTAGGTCGAGTAGTCGAGCACCTTCAGCACTTTGGCCATCTCGGGACGCTTCAGGATGTCGGGGATCTCCTGCCGCAGGAGCGAGACGAAGACGCGGGCCGCGGACTCGTAGAACTTGAGGACGATATTCCCCACGAATCCGTCGCACACCACCACGTCGAGCGGCGTGCCGCGGCATTCGCCGGCCGGTATGTCCCGGCCTTCCACGTTGCCCAGATACTGGAAGTTGGTCGCGGCCTTGAAGAGCTGGTGGGCTTCCTTCACCACCGCGTTCCCCTTCTCGTCTTCTTCCCCGATGTTCAGCAGGCCCACCGCGGGGTGGGCCCGCCCCAGGATGTCACGCGCGTAGACGGCGCCCAGGTGGGCGAAGCCCAGCAGCTCGCGGGGATCGCAGTCCACGTTGGCGCCGGCGTCGAGCAGGAGCACGGGCTGCTGGGCCGTGGGAAACACCGTGCCGATGGCCGGGCGCTGCACCCCGGGGTGCAGGCGCAAGAGGAGGGTGCTGGCGGCCATCACGGCGCCGGTATTCCCGGCCGAGATGAACGCGTCCGAGGCCCCTTTTTTCTGAAGGCCCAGGCCCACCGCGATGGACGAGTTCGGCTTGCCGCGGATGGCCTGGAGGGGCTTCTCCCCCATCCCGACCACTTCGGGCGCATCGATCAGCTCCACGCGGGAGCGGTCGACGATCTCCACCTGCTCGAGGCCCGCCTCGACGTCGGCGATCCGGCCCACCAGCTGGATCTTGAAGGTCGGGGGCAGCTCGCGCAGGGCCTGGGCCACGCCTTCCAGCTCCACCTGGGGCGCGTGGTCCGAACCCATTGCATCGAGCGCGACCCGGATCACTTCAGGTGTCCTCGACCTCGATCCGCTGCTCGCCCTTGTAATACCCGCAGGTCGGGCACACCCGGTGGGGCTGCCGCAGGTCTCCGCACTTGGGACAGGGCTGGAGAGTGGGCATCGCGGCCTTGTAGTGGGTGCGCCGCGCGCGCTTCTTGCGCTTCGAGGTTCTACGCTTCGGGACCGCCATACGCTCCTCGTGCTCCGGTTTATCGGGACAGCTTGTCCTTGAGCCCCGCCAGCCCCGCCCAGCGGGGGTCGGTGACCGGGGGACAGGTGCAGGGTCCCGTGTTCAGGTCGTGACCGCAGCGGGGACAGAGTCCCCGGCAGTCCTCTCGGCACAGCAGAAACTCGGGGGCGACGAGGGCCAGCTCCTCGCGCACCGCGGGTGTCACGTCGATCACGCTGGCGTCGGGGGCCACCGGAAACGCGTCAGGGTCGTCGGAGGCGTCGGATTCCTGGGAGAACAGGGCGCCGATATCAGCCGTCACCGGCGCGGTCACGGGGGTCAAACAGCGCCGGCACTCTCCCGTCACCACGGCACGAAGCGATCCCTGCCAGTAGAACCGCCCCTCCCCGGCCTCCTGCAACCGTCCCGTCACCCGAACCGGCGCGGCCAGTCGGAGGTTCATTCCGGCCAGCGCGGGATCGTCCCCGGCGATCTCTCCGGGCGTCTCGACGGGACCGCGGGCGAGGTCGTTGAGGTCGACTTGCAGCATGGACAGCGAAGCTAAACCGTTGTGGCACTTGCGTCAAGCGAACTCTAAAGACCGGCCAATTCTCCCTCGCTGAAGAAGAACGCCACCTCCCGCGCCGCGTTTTCGGGGGAATCGGACGCGTGGATCGCGTTTCTTTCCTTCGACTGCGCCCAGAGTTTCCGCACCGTGCCCGGCTTGGCCTCGGCCGGATCGGTGGCGCCGATGACTTCACGAAGGTGGGCCACCGCTCCGTCGCGCTCGAGGGCGAGCGGGATGCACG
>Ga0335069_10013831_pt1 | contig 11321 bp, 6 predicted proteins | sample Lox_Sample_11_FD_206714 | JGI IMG/M metagenome (GOLD analysis project Ga0335069, IMG submission 206714) | Soil microbial communities from Loxahatchee National Wildlife Refuge, Florida, United States - Lox_Sample_1.1 | ecosystem: Environmental > Terrestrial > Soil > Wetlands | place: USA: Florida... | reverse complement strand
TTGCAGCCGTTCTCTGCGACAAAGAGGATCGCATTGATCACGTTGAGGTTCTGGTGCGAGACGTTGCCGCGCTGCGTCGGCAGGTGCGCCTCGATGCGTGCGTACTGTTCGGGTGTGATTTCCATGCCCACAGTATATCACTTAGTGTGAACAGGCCCTAGGTGGACCGAGGCGCTGCGCCACGCCAGGCGCGGCGCGTGATCCAGGGACTGGCTCCGAAGCCGGGACTCCAGATGGGCCCTCCCCGCCTCAAGCGCCAGCGTCCGGTCGAAGGAGCTGCCGGCGAGAAGGGCGGTCGGAGCCGGCAACGGCAACCTGAGGGCTGGAAGCAGGCGCATCTGGCTCTACCGGCTTGGTGCCTAACAATGTGTTTGAATTTCACCCAGCTTAGGAGCGCGGCGTTGCGGCCGGACGCAATTCGTACGCCTTCCGCCGACGTCGCGAATTCAGCCGTCCGGTTCGCTGGGCCCGATAGGCGCCGCGCGTCGGCCTTCGGCAAACAGAAGTGGAAGGCCGCCTGGAACGCTGGGTCCAGGAACAGCAATCTCCGATGGGTACGCGACGATGGGCGCACTTCACCCGGGCGGGCGGGTCCCGCAACGGCCCGACGGCGTTCGCACCGGACTGACGCGCCGTGCGGCGGTGGCTGCGCAAACCACGTGGTCGCAGGCCCGCGAACTTCGGTCTTTACTTAGCCGATTGCGCAGCGAACCTGATCATAGTGTCATCTGGTACCTGGGGGTGCCGAGTCAAGCTGGACAGCGCGGTGCCGCAGCCGCCTGTTGCGCGGCACTACTTCATTGGCGAGGCCATGGAAAGCGTCCGACGCATTCTCAACGCGCGTGAATCCGTAATCAGGATTCTGCACGGTGAGGGCGTTCTGCTGGCGCCCTGGGCACGGCACCTCATCGCGACTCTGCTTGTCGGCGCGGCCTTCGTGGCGCGCATCGCAATGCTCCCCGTCGATAGCGGCCTCGCGTTCGTTACATTCTATCCAGCCGTTACCCTGTCTGCGCTGCTCTTCGGCACCGGCCCGGGGCTGCTCGCGCTGTTGCTGAGCGCGGCGCTTGCCCATTACGTCTTCATGCCACCATTCTGGTCGTTCGCGCTGCGGGCCGAACAGATTCCCCCCCTCGCCACCTACCTGTTTTCGGGGGGGCTCACCTGCTATCTCGCTCACCTCCTGCAGCGCGCCGCCCTGGATCTGCGCACGAGCAACGTTGCACTGCTCTCGACCGTCAAGAGTGCGCGTGATTCCGAGCGCGCACTTCGCATCGCCGAGCAGCGCCTGCGCACCATTGCCAACCACGTGCCGGCGATGATCGGCTACTGGGACCGCGATCTGCGGTGTCAGTTTGCGAACGAAGAGTATCGCGCATGGTTTGGTGTGACACCGGAGCAGGCGCTCGGGATGCGCATGTCCGACCTTCTCGGTAAGGATGTATTCAAGCTGAATGAGCCATACGTGAAGGGGGCATTGGCCGGGCAACCGCAACGCTTTGAGCGAGCGCTCGTGAAGCGCGATGGATCGCGAGGCTATACCGACGCCCGTTATGTTCCGGATCTCGACGACAGCGGGGTAGTCCAAGGCTTCTTCGTGCTCGTGTCGGATATTACGGAACTTCACGCATCGTATGGCCGAATCCGCGAACTGGCCCAGCGCCTCGAATCGGTTCGGGACGAGGAGCACCGATCCGTGTCCCGGACGCTTCACGAAGGCATCGCGCAAGACCTGTTTGCCGCGCGATTGATGGTTGGCCGCCTCGAATCGTTGTCTAAGGGGCAGCCACCGGTGTACGAAGCCTGCAAGGAACTCTCCGCAACGATAGAGAGCTGCATACGGGCAGCGCGACAGGAGGCCATCGCCTTGCGGCCGCCCTCGTTCGCGCACCTTGGGCTCGTGCAGGAGCTCAAGGAGTATGCGCTCCATTTTGGACGCATCTCGGATCTATCGATCAACATCCACGAGGCCGCACCGCTTCCGGTGCTCGACGAGGCCACGGGACTGATGTTCTTCCGTGCAGCGCAGGAGGCGCTGACCAACGTGGCCAAGCACGCGAGCGCGACAACGGTGACTATCTCGCTCCTCGCCGCCGCCGACGAGATCACGATGGAAATCATCGACGATGGCGTCGGAATTCCTGCGGGCGCGCTGGGCAAGCCCGGCGCGCTCGGGCTCCTGGGTATTCGCGAGCGCTTCGGGGCACGTGGCGGCAGGCTTGACGTGCGGCGCAACGGCACGAGGGGGACGACCGTTGCCGTCCACCTTCCGACCTCTTCCATCTCGCAGACATAGGCGTGCCGCCTGGGAGGTGGTTGCCGGCATGCGGCCGGCCTGGCGCAACGGACACAGGCGATGTCCGCCATGGAAGGCTTCAGGTTCTTGCGCGCGTCGCCAGAGCTCTTTGTCACGCTGCGGCGCTTGAGCGGCGCGCTCGCGTTGGTCTGCGTAACCGTAGGGGTCGCTCCAATCAGCGGCCTCGTGAGCCGCGGCCAGATCTTTCTGGCCGCGCTCCATGTCGATCAAGGTCCAATCGAGCCTGGACTGCGCCATCAGTTGAACGGTCTGCACCGAGAGAATAGTTGCAATGGCCCCAAGCGCGCACCGTCCGTCACGCCAAATCTGCTTCAACCCGTTGACCTGACCGCCGCCACCCGCCATTCTCAGATCCTCCAGCTTCGTGAGCGAAACCGTCGCGAATGTCCCATCGGTTAGCAACCGGCTGACGATTGATGCCGCGCAATGTCCGATTCCGAGGGACCAATTCGTGTGCCGGGACGTCGGCCCCTGGCTGGTTGCGGGCGCTGTGCCCGCCGGCCAACCCGGAACCGCTGCTTCGGAGGACCCATCTCGAATACTTGTCTCGAATACGTGGTCGTCCGCACCTGGCCGCACGTAACCATTCGGGTCACTTGCAGAGTTCAGCGAATTGCGCGCCGCGGCTCCATGCAGTCGCGGTCGCGCGTGAAGCGGCGGCCAGCCCAGGCGAATGTGGGAGAGCATTTCCGCTCGCCTGCGAGCACGATCCGCCTTGGCTGCTGTTAGCCTGCGTTGGCGGGACTTGGAGCGGGCGATGGATTTCGAACATGAGTAAGCTGGGCCGCAAGTGTCGGACCTGTACGTCTGCAAGCCCGTGTAATCCTGCCATGACCGGCGTGCTAGCACGGTCGTTGGCTGCGCAGGTCAGGCCCGTTCAGAATACGAACAACGATGGGACACGGAAGGTACGCGCTAATGAAGGTCTCTAACCCAGTGGCAGCGCTTCCAGTGGACCCGATGGATCCCAGCAGCCGGCCAGTCGAACCGCTCTCTCGTCGAGATTTCGTTGCCGGGGCGGTCGCAGTCGGTGCCAGCATCCTGCTGCCTGGCGAACCAGCAGCGGCGACACCTGGGAAACGGACGTTCACCATCCTGCACACCAACGACATGCACTCCGCGTTCATCGGCATGGGTCCGGAATCCGACTACACGCCGTTCTCGCTGAACGACGACAATACCCGCGGCGGGTACGCGCGGCTCGGCGCTCTCATCGCTAAGCGCCGGCGGTCGCGCAAGAGCCAGGGTCCGGTGCTGGTGCTCGACGCCGGCGACTACAGCATGGGGACGCCGTTCGGCGCCGCGACGCGCGAAATCGGCGGCGAGCTGCGGCTCATGTCGCGGATGGGCTACGACGCGACCACCTTCGGCAATCATGAGTTCGACCTGGGACCGGACGGCCTCGGCCAATCGATCGCGGCCGCCGCGAAGGCCGGCCGGGTTCCGGCGGTGGTCGCTTCCAACAGTGACTTCGCCGGCAGCGACCCGACCCTTTCCGGACTGCAGCGGCTGGCCGGGGCGGGCGTCGTCCGCCGCCACGTCGTGATCGATCGCGGCGGCATCCGCTTCGGCATCTTCGGCCTGCTCGGCAAAGAGGCCCAGTTCTACACGAGCGGCGGAGCAGCCTCGTTTGCCGACCCCATAGCGACTGCCACGGAGATCGTGAAGGCCCTGCGAGAGACGGAGAACGTGGATGTGGTCATCTGCCTCAGCCACGGCGGCGTCCAGGAGGGCAAGGACGGCCGGTTCAGCGAAGGCGACGATGTCCAGCTCCCCAGGGCCGTGCCGGGCATCGACGTCGTGATCGGCGGCCACAGCCACACCGAGCTCGAGGAGCCGATCATCGTCAACGGCCGCACGCCTGTGGTCCAGGCCGGCAAGGAAGGGCGGAATCTCGGCGAGCTGATCCTCAGCGTGGATGGCAACAAGCTGACGGTCGAGTCGTACCGGCTGTACCCGATCGACGACACCATTCTTGGCGATCACGCGATCGATGGCGAGATCTCGACGCTCAAGCGGTCGGTCACCGCGGCGGTCTTTGAATCGCGCGGTTACAGCGTCGACCAGCCGCTTGCGGTGACGCCGCGGGATCTCCCCAACACGTTCACCGACATCGCGGCCGGCACGATTCTCGCCAATCTGATCACCGACGCCTTAAGAAGCGCAACGGCCGCGGACATCGGCTTCACTGCAAACGGAATGATTCGCGCCGGCCTCACGCGCGGGAGGTCGGGCGTCGTGACGGTGTACGACGCATTCGCAGTGGCGCCACTTGGCGCAGGCGTCGTCGATCCGATCGCCGGCAGCGCGCTCGTGACCGCTTACTTCACGGGGCAGGAGCTCAGGCACCTGCTCGAGTTCTTTCTCGTGGACAATCCGGTTCACCCTGGCGAGTATTTTCCGCGCGCGTCCGGAATGAGGTTTCGGTACGACCCGTCGCGCCCGAAGTACGAGGTCGTTACCGCCATCGAAATGGGGGATATCGACCGCGGCTACGGCGCGATCGACTTCAGCGGCAAGGACAAGCGTCTCTACAGCGTCACCTGCCCGCTGATGCTCGGCATCATCGTCGCGGCCATTCCGAAGTACACCAAGGGCGCGCTGGCGCTGGTACCCAAGAACAAGCTGGGACAACCGCTCAAGTCGCGAGTCGAGGCCCTTGACGACCCCCGCAATGACACTCCGTACCTGCTGCCGCCGCCGGGCGCCGTGGATCATGCCAGCGTCGCCACCGTGACATCGCAGGGCGCTCCCCGGGAGATCAAGGAATGGCAGGCGATCATGGATCACCTTCGCGCCTTGCCGATCACGGGCACAGACCGACTGCCGACGATCCCGGTCGACGCGCGCGCTGCTGAGGTCCGGGCGATCAAGGTTGGCTGATCCGCGCGCGGCAAGATCGCCGCGGACGATACGGCGGTCGGGGCAAGGAGTTCGTCGCAGAGGCGGGGGCAGTCCTGATGACCATCGGGCCGAGGCCGCCGCCCGCGGAGCCGGCGGTCCGGCTGATTGGGACGGCGGGTGGGCGCTGCCCCGAGGAAGCGCGTCCACGTGAGGCGTCGATGGAGTGGCTGCCACTGGTCACCGTGCGACCGAGCGGGGCGAACGGGCACTGCGGCTCGCAGGCTTGCGCCTAACGCAGGGCCGCCGACCGCGCTGCCAGGCGCGGCGCGCCGCTGGGCCCTCTCGTCCGGCAATGGCGAGTAGCAATGCCGCCCGCGCCGCCCCCGCCGCCCCCGCCGACCACGAACCCCACTACTGTGGTTCTGGCCCTCGACCGCACCACCATGGCGAAGTTCCGGACGCAACTTGCGTACGACCGGACGACGCTCGCCTCGGTCCGGACCGCGATTACTATGGTGACGTTTGGCTGCGGAACTATCGGATTCTTTCGAAACCTGCGAGAGAGGTCGCCGACTCCGCTTGCCATGCATCTGCACGAGAGTGCGATCGGGTTTGGGGCCGTACTGCGCGTGCTGAGCAATGTGGCCGCCGTGCTGGCAGCGACTTAGCACCGGTCCACGCTGCGCAGGCTGCGCCGGAACGAGAGCCCGGTTCTGCGCCGGTGGCCTGCGAGCATTACCGTGGCGATGCTGCTGGCCGTGATCGGCCTGGCGTCGCTCTGGCTGCTTATCGGGAACGCCCCGTACTTCGCCCCGGCAGCGAAATAGAACTGTCAGCGGCGTGCGGGATTCGAGTCGCCGGGCGACGATGACGACAGCCAGGCCGCACCGGAACTGCCCGGCTGCGGCCTGCTGCGCTCAACCGACCTCTGGCAGGGGAAGTCGCTATCTACCCGTCCCCTGCTGGGACGTCACTGCTTCCATCACGCGACTGAGATTGAAGCTGCCCGGCTTCTGACGCGGCGGAAACTCTCGGAAGCTCTGGATCCACTGCCCGACGTAGGCGCCCGCAGGGGCGAACGCGAACATGTGCTCGATGTACCACCGATCGTAGTCCATCGCCTCGTACTCGGCCCGCTCGAAGGGGTCCATCCGCAGATTGCACAGCAGCGGCGCCCTCAGCTCCTCGAACGGCTCGGACCAGACGTGCAAGCCATGGGCATTCTGCCTGAGAAACGAGATCTTCCAGTTGTCGTAGCGCAGGGCGGCGACGCTGCCGTCGTCGGTCCAGTAGACGAACTCGTGCCGCGGCCAGTTGCCGGCGCCTTTCAAAGCAGGCAGCAGGTTGTAGCCATCCAGGTGGACCTTGAAGGTCCTGTCGCCGACCTTCTTGCCCTTCAGTAAGTCCTCCGTCACCGCGCTGTCGCCGACCGCCGCCATCAGCGTCGGGAGCATGTCCTCGTGCGCAGCGATGTCGTTGATGATGGTGCCGGGCTTCACGACGCCGGGCCACCGGATGACGGTCGGGACGCGCCAGCCACCTTCCCACTGGGTGTTCTTCTCACCGCGGAACATCGTCGAACCGCCGTCTGGCCAGCTCATCGATTCGGCACCGTTGTCGGACGAGTACATGACGATGGTGTTGTCCGCGATGCCGAGCTGCTTCAACTTCTCGAGGAGCTGTCCCACCATCCCGTCGTGCTCGACCATGCCGTCGGCATAGATACCGAGACCGGTCTTGCCGACGGACGAGGGCTTCAAGTGCGTGAACACGTGCATGCGGGAGGAGTTCCACCAGACGAAGAACGGCTTGCCGTCCTTGTGCGCCTTGTCCATGAACTTGAGCGCTGCATCCGTGACTTCCTCGTCCACCGTCTCCATCCGTTTCCGGGTCAGCGGGCCGGTGTCCTGGCACGTCTGCTTGCCCATCTTGCCGAAGCGCGGATCGACGGTCGCGTCATCCTTGTCCGATGCGTAGCAGTGCATGACACCGCGTGGACCGAACGTCGCCTTGATTGCCGGATTCTTGGGGTAGTCCGGATTCTCCGGCTCCTCCTCGGCATTGAGGTGATAGAGGTTGCCGAGGAACTCGTCAAACCCGTGCACTGTGGGCAGGAACTCGTTGCGGTCGCCGAGGTGATTCTTGCCGAACTGGCCGGTCGCGTAGCCGCTCGGCTTCAGGAGCTCCGCGAGCGTGACGTCCGGCGACTTCAGGCCCTCTGGGGCACCCGGCAATCCGACCTTCGTGAGGCCGGTGCGGATCGGCGACTGCCCGGTGATGAACGCCGCGCGGCCGGCGGTGCAGCTTTGCTGGCCATACCAGTCCGTAAAGATCGCGCCTTCTTTGGCGATGCTGTCGATATTCGGCGTCTTGTACCCCATCATGCCCATGTTGTAGGCGCTGATGTTGAACTGCCCGATGTCGTCTCCCCAGATGATGAGGATGTTCGGCTTCTTGTCGGCGGCGTTCGCGACGCCCAGCCCTGCGCATGCGCAAACCAGCGCTAGAACGACGAGCCCGAGGCGAATTCTCATGTTCAATCCCTTCGCAGTTTTAAGACGCCCGCGGAGGTTAACCAATTCCGAAGCGGTCAACGGTACATTTGTAGGCGCTCCTTCGGTAAACACCTACGGCTCCGGATCGCGCAGGACCGTATGGCGTACTGCTCCCTCGAACAGCGGCAAACGCAAACTGCTCTTGCGGCGAACGATCGCGCGAGTCCGGTACGACGCGCCCCGCCGCTCGCTCAGAGCTCCGGCGGAGACGGCGGTCCGCGGTTCTCACGAACGCCTCCTGCAGCGCGATTAGATCCGTATCATCGATCGCCGCGCCAAGTCCGCCAATTCCGAAGAGAACCCTGTGTCAGCTAGGAGACGGGCCCCTTTGCACTCGCAACCGCCGCTGCTGCCGTGTCTGGAAACCGGCTGGCTCGCCCTCTCCAAGTCGCGTCGTGTGCCGCCGGCGACGCACTCCATTCAGACGCGGCGGCCTCGCGGCATCCTGTGTTGCAGCGTGGCGGCCGTCCTGTGCGGCTGGCTGGCTCTGAGCCCCGCCGCGCAGGCCGCTGATAGCGAGGAGTTCTGGCCGGAGCTCAGCGCATACATCCGCCTGAACCCACAGACCCGGATCTTCCTGGACACATCGCTGGCAAAGGGAAAGGAATCCGATGTCGAGTCGTGGGATGCCGGCGCCTACGTCGACGTGACGCTCAAGGCACTCGAGGGCCGGAGTCTCCTGAACCTGGACTGGCAGCAGAGCCGGTCCATCTGGACACGGGTCGGCTACGACCGCATTTTTGACGCCTTCGCGAAGCCGCGATCAGTCACCGAAGACCGAGGAATCCTCGCGATCTACAGCAAAATCCCGTTGCCTGGGGCGGTCGTGGTGGAATCCCGCGCGCGAGCAGATCTACGCTGGATCGGTGGCGACTACTCAACGCGCCTCCGCTTCCGGGTCGAGGCTTCACGAGAATTCAGCTTGCTCGATCACAGCGTCGTTCCCTACTTCAACGTCGAGTGCTTCTACGACACGCGCTACGACGGCTGGGCCAGAACGCTCTACCAAGCTGGCTCCGAGGTCACCGCGAGTAAGCATTTCCGCTTTGAGGTCTACCTTGCGCATCAGGCAGACCGTCTGCCGAAATCTTCGAGCCTGAATGCCGGTGGAGTCGTGGCCAAATGGTACTTCTGAGCGTCTCATTTGCGATGCGCATCCTCGAAAAGAGAGCGTCGCGGCGGTAGCCCTCATCACGAGTTGGCCTGCCGGAAGGCGCGACTCACGGGCGAGCCATCAGAGCGGTCAGTCCCCGTCGTGCCGTCCGTCGAATTGACGTTGCGAAGCCTGGCGCAGGCCGGCGCGCCGGCGCGGCTCAGCCCTGGGTATGCGGCCGGCGGCAGCGGTTAAGCCCCGCCCGAGTATTGCAGGCACACGCCGCGAATACGGTGCGCTGCCCCTGGGCCGGTCGACCGTAATGTGCGCTGCGCGGACAACGCGGCATCTGGACCAAGGTTCTTTGTATGATGGCCAGACGACAGCGAGATCCGGCACGGAAGTATGGTCTTCAACCCAAATAGACGCCGGCATGAGTACCTACGCTGGCTGAGCGCTGCGGTTGCCGTGGTCATCGCGTCGTGCCACGGCAAGCCGCCGGCGACGGCGCCCGCGAAACCGCCGGCCGCGGCCACCTACGTGGGTGTTCGCGCCTGCTCGTCGTGCCATCAGTCGGAGTTCACCGCCTGGCAGGGCTCGCACCACGAACTCGCGATGCAGGAGGCGCGCGAAGGCGCCGTGCTCGGGGACTTCAATGACGTGACGTTCCGCTCCAACGGCGTTACGTCAAGGTTCTTCCGCCGCGGCGGCCGATTCTGGGTCAACACCGACGGTCCCGACGGCAAGCTCGCCGATTTCGAGGTCAGGTACACGTTCGGGGTGCGACCGCTGCAACAGTACCTGATCGAGTTCCCGGACGGCCGGCTGCAGGCGTTGTCGATCGCTTGGGACTCGCGACCGGTGGAGCAGGGCGGCCAGCGCTGGTTCCACCTGTACGCGAGTGAGAAGATCACCTCGCCCAAGGACCCGATGCACTGGACGCGGCCCAGCCAGAACTGGAACTTCATGTGCGCGGAGTGCCACTCGACCGACCTGAGGCGCAACTACGACCCGGCGAAGGATCGCTTTGCGACGAGCTGGTCCGACATCAACGTGGCCTGCGAGGCCTGCCATGGCCCGGGGTCCAATCACGTTTCCTGGGCACAGGCGGCGCCGCGCGCGGCCGACCCGACCCTCGGCCTCGTGGCCCGCTTCGAGCCGCGCGCGGCGTGGGTGCCGGATCCGAGGACCGGCGCGGCGCAGCGCTCGGTGCCGCGCAAGTCCGACGTCGAGCTCGAGACCTGTGCGGTCTGCCATTCGCGCCGCGCACAACTGATGGAGGGCCACATCCCGGGCCAGCCGCTCACAGACACGCACCTCCCGGCGCTGCTGCGTTCGGGTCTCTACCAGGCCGACGGCCAGATGCAGGACGAGGTCTACAACTATGGCTCGTTCCTTGAGAGCAAGATGCACGCGAGCGGGGTGTCGTGCAGCGACTGCCACGAGCCGCACAGCCTCAAGCAGAGAGCCGCAGGCAATGCCGTCTGCGGCCAGTGCCATGCCGCGGGCGGATACGACAGCGAGCGCCACACTCATCACGCGGCGGGCTCCCCCGGGAGCGCCTGTGCGGCCTGCCACATGCCGGTGCGGACCTACATGGTCGTGCACCCGCGGCACGACCACAGCTTTCGCATCCCGCGCCCCGATCTGTCCGCCGCGCTCGGCACGTCCGACGCCTGCACCGACTGCCACCGGGACAAGCCGGCCAAGTGGGCCGCATCAGCCATCGGGCAGTGGTTCGGGCCCGTGCGCGAGGGCTTCCAGACGTTCGGCCCGGCGCTTCGGGCCGCACGCACCGCACAGCGCAGCGCCCCGCGCCTCCTGCAGGAGGTCGCCGACAGCCCGGCACAGCCTGCGATCGCGCGCGCCACGGCGCTCGCGGAACTTGCTCCCTACCTGACGCCGGCGCTCGTTCCGACGCTGAGCCGGGGCCTGCGCGACCCCGACCCCTTGGTCCGGATCGGAGCGCTCGAGGGGCTCGCGTCCCTGCCGGCGGAGCGGCGCTGGGAAACGGCGGGCCCCCTGCTCGACGACCCGGTGCGTTCGGTGCGCATGGAGGCAGTGCCGTTCCTGCTCGCCGCGCCACCTGACGAAGCCCGGCGCGCGCAGCTGTCGCGCGCCATCGATGAATACGTCGCCATTCAGCGCACCAACGCCGACCGAGCCGATTCGCACGTCAACGCCGGGCTGGTCTGGCAGCAGCAGGGGGACGGCGTGCGTGCGGAGGCGGAATACCGCGTCGCGATCCGGCTCGATCCCGCGTTTACGCCGGCGCGCGTGAACCTCGCGGACCTGTACCGCGCCCTCGGCCGGGAGTCCGATGCCGAAACGGTGCTGCGTGGCGGAATCGCCGAGTTCCCCGCCGATGCGGCGCTGCACCACGCGCTCGGCCTCGCGCTGGTGCGCGCCAAGCAGCTCCCCGCGGCGACCGCGGAACTCAAGCGCGCCGCCGAGCTCGCACCCGCATCCGCCCGGTACACGTACGTGTACGCGATTGCGCTCAATTCGACGG
>Ga0335069_10013830_pt1 | contig 11321 bp, 14 predicted proteins | sample Lox_Sample_11_FD_206714 | JGI IMG/M metagenome (GOLD analysis project Ga0335069, IMG submission 206714) | Soil microbial communities from Loxahatchee National Wildlife Refuge, Florida, United States - Lox_Sample_1.1 | ecosystem: Environmental > Terrestrial > Soil > Wetlands | place: USA... | reverse complement strand
TAAGGAATCAGCTGTCTTCTCCCACTTTAAGCACGGCCAGGAACGCCTCCTGCGGAATATCCACGCGCCCGATCCGTTTCATGCGCTTTTTACCTTCCTTCTGCTTCTCGAGCAGCTTGCGCTTTCGGGTGATGTCGCCGCCATAGCATTTGGCCAGCACGTTCTTCCTCATGGCGGGCACAGTTTCGCGCGCGATCACCTTGGCGCCCACCGCCGCCTGGATGGCCACCTCAAACATCTGGCGCGGGATCAGTTCCTTCATCTTCGCCGCCAGCGCCCGCCCGCGGTCGTACGCAAAATCGCGATGCACGATCAGCGACAGCGCATCCACCGGATCCCCAGCCACCAGGATATCCAGCTTCACCATCGGAGATTCCCAATATCCCGCCAGGTGATAATCGAGCGACGCGTATCCCCGCGACACCGATTTCAGCCGATCGTAAAAATCCAGGACAATCTCGTTCAGCGGCAGCTCATAGTGCAGCATCACCCGCGTCGCGCCCACGTACTCAAACGTCTTCTGCTTTCCCCGCTTCTCTTCCACTAGCTTCAGAATCCCGCCCACGTATTCTTCCGCCGTCAAAATCGTTGCCATGATCACCGGCTCTTCCACTTTCGCGATCTCCGCCGGATCCGGCCACCGCGACGGGTTGTCCACCTCGATCTTCGTCCCGTCCGTCAGCGTGATCTTGTAGCGCACGCCCGGCGCGGTCGTGATCAGGTCCAGGTTGAACTCGCGCTCCAATCTCTCCTGGATGATCTCCATGTGCAGCAGGCCGAGGAATCCACACCGGAACCCGAATCCCAGCGCCACCGAACTTTCCGGCTCGAAGAAAAATGAGGAATCGTTCAGCCGCAGCTTTTCCAGCGCTTCCCGCAATTGCGTGTGCTCGTGCGCATCCACCGTGTACAGCCCGGCAAACACCATCGGCTTGATTTCTTCAAACCCGGGCAGAGGCTCGATCGCCGCGTCGACACTATCCGTGATCGTGTCGCCAATCTTCGTGTCGGCGACATTCTTGATGTTCGCGATCAGAAATCCCGCTTCCCCCGCTTTCAGTTCGTCCACATCCACCGGCTTCGGCGTCATTACACCCAACGCCTCCACATCGAACACCCGGCCGTTCGACCATAGCCGGATCTTCTCTCCCTTGCGCAGCGTGCCCTGGAAGACGCGGGTCAACACGATCACGCCGCGATAGGCGTCAAACCATGAATCGAAGATCAGCGCCTGCAGCTTGTTGTCCGGAGATCCCTTCGGCGGCGGAATCCGCTTCACGATCGCTTCCAGCACATCCGGCACGCCTTGCCCGGTCTTCGCGCTGATCAGCACCGCGTCCGACGCATCCAGCCCCACCGCGCTCTCGATCATCTCCTTCGTGCGCGCGATATCGGCCGATTGCAGATCGATCTTGTTGATCACCGGAATGATTTCCAGCCCGTGATTGATCGCCAGGTAAGAATTCGCCAGCGTCTGCGCTTCCACTCCCTGCGACGCGTCCACCACCAGCAGCGCACCCTCGCATGAGGCCAGCGACCGCGAGACTTCATACGAAAAATCGACGTGTCCCGGCGTGTCGATCAGGTTGAGCTGATAAATTTCCCCATCCTGCGCGGTGTACATCATGCGCACCGCATGCGCCTTGATCGTGATCCCGCGCTCCCGCTCCAGGTCCATCGAGTCGAGCACCTGCGCCTGCATCTCCCGCGCCGTAAGCGATCCCGTCAACTCCAGCAGGCGGTCCGCCAGCGTGGACTTGCCATGGTCGATGTGCGCGATAATCGCGAAATTGCGGATGTGCTGGGAATCCATAAGGCGAGGTAACTATCGATTCTAACAGGCGGCGAACTTCGGCCTGCTCGGTGGATAGGGTCTGCAGGTGGATACAGAACTGAGGGTGGCGCACTCGCGGGGCAGGCGCCCCCGGCTGTCCGCATACGAAGCCCAACTGGTTAGGAGGCCGGCGTGAGTCCAACAGGCCAACGCATCGGGGCGGGACGCCCACGAACCGCCGTCAATCCTTAGATTTGGCTTTTACGAGGCGGTCAACCAGCGCGGTGATCACCTTGCGCCGTTCCTCAATCTGCTTCGCTTCCTCAGCGGTCATGCCAAGAAATGTGGCACGCTGCAGCGCTTCCCGCTGCAGGTCGAAAAGACGGTCAATCTCTTTTTTCAGAATTTCGACTGTCTCGGGAACTGCGTTCGCGATATTTCCGTCTGCCAAGTGCACGGCCTCCCTGCGCCGCGAAAGCAGGTTACACACCGAAGACAGGTCCGAATGTGATTCAAATCACAAACTGCGGTGGATCGAGGCGCCTTTTATCCACAGGCCGGCCGAGCCCCCGTTATAGCTGCCAACAGCGTTCTAGTTTGTCGGTGAGGAAAATCCCGGCCGCACCGGTTGCGACGGGCACCGATGATTTCGGAACTGGAATTCGAGCGCATCGCGCGCCTCCGCAATCGTCGATGACGTCATCATGCCGAAAATCGCAAAGACTCGGCCACACTCCGTGCAGCAGGCACGGTCTGGCGCGCCGGTTCCCCAATGCACAATCCTGAGTTGGGGCGGACATCGATTCATAACCATGACTCCGGGCTAGACGAAAAAGGGAAGGAAAGTCCTATGTGCAGCATACACCCTTTCACGCAAATCCCGAATTTGTTTCAAGCCGTTTTGAATATGGGACGCGCCGTAATACAGGAAATACCTTAGTCGATCCAAACGCCCGCTCAGTGCAGAACCCGAGCAAACAGAAAAAGAGCAGAAGAGAGAGGGAAGAAGAAAGAAGGCTGAAGAGAGAAGAACAAGCATGTGGGGACAGCCGCCCTCGGCTGTCCGCGGCGCAAAGCGCCGCCATGGTTCGAACGATACGATCGATGAATAAGATTGGCAGTCCGGCTCTCTTCAGCCAACTGCTTCTCTTCAGCCAGACTCAACCGCGAGGACGCCCTCTGGTACATCTCCCCTCGTCCCCATACAATGACGATCGCATGCAACAATCCCGCATCGCCGAACTGCTCCAGCCCTACCTCGGCCCGCAGGATGGCGCCCGCCTGCCGCCCGATGCCCTCGATCATATATCGACGTATATCGATCTACTGCTCCGCTGGAACGCCCGCGTCAATCTCACGGCCATTCGCAACGAAGAAGAAATCGTCACCCGCCACTTCGGCGAATCTTTTTTCGCCGCCCGCCACCTCTTCCCCCTGCATTCCTCCACGTCCCCTGCGGTTAAAGAAGCAGACGGACCTCCACACGCTGCCCCACCGATCGACGAAGTTACCGTTGCCGATCTGGGCTCCGGCGCAGGGTTCCCCGGCATTCCCCTCAAACTCTGGGCCCCGGAGATCTCCCTGACCCTGATCGAATCCAACCACAAGAAGGCAGCCTTTCTCCGCGAAGTCGCCCGCGCCCTTACATTGACAGACATCAATATACAAAACGCCCGTGCCGAATCGCTGCCATCCGCCAGCTTCCAGCTGGTCACCCTGCGAGCCGTCGAGCGATTCCAATCGATCCTGCCCGTGGCCGCCAGCCTCTCAGCCCCCCATGGCCGTCTAGCCCTGCTGATAGGCGAAGCCCAGCTCACCCAAGCCCACGCCACCCTCCCCGCCCTGATCTGGTCCGAACCCATCCCAATCCCCGGCTCCCACTCCAGAATTATGGCCATCGCCGACACCTCGTCAACCGCGATGCGGGTACCAAAAGTGTAAAAAGTGGTAAATCAGCGCTTGGAAGATGCGCTAAGCACCTTATAAGCAAAGCCAATATCGCCTAAGATAAATAAAGTGGGAAACTTTCATCGAGCTGTTGCAAAACGCAACATTATGCAGAAAGTTTTCCACAGTGTTCCTGCAGGAACACTTCGTCAATTCCGTCCAACCCAGCGACCCGCAATTGTGAGAAATGTTCCCGCAGGAACACTTCTCCACTTTGCACCCGGCAAGTCCACCAAACGTTCCTGCAGGAACACATCTCCAGTTTGCGCCACACAACTTGCAGAAATGTTCCTGCAGGAACACTGGACGCGTTTTGCACACGCCTTCACTTCTTTGCACAGCACTTCCTTATTGAATTGCACACCGAACAGAAGTATGCTGCGAGTGCTCTAGCTTCTCCTTACAATTTCATGGGACGCGTTCTCGCGGTTGCCAACCAGAAGGGTGGCGTCGGCAAGACTACGACTGCCATCAACCTGGCCGCTTCCTTTGCGGCTGCTGAAGTCAACACCCTGCTGGTCGATTGCGATCCGCAATCGAATGCCACCAGCGGCCTGGGATTCGTCAAGGATCCTGAGCGTGTCAGCTCCTATCACCTGCTCATGGGCGCGGCCACCGCAGAGGAGGCGCTGCTCACCACAGAGCTCGAACAGCTCTGGCTCATTCCATCCCACAAGAACCTGATCGGCGCAAACCTTGAACTGGTTGACGCTGACGGGCGCGAGTTCAGGATGCGCGAGGCGCTCGCGCCACTGCGCGATCGCTTCCAGTTCATCGTGCTCGACTGTCCACCTGCGCTTGACCTGCTGACGCTGAACGCGCTGGTAGCTGCCGACGCGGTGCTCATTCCCATGCAAGGCGAGTACTTCGCTCTGGAAGGCATCAGTGAGCTGCTCGACACCATTGAGCGCATACGCGCCAGCTTCAATCCAGAACTTGGTATTGAAGGTGTAGTGCTGACAATGTTTGATGAGCGCACCAATCTGGCGCAGCAGGTCATGAATGAATTGAAGAATTTCTTCGCTGACAAGTTGTGCAAGACCACAGTGCCGCGCAACATCCGCCTGGCTGAGGCGCCCAGTCATGGCAAGGCAGCGCTGATGTACGATCCGCGATCGAAGGGCGCGGAGAGCTATATCAAGCTGGCGAAAGAGATCATCGAGCGGCAGGCATCAGGCTTCGGGCTTCCGGTGTCAGGGGAAGGGGCCACGGTCGAGCGGACGGAAGAAAACGCGGCGCTTGCCGCGCCGGACGCGGGTTCCGGCGCGGCCGCGGACGGCGGCGAAGGTGTAGTGGAGATTCCGGCGACTGCGGAGATGGACAAGACCGCTTAGTATATCGATATCCATCGATCTATTATATTGATGCATGTCGATGTAATAGATTGCGCCAATTCGGCGGCAAGGCAGTCGCTGGGCAGGGATCCTTCGACTGCGCTCAGGATGACAGGTGTTCGGGGGGACGGGAGAAAAGATCGATCATGACTACGGCGACGGCGGGAAATGTGGCGGGGCATCCGGAGAAGGATAAAGAGAAGGCGGAGAAGCGGCGGGCCTTGGGGCGGGGGCTGGCATCGCTGTTGCCAGGGCCGCGGGTTCTGAATCCTTTTACGAAGAAAGGGGAGGCGGCGACGGGGACCGAAGCGCCGCGGTCTCCTGGAGATCCCTCTTCCTCCGAACATCGGGCTGACGTGGGGGAGCCCATTGTGGTTGGGAACTCGGGATCTATGGAAACTGCCGAGCTTCGCTCGGCCGGACAGCCGGGGGCGGCTGTCCCCACACACGATCCCGCGACTTCTGCTGCGGCATCCCCGGCCATTGCCACCGGAACTGTGGACTACGATCCCTACAACGAGAGTGGCAAGGACGGCGTTGTCGAGATTCAAGCTGTAGCTGAGACTCGCGTGCCTTCGAATCTCGTAGTGAATGTGGCGATTTCGGATATCGACAAGAATCCGTTTCAGACCCGGTGTGTGGAAGATGATGACGCGCTGGAGGAGCTGGGGGAGTCGATCAAGGCGAATGGAGTGGTACAGCCGATCGTGGTGCGTCCGGCAGAGGAAGCGGGGCGGTATGTGCTGATCCTGGGCGAGCGGCGGTTGCATGCGTCAAAGAAAATCGGAAAGACGCATATTCCGGCGCTGGTGCGGCGCGTCTCGGAGCAGCAGGCGGCGGAGATGACGGTGATCGAGAACTTGCAGCGCGAAGATCTCAGCCCGCTGGAGCAGGCCGAGGCGTTTCGCGTGTTGAGCAACAAGTTCAGCCTGACGCAGCAGCAGATTGCGGAGCGCGTCGGTTTGTCGCGGACGTCGATTGCGAACTACATGCGTCTGCTGAAACTGCCGCGCGAAGTGATGCAGATGCTGGCAGAGAAGCGGCTCAATTTCGCGCAGGCGAAGGAACTGCTCAAACTTGGGGAGAACGACCGCATCGCCGAGGCGGCGCTGTATGCGGTGAAGAAGGGGATGAACATTGAGCAGGTCGAGATGCTGGTGCTGCGGATGGAAGGGCTGCTCGATCCGCTGCCGGGCATGCCCGGAGCGCAGAAGGAAAAGAAGAGCAGCGGAGCGCGGTGGGTGGATCCGAATGTACGGGCGGCGCAGACGGATCTGGAACGAATGCTCGGGGTGCGGGTCAGGATTCGGGATCGGAAGGGTAGGGGGAAGATTGTGATCGAGTATTCGACGGTGGATGATTACGAGCGCGTGGTGGAGATGCTGCGGGGGAAGAAGTAGCGAGTCGCATGTCCCGAGTTCTGAGTTGTGAGCATCGGGTACCGAGTTTTCGGGGAACCGCGTTCGCGAGTTGTCTCTTCCCCGCACAGAATCGTGCTGAGGCGCGAAGATTTTTGAGTGTCTATTAAGTTGGTCCGCCGCGCAACTCGGCAACAACGAAGCGCGCAAAGGGACCAAATTCCGAGTTGTGAGTTCCTGACTACCTTGGCAGTCGGCTGCAGATTTTTCTCGGAATCAAGATTGTTACTGAGTGGCATTGCAGGTTCCGAATTTCGCATCCGGTGGAACTTACATTGAAGTGAATCCTGATTGCGCCGAGTGAAATCCGTCGAGAGTTTCTCTTCTGATTACTCTCGGGGCACGTCCAGTCTGTTCCCACATCCCCCGGAATCAATCCCCGCCCACGATTTTTACATCTCTACGGCATTAGTTTGATCAATCTAGCTGTTGACTATGCAATTCGAAGAGCCCACCCACTCCAGGAACCTACTTCGTTTCCTGGATCAATCGCGGCAAAGCCTGATCAGGGTGAAGACCGCAGGGGCACATGCAAAGTCCTGGGCGTCGCGGACGTGGATGTTTTCGCAGGTTCATGCAATCAGTCACTGAGGCGGATCGTCCGTTGGATTCGACTACGTTGCCCGAGTTAGGCCGCAATCGCCAAGGGTGGCCGCTGCAACTGAAGCCGGGTGATCGCGCGGCAGCGGCCGTTGCGCCCGCAGAGGAAGGCAACTGCAACGGCACCACGCTGACTTGATAGCGGCCACCTGGAGTCGTTCAGAGATTAGCTTCCGTGGAGTCTCACTCCCCGCTCGAGGTGCGCGCACGGAGGGCCACCCGGGGATCAAAGCAGAAATTATCACAGGTCAGTTCGGCTGGCGTGCACTCGAAATGTTTGACTTTGATTTCGATCGTCGCTCGATGATATTGGACGGTGTGCTCGGATGCTCTCCGAGTGCAATCTCTAGCATTTGAGCGAATGAGATCCACCCCCTCGCAGTTTTCGGAGCGTCTGGTCGCCCAACTACTCTTTGACATCTCTCACGCTGACGCGATGTCAGCGTTTGCTGCGCAACTTCAAACGCCATTTGGGCGGCTGCGCATGCTACGTTTTCGCTTTTGTTGCCCCGGCCATGCAGGTAGTCGATCGTGCAGTCCAATGCTTGGGCGAGTTTTTCCAGAACTTGCGATCCCGGCGTGTTCTTGCCATTTTCGCTCTTTGCTATGACTGATTGACTCAGATCAGCCTCCCTCGCAAGGTCCTGCTGCGACCAGCCTTTAACTTCTCTGATGTGTCTTAAAATGTCTGGTCGAAATGGCATCACTTTCAAGCCTAGATCGAATCACTGTGAGGCTACTTTAGAATACATCTCATGCGGATTAGAATAATTTTTATTCCAATCCAAAAGTAATCGGCGTATGCTTTGCAGTATAGTCTGGGCGGGCAGATTTCATCGTTGACCGCTCATGACACGTGACGAACTAAACGAACTGGGTTACATCGTTCCGATCGTTACAGTTCCGTCAATTTTGGAGCGCGGCATTCTTTCTTATAAGCGAGCAGAAAACGTTACGCATGGGTCGATTGCTCTTCAAGGTGTCCAAGACAGGAGAGCCACTAAAGTTGTTCCAGGTGGGCGGATGCTACATGAATACGCTAATTTGTACATCTGCCCTCGAAATCCGATGCTGCTTAAGAAAAGTGACATTCACGATCAAATCTGTGTTCTGAGAGTTAGCGCCAGCATCCTAGACATTCGGAACGTGATTATTACGGACAGCAATGCAGCCAGCAAGTACGTCAGTTTTAAGCCTGCGCCCGACGGTTTGGCAATCGTGGACTGGGGCCGAACATTTGCGGAATGGTGGACCCACAACGATCAGATTGAACAATGGCGGCATTCCGCCCAGAAGTGCGCTGAGGTATTGGTTCCAGACTACGTGCCTCCGAGATACATCGAAGGAGCCTACGTTTCATGCGCCAGGAGCAGAGACCTCTTGCGCACAGTCGCTCCCAATTTGCCAGCAACCCTAGACCCGTACCTGTTCTTCCAATGAGGTGAATTCATGATACGAGTGCTCATCGGAGACATTTTTGAATCCAAGGCCGAGGTGCTTGTAAACACGGTAAACACTGTTGGAGTAATGGGAAAAGGTATCGCTTTAGGTTTTCGGAAACGTTTCCCTGAGATGTATGACGATTACGTTCTCCGCTGCGAGCAGAAAGACGTTCATCTCGGTGAGCCGTATCTTTATCGTCGCCTCGTTGCACCTCATATAGTTAATTTTCCCACCAAGGACCATTGGCGCTCAGTCTCAAGACTAAACGATATAACTAAGGGCCTGGCATATTTGAGAAATCATGTTGACGAGTGGGGTATTCGATCTCTGGCGGTACCACCGCTTGGGTGTGGGGAGGGTAAACTCGATTGGCGTGTTGTCGGGCCTACTCTGTACCGTGCTCTTAGCCATTTGAATGTTGCCGTCGAGCTGTATGCTCCTTTTGGAACCCCACACGAAGAGCTCAAGCCGGAGTTCCTAGGTGAACGGACTGCCATTGAAGGTGCACAAATCCGCTTCTCACCATCGTTCCACATCGAACCGGGTTGGGTTGCCCTCGTCGCGATCATCGAGAAGGTCTCCAGTGAGAGGTACCATTGGCCAGTCGGTCGGATTGGATTTCAGAAGCTGGCCTACTTCGCGACGGAAGCAGGTATTCCCACCGGACTGTCCTATCGTCGGGGTAGCTATGGTCCTTATGCTGAAGACGTGAAACAAGTTCTATCGAAGCTCATTAACAATGGGCTAATCGTCGAGCGCAAACGCGGCCGTATGCTGGCCACTGATATCGGCCCCACATATTCGGACGCGAGAAAAGCATACGAGGGTTTCCTCTCGCAGTGGCAGTCACAGATCGCGAAGGTTGTGGATCTGGTCGTAAGGATGAACACGGAAGACGCGGAAATTGCTGCAACGGTACATTTCGCGGCTAGTCAATTGCGGAAGGATAAGGGTTGCTCTCCCTGTGAGATGGACATTCTCAATTACGTTATGCAATGGAAGCTTCGTCGTCGGCCTGCGCTAGACGAGGCTGACATCGCCCTTGCTATCCGAAGACTCAACGTTTTGGGCTGGATTCAAGCCGAACCAAGTGAAGAATTGCCTTTGGTAGAAGAGGAAATGATCGCTTAGGGATCTGTATCTTCACCTCGGGATCGACTCATAAACAGTGTCTGCTCGGTACCCCATCCTGACACCAACTATGTTGTGTGGTGAGGGTGGGAAGGCGCGTTAGACCTTCCGCTTTCTCCCCCGCGTTCCCGCAAGTAACTCCTAATTGGAACGCAACCAGCGTTTCCCACTGGACTTATTTTTCCTTTGTGACATGTAACCTTTCCCAATCCGCTCAGTACTTTGCAATGAAAAGTACTTGACATAACTCCGACCCTGCCTTTACTCTTTCTCTATGCTCGACCCCAATCCTCACCGGATCCGCCGGTTACATCGGTCCGCGAGGCCGGCGGTCTCGCCTAATGTCGCTGACGATCTCCGCTTCATTCGCGACACGATGGAACGCTCCGCGGCCTTCACTGCGGTTTCCGGGTGGGGCCAGGTCCTGCTCGGCGCGACGGCGATGGCTGCCGCTGTTGTTGCCGGTCGTCAGTCCACGCCCTATGGATGGTTGCGCGTCTGGCTGGCCGAGGGCCTGCTGGCCGCTGCGATCGGACTGCTCGCCTGCACCTGGAAGGCAAACCGCCGCGGCCTGCCGTTGTTCTCAGGGCCCGCGCGAAAGGTCGCGCTGGGGTTGGCACCTCCCTTGGTCGCCGGCGCGTTTCTTACGTTCCTGCTGTTTCGTTCCGGTCAGGAAACCGCCCTGCCCGCCATGTGGCTTCTTCTCTATGGCGCAGGCATCATGACAGGTGGCGCTTTCTCCGTCCCTATTGTCCCGGTCATGGGACTCTGCTTCATGCTATTGGGTGGCCTCACCGTACTGAGCCCAACTCACTGGGGAAACTGGTTTCTCGCCGCCGGGTTCGGCGGTCTCCACATCCTGTTCGGATTGCTGATCGCGAGGAGGCACGGTGGCTAGGTCGTTGCCAGCGCACGCAAAACGCACGAAGCACGAAGCGCGGCCGCGGGAACGTGCTCGCGAACACGCGACACCGCGAGCCCCAGAGCTTCCCGAGCTTGATCGGCTCATTCACGAGCGGATGCGCCTGGGCATTGTCAGCGCCCTGGCCACGAACGATTCTCTGAGCTTTAACGATCTGAAGCGCGTGCTGAAAACCACGGATGGAAACCTCAGCGTGCACGCCCGCAAGCTTGAGGAAGCCGACTACATTTCTTGCGTCAAGTTCTTCGAAGGCCGCGTCCCCCGCACGGAATATCGTCTCACCGCGAAAGGCCGCGCTGCGCTCGCCGAGTATCTCGATCAGATGGAACAGTGGATCCGCCTCACCCGCGAGCAATAGTCGTCTGCCCAGCACGGAATTCTCGACGCTTCGGTGCGGTTAAGAGCAGACCGGCAACAACTCCTTTCGTGCCTTCAAGTGGCTTCGCGACCGGGAAGAGTCCCCGGAAAGTAGGGAATCCACCCTATCGCCGGAAAACGGAGGTGTCCGGTAGGTTGACGAAGGAGTGCGGCTTGGGGCTGCACGAGCCGTGAAATTTATGAGCGAGGAGACTTGGCATGAATCTCACGGGTACGGGGCAGTTGCGCCTCATCAAAACATCGCTGATCGGAGTCGCGGCTGCTGGATTGTTCGTGTTCGCGGCCGCTCCGGCAGCGAGGGCCAATTCGCCAGAGCACAGTCCGTGACGCTCAATCGCTTCGTGCAGTTCATGATCCGCATGCGCGATGCGCCG
>Ga0335069_10013829_pt1 | contig 11322 bp, 8 predicted proteins | sample Lox_Sample_11_FD_206714 | JGI IMG/M metagenome (GOLD analysis project Ga0335069, IMG submission 206714) | Soil microbial communities from Loxahatchee National Wildlife Refuge, Florida, United States - Lox_Sample_1.1 | ecosystem: Environmental > Terrestrial > Soil > Wetlands | place: USA: Florida... | reverse complement strand
CGCCTCCGAGGACGAGGAGGAGCCCGTTCAGGGAAGCTTCGCGGACGTGCAGCGGCAGGCCGGCGAGCAGGAAGAGGAGGAGCCCGCGGCGGGCTGAGCCTCCTGCTCCCGGGCCGGACGCCGCCTGACCGCGCCGCCGATCCCCCGGTGGGTGTGGCAGGTTGCCGGCGCCATCGACAGGTCCACCCCTGCGCGCCGATCGCGGCGAACGTGAGGCCGAGCACTGGATCGCCGGCCGGCGGCGTCTCGCCCAGCACGTAGCGTTCGCCCGTCGTGGATCGTGTCCGGTCGTCCGTGCGGGGGGCAGCCCCGACTCGCGGCGCGCCACGGCCCCGCTCGCGGGACGTCCCGGCTCCCATCACGCCCCTCGAACGCTGACCGCACCGTAGGCGACGCTTCTCATCGTTCACCAGCCCGATCGGGAGGCCCGGTCGGGAAGAGTCCGGCGACAGCACGCCGACCGTGGCGACGCCGGAGGGTGGGTAGTGCCTGTTCGGGCACTCGGGCCTGCCCTCGCGACTGCCCCGCCGTCGGGAGCCCGACGACGGGGTGTCGGCCACCGTCGACGGATGGGCGGCTCCCGTCGCAGCGCCGAGCCTGCGAGGGCCGAGGTCAGCGATGCCCTCACCGATGGCAGGCGGCGGGCCGGGCGTGACCGTCCAGGCGCGGCGACCGGTCCGCGCGCCGTTCTGGCCCTGCAGCGCAGGGCCGGCAACGCGGCCGTCAGCGCGCTGATCGCCGCACGGTTCAGGTCCCCCGGTGGGCAGGCTGTCTCCGACATCGACGCCGCCTTGCGCGAGCTGCACCGGGACGAGCCGGCCATCGACACGGTGGAGACCGGTCTCAAGGCGGCCAAGGCGGCCGGCGTTCCCGTCGAGCTGGAAGGGCCCAAACCGCCGGCGTCCGCGCTCGCGGTGACCACGACGGGATTCGGGCCGGAGTCCGTCCCCGCGAAGAAGGCCGCGCCGCCGCCCAAACCGGTGCCGGCGGTCCACCCGCTGGGCAAGGCCGCGGCGAGACGCGCGAAGGCGCCCCGACGCGGCGGTCCGGGGGGCGGCCCGGCTCCGGCCGCCGCCACCGGCGCTGCTGCGGTGCCGTCGACAGGTGCACCCGCTCCGCTGACCGCGGACCAGCTGCTCCAGCCGCCGGTCCCGCCAGCCGGCACCCGGCCGGCGGAGGACCCGGCCTTCACCCACGTGACAGGCAAGGTCACGAGCTTCGCGCGGGACAAGCGGGCGCACCCCCCGGCGGCATCGAAGGCCAAGGAGGCGCAGGACGCCGCGGTCCCGCCCACCGACGATCTCGCCGGCCAGGCCAAGGCGGCCAAGGTCGACACGATGGACGCCCAGCAGGCCGGCTCCTTCGACAAGAAGGCGTTCATCGCCGCGGTGAAATCGGCCATCGAGGCGAAGTCGCCGAAGACCCTGAAGGAGGCCGACGACTTCACGGAATCCGGCAAGGCCGGTGAAGTCAAGGGAGACATCAAGGGCCTCGTCACCCAGGACAAACAGGGCCAGGCCAAGGACATCGAGGCCGCCACCGAGGCCCCCCCGGACCAGTCCAAGGCGGTGCCGAAGCCGGTCACGCCGATGACGCCGGAGCAGCCCGGGCATGCGGTCGCGATCCCGGCCACGGGAGCCGCACCCAAGCCGGCGCCGCCGGAACAGCTCAACCTCGAGGCCGGCAAGCACCAGGCCGACCAGGAGCTGGCCGAGGCCGAGGTGACCGAGCCGCAGCTGGCACGGTCCAACGAGCCGGAGTTCCAGCAGGCGCTCGCCGACAAGAAAGCCGCGGCCGAGCACGCCGACACCGCGCCCGCCCAGTTCCGCCAGCACGAGCAGGAGGTCATCCAGCAGAGCACGACGCAGGCCGCCGCCGAGACCACCGGCGCCGTCGCCGGCATGCAGGGCTCCAAGGGCGCGGCGCTGGCCGCACTGGTGGCCGACAAGGCCAAGACCAAATCCAAGGACGAGGCGAAACGCGCCGAGGTCACGGCGAGGATCCAGGGCATCTTCGCGGCCACCGAGGCCGACGTGAAGAAGATCCTCGACGGCATCGACCCCAAGGTGGACGCCGCGTTCGAGCAGGGTGAGGCGGCCGCCCGCGCGGCGTTCGAGCACTACGTCGCGGCGAAGATGGCCGCCTACAAGGAGGACCGGTACAGCGGGTGGCTCGGCGGACTGCGCTGGGCCAAGGACAAATTGTTCGGGATGCCGGACAAGGTCAACGAGTTCTACGAAGCCGGCCGCGAGCTCTACCTCAAGCAGATGGACGGGGTCATCTCCCGGGTCGCGGACATCGTCGGGGGCGACCTGACCGCGGCGAAGACGCGGATCGCCAGGGGCAAGGCCGAGATCGCGTCGTACGTCAGGAGCCTGCCGGCCGACCTGAAGACGGTGGGCGCCGAGGCGTCGCAGGAGATCGGCGAGCGGTTCCAGCAGTTGGAAGGCGATGTCGACGCCAAACAGGAGTCCGTGGTCGACACCCTCGCCACGAAGTACGTCGACGCGCGCAAGGGTCTCGACGAGCGCATCGAGGAGCTCCAGGCCGAGAACAAGGGGCTGGTCGACAAGGCGATCGGTGCGATCAAGGCCGTCATCAACACGATCCGTGGGCTCATCTCGATGCTCACGAGTGTGCTCGTCAAGGCGGCAGGCGTCGTCGGTGAGATCATCAAGGACCCCGTCGGTTTCCTGGGCAACCTGATCGACGGGGTGAAGGGCGGCATCCTCAGGTTCAAGGACAACATCCTCGACCACCTCCGCAAGGGCCTGATGAGCTGGCTGTTCGGAGCGCTCGCCGAAGGTGGCGTCGAGTTGCCGGAGACCTACGACGTCAAGGGCATCATCACGCTGCTCGCCTCGATCTTCGGACTGACCTGGACCGCCATCCGCAACCGCATCGTCAGGCAGATCGGCGCCAAGGCGATGGACGCCGTCGAGAAGGGCGTGGAGATCTTCCAGATTCTCGCCGTCCAGGGCGTCGCAGGTCTGTGGCAGAAGCTCATGGAGAAGCTCGGGGACATCAAGGAGATGATCCTCGAGCAGGTGAAGGACTTCGTCGTCACGAAGATCATCACTGCTGGGATCACGTGGCTGATCGGCCTGCTCAACCCCGCGGCGGCCTTCATCAAGGCATGCAAGCTGATCTACGACGTGATCATGTTCTTCGTGGACAACGCCAGCCGGATCGTCACGTTCGTCAACACCGTGCTCGACTCCGTCGCCGACATCGTCCGGGGCAACGTCAGCGCCGTGGTGACCAAGATCGAGGACGCGCTGGGCCAGATGGTGCCGATCCTCATCGGCTTCCTGGCAAGCGTGATCGGCTTGGGCGGCATCGGCCAGAAGATCCGCCAGATCGTCCAGACGCTGCAGAAGCCGGTGAACAAGGCCGTCGACTTCCTGATCAAGACCGGGCTGAAACTCGCCGGCCCGATCATCCGCGGCGTCAAGGGGATCAGCGGAGCGGTGAAGGCCAAGGTCGCTGCCGGCAAGGCCTGGGTGAAGGGCAAGGCCGAGGCCGGGAAGGCCTGGGCCGCTGGCGTAAAGGACAAGGTCACCCGAGGTGGCGGCGCTGCGCCGGCGACCAGGCCGGCGACAGCGGGCCCCCGGACGCCGGCTGCGACCGCCGCACTCGACGAGGCCGACCGCATGCTCTCCGGCCGGCCGGACCACGCAACCGCGGCCGCCAGGACCGCGGCGATCGGTGAGCGCCACGGCACTCGCCTCACGCTGGTCGTGGACAAGCGCCAGGCCGAAGGCGAGTCCGTACACGTCCAGACGAGCCGGACCGCCGTGCACGTGCTCCCTGCGCCCATCGACCCCGCGACCCAGGCCAGGCTGAACGCCGCCAAGACGAAGCTGGGCGGGCTGATCACCGGCTTCGGCGGTGACGGAGCCCGCGCGGAGGAGGTCTGCTCTTACCGGCCGGCCGCCGGAACGCCAGCCACGGCCGTCGAGGACTTCCTGCGCGATGCCGAGCGCGCCTACCGCGTGGTCAACAACCTGCCCGTCCCGTCCGGCGTGAAGGTGGAGGTGCAGAAGCTGGCGACAGACTTCGCCTTCAAGCGGCGCGGAACGGCAGGAGCGCCCGGCGAGTTCGCCAACGTGGTCGAGTACTACATGACTCACTGGACCGAGCGGTACGTTGCGGAACAGGCTCGGCAGCAGGGCGACGTGACCGCCGGGCGGCGCCGCCAGACCGACCGGAGCGAGGCGGCCCGTACTGTCACCGCCGCGCTTCGCGCGAACCCCGACTCGATCACCAGCGCGCTCTACCGGGACCGCGCGAAGGTCGAGGCCATGGGCCGGACCGGCGTCACCGCGTCCCCGACGATGACGGACGCTGAGCTCGTGGCCCACGTGGCGGCACAGGCCGACCAGCTGTCGTTCTCCAGCAGGAGTGCGGGCGCCTACCACCCGCGCAAGCACCGCGGGGAACTGCCCGAGCACGAGCGCGAGAAGCGCGGCTTCATCGAGAACTATCATGCCCTCGCGACGAAGACCGTGAAGAACGGGACCGCCACGATCACACCCCGAGGTGCCGCGCGAGAGGTCCGTTTCGCCTACGCCACGACGACCGACGCGGGCGATCCCGTCACGCTGACCGTCATGGTCTTTGCACGGCCGGACGGGAAGGTCGTGATGGCCACCTTCGGGTCATACCTCTAGTCGACGGGAGGCCGAGTACGTGGTGCTGTACGACTTCCCGCAGTCGGGTCACGAGCGGTACGTCAAGGCGTTCGACCGGGCCATCGCCATGATCGAGGAGCAGGACGAGAACGACCACGTCGGCCGGGCAGCAGCCATGGGCGACGCCACGACCGACGTCCTCGCGGTCTCGCTCCTCGCCGGTCAGGATCGGGCGCAGCCCTGGGTCGAAAGGGAACTGCCGGCGTTCCGCGAACATGTCCGCGACGCCCTGCGCCGGCACCGACCGGCCCTGGCAGCCTGGCTGGGAACGATCGACGTGGCCCTCTGGCAGCGCAACAGGGACGGCTGGTACAGGGCCAGCCTCGGTCGCAGCGCGGCCGAGGTGCTCGTCCACGAGGTGGACGACGGTGACGATCCGCTCGTCCCGCCGCATCGGCTTGCGGAGGTCGACGAGGAGATGCGGGACATCGGCCCGGGGCTGAACGCCCTCCCCCCTGAGGTCATTCCGAGGGGACTCCCGGAGAGCCACTGGTGGTGGCACCTGCCGCAGGGCCCGAACGAACCCGACACGGACGCGGCCGACTACTCCTACTGAGATTCGCCTGCATCAGAACCGGCTCGGCCCTGTCGGCACGAAGACTGGTCGCGCGGCCCGTTGGGGGCAGGGAGGCGGGCCCTGGGATGAGCCCGGTGAGGGCGGGGAGGGGCACCTCCGTCCGACGACCCCACCCGACCCGGCGGGCTTGCAGCGCGACCTGAGCGCCTGTGCTCGGGGGGTCTGGGCGGCGCGGCTACTGTGTCGCTGATGCGGGTCGCCACCTGGAACGTCAACTCCGTGAAGCAACGAGTGCCGCGGCTGCTGCCGTGGCTCGACCAGCGGCAGCCCGACATCGTCTGCCTGCAGGAGACCAAGCTCGCCGATGACGCGTTCCGGGACCTGCTCGGGGACGAGCTCGCTCGCCGCGGCTACGAGGTCGCGCTGCACGGCGAGGTGCAGTGGAACGGGGTGGCCATCCTGTCCCGGTCAGGGCTGGACGACGTCGTGCCCGGCATCGCGGGCGCCCCGGGCTTCCCGCATCCCGAGGCGCGTGCCGTGGCGGCGACCTGCGGCGGGATCCGGGTGCACTCGGTGTACGTCCCCAACGGGCGGGTGCCGGACTCGGAGCACTACCGCTACAAGCTGGCCTGGCTGTCCGCGTTGCGGGACGCGGTCGCCGGCGGTCCGATAGCCACGATCGTGTGCGGGGACATGAACATCGCGCCGACCGACGCGGACGTCTTCGACCCTGACGCCTATGTCGGGCAGACGCACGTCACCCCGCCTGAGCGGGCAGCTCTGGCGCAGCTGCAGGCGGTCGGCTTGCACGACGTCGTCCGCGAGCGGTGGCCGGCCGCACAGGTGTTCACCTACTGGGATTACCGGGCCGGAATGTTCCACAAGAACCTGGGGATGCGCATCGACCTCGTGCTTGCGTCAGCGCCAGTGGCCGACCGCGTCCAGGCCGCATGGGTCGATCGGCACGCCCGCAAGGGCACGGGACCGAGCGACCACGCGCCGGTCATCGTAGATCTCGACGAGGCGCCGGACGGCGACATCGGGCCGGTCGTCCCGCCGCCGTCCGCACCGGCGGTGACGTCGAACTCCGTCAGGCTCCCGCAATCCCGTTGACATTGCCCGGGCGACGGTGATCGATGATCCACCCCACCGTCGTCAACGGCTTGAACAGCGCAGGCCGGCGGGTGAGCAGCCGGAGCCGGAGGCGGACCCGGGTGCCGGGCGTGCCCGTTCGGGCTGCGCGCTCTTCCCGGACGGCCGCCCGCACGTGCCTGACGGGTGGCGTGGCGTGCGGCACCGTGGGTCACCCGGGGCGGGGAGGTGCGGCATGCGCCGGCACGACGGTGAACACGGTTCAAGGGCACAGCCGGCCGTCGGCCCGGCCGGTCGGCCCGCGGCGTCGCTCGCTCGGCCCTCCGGCGAGGAGAGGCTGCCCGTCGCCGACCCGGGCGCGCACGCTCGGGCGACACACCCGGTGCTGCGGCTGCAGAGGCTGGTCGGCAACAGGGCGACGATGGCCTACCTGCACGAGGGCGTCCAGCGACGGATCGTCGTCGACGGTCCCACGACCCTGGCCGGCGAAGCCCTCCCATTGGCCCACAATGTCCTGACTCCCAAGCAACGGAAGGCCTTCGCCGCCACTCACCGGACACAGTGGAGCTACGACGGGAGGTCCCGCACCGAGTTCGCCGGCCGGATCATCTCCGACCTCGCGGCCACCTCGGACGACCTGAAGTTCGCCGACGAGCCAGAGCTCGTGCGGGAGGTCGTCAAGCGGATCACGACTGCCTCGGGGATGCGCACGTCCCAGGGTGTGCAGGTCCACGGGCGCTGGCTGTTCGCCTTCGGCTACCCGAACCGGCCGCCCGCAGGCGCCGGGGTGGGGCCGCGGGTCAACGAGGCGGCCCTGCAGTACTGGAGCGGCCCGATCGGGGACTACGAGTTCCAGCTCACCCCCACCGGCCGGGCGCATGCGTTCGCGGCCCTCCAGGCGCTGTTCACGCTGCAGGCCGACCCGAAGAAGCGCACCCTGATCCACTGTGATTACCTCACGTCGGTGCTGCACATGAAGGCGTTCGCAGAGGCGATCGGGGAGGGAGAGTTCGACCGGCGGGTCGCCACCGGCGTGATACCGCTGAAGCTCAACTGGAACGGCTTCAACGACATCACCGAGAGCCCGGGGTTCGGCGCGGGGCGCACCTCGTTGCGATTCGTCGAGGTGGCCAACGAGAACGACTTCGTCATCGGCGACCACGTCGTCTTCTACAACCACCCGCTCTACGACGCGCTCATCGCGGGTGTGGGGGGAGTGTGGCGACTGGAGAATGCGGTCCTGGTGGACCGGCAAGGCTCCACGGACCTGTTCCAGGGCCACGGCTACCTCACGCCGGTGACCAAGGCCCACATGTTCTCGAGCATGCGCCGCCAGATCACGCTCCACGTGAACGAGGTGAGGGGCTACATCGCGGGGTTGCACAGCAAGAACCCCGCGGTGCGGGCGCGCGCCACGGCCGGGTTGGCGCGGTACGTGAACGTGCATCCCGTCGCGGGTGGGTACCGCATCCAGGGAACGGCGTTCGAGGGTGCCGTCACCGTCGACGAGCCGCTGCGCGTCCCGGGGGTCGGTGAGCTGCCGGGTCTGCATCATTTCCAGGACGGGAAGCTCTACGCCCGACGCCCGGTCGAATCCGAGTGACCGGCGGGCGATCGCTCCTGCCACTCCCGCACCCGGCGCCAACTCACCCCAGACCAACCACACAGCGACCGTCACCGTCCGCCTGCCCGAAAGGGCGGTGACGGCTGCCCGGGGGAGCGTCCGAGCGGCCGTGCGGGACAGCGGGCGCGCGGGTCAGGCTGGCCTCACCAGCTGGTGAGGAGGACTCAGCATGCCGACATACCTGTCGCCGGGCGTGTACGTGGAGGAAGTCGACAGCGGCTCGCGACCCATCGAGGGCGTCGGCACCGCGGTCGCGGCCTTCGTCGGACTCACCGAGCGTGGACCGTTCAACACCCCGACCCTGGTGAGCAACTGGACCCAGTTCACCACGCAGTTCGGCGACTTCGTCGCGGGCACGTACCTCGCGCACGCCGTCTACGGCTATTTCATGAACGGCGGCGGCAACTGCTACGTCGTCCGGATCGGCGACGACGGCAACAACGGTGCCGGCGACGGCCGCAAGGAGCTCTCGTCCGCGCCGCAGGCATCGTTGGGCGGCCGGCTGCGCGTCGTCGCCCTGGACGCCGGCAGCAAGCCCGGCGACATCGAGGTGGAGATCGTCGAGGCCGGCGGCGACTCACCGTCCGACGACATGTTCAAGCTGATCGTCAAGCAGGGCGGCCAGGTGGTCGAGGAGTTCGACCGCGCCACGGTGGCCAGGGGGAAGCAGAACGTCGCGACCATGGTCAACGCGGGCTCGAAGCTCGTCAGGATCGAGGACGTCGGGTCCGGGTCGCCGGAGAAGCCTCAGCAGGGCACCGTCTCCCTCGCCGCGCCGCCCCCTGCCCCGCTGCCGGCGCCGCGTGCCTTGAGCGCGGACGACTACGTGGGCGACGTCTCGGAGCGCACCGGCTTCGGCGGGCTGGAGGCCGTGGACGACGTGACCATGGTGTGCGTCCCGGACCTGATGAGCGCCTACCAGCAGGGCACGATCGACCTGGAGACCGTGCAGGCCGTCCAGCTGGGCATGATCGCGCATTGCGAGCTCATGGGAGATCGGGTCGCCGTCCTCGACCCGCCGCCCGGCCTGAACGCACAGCAGATCAAGGAGTGGCGCGTCGACAAGGCGCGGTACGACTCCAAGTACGCGGCCCTGTACTGGCCATGGATCAAGGTCTTCGACCCGGCCACGGGCAACATGCAGTACGTGCCGCCGTCCGGGCACATGGCGGGGATCTGGGGCCGTAACGACGACACGCGCGGCGTGCACAAGGCACCGGCCAACGAGGTCGTCCGCGGTGCGGTCGAGCTGGAGACCCAGATCACGAAGAACGAGCACGGGCTGCTCAACCCGGTCGGGATCAACTGCCTGCGGGCGTTCCCCGGCGCCGGGATCCGGGTGTACGGGGCACGCACCCTCTCCTCCGACCCGGCCTGGCGGTACCTCAACGTCCGGCGGCTGTTCAACTACCTCGAGGAGTCCATCCTCAACGGCACCCAATGGGTGGTGTTCGAGCCGAACGACGACGCGCTCTGGGCACGGATCCGGCGGACCATCAGCGCGTTCCTGGTCAACGAGTGGCGGGCCGGCGCCCTGTTCGGACTCACCCCGGACGAGGCGTTCTACGTCAAGTGTGACCGCGAGACCAACCCGGCCGAAGGGATCGATGCCGGCCAGGTGGTCTGCCAGATCGGCATCGCGCCGGTGAAGCCGGCCGAGTTCGTCGTCTTCCGGCTCACCCAGTTCTCCGGCGGGACCAGCCTCGTCGCCGAGTGAGCACCGGTGGCCGCCATCAATCGCTGAACCCCCGCCCGGAGGTGGATCCCCATGGCCCTTCCCGATCTCGACAGCTCCGTCGGCCATTCCTTCGGACTGGAGTTCGACGGCATCACCATCAAGTCCATCACCGAGGTGACCGGGCTGAAGATGGAGCAGGACGTCGTGGAGCTGAAGCAGAACGGTCCCGACGGCAAGTATGTGATCAAGAAGCTTCCCGGCCGCTGGAAGGCGGGCGAGGTCACCCTCACACGTGGCCTGACCGCAGACCAGAGCTTCGAGAAGTGGGTCAAGGACTCGCAGTTCGGCAAGATGACCGATGCCCGCAAGGGTGGCGCCATCATCGTGTTCGACTACGAGGGCCAGGCGATCAAGCGCTACAAGCTGACCAACGCCTGGCCGAAGAGCCTGGAGATCGGCTCGCTCAAGGCCGGCGACACCAGCGTCCTCACCGAGAAGCTCGTGATCACCTACGAGCGGCTCGAGGTCGAGTGATGCGCCGATCCCACGGTGTCGACCTGGAGGAGCGGCCGGTCTCGCCGGCCGCTCCGTCCGCCGCCGGTGACCTCGTGCCCGGGCGGGAGCCGCTGCGCACCGAGTTCGCCTTCGAGCTCCCCCGCGGCTACGTCGACGGATCGGGGACGGTGCACCGATCCGGCGTGATGCGACTGGCCACCGGCCGGGACGAGCTCGTTCCCCTGCGCGATGACCGGGTCCGGGAGAACCCCGCATACCTGACCGTCGTCCTGCTCGCGCGGGTGGTCACCCGGCTGGGCACCATCGACGACGTCCACGCCGGGATCATCGAGAACCTCTTCGCCACCGATCTGGCCTTCCTCCAGGACCTCTACCGCCGGGTGAATCAGGAGGGCCATACCCACGCCGGCGTCACCTGCCCGTCGTGCAACCACACGTTCACGGTCGACGTGGCCGGGGGGCGCCTGGGGGAATCGTGACGTACGCGACCGACCGGCTGCACGAGGAGATCGCGTACGTCGCCTACCACTTCCACTGGGCCCTGGATCCGCTGCTCGACCTGGAGCACGCGGACCGGCGTCGCTACGTGGACGCGATCAGCCGGATGAACCAGCGAGTGCTGCGAGGGAGGTGAGGGTATGGGGCTCTGGCGATGGCTGGCCCGCGACGGGTCCGGTGCGTCCACCACAAGCCCCGGATCCTCGCTCGACACATGGTCCTCCGGCGGAGGGTCGCCCGCCGCGACGAGCGGGTCGGTCCAGGCCGACGCCGACCGGCCGGCGGACGGCTGGCGCACGGTGCCGGAGATCCAGCGCGTGCTCGGCGACATCGCCCCCAGCGTCCGGCCCGCCGAGTTCGCCGGGAGCCTGACCACCTGGCACAGCCCCGCCGTGATCCGGGAGCTGGCCCACGGGGTCAGCCCGCTGGCACCATCCGGTCTGGTCACCGGTCTGGCCCAGCCGGCGAGCGCGAGCCCGTCGAGCTCCTCCGCAGTGCAGCGGATGCCCGTCGCTGCCGAACCCTCGGTCGCGGGGACTCCTGTGGCGCGACCGCTCGACGACGCCGGACCGGACGCGTCGACACCGTCGTCGACCGTGCCGTCGTCGACCGTGCCGTCGTCGACCGTGCCGTCGTCGACCGTGCCGTCGTCGACCGTGCCGTCGTCGACCGTGCCGTCGTCGGTCCTGGAAGCGGCGCAGTC
>Ga0335069_10013828_pt1 | contig 11322 bp, 10 predicted proteins | sample Lox_Sample_11_FD_206714 | JGI IMG/M metagenome (GOLD analysis project Ga0335069, IMG submission 206714) | Soil microbial communities from Loxahatchee National Wildlife Refuge, Florida, United States - Lox_Sample_1.1 | ecosystem: Environmental > Terrestrial > Soil > Wetlands | place: USA... | reverse complement strand
AGGTCGAGGCGCAGCTCGAACAGAAGGGCGTGCAGCTCAGCGTCGAGGACGACGCGCGGCGCTGGATCGCGAAGAAGGGCTACGACCCGAAGATGGGCGCGCGGCCGATGGCGCGGCTGATCCAGGAACGCATCAAGCGCCCGCTCGCGGAGGAGCTCTTGTTCGGCAAGCTCGCCGGCGGCGGCACGGTGCGGGTCGCGCTCGCCGAGGACGGCGACAGCCTGAAAGTGGAGGCGCGGGGCGCCGAGGAGCCGCTGCTGCTGAAGTGAGCCGCGCTCAGCGGCCGCGGTAGACGATGCGGCCCTTGGTCAGGTCGTAGGGCGTCATCTCGACCGTCACGACGTCTCCGGTCAGGATCCGGATGTAGTTTTTGCGCATCTTGCCCGAGATGTGCGCCGTGACCACGTGGCCGTTCTTGAGCTTCACCCGAAAGGTGGTGTTGGGCAGGGTCTCGACGACCTCACCCTCCATCTGAATCGCTTCCTCTTTCGGCATTCTGGGTCCGGCTGACTACACGGCGCCGCATTGTGCCCAAACGGCGCCGAGGTAGCAATTAACGCTGTAGCGCCGGCGCGACGGCGCGCACCGTCAGCGCGCGCGGGCGACGAGCGGCGCCAGCCGCGCGAGAAACCGGTCGCGCGGCACGTTCTCGGCCCCGAGACTCGCGAGGTGCGGGGTCGGCAGCTGGCAGTCGATGAGCTCGACCGCTTCGGCCCGCGCCCAGTCGACGAGTCGCGCGAGCGCGACCTTCGAGGCGTCGCGCGCGCGGCTGAACATCGATTCACCGAAGAACACGCCGCCAAGCCGCACGCCGTAGAGCCCGCCGACGAGCGCGCCGTCCAGCCAGGTCTCGAACGAGTGCGCGCGACCCAGGCGGTGCAGCTCCTGGTACGCGCGGCGCATCGACGGCGTGATCCAGGTGCCCGACTCACCGGCGCGCGGCGCCGCGCAGCCGGCGAGCACGGCGGCGAAGTCCCGGTCGATCGCGGTCTCGTAGCCGCGGTTGCGGATCGACTGGCCGAGGCTCTTCGAGCGCTTGAAGCGCTCAGGTTCGATGACCGCGCGCGGGTCGGGCGACCACCACAGGATCGGCTGGCCGGGCCCGAACCACGGGAAGATGCCGCGCCGGTACGCGGCCAGCAGCCATTCGGGGGTCAGTGCCCCGCCGGCGGCCAGCAGCCCGTTGGGCTCCGCGAGTGCGCCCGCGGGATCGGGCAGGCGCGAAGGATCGTCGCCGGGCGAGAGCCACAGCAGCGGTGGTGGCCCGGTCACGGGGTCTCCGGCGGCAGCTCGATCGGCGGGCACTCGGCCTTGAAAGGCACGTGGCGCGCCGTCTCGGCGGCGTAGGCCTCGATCGCGGCGCGCTCCTCGCCGAGGTAGCGCTCGATCGCCGCGCGAAAGCGCGGATCGCCGATCGCGTGCGCCGAGTAGGTCAGCGTCGGGCGAAAGCCGCGGGCGATCTTGTGCTCGCCCTGGGTGCCGGGCTCGAAGCGCCTGAGGCCCTCGCGGATGCAGTACTCGATGCCCTGGTAGTAGCAGGCCTCGAAATGCAGGCTGTGGTGCTCGCCGTCGGCGCCCCAGTAGCGGCCGTAGAGCGTGTCGGCGCCGCGAAAGAAGATCGCGCACGCGACGAGCGCACGGTCCTTCGTCGCGAGCAGCACGAGCGGCCGGCAGGCGGCGCTGCGCGAGAGCTCCGTGAAGCACGCGAGCGGCACGTACGGCTCGTGCCCGTGGCGGTGGAAGGTCGCGGCCTTGAGCGCGTACACGGCCCGCCACTCGGCGCCCGAGAGCTGCTCGCCGCTGCGCCACTCGAACTCGATGCCGGCCTCGCGGATGCGCCGCCGCTCGCGGTGCGCCTTCTTGCGCTTCTCGGCGGTGAAGGTCGCGAGAAAGTCCTCGAAGTCGCGATAGCCCTCGTTCTGCCACTGGAACTGGCAGTCGACGCGGGCCAGCAGGCCCTGTGCGGTCAGCCAGTCGCCCTCGTCGCGGGTCGTGAACTGCACGTGCAGCGACGAGCAGGCGCCGAGCCGCCCGAGCGCGCCCTCGAGGAGCGCGCGCCGCACGCGCGCGACGTCGGCGCCCGGCCGCACCAGCAGGCGCGGCCCGGTGGCCGGCGTGAAGGGCGTCGCGGCGACGAGCTTCGGGTAGTAGCGGGCGCCGTAGCGGCGGTAGGCCTCGGCCCAGCTGAAGTCGAACACGAACTCGCCCCACGAGTGCGTCTTCTCGTACAGCGGCAGCGCACCGACGAGCGCGCCGGCGCTCCTGACCGTCACGTGCGCCGCCTGCCAGCCGGTTGCCGGGGCGACCGCGCCGCTGCGCTCGAGCGTGGCGAAGAACTCGTGGCGGAGGAACGGCACGCCGCCCGAGTCGAGCGCGTTCCAGTCGGCGGCGGCGATCGACTCGATGCCGGAATGCGAGCGCGTCTCGTGCGTCGCGGCGTCCATGGCTAGTGGCCGGCGTCGAGTCGCTCGAGGTACTTGTCGGCGTCGAGCGCCGCCATGCAGCCGGTGCCGGCCGAGGTCACGGCCTGCCGGTAGACGTGGTCGGCAACGTCGCCCGCCGCGAACACGCCCGGGACGCTCGTGGCGGTCGCATCGCCCTCGAGGCCGGTGCGCACCGTGATGTAGCCGCCCCTCATGTCGAGCTGGCCCTCGAACAGCTGCGTGTTCGGCGTGTGGCCGACCGCGATGAAGACGCCGTGGAGCTTGAGCTCGCGCGCGCCGCCGCCGTCGGCCGGCCGGATCCGCAGCCCGGTCACGCCCGAGTCATCGCCGAGCACCTCCTCGACGGTGTGGTTCCAGATCACCGAGGCCTTGCCGGCGCGCTCGCGGTCGAAGAGGTGGTCCTGCAGGATCTTCTCGGCCCGCAGCCGGTCGCGCCGGTGCACCAAGGTGACGTGGCGCGCGATGTTCGTCAGGTACAGGGCCTCCTCGACGGCGGTGTTGCCGCCGCCGATGACGGCGACGTCCTGGTTGCGGTAGAAGAACCCGTCGCAGGTCGCGCAGGCCGAGACGCCCTTGCCCCGGAACGCCTGCTCGGACGGAAGGCCCAGGTAGCGGGCCGAGGCGCCGGTCGCGATGATGAGCGCATCGGCCGTGTACTCGCCGCGGTCCGCGTACAGGTGGAACGGGCGGCGGGAAAGGTCGACGCGGTTCACGTGGTCCTCGACAATGTCGGTGTTGAAGCGCTCGGCGTGGTGGCGCATCCGCGCCATCAGGTCCGGGCCCTTCAGGCCTTCGACGTCGCCCGGCCAGTTGTCGACGTCGGTGGTCGTCATCAGCTGCCCGCCGACCTCGACGCCGGTGATCAACAGGGGCCTGCGGTTGGCGCGGCTCGCGTAGACGGCGGCGCTGTAGCCGGCGGGTCCAGAGCCCAGGATCAGGAGGCGTGCGTGGCGGGGAGTCGACATGGTCGCTGTGGGTCCTTCGCGGGCAGGGAACGAGTGGCGCCCATGGTAAGGAAAAGCGCGCGCCGCCGCAGGCGGCGGACGGGTCGCGACTGGTGCGTCGATGACTTCTTATGTATCATGGACTTAAGTCAAACTTTTATCTTTGGACCTCAACTTGGCTGACGCCCTCGCCCAAACCAACCGCCCCGGGAACGCCCGCCTCGCTGCCGTCGTGACGCGCAGCCTGCGTGAGGGGGCGCTCTTCGTCTTCGGCGCGGTCGCGCTCGTGCTCCTGCTCGCGCTCGGCAGTTTCGACCCACAGGACCCGAGCTTCTCCAACACCGGCGAGCCCGGTCGAGTCGCGAACCTGATCGGGCCGGTCGGCGCGTGGTTCGCCGATGTACTGCTGATGCTCTTCGGGGCGCCGGCGTTCCTCTTTCCGGTGATGCTCGGTGTCACCGGCTGGCTGCTCTTTCGGCCGCCCGTTGGGGAGTCGCCGTCGCGCGCCAGCCTCGCATTGCGGCTGTCGGGCTTCGTGCTGACGCTCACGACGAGCTCGGCGATCGCGACGCTGCACTTCATCGCCGCGCGCTATCCGAACACCGCGGGTGGCATCCTCGGCGACCTCGTCGGCCACGGCCTCGCGCGCGGCTTCAGCTTCCTCGGCGCGACGCTGCTGCTGCTCGGCGGCTGGTTCGCGGGCGTGGCGCTCTTCCTCGGCGTCTCGTGGCTCACGGTCATGGACCGGCTCGGCCACGGGATCCTGGCGGGCCACGCCTGGGTCAAGGGAATGCTGGCGGCGCGGCGCGACGCGACCGCCGGGCGCGAGAACAAGGCGGCGCGCCAGGAGGCGGTGCGCGAGGAGAAGAAGAAGGCCGAGCACAAGGCGCCGCCCCGGATCGAACCGCCGCTGCCGGTCATCGAGAAGAGCGAGCGCGTCGAGAAGGAGAAGCAGGTCCCGCTCTTCGAGCGCCCGGCGGCCAAGGAGCTGCCGCCGCTGAAGCTGCTCGACGACGCACCGCCGCGCGAGGCCGGCTACTCGCCGGAGACGCTCGAGGCGATGAGCCGGCTCGTGGAGCTCAAGCTTCGCGACTTCGGCGTCGAGGTCGAGGTCGTCGCGGTGCACCCGGGTCCGGTCGTCACGCGCTTCGAGCTTCGGCCGGCGCCCGGCGTCAAGGTCAGCCAGATCTCCGGGCTCGCCAAGGACATCGCGCGCGCGCTCTCGGCGATCAGCGTGCGCGTCGTCGAGGTGATCCCCGGCAAGAGCGTCGTCGGGCTCGAGATCCCGAACGAGAAGCGCGAGCTCGTGACGCTCGGCGAGATCCTGAAGTCGAAGGCCTACGACGAGGTGGCATCGCCGCTCGCGCTCGCGCTCGGCAAGGACATCGGCGGCCACCCGGTGGTCGCGGACCTGCAGAAGATGCCGCACCTGCTGATCGCCGGCACGACCGGCTCCGGCAAGAGCGTCGGCATCAACGCGATGGTGCTCTCGCTCCTCTACAAGGCGACCGCCGAGCACGTGCGCCTGATCATGGTCGACCCGAAGATGCTCGAGCTCTCGGTCTACGAGGGCATCCCGCACCTGCTCGCGCCGGTCGTCACCGACATGAAGCAGGCGGCGAACGCACTGCGCTGGTGCGTCGCGGAGATGGAGCGCCGCTACCAGCTGATGGCGCAGCTCGGCGTGCGCAACATCGGCGGCTATAACCGCAAGATCAAGGAGGCGAGCGACGCCGGCAAGCCGATCCCCGATCCCATCCTCGCGATGCGCCTGCAGGCGGGCGAGGTCGGGCTCCTCGATGCCAGCGGCAACGTGCCGCCCTGCGAGCCCTTGCCCTACATCGTCGTCGTCATCGACGAGCTCGCCGACCTCATGATGATCGTCGGCAAGAAGGTCGAGGAGCTGATCGCGCGGCTGGCGCAGAAGGCGCGCGCCTCGGGAATCCACCTCGTGCTCGCGACCCAGCGGCCCTCGGTCGACGTGATCACCGGGCTCATCAAGGCCAACATCCCGACCCGCATCGCGTTCCAGGTCTCGGCCAAGGTCGATTCGCGGACGATCCTCGACCAGGGCGGCGCCGAGTCGCTGCTCGGCCACGGCGACATGCTGTACCTGCAGCCCGGCACCTCGGTCCCGACGCGCGTGCACGGCGCGTTCGTCTCCGACCAGGAGGTGCACCGCGTCGTCAACGCCTTGCGCGGCGCGGCGCCGGTGTACGTCGAGGAGATCCTCGAGGGCCCGCGCGGGCCGGTTCCGGGCCTCGCGTCCGAGGAGGGCGAGGGTGGCGCCGCGGCCGACGGCGAGCAGGATGCGCTCTACGACGAGGCGGTGCGCATCGTCGCCGAGACCCGCAAGGCGTCGGTATCCGGCATCCAGCGGCGCCTCAAGATCGGCTACAACCGCGCCGCGCGCCTCGTCGAGACCATGGAGGCGGCCGGGCTCGTCGGGCCGCTGCAGCCGAACGGCTCGCGCGAGGTGCTCGTGCCGCCGGGCGCCGAGGACTGACGGCGGTGCGGGGTATTCGACTGGCGAGCGCGGGCCTCGCGCTCGCGGCGCTCGCGCTGCCCGCGGTCGCGGCACCGGCGGGTGACGCGGCGGCGCTCGCGCGCCTCGAGCAGGGGCTCGCCAAGCTGCAGTCGGTGCGCGCCGAGTTCGTGCAGGACCTCCTCAACAAGGACGGCACGAGCGCCGAGCACGCGGCCGGCACGCTCTACCTCAAGAAGCCCGGGCGCTTTCGCTGGGACTACTCGCAGCCGAAGCAGCTGATCGTCTGCGACGGGACCGACCTGTGGCTCTACGATCCCGAGCTCGAGCAGGCGACGGTCAAGCGCGTGCGCGACACGCTCTCGCAGACGCCGGCGATGCTGCTTTCCGGGGAGGCGAAGGTGCAGGACGGCTTTCGCGTCAAGGACGGTGGCAGCGCCGCGGGGCTCGATTGGATCGTGCTGACGCCGAGGGCCGACGACACCGACTTTAGGGAGATCCGCCTCGGCTTCGCGGGCGACCTGCTGAGGCGGCTCGAGTTCGCCGACAAGCTGAACCAGCGGACGGCCATCGAGCTCAAGCGCCTCGAGCGCAACGTCGAGATCCCGGAGGCACTCTTCAAGTTCATCGCGCCGCCCGGCGTCGACGTCATCGGCACGCCCGGGCGCTAGCGTGCTCAAGCTCCGCTACGCCGCGCTGTGGGCCGCGGTCGCCTGGTTCGGCGTCGCCTTCGGCATCTTCCTGACCGTGCTGCCGAGCGGCAGCGCGCCGATTGCGATCGGCGGGCACGTCCAGCACCTCGCCGGCTACTTCATCCTGACCTCCTGGTTCGCCGGCATCTATCCGCGATCCCGCTACCCGCTGATCGGCATCGGCTGCTTCCTGTTCGGGGGCGCGATGGAGCTCCTGCAGAACTTGAGCCCGACGCGCCACCCGGCGCTCGCGGACGCGCTGACGAATGGCGTCGGGATCTCGGTCGCGATCGCGCTCGCCTATCTCGGCCTCGGCGGCTGGGCGGCGAAGGTCGAGCGGCTGCTGGGCGTCGGGGAGCCCTGAGCCCCACGTACAATGGGGCCGTGACCGACGCCCCGTACCGACCGCTCGCCGACCGGATGCGTCCGCGCTCGCTGCTGGAGTTCGCGGGGCAGTCGCACCTGCTCGCGCCGGGCAAGCCGCTGCGCCGGCTCGTCGAGGGTGCGACGCTGCACTCGATGCTGCTATGGGGCCCCCCCGGGACCGGCAAGACGACGCTCGCGCGCCTCGTCGCGCACTCGGCGCGCGCGGAGTTCCATGCGCTCTCTGCGGTGTTCGCCGGCGTCAAGGACATCCGCGAGGTCGTCGAGCGCGCCCGCGCGGCGCGCAGCGAGCGCCAGACGCCGACGGTGCTGTTCCTCGACGAGGTGCACCGCTTCAACCGCTCGCAGCAGGACACGTTCCTGCCGTTCGTCGAGGACGGCACGCTGGTCTTCATCGGCGCGACCACCGAGAACCCCTCGTTCGAGGTGAACTCGGCGCTGCTGTCGCGGGCGCGCATCTACGTGCTGAAGGCGCTCGGCGCGGCCGACCTCGAGGCGCTGATCGACCGCGCGCTCGCCGACGCCGAGCGCGGACTCGGCGCGAGCGGTGTCGCGATCGAGCCTGAGGCCCGCGCGCTCCTCGCGCGCGCCGCCGACGGCGATGCGCGACGGGCGCTCAACTTCCTGGAGGTCGCGGCCGACCTCACGACGCCGGCGGCGCCGACGATCACCGAGGCGATGGCCGCCGACGTCGCGGCCGGCGGCCACCGGCGCTTCGACAAGCGCGGCGAGCAGTTCTACGACCAGATCTCGGCGCTGCACAAGGCGGTGCGGGGATCGGACCCGGACGCGGCGCTCTACTGGCTGTGCCGGATGCTCGACGGCGGCTGCGACCCGCTCTACGTCGGGCGGCGCGCGCTGCGGATGGCGAGCGAGGACATCGGCAACGCCGACCCGCGCGCCCTGCACCTCGCGCTCGATGCCATCGAGACCTACGAGCGCCTCGGCAGCCCCGAGGGCGAGCTGGCACTCGCCCAGGCGATCGTCTACCTCGCGGTCGCGCCGAAGAGCAACGCCGTCTACACCGCGTTCTCGGCGGCGCGCAGCGACGCCGAGGCGCTCGGCACGCTCGACGTGCCGCTCTCGATCAGGAACGCCCCGACGCGGATGATGAAGGACCTGGGCTACGGCAAGGGCTACCGCTACGACCACGACGAGCCCGAGGCGCACGCCGCCGGCCAGCGGTATTTCCCTGACGAGATGGAGCCGCGGACCTATTATGATCCGGTGCCGCGCGGCCTCGAGATCAAGATCAAGGAAGCGCTCGCGCGCCGCCGGGGCGGCGGCTGACCGACCCGACCGAGGACCCTGTGCTCGACCCGAAACTGCTGCGCACCGAACCCGACCGCGTCGCCGCGAACCTCGCACGCCGCGGCTTTCGCCTCGACATCGCCGCGCTCGCCGCGCTCGAGGAGCGCCGCAAGGCAGTGCAGATCCGCACCGATGCGTTGCGCAGCGAGCGCAACACGCGCTCGAAGGCCATCGGCCAGGCGAAGGCCAAGGGCGCGGACGTCGCGCCGCTCCTCAGGGAAGTCGAGGCGCTCGGCGCGGACCTCGCGGCGTCCGAGGCCGACTTCGCCGCCGTGCAGGCCGAGGTCGACCGGCTCGCGCTCGGGCTTCCGAACCTCCTGCACGAGTCGGTGCCGGAAGGGGCCGATGAGAATGCCAACGTCGAGGTGCGCCGCCACGGCGTGCCGCGCGAGCTCGGCTTTCCGGCGCGCGATCACGTCGCGCTCGGCGAACTCGACGGCGGCCTCGACTTCGAGGCTGCGGGCCGGATCGCGGGTGCTCGCTTCGCGGTCATGCGCGCGTCCGTGGCGCGGCTGCACCGCGCGCTCGCGCAGTTCATGCTCGACCTGCACACGCGCGAGCACGGCTACACCGAGGTCTACGTGCCGTACCTCGTGTCGCGGCAGACGCTGACCGGGACCGGGCAGCTGCCGAAGTTCGAGCAGGACCTCTTCGCGCTCAAGGGCGAGAACGAGCTCTTTCTGATCCCGACGGCCGAGGTGCCGGTCACGAACCTGGTGCGCGACGCGATCCTGCCGGCCGAGTCGCTGCCGCTGAAGTTCGTCGCCCACACGCCGTGCTTTCGCTCGGAGGCCGGGGCCTACGGCAAGGACACGCGCGGCATGATCCGCCAACACCAGTTCGACAAGGTCGAGATGGTGCACGTCGTGCGGCCCGAGCACTCGTACGCGGCGCTCGAGGAGATGGTCGGGCACGCCGAGACGGTGCTCAAGCGCCTCGCGATCCCGTACCGCGTCGTCGCGCTCGCCGCCGGTGACGTCGGTTTCGGCAGCGCCAAGACCTACGACCTCGAGGTGTGGCTGCCCGGGCAGGGCAAGTACCGCGAGATCTCCTCGTGCTCGAACTGCGAGAGCTTCCAGGCGCGGCGCATGCAGGCGCGCTACCGCAATCCCGCGACCGGCAAACCCGAGCTCGTCCACACGCTGAACGGCTCGGGCGTCGCGGTCGGTCGGGCGCTCGTCGCCGTGCTCGAGAACTACCAGGAAGCCGACGGCAGCGTCCGGGTCCCGGAGGTGCTGAAGCCGTACATGGCCGGCGTCGAGGTCATCGGCCCCAGGGCCTGAGGCGGCTCAAAACGAACGCGCCCGGCGAGGGCCGGGCGCGCATCGAGCGGACGGCCGGAGCCTCAGTTGCGCGAGGAGCCGCCGAGGAGCTGCAGCAGGCTGACGAACAGGTTGTAGATGCTGACGTACAGCGTCACCGTCGCGAGCACGTAATTGGTCTCGCCGCCGTTCACGATCTCGCCCGTCTCCCACAGGATCATGCCGCTCGCGAGCAGCGTGAAGAGGCCGGCGACGACCAGCGAGAGGCCCGTCAGGTGGAAGAGGATCGCGACGAGCCCGAGCAGGAACGCGGTGATGAGGCCGACGAACAGGAAGTGCGTCATGAAGTCGAAGCGCTTCTTGGTCGTGACCGCGTACGCCGAGAGCGCGAGGAACGAGACGCCCGTGATCGCGAGCGCGCTCATGATCACGGAGCTCCCGTTCGGGACCACCCTGACGTAGTGGCTGAGGATCGGCCCGAGCGTGTAGCCCATGAAGCCCGTCAGCGCGAAGACGAGCGCGACGCTCCAGGCGCTGTTCCTCAGGCGCTGGATCGCGAACGACAGGCCATAGAAGCCGACCAGCGTCAGCAGCAGGCCCGGGTAGGGGAGGCCGAGCGTCATCGCCAGGCCCGCGCACGCGGCGCTGAACAACAGCGTCGCGGACAGCAGCAGATAAGTGTTCTTGAGCACCCGCTGCGCCGACTCGGAGCTGACGGCATTGACGACGAGCCCGTCGCGGGTGATGACGGTCACTGAGGGGTCACGGTCCATCTTGGGGGGTTCTCCGGGGGAAACGCCTGGCACATTCTACCGTATGCGCGCCTTGAAGGATTTCAAGGGGCCGGGCGCAGGCCGCCTCACCAAGACCCGCGCCGTCCGGTAAAGTTCCGGCGGCCGCACCCGGAGAGGTGGCAGAGCGGTTGATTGCACCGGTCTTGAAAACCGGAGGCTCCGCAAGGGGCTCGTGGGTTCGAATCCCACCCTCTCCGCCAACCGATGGTGTCTCCTCACTGAATGACTGCAATCGCGAAGAACCCAAGGCCTTCATGGCACCGGGCCTTACTGATGACCGCCAGGAGCATTGAGCCCGACGTGCCCCGGCCGCTTCGCGGGCGCATAGTGCCGTATGGGCAAACGTAAGGCCTCGAGCCGCGCCAGGGGCGCCTCTCCCCGGCGCGTCACCGCCAAGGCCGTGAGACCCAAGCCGCCTAAGCTCGCGCGCCTGCCGCTCCTCGGCGTCAGCAGAGACGCCGCGGCCCCGCCCGCGCTCTCCCCTGATGTGACGCTCGAAGAGTTGGCGGCACTCGCGAGTGCCGCGAACGACGTCGTTGATCCCGTCGCAGGCCTGCGGGCCTGGCTCGCAATGGTCGAGGCGGTGCTGAAGGCCGGCGTCGACAAGTCGCAGGAGCCGATCGCGCAACGCTGCATCGCCGGCCTCGCCAGCGTGCGCCGTCGGCTTTCCTGCGCGGCGCTGACGGGTGCCGAGATTGGGGCCGCACTCGCCGATGCCGTGGAACTGGGCGGCAACGTCGCGTCGCTGCGCGTCAAGACGGTGATCGAATCAAGGTCGAAGGAGCCCGTCCGCCCAAGCGCGGCAATGGCCGAGCGGCACCAGCAGCTTGAGCGCGCGGCCAGGTTGAGAGCCGACGCGGAGTGGGCGAGGCTCGGGGCGCTTGCCAAGACGCACAACGCGCTCGGGCACACCCGCGACGAAATCCTCGCGGACCTCAGCAAACGATGCCGCTACACCGTCGCGACCATCGAACGGCACCCGGCGATCATGCCGCACCTGCCGGCA
>Ga0335069_10013827_pt1 | contig 11323 bp, 8 predicted proteins | sample Lox_Sample_11_FD_206714 | JGI IMG/M metagenome (GOLD analysis project Ga0335069, IMG submission 206714) | Soil microbial communities from Loxahatchee National Wildlife Refuge, Florida, United States - Lox_Sample_1.1 | ecosystem: Environmental > Terrestrial > Soil > Wetlands | place: USA: Florida... | reverse complement strand
GATACCTTCCAATGAAAGAGTTCTTCGTTGAAACTGGTTCTGAATGCCGTTTCAAGGATGCGCAGTGCACCTATGACAGAAAGTGCCCTGCCCGGTAGACTCATACCGTGTCCGTTTCCTGCGTGGCGGTAAGTGGTAGCTGGTTGGTCCAAGTTGCCGCTCGATCTGAGGCCACTGTCCTTCAGCAGCTTCGGAAGGCAATTACTGATATTCGCAGCAGACTGCCCCTCCTTGGGTAAGGAGGGGCAGCCGCAGCCCCAAGCTGCGGCGGGGTGGTTCGAACAATCCGGAAAAAGCCAAGCAAGTCTCGGTCTTACGGGAACTCCCACCACCCCAGCGGCCCTGCGGGCCAAATCCCCTCCTCAGCCGAGGAGGGGAGCTTTCCTAAGATCCGGCAGTTTCGCGACAGAAACTAAATAGCTGCGGCCGTTTCCTGACTTGCTGGCTCTTGTTTCCACAAGCGATTTTTGCCCTGAACCCCCGAAGACGTGCTTATCAATATTTTCTCGTTTTCTATATGTCAGTATTTTATCTTCCCAACGATTGAAGGTGAGTCGAATACCAACCGCCTAAGTCGATTATGCACAAAAGGCATGAAGCCACTTACAAACACCTCCAGATCTCTGGCATCTTCAATATTCCCGTCGACCAAAAGCCGGGGCAATGCTTCGAGGTGAAACCGATGGCCTGAGAAAAGGTTTCCCGTCCTAGACGTGGTCCCAGTCTCAAATCCGCACTGCCTTACGGCATTGAATTCCCTTGGGCCGGCTTCATTTTTCCCGCCAAAGGGATAGGAAAAATGCCTGACCGGTTTTTTGATTTTTGATTCGATCAGTCTTCTTGATTCCACTATTTCATGCATCAGTTCCTTGACCCCGAGCTTGCTCAGCGCAACATGGTTCAAGGTATGGGCTCCGATCGTCACCAACGGATCCTGTGCCAGTTCAGCGATCTGTTCCCAGCTTAGCGCCATCTCCCTGATCTTTAAGTCCGGCCTGATGCCGTATTCTTCGAATACAGCCTGGAGCAATGAAGACAACTTCCCTTCCCCGCAAGATATAATCAATTGCCTTATCTTTAAGAACACTCCTTCTTTCAGGTGCGGGGTTGAACAGTCCAGCTCAAATCTCTGCCCCTCATATCCAAAACAGATGCGGTCGTTCTTTGAAACCAGATCGTCCAGCATGTACCACCATAAGACAGCAGTGTGCTCGGGAAATGAAGTGGTAATGTAGATTGCGAAAGGCACTTCATATTTCTTCAACAGCGGATAGGCCAGCAGATGATTATCCGCATATCCATCATCAAAAGTGAAAACAACAATCTTCTGCGCGCCTTTCGAATTGCTAACTAACACCTCCGGCACTTCATCTATTGCAGCGAAGCGGTAGTCATTCTTCAGGAAATAGAGTATTATCCGCTCCAGATATTGTGCAGTCACCTCCAGCACCGAATTGAACTTGATAGCCGATTTGTCTTGCTCTTGACAGACCCGGTGGAACATCAGGATACTTCCTCTTCCCGAATGCCACGGGCTCACGGCCTTATAAACTGCGCTCTTCACTATCGATTTAACCTGATAGAATCTTCTTATCCTTGAGTACATTTACAAGTATCCAACAGGAGCAGTCCGGATTGAGGGCTGTCGATATCTTCCCTTTTCAACCGGTCAGACTGCTAGGTCCTTTCCCGAGAGTCAGCGTGGAATATTCTGTCGAGATGTTCTCCGCACCGAGCTTGGCAGAAAAGCGCTCCGAGTCACACTTCCTTCGCAACTAGGGACGGGCAACAAGCCTCTCCTCACCTGCAGACGATTATTGCCTGTGCGATACAGTCGCTGATATAAGAACGAAATATCGAACTCGCTATTATTTTTGTAAACTGGCAATTTCATGGTCTGCATGCGAGACTTTACGGCCGCTCACAGTGCCGACTGTGACGCTATGTGCCAATCGGAATTCTGACCGCCTGCAGAAAATGTGCCCCTCTTGGGCGATCACAAAGTTGTGGGTGTCGATATCCTTTTGCGTCTCCACATGCCAAATTGAATATCCCTGAGACTGCAAGAACTCCACGACTCTGCCAATGTTCTCACGCTTGCTAGATTGATCCGCCCCATGGATTTCAATATGGAGTTGCGGGGAGTATTTCCGGAGGATCTCGGTCATGCCCAACAAAGCTGGATACTCCATGCCTTCAATGTCGATCTTAATGAAATCCGGCTTAGCTAAACCGTGGGTGGCCATTGCGTTATCCAAAGTGTCCACTTCAATGTGCAATTCTCTAAAATGGCCATCATCGATTATCTTCGATTGGATTTTTTGATCCAGGCTCCCAGTCGCGGAAAGATTCTCCCTGACCAGGAAAACCTGGTCTTGGCTTTTCTTACTCGCTATACCCAATTTCAGCGACCTCACATTATCGACCCGGTTCAATCGAAGGTTCTCCAATAATTGAGAGTAGTTCTCCTCGTTGGGTTCAAAGACGATCACTTGGCCGGTTGGCCCGGTAGCCTTAGCAAAGGCTACGGTCAACAAGCCAATGAAGCCGCCAATGTCATAGACGGTCTTCCCTTTCAAATCAAGCGATGTCAAAAAAACCTCTTCCCCAGTGGTCCGCTGCATAAGCCTATTCCAGGAACCTGTCCCCCATTTCCGTTTGATTCTCACGGAGCCGAATCTAGTCTCGTAGATGTAATTTGCCAAGAGAGTTTGCAGGAATGGTCGAACAGTCCTTTTCAGATTAGACGATATTGACATGATTCCATCTCTTTCTTGTGAGATGTGTGAACTGCGCGGCGCCTCTCACCTTTAAGGCTGGCCAACCTGCGCCGCCTCTTGCCAGTCAGCCCGTTGATGCAGACTGTCAAATTAAACGAAAGAACATCCGGTGAAGCTTCATAGGGAGAATCTACGGGGGCGCCATTTTCATTTCCGTGCCACCTCGGAATAGGTATCCTCCAGCTCCCTTACGGCAATTTCAATGGAATATTGTTCCTTAATGAATCTCCTGGCTGCGTTTCCTAATTGAGCCCGTCTTTCTCTGTTTTCAATGAGGTCCAAAACGGCTTGTGCAAAGGCCTCTTCGTCGCCCGGTGGAACCATGACGCCGTTTATTCCCGGCGTCATGATCTCGCGCAATCCGCCGACGTCGGAAACCACGATGGGCATTCCTGCCGCCATGCCTTCCCCAATCGCCTGGGATACTCCTTCAATATTGGAAGGATGAACAAGGATATCCGCCAGCGCCAGCAATTCAAAAGGTTCAGGAACAAATCCCAGGAAGCTTACTGCATGATCAATTGCTAAGACTTTGGATAGCGCTTTCAACTCCCCTTCCAACGGCCCTTCGCCCAGAATCCAGAGCCTTGCCCCGGGACACTGGGTCACGACTCTCCTGAAAATCCGCAAGAGCTGATCCTGCGCCTTTTCGGGATGAAATCTCCCCACATAAACCAGCAACGGCATGTCCGCCGAAATCCCTCTCTGCCGGCGCCTTTCTTCCCTTTCGCACGGAGAGAGCTGCCCGTTTCGCAATTCAAACCCTGAAATCAGCTTGCGCAACTCTTCCGGACGCGCGAGGCCCATTTCCACGGTTCTACGAAAGGTATAATCGCAATGAACCGTGATTTGGTCGAAAAAGCGGACGGCGATTTTGTCCAGTTGCTGCAAAAAGTTGCGCCTCCAATCCAAGTCCGACCACATGTAAAGGGTTGTGACGGTCTTCACGGGAACGATCCTGGCCACCATTGCTCCCACCATGTCCGCATACCAATTGTGAGTATGCAGAATCTGAATGTGATTTTCCCGTATCGTTCTGGCTACAGCCCTGGCGGCTTTCACAAAAGGCTTGTGGCGCCCCCAGGGAATCATGTGAATTGGCCATCCTTCGTTTCTGATGAAATCCACGAAGGGCGCCTCCGTTCCTCCTGAGTTGGCAAAACACGCCAGACGAATCGGAAAGCGGGCGGCATCGATCTTTCTCAACCATTTGACGATTCCCGTTTCCACTCCTCCCCATCCCACCGTGTGAACCAGGTGCAACACCGTGATAGGAGATTCCATTGGGGGCAATAAACCGCTGTTTGACTTCTCCCAACGCCACACACAGGCCATGGACGTTGTCAACTTAGCCTCTCCTGAAAGCGATAGATGAAATCCTGCGGCCTGCGGCTGAGGATTCTAAGGAGATGGTCAAAATTGAACAAAAGAGTTCAAACGACATAATCGTTGATCGAGGCAGGATCTTGTGGAACGCGCGTTTGTTTCCTCACTTCTTTCTTGTTTGCAGCTATAGTTTATCTGCCACCAGCGACCTTCTTCATGAGATATTTATCTTTCTTAGACCGTATCCCGGAAAGATGTTCCACCGTCTCCTTTAAGCCCTCCCTCAGCGAAACTTGGGGCTTCCATCCGATGGCCTCAAATGCCTCCTGATTCTCACAGTAACTCCTCATAGTTTCGGTGGGACGCATGCGCGTCAAATCCGTCTCGACACGCATCTTACTTCCCATCAACTCCACGATGAGTAGCGCCAGATCCGCCACCGTGATTTCAAAGCCGCCACTAATGTTGATAATACGGCCACTCAGCTCCCGCCCTTTTTCCGCAATGGCCGCATAGGCGCGTACGGCATCGTGAATGTAGAGGGGATCCCTGGTTTGACTGCCGCCATCCAGCTTTAACACGGGCTGTCCATCCAAAACCGCGTCGATAACACGACCAATCAGGTTGATCCCCTGACCAGGACCATACACCAATGTGGGACGGACGGAAACCGAAGCAAGGTGATGGAGCCGCGTGTAAAGCTTGCAGTACTCCCAGCCCGCCACTTTGGCGATGGCATAGGAGCTGAGTGGCTGAACCGGCAAGCTCTCGCAAGTGGGGACGCCGGCATTACCGTATACTTTGCAGGAGTCTCCATAAATAAACAGCTCCCCTCCACAAGCGCGAAAGGCTTCAAGAGCATTCACGGTCGCGAGGATATTAGCCTTAATTGTTGCATGATATTGTGGCGGCCCTTCTTTGGCATCAGGGTGGGCGGCTAGGTGAAATACAATTTCAGGGGCAAATTCTTCAATCTTTCTCCTGGTGTCTTCAAGGTCCTCCAAATCACAAATAAAGAAAGAGTAGTTCCGGCTTTCGTCCATTGCCGGAATTCGTCCGATGGTGCGCGCCAGCCCCCCAACAATCGCACCCTCACGAAGCAGATGTTCCGTGAGACGGAAACCCAGGAATCCGCTGGCCCCTGTTATCAAAATCCTTTTTCCACTCAGCAGTGAATAGTGTTGGTTGCCCATAAGTCAAAATGCTCCGTCACGAACCATGATCTTATATATGGTCTTCAAGATAATCTTCATGTCGACCGCAAAAGAGCGAGTCCTAACATATTCCAAATCCAGAGCCACGGTATCAAAGTAGCTCAAACGGCCACGCCCCGAAATCTGTGCCAGACCAGTAATTCCAGGACGAACGGAAAACTTCGACAACATCTCATTCTTGTAATAGGGAAGCATTTCAGGGATCTCAGGCCGCGGTCCTACTAGCGCCATATCCCCTTTCAATACATTCCAGAAATTCGGCAATTCATCCAAAGTGCTTTTTCGCAACCAACTTCCCTGAGGCGTAACTCTAGGGTCATTTTCCACTTTGAAATACAACGAACCCAGCTCCTCCTCTGTATATCGATAGGCATACAGTTCGGGGAACCGTTGTTTTGCATCCGCGTAGAGTGTTCGGAATTTTACGAAAGTGAAACGTCTTCCATTCAGACCGACACGCTTCTGGAAAAACAGGGCGGGTCCAGGAGTACCGATCTTAATGACAATGGCAATCACAAGAAGAATGGGCGCCGTCAGGATCAAAACTGTTAAGGCGACAAGACTCTCCACAAACCTTACGAGAAAAGGGACTGCACTTTCGCGCCGTGGAAAGGCGCGGTGCTGTTCAAAAACCCCCGGTAAATCCATGGCCCTTTCGACGGCGCTACTGCCATAACTCCCCTCAGGAGCTACGTACCATTTTGAAGGTCCGATTTCGCTTTTAAAAGTCTCCCTATGTCCAGTCATAGAATCCTCTCCGAAGAGTTTTTTTGACGATGAATCCAACTACTGCCTGAATACGTCAACAAGAATCAGATACTCCTCCTTTCAAGTGAATGTCCAATACGTCTACACGATGAAGCCAAAAGGGAAAACTGCCGTATTGCGCCAGGCGAGGCGACAGCCTGCCTTCGGTAGGATTGCGGTTCGAAACCTGGCCAAGGAAGAGGGAAGACAAAAATCGACTCTGCTTGGATCAAGGGCAAAGACCAGGCAGCCATTCCCGATCTCACGATCCCGCTCAGTTTGTTTCCCGCTCGCTCAACCTCAACCGCTAAAGCTGGGTACTGTACCAAGACAAGGTTTAAATGCAAGAAACTCCGCGTTAATTATGTGTTAAATCATGCCGTCGGTTCTCCCAGAGAGGTCCTGGCGAAAACAGGGGCACAACCGCTCGGGGGTCAAGCCAGCCACCGGCATGCAATTTTGCCTGGCGCGGAACTGCCCGCCGTGAAAGATGTATGGATAATCGCATGTGAGTCGCGTATAATGCGCACTGGCACAGGGTTTGCAGGGTCCCACAGCTTGGCGGGAGATCGAGTGTCTATTGGAACCAAGGACCTAATCATGGCACAAGGAGAGATTATGATATTCAGGCAAGCGGGAATCAGGCGAGGGCTGGGTTGGACCCTTTTTTTGTGGCTTATTATGCCGGCCCATCTCCGGGCCGATCTTTCAGTCGAACAAGTCACCCTGCTTAGCGGAGGAATGTTCGAAGGGTTAAAGAGTCAGGCCAGTGCAGAAAGTGGAAGAAGGATGGATGAAATCACCTCCACGGTCTATGTCAGGAAAAACCAGGTGCGTGAGGATAGCTACTTCGGCAAGGAACTGGTGCAGAGCACGATTTACTCTTTGCCCCGGGGGGAGATAGTCACGCTGAACCATCAGTACAAAACTTATTCCATAGAGACTTTCGCGCACTTCAAAAAGCAGGCTCCACCCCCTCCTGTCACTGCAGACGCAGAGCCTCCCGCAGCCGGTGCGCCCAAGGAAGTGAGAAAACCTCTCAATTTAACCACTTCCATAAAGGACCTGGGAGAAGAAAAGCAGATCAATGGTTTTAACACTCGCCATTACTTGATGGTTACAAAACTCCCAGGTCCACAAGGCGACACTCCCAAGGTTGGAGAATTCGAATTGGTGTCGGATCTTTGGCTGTGCAAAGAGAACCTCGGATATGTTGAGCTTGAGCAGTTTCGCGGCGCGCTCCTTCACGAGCTGGGAGATACGGAAGACGCCAGAGCGATATTGCCCCCCAAGGAAATACGGACAAACTCCAAGGTGATATTAGCATTGGCGGAGATTCAGAGGTTTGCGAAAGAGCGGGACGCGGCTCCCATAAGCGTTGTCTCCGAGTTTCACATCAAATTTCATCCGGCTGGCGCTGGCTCAGAAAACAATCCCGACCGGAAAGCTGACCCGCCGACCGCCACGCAGGGAGGGAGCTCTTCCGCCCCTACAGACCGGAGCGGAACGGATCCCGTCCAGCGCACTCGACTGTTTATGAGAATCGACAAGGAAGTGCACAAAATCGCCGCTAAGCCGCTCGAAGACTCTTTGTTTGAGATTCCGAAGGATTACAGACGCACCGGGAAGTGACCCCCCAAAGGAAGAAGCGGCCTCCTGCCGCTTCACAAATGTACAATCTCCAGTTGGCCTGATTGAAGCCGGTATGGGGCTAAAATCTCGCAGGAATTCTTAGCAGCAAAGGACTGACTTGACGGCGCCGTTCATTACTCCACCCATAACAAAACAAGACTATAAGGTTGAACTCGTGCAGGCTGTGGAGGATTTCTTCGCGCTCCAAGGGGAATGGGAGCGCTTAAGAGAGAAGCGCGGGCAGCCTGTAATTTTTCAAAGCTGGATTTGGAATTGGGTGTGGTGGAAGCATCTGGCTCCCGCCGGCGGCCGCCTCGCGATTGTGGCCTGTCGCAACGGGGAAGGAGAGTTGGTTGGACTTGCCCCCTTTTACCTGCGTACGTACCATATTCTTTCCTGGCCATTTTTTCGTCAACTTCGGTTTATCGGAACAGACCCTCATGTCTTGACCAGCGAGTACCTTGATATTCTTGTCCATCCTGCCAGTGCGGAGCCGGAGGTTCTGTCCCAAATTGCCCGGACCGTGCGGCACTCGATCCCCTGCGATTCCCATTGGTTTTCCCTCCTGCTTCCCACCTCCGCGGTTTCGCGGTTTCTCGCGCCCGCACTGAGTTTGTTCCATTTCTCTCGCACCTCCTCCCCTTCCTTTGGAATCGACACAAGTCGTAGTTGGGAGGAGTACCTCGCCCAGAGGGGGAAAAAGACCCGAAAAAATTTCCGTTCTAAGACCAGGCGAGTCCTGGAAGTGCAAAAAGCTTGTTTCCGGGAAGTAGCGAGTTATCAGGAGCGGGAACTCGCGCTCGATGCTCTGGAGACTTTTCATGAAACCCGATGGATTCCAAAAGGATCGCTCGGAGCCTTTGCCATCCCGGAGTTTGGCCCCTTCCTGAGAGAAATGGTGAAGGAGAGCGAGGCCCGGGGGCAGTTACGGATTTGGGCGATCTTTCATGGCGAGAAGATATCTGCGGTACTGGTGGCTTTTGTGGAAAACGAAAGCGCCTATGCCTTCCAGATGGGCTTTGATTCCAAATATCCCAAAGACAGTCTGGGGTTTGTTTTGCTGGGACTTTGCATCCGGGCTTGTTTTGAAGACAAAGAGATTCGTTCCCTGGACTTGCTGAGCGGGGGAGCGCCATTTAAGAGGTTGTGGACCAAAGAGGAACAGATCCGATATACCTACACCGGGTATAAGAAAGGCTGGAGAGCTGCCTTGTTTTATGGCATTGAAAACACTCTCGCAGCCAGTAAAAGCCTTCTTCGTTCTTGCTTGCCTGCCTCCATTATTATATGGGGGAAGACTCGCCTGTTACAGTTAAGGAAAAACCGCTGAGAGAGATGCACCTATAGAAAATCGGAGAATATAGTGACACCCCCCCCCTCACCCCAGTCCCTCTCCCGGCGGGAGAGGGGGGGCATGTCACTATGAAATGTAAGAGTCAATAACATCTGAAAACCCGAAAGAAACCTCTGTGTCTCGGTGACTCTGTGGCATTTATTCTGTTTGCTTCTGGATGAGCCACTTCGGGTAGATGCAAACCTATCCGGGCTAGAGGTAGGGCTAGTATAACAAAAATGGAGCAAGAGCCTCCCAAACCGCGGAAGGCTTTGCTCCAGCCATTCCAAGCGCGAGCAAAAAACTTCGAGGATTTGCATCCCCTTTTTAGAATTTCTGGGGGAGAAGAATATGGCTTCTCCTCCCTCAGACAGCAGCAACGGGATTTCCCAATGGCTAAACTACTTAAGGCGACTCGTCAACTCCGATCCTCCGGTGTGGGTGTAGTAATCTTGTTCTGTTTGTCTCCCATAAGTCTGTCCGGCCACGGTTCCACCCCATTCCGCAGGCGCACCTGAGGCGATTCCATTGTGGGGAACCTTACCAGGGAATATAGCAGGCAGGCCGGAAACGACGTCCGGATTGTAGTGAGACTTAAACACCTTCAAAGTGGTCCAGTCGGCATATTCGGGATAATTTCCCACCACAAAATCCGCCACGTTGTTAAACCAAACGAAAATTGGGTCGGCTGGATTGGCAAGTATGGCATAATACAATCCCCAAACAGGATAATCTCCCCTCTTCAGTGCCTTGTGGGTTACAAAGTTCCACCCGAAGGGGAAGAATCCATAGTTGCTGGCATCCTGAATCGGTTCAACACCATTCACCGTCAGATAACGGCAGTTGGCAGTTACAGCAGAGAAATTTCCAAGTCCCCAGAAAGCGTATCCGAGATAATCCGCTGCGGCACCGCCATTATTAACGGTACTAATCATTTCACCGGTACCGATGACGCGCTTGCGGAAACCACCACCCAATGAGGCTTGATTGAACGGTTCAGTGACTCTACCTTTTTCCTGAGAACTTCCTATCCCCTGGATGGCCGGGACCTGAAACTCGAAAGTGTTATAGGTACCGGACAGGGGCTCACGCACGAAGGTCGTGGTATTTACGACAGGAAGAGAACCATCCATATTGATATCTCTGGTATATGACCAGGAACCATCCACAAATCCAGCCAATTGCGGAACGGTGATGTCTTGAAAAACCGGAGCACCAGCCACTCTCTGTCCAAGACCTCCTGCAACGTTGTGCTTGTCGTTGACAAAAACCAGAACCGAATTTGCGCCTACAGGTATGGTTGAATAAGTGGGGACCGCTAGACCGGAAATAGGATCGGTTCCCGAAATGTTAAACTCGATGGCCCGAACCGTAGCTGTGCTAACCGCACTGCCGACGGTGCTGGCACCGATACCACCCGGACAGCCACCATACTCAGCGCACGTTCTTTCGGTTGCCATCTTGCCATCTTCGGGACGCACTTCTGAGAATCCGACTGTAAATTGCTGGCCTGTTATGGCAGCGACAGCAGCTGCAGGCACGTTAGCATCCTCAACGACCCCGACCCCCAAGCTGCCGATCAGATTATCGGTGGCATGGGCACCAATGGCGGGATCCGTGTAAAGGGTAGTTCTTGGCGCGGCATACATGGCGCGGACACCCACGGTGGAATCGACTGATAAATAAAAGGCAGTCTTGTTCGTGGAGGTACTCCAAGCGATCCAGAGATTACCCTTTTGCAGCGGAACACCTGTCCGGGTGTCAGTGATGCCACCCATATTTTTCCCTGACCAGACGTGGACAGGAGCATCTAAGCCATAATAAGCAGCAACCCCCCAAACGTTAAATTGGGCGGAAGACCCGACTGCACCAAAAACGTACCAACCTTGCGCCTGGAGACTACCTGCCAACATCAATACAACGACTGCGACCAGCGCCATCATTTTCCAACTGGCTTTCTGCATGATTTTCCTCCAAAAAGATTCGAAAAAGGGTTGAAAATTGTGAAGTACCCGAGTACCTCTGATAGAGTTCTGGATGGAACTAATTCCACTCCACTGCAACCTGGACGTCGTTAGGGACTATGCCCTCGTTGCCGTCGACCCTTCCAAGCTTTTCTTTTTCGCTTTTGCGGGTCGAGAAAGGCGCTTTTGACTGATCCTTGAGTACAGCGAATAGGTTAGTTTGCACAGTTAAACTCCCGATCAGAAGTTAAGGGGCCAAATGAACAAATCCTTTCAGCCCACTGTTCTCTTTCCGAGTTGTTCGCTGTTATCTTCCAACAGCGAGAA
>Ga0335069_10013826_pt1 | contig 11323 bp, 7 predicted proteins | sample Lox_Sample_11_FD_206714 | JGI IMG/M metagenome (GOLD analysis project Ga0335069, IMG submission 206714) | Soil microbial communities from Loxahatchee National Wildlife Refuge, Florida, United States - Lox_Sample_1.1 | ecosystem: Environmental > Terrestrial > Soil > Wetlands | place: USA: Florida... | reverse complement strand
GGCCGCGCCAATATCCGAACTTAACCAGATCCTCTTGCCGGGTGAGATTTCCGAAACCACTTTCCATGGTATGGAGCGTGAAATGATTCTTACCGTGTTGCGCGCCACTGAAGGCAAACTCTCCGGCCCCGGCAGCGCAGCTGAGCGACTGGGGCTGAAAAGAACGACGTTGCAGCGCAAGATGCAGCGACTTGGGATTAAGAAAGCAGACTACATTTAGGATCTCGCCGAAGCCCTGTCTTGCTCGGGCGGATGCCTGCGAGCTCAGTGTTGGCTGGAAGATCGGAGACGAACTGACATTCTCGAACGACCGCGAGCAGGACGACCACGATGCGGAGCAACTGCATTCACTGCTCGAGAGAGATGTATTCCTCTGTTCTACCGGAGGGACGCTTCGGGTATTCCCACGGAATGGGTCAGCCGCATGAGAGAGAGCATGGCCCGCCTGACGAGTCAGTTTCTCAGCGAATCGCTGTGTGCGCGAATATACCGAGCGGTCGTCTGGGTCTTTGACCGCTTGTATTCGTACCAATCATGGGTGCCCCAAGTCTCGACTTTTAGACCTGGGATGGAACGATACTCCACGATCGAATTCATGCGGTCAGAAAACCTGGCTTCTCTAATCCGCTTCCGAACAGGCATTCCCGAGCCTTCGCAGAGGCTGACCCACGTTCTGTTAATTAACCGTGCGAAAGCTCCAGTGGTGCTCCTCGCCTCTCCTCTTCAATTCACATTGAATCTGCCCAATCTCTGTTGCGTCGTGAGCGGTGGGAGCGAGTTTGCAGGCTAGAATCACGAACAACATCTCAATGAGCGAATTAGTCGGGATGTTCATCAGGTCTTCGGGCATCGCGCGTCACCAGTGGACATAGTCGAAGATCAGGTCAACCCCTGGTATTTGCATTCGGGCTGCCAGACAGGCACACGTCCAGATTGGCAGAAGCCCTTACAAATCAGCGGGCCGACAGGGTCTCCGCCTCGCACTGCATGCCGCCATTTCGGCACTGCCTCAATGCGGGCAGCAGGCTGTGCAGCATTGAGGTGGGCTTTCAGTAGAACATCCGCACCGTGTCGGGCCAGAGTTTTCGTGTTTGTTGTCAATGTGTTACGATTTAGACCCACCGTGAGACGAAGAGTAGGTATGGCCGCAGTCGCCCTGGGTGTAGTGCTGGGAGGCAGCCAGAGCTTTTTCGCCCTTGATCCAACTCTGGAAATCAGCCAGTACGCACACACCTCATGGACCATCCGCGACGGGTTCGCGCCCGGCACCGCATTCGCCATGGCTCAAACCCTCGACGGCTATCTCTGGCTCGGCACCGACTTCGGCTTGTTTCGCTCCGATGGTGTTCGTTTCATTCGCTGGCAACCACCCGCGGGCCAGCATCTACCGAACGACAGCAGCCCTTATAGTCTTCTCGTCACGCGCGATGGGACGCTCTGGATCGGCACATTTGAGGGTCTCGCGAGTTGGAAGGACGGCAAGCTGACCCAGTACCCGGAAATTGGCTCGGAGTTCGTGACGTCGTTGCTCGAAGACCGCGAGGGAACCGTATGGGCCGGCACTCTGGGCGGTTCGCCGGGGACTCCTGCCGGCCGGCTGTGCGCAATCCGGGGCGGCCGCGCGCGGTGCTACGGGCAGGATGGTGCTTTTGGCTCCTTCGTTTGGAGTTTGGAGGAGGACAGTTCAGGCACTCTCTGGGCCGGCACGGAGTCCGGGTTATGGCGATGGAAGCCCGGTCCCCCTAAGCGATATGAGGAGCCGGGAATGCGGCTCGCCGATCTGACACAGGCCGACGACGGACGGCTGATCGTTGGCATGAGAGGTGCGGGACTCAGGCAGATCGCCGGCGAAAAGCTCGAAGCGTACCCGATTCGCAGCGCCATCAACCCGAACGCGCTGCTGCCTGATCACGACGTCGATTCGAACAAACTGCTACGGGACCGCGACGGAGGCCTCTGGATCGGAACCGATCAGCGGGGACTGATCCATGTGCATCACGGCCGGACAGATGTGTTCAGGAAAGCGGATGGCCTCTCGGGCGACATAATCGCCGGCATCTTCGAGGATCGCGAAGGCGACATCTGGGTATCCACCGATGGGGGACTCGACCGGTTTCGAGAGTTCGCCGTTACGGCCGTCTCCTCGAAACAGGGCTTGTCCAGCGACGCTACGAACGCGGTGGTCGCAGCTACGGATGGGAGCATCTGGATCTCTTCGAAGGATGGTTTGGCCAGGTGGCTGAATGGACAAACGACCATCTTCCGTAAAGCAGATGGACTGCCGGATGACTTGGTGCAGTCTATTTACCAGGATCATGGCGGGCGCATCTGGGTGTTCACGGGTCATGGGTTGGCCTACCTCGAAAACCGCAGGTTCGTCGCCGTCCACGGGGTGCCCGGCACGGAAGTGTATTCCATGACGGGCGACAAGGCAGGCAATCTCTGGCTATCAGGAAACCGGGGTCTATCGCACTTGCGGGACGGGCATCTGATAGAACATTTCCCCTGGTCGGTGATGGGACGCAAGCAGCAAGCGAAGGTCATTGTCCCTGACGAGGGCGGGCTGTGGCTTGCATTCTGGACCGACGGGGGCATCGAGTATTTCAAAGACGGTGAGGTCCGGCGCTCGTACACAGCCGCGGATGGACTGGCTAATGGCCCCGTTGCCGGCCTTCGACTCGATCGGGACGGTGCTCTGTGGGCCGCGACGCAAAAAACAGGAGTGAGCCACATCAAAGACGGCCGGATCGCAACGCTCACAACCATCAATGGCTTGCCATGCGACACAATTCACTGGACAACAGAGGACGACGATCGTTCGTTATGGATGTACACCGCCTGCGGCCTGGTGCGCATCTCGCGGAGCGGGTTGGAGGCTTGGCTCGCACATCCGCAGCACAGGGTTGAAACGACGGTTTGGGGTGCGGCGGACGGCGTCATGCCGTTAGGCGCGCCCAGCTCCTTTGGTCCAACCTTCGCGAGGTCCACCGATGGCAAACTGTGGTTCCTTACCAGAGAAGCCGTCGGGTTCGTCGATCCCCGTCATCTTGCTCCGAACAAAGTCCCGCCGCCGGTGCATATCGAGCGAATCGTCGCGGACAACAAGACTTACTGGCAGAATCTACCGCACGCAGCGCTTTCGAACGTGCGTCTGCCGGCGCGGACTCACGATCTGCAGATCGATTACACAGCTCTCAGCCTGGTTGCGCCGGAAAAGGTGCACTTCAGATACAAACTGGAGGGTCAGGATCCAGACTGGCGCGAAGTGGTCAACGACCGCGACGTGCAGTATTCAAATCTCGGTCCCGGTTCCTATCGGTTCCGCGTGATCGCGTGTAACAACAGCGGCGTTTGGAATGAGCAAGGCGACACGCTTGAGTTCTCGATTGCCCCGACGTACTACCAGACGAACTGGTTTCGCGCTCTGTGCGCAGTTCTCGCTTTGGCACTCGTGTGGGCAATCTACCGGATCAGGGTAAGGCAATTGCGCCACGATTTCGCGCTCACGCTGGAAGCTCGCGTTACCGAACGGAGCAGCATCGCGCGCGATCTTCATGACACCTTACTGCAGAGCTTCCATGGTTTGATGTTGCGGTTCCAGATAGTCTCGGAGTTGCTGCCGGAGCGCCCAATAGAGGCAAAGGAGCAGTTGGACAAAACCATTGACCGGGCCGCCAAGGCGATCACCGAAGGGCGGGATGCGGTGCAGGGTCTGCGCGCCTCCACAATCCGAAAGAACGATCTCGCACGGGCAATCAACACGCTGGGAGAGGAGCTTGCAGCCGATCCCGCCAACCAAGGGTCTCCGGCATTTCGCGTCGCTGTGGAGGGCCAGTCGCGCGATCTGCACCCCATCCTGCGTGACGAAATCTACAGGATTGCCGCCGAAGCGCTCCGGAACGCCTTCCGCCATGCCAAGGCGCGGCAGGTGGAGGTTGAAATCCGATATGACAATCAAGAATTCCGGTTGCGTGTGCGCGATGATGGGAAAGGCATGGACGTCACCGTTCTGTCCGGTCAGGGGCCCGAGGGGCACTACGGACTCCCAGGCATGCGGGAACGAGCCAAACTGATTGGAGGCAACCTGGTGGTCTGGAGCAAAGTGGATGCAGGTACGGAAGTGGAACTGAGTGTTCCGGCCGCCAAAGCCTACAGCGCAGTTCGAAGACGTTCCTGGCTGACGCAAAGGTTTGCGGGGAAGGCATGACCACTATTCGGCAAAATACGGGGTGGGGATTGCGGACTGCGAGCCGGTTTTTGCTTCTATGCATGACGTGGCATGCCGCGGCACAGGGACTTCAGCCAGGCAAGGCTGGAATCGGCTCAGTCAAAGATGCACAACCGGCCGACCTGACACCGGGCGGCGCTCTGCGGACTGAGGTGCACGGTGGCGGCGGTACACGAGCGCGAGACCTGAGATTCGAGCATCTCACCACCAAGGATGGCCTTTCTCAAACCACCATCACCGAAATCGTCCAGGATCGTCTGGGTTTCATGTGGTTTGCCACGCGAGACGGTCTCAATCGCTACGACGGCAATACTTTTGTCGTGTACAAACACAGCCCTAGCGATCCCGGGAGCTTAAGCGCGAACTTTGTGGAAGATCTGACCGTAGACGATCAGGGCTGCCTGTGGATTGCCACGTTGAGTGGCGGGGTAGACAAGTTCGATCCCACCACGGAACGCTTTGCTCGCTTTCGACATGATCCTGGCAACCCGAATTCCATCAGCGGCGATGCAGTTGAAAGCGTCACACGAGACAGTCGCGGTTTTCTATGGTTTGGTACTGGAGATACGGGGCTGGACCGGCTCGATCCAAGGACCGGGGCTTTTACTCATTACCTGAATGATAACAATGGCGAGTTTGTTGGGAGAATCACTCACGTTATCGAGGATAGGCGCCATGATATCTGGTTTGTCGGCGGCCGAGGCCTGTTCCACCTGGACCCACAGACCGGCGTGATTAGGCGCCCCCGGGCAACCATCGATGGCCTGGGTGCCGATTATATTTGCGAAGACAGCGCGGGCGACCTATGGATTCTGGCCTATCTACCGGCCGCCGAGCTCGTGAAATATGATCGCCGTGCAGAACGATTCACAGAATTCCCATTTGGAGCCACCGCAGTAGGCGTTCCCAGTAGTGCGATCCTTCCCGATGGGGAGAATGGGCTATGGGTGTCATCCAGCCAGGGACTCTATTACTTTGACCGTCGATCAGAACGATTTACGCAAAGATTCCAACATGACGAAGCCGATCCAGACAGTCTCAACGATAACACCGTCGTCTCAATCTATCGGGATAGAGGCGGATTGCTATGGGTGGGCACTGAAGGCGGGGGCATCAATATTCTTGATTTCCGGCAAGAGCACTTCGGCTACTACCACCATCGGCGAGATGACCCGAATACTCCTTCGCCCGGCAAGGTCACCTCGATATATGAGGATTCACAGGGCGTTTTGTGGATAGGTTATCAACCACGCGCGCTGGACAGATTGGACAGGAAGACTGGGAAGATCACGCATTACGTTGCTGATCCGGCCAAGGAATCCGCCCTCGGTAAAGGCAGTGATGTCAAGGGCATTTACAAAGACGCACGCGGCTATCTCTGGTTGGGTGGCTGGGGTAGTGGTCTTGATCGGCTCGATGAACGTACCGGAGAGTTCAGGCATTACCGCCCTAAGCCGGGCGATCCCAACAGTCTGATATCCGATCACGTTTTCACAGTTTACGGAGATAAAAGCGGACACATATGGGTGGGCCAGCGGTACGGCCTAAGCCGCCTTGAACCCGCAACCGGACACTTTACTAACTTTCGTCCCGATCCGAAGAACCGAACCAACTACGGAAGCAGTATATCGTCCATTTATCAGGATGGGTCCGGCGCGATGTGGCTGGGGACAACGGATGGCCTGCTGGTACACGCTGACGAGAATGCCAACAATCTCGGCCTGTTCGCCTCCGGTTCACGTGACTCCCATCGACTCCAGAGCGGTAGCATCGCTGCCATTCACGAAGACCGGACTGGCACCCTGTGGTTAGGAGCGTGGGACGGGCTTTACAAATACAACACTCAAAACGGAACCTTTGTCCGATACACCGAAAGCGATGGTCTGCCTAGCAGCGTAGTCCTGGGAATTCTGGAAGACCGGTCCGGCAGGCTTTGGCTTAGCACTAAGAAGGGAATATCCCGCTTCGATCCAGGGACGGCTACCTTCAAAAACTATGACGTGTTGGATGGTCTTCAGGGAGATGACTTCGATGTTGCTTTTGAAGATCCGGGAAGTGGGGAGATGTTCTTCGGGGGCAGCAACGGATTCAATGCATTCTTCCCTGAGAATATCCGTGATGACTCCTTCGTACCGCCGGTGGTGATCACCAGCCTGAAGATCTTCAACAAACCTGTTCCGATCGGCGCCAGGTCGGTACTTAAGAAGGCCGTTCCCTACGTTGATTCATTGACTCTCTCCTACCGCGATAATGTGTTCTCTTTTGAATTTGCCGCATTGAGCTATGCCAATTCTCAGAAGAACCGGTATCGATATAAGCTCGAGAATTTTGACCCTGGCTGGAGCGAGGTGGGCAGCAATCAGCGCCTTGCGACTTACACTAATCTCGACCCAGGAAAGTATGTCTTCCGCGTGCAGGGATCGAACAGCGATGGCGTGTGGAACGAACAAGGGGCGTCGTTGGCCATTCTCGTCACGCCCCCGTGGTGGAATACAACCTGGGTTCGCGCCCTTTGCGCACTCCTTGTGCTGGGATTGCTGTGGGCATGGTACCAGTGGCGTTTGCGGCAATTAGGCCATCATTTCGAGATTACGCTGGAAGCACGCGTCGGGGAGCGCACACGAATTGCGCGTGAGATTCACGATACTCTGCTGCAGAGCTTCCAGGGCCTGCTTCTGCAACTCGAGGCGGTTTCGCAGATGCATTTGGACCGGCCGACAGAGGCAAAGCAAAAGCTCGACAGAACGATTGAGCGGGGCGCCCGGGCCATCACTGAGGGCCGGGATGCGGTGCAGGGACTGCGCGCTTCTACCGTGCAAACAAACGACCTCGCACGGGCCGTAAATGCCCTCGGAGAGGAACTCGCAGCCGACCCTGGCAACCGCGGGTCTCCGGCATTTCGCGTCGACGTCGAAGGCGAGCCACGAAATCTGCACCCCATTTTGCGCGACGAAATCTACAGAATTGCCGCTGAGGGCTTACGGAATGCTTTCCGCCATGCCCAGGCGCGCCAGATCGAGGTGGAAATCCGGTATGACGATCAACAATTCCGGCTGCGTGTCCGGGACGATGGGAAAGGCATGGATCAATCCGTTATCTTGGACCAGGGGCGTAAAGGACACTACGGCTTGCCGGGAATGCGGGAACGCGCCAAACTGATAGGGGGCAAGCTGGAGATTTGGAGTGAGATTGGCGCGGGCACCGAAGTGGAACTGCGCATTGCTGCGGCCGCCGCCTACGCCACAACTGCGAAACGTTCCTGGCTATCAGAATTGCTGGCCAGAAAGTAATTCAGCGAGTTAATCGGGAGATAGCACGATGAGCACCGGCACGGCACGAATTCGAATTCTTGCGGTCGACGACCATCCTATCGTACGCGAGGGGATCGCCGCACTGATCGCGATCCAGCCGGATATGATTTTGGTGGGCGAAGCCTCCGACGGCCGCGAAGCCATCCAGCAATTCCGAACGCATCGCCCGGACGTTACGGTGATGGACCTGCAAATGCCGGAAATGAACGGGCTCGATGCGCTGATTGCCATTCGCAATGAATTCCCCGATGCGAAGATCATTATGCTGACAACCTACAAGAGCGACGCACAGATCGTGCGGGCGCTCAAGGCAGGTGCTCAGGGTTATCTGCTGAAGAATGCTCTGCACAGGGAGTTACTGGACACCATCCGCGCCGCATATGCGGGCAGGAAGACAATCTCCCCCGAGGCTTCCCTGGAAATTGTCGAGCATGCGACTGACGATGCACTGACCCCGTCAGAAGTCAGCGTTCTGCGCCTCATAGCCGCCGGGCTCGCAAACAAAGAAATCGCAGATCAGCTCTCCACCACGGAAGAATCGGTCAAAAGCCGGGTCAGGAGCATCCTTTCCAAATTAGGCGCCCGCGACCGAACCCACGCCACGACTATCGCTCTAAAACGGGGAATCATCGAGTTGTAGATCCTGTCCGCCCTTTCTATCTGCCCTTCCGCCTCGAAAGAGGCTGGATGCGACCTCTTTGTGGGGATCAATTTTTATGAAAAACATACGAATATGAATACGTATACGAGAGGTGCGTCCATTGCGACGCTTGTATTCCACGTTTGCTGGCGGTTGGCCGGGGATTGGCCTCATCTTGATGCGCCTGGTTATCGGGTTTGCCCTGGTGAATAGCGCAGTCTCTGCCCTGTTGAGCAGCCCGGCCTTCCCCGCGGCCCTCCTGTCTGTTCTACTGTGTGCCGCAGCCCTTCTCCTCATCATCGGACTATACACACCGATTGTGGGAACAATCGTGGCTGTCATTGAAAGCTGCAGGCTGGTCATTCTACCTGCAGACAGGTTGGTCTACCTCCTGGTAACCGCCGTTGCTGCTGCCCTCGCCATGCTGGGACCCGGTCTGTGGTCGGTCGATGCGCGCCTCTTTGGATGGAAGCGCATCGAGCCTTCGCCTCGGAAGAGTTATCTCTCGTACCCGAAATAGTCCAGCCCCTTCCCCCGAACAAGCCTGCATTTCCTTTGGAAGGAGGCGTCCACTCGCCTCCAAAATGCCTGTGATTTCCCTCGATGCAGAGTATCGCGAAAGGGAAATAGGACCCAGAATGTCTTTAATCACGAGCTAGCCACCGGCACTCCGGATGGGTTGAAAAGAAGGACATGATGAGAACCTGGGCTACGCATACGTCATTCCCGACCACCTAAGCTCCCTTCCCGTTCGTGGCAGAAAGCGAGAAACAAATATGCAGAGTATCCACCACAGCGAACAGTACACCGATCGGGGACACTATGCGGTGATGACGCGGACGACAGTTCTCAAAGACGCGCAGCTAGCCAGGATCGCTGATCACCTTCGCCGCAATGCCGAAGATCTCGCATTCTCTTCGGACCCGCCAACCGAACATGATTGCCGCATTGCCGGAGCGATGCTGGGCTGGGCCTTCGATCTTGCGCCAATTCGCATCGTCGTCAAATTCGATTACTAGCTCATGAGTGGAGGACGTTAAGAACGGTCGGGCTGCATTTCGGCCCGTTCCCCAACTTCTGGAGTTCCTGTCAGCGGCTCTGATCAGTGCTGGCAAAAAAGAGGAAACCCCAGAAACAGCGCCTGGCTCCGAGCGCGTAAGCGAGCCATGGAGGAGGACAAATGGCCACGGTTGCTTTCAAAGACCCCGGAGGTTGGATGAAAACACGCTCTCCCAAGGCGAGCGACTTCGATGACGAGCAGCTTCGCCCAGGATCAGAGGACAGCTCTGATTACGGGTTTGAAGATATCGTCGGTAAGAGCTACGCATTGCAGAGAGTGCTCGAACAGGTGGCGATCGTGGCTCCCACCAATGCCACTGTGCTGCTGCACGGAGAAACAGGAACGGGGAAGGAACTGATTGCACGCGCCATTCACAAGCTTAGCCACCGGCGCCACCGCAATTTCGTCTGCATGAACTGTGCTGCCACCCCCTCGGGACTTCTGGAGAGTGACGTCTTCGGGCACGAGAAGGGGGCGTTCACCGGGGCCTTGGCCCAAAAAAAAGGCAGACTGGAGTTGGCGGACGGGGGCACGCTGTTCCTTGATGAGATCGGCGACATCAGCCTGGAATTGCAACCGAAATTGCTGCGCGCTGTGCAAGAGCAGGAGTTTGAACGTCTGGGAAGCACCAGAACGATTCAGGTCGATGTACGCATGATTGCCGCGACTCACCAAAGCCTCCCAGACATGGTGCGCGAAGGACGCTTTCGCGAGGACCTTTTTTACCGGCTGAACGTTTTTCCGATTGAGATCCCGCCTCTTCGCGAGCGGCGCGAAGACATTCCATTGCTGGTGAATTACTTTGTCTCGACAATATCCAGGAGAATGGGGAAACAGATCAAATCAATTCCCGACCACGCGATGAAACTTCTCGCCAGGAATCCGTGGCGGGGAAACATCCGGGAACTGGCAAATTTCATCGAACGCGCTGTCATCCTTACGCGCGGCGACGAGTTAGAGATTCCAATGGCGGAGTTGGCTGCTTCCCCCGAGATCTGTGTATTCCCATTGACTTTTCAGCAGGCCGAATCCAACGCCATCATCGCGGCCCTGAAAGAAGCGTCCGGACGCGTCTCTGGGCGGGGCGGGGCCGCCGAGCGGCTGGGATTAAAGCGCACGACCCTGCAAACCAAGATGCGCAGACTGAACATCTGCCGCGCCGATTACGGCTGCTAGCAGGCCAGGGCCGCCGAATGATGAACTCCCGCTGAACCACGTCAACCGAGGTGTATCGATGAGGCCAGGCAAAACAGCTCGCCCCTCTTTAATACGCGATCATATACACGCTTTGCGGACGAAGAGAGTTCTTCTGCCGATGGGAGCTTTGCTCCTGATTTGTTCCGTGGGACCATCATTCGGACAAATCGACACAGCCCAATTGATTGATCGAAATTCATCGGGATCACTGACGATATCGAGAAACCAGTTGCTCGCCCCGGGCAAAGCTGTGCGCGCCATTCAGCGAGCCCGTAAAGATATCGTTGACGGACACCTCGAGTCGGCACAGAAGGAAATCGCCCGGGCACTTGACATCGCTCCGCATTTCGCGGTGGCCGAGGTCATGCTGGGAGCGATTGATTTAGAGACCGAAAACCGCCAGGGGGCGACAACCCATTTCCAGCAGGCGATCGACGACGACCCCGCGTTGGGCGGGGCATATGTGGGGATGGCGGTGGTCTTGATTCAGCAGGGGCGATTCCAGCCAGCTCTCCCCCTGCTTGACCGCGCGGAAGGGCTCTTGCCCGGCGCCTGGTTCGTTCATTTTGCGAAAGCATGGGCCCAAATGGAACTCGGAGACTCCGGAACTGCCCTCAAACAGGCAGACTATGCGGAGCGAATTGCGGGCATGGATGCAGAGAAGAGATCCGGAGTGTCCTACTTGCGAGCCCTGGTCTACATTCACATGCGCGATTTGAACACTGCGCAAGAACACCTGGCCGAGGCTGTCACGCGCGATCGCGACGGCGAATACGCCGCGCTTGCAAAGAGAGAGCTTGAACAACTTCAACCGCTTTTGGCAGACGAGCGATGAAACGTTTGTACGCCGCCGGAAAGAGAATTCGAGGGACACATGAGCGCTGCTG
>Ga0335069_10013825_pt1 | contig 11323 bp, 8 predicted proteins | sample Lox_Sample_11_FD_206714 | JGI IMG/M metagenome (GOLD analysis project Ga0335069, IMG submission 206714) | Soil microbial communities from Loxahatchee National Wildlife Refuge, Florida, United States - Lox_Sample_1.1 | ecosystem: Environmental > Terrestrial > Soil > Wetlands | place: USA: Florida... | reverse complement strand
GAAAGGATCTGGCGGATGGTGACTTCGTCACCGCGCGTGAGGCCGGGGACGTATTTGCCCACTGCGTCATCAAGCGAGAGTTTTCCCTGTTCCTGAAGGATGAGGATGGCCGCCGCAGTGAACTGCTTGGAGATCGAGCCGATGGAGTAGCGCATGTCGGGAGTGGCCGGCGTGGGCGGCTCGAGACGCGCCTTGCCGTAAGCGTGCGTGTAGACGAGCTTGCCGCCTTTCACGATGGCTACGGATGCGGAGGGCACCCCGGTTTGCTCGAGAACCTGCTCCGCGATGCGGTCGAAGCGGGATTTTGTTGCCGTGTCGATCGTGTCGACTGTTTGCGAGTGAATTGCAGTGGTGAGTGCGAGAGAGGCAGCAAAGCATAAAGACATTGGGACGGATTTCATGACGGACGGTGCTCCTTCAGGATGCTCGCAGACAAGAGTACAGGGAGGAAGGCGACGGCTCCAACCTGGGGTTACCGAGCACGGGAGGGCCCGCAGGACCCCTCTTGCGATAGGCTGGGACGAGAGTTGTGCAGTTACGGAAAATGAAACTCTGTGGCGAGCAGTTTCGCGTGAGGCGGGGCGACGGATGGAGCGGCTGATCGAGGGTCACAAGCGGTTCCTGGCGGATGTGTTTCCGCGGAGACGGGACGAGTTTCACTTGCTGGCGGAGTCGCAGGCGCCTGAGTGGCTGTTCATCACGTGTTCCGACTCGCGGATCGTGCCGGACCTGATTCTGGGGACCGGACCGGGCGACCTCTTCATCACCAGGAATGCGGGAAACGTCGTTCCCATCGCAAGCCATGATGTGGACGGCTGCACGGCCACGATCGAGTATGCGGTCGATGTACTGCGGGTGAAGCACGCCATTCTATGCGGACACTCGGATTGCGGCGCGATGAAGGCAGCGATCGATCGTGTGGGCCTGGAGAAACTGCCGAAGGCGAGCCGCTGGCTGCAACACGTTGAGGCGGCGTTCAGCCATCGCCAGCCGCTGAATCCGGCCGATGGTCCGCATGCCGAGCTTTGCTCGCTGATTCGCGGCAACGTGGTCGCGCAGCTGCTGAACCTGCGCGCGCAGCCGTCGGTGTCACGTGCCGAGATGGAAGGAAGGCTCTCGGTGCACGGATGGTACTACGACATTCTTTCGGGGCGCATTGAGCGGTATGACGAGACGGCGCGGAGATTTGTCAAGCTGGTGGAGTAGCGCGGAGCGTAGGACCCTCAATGCAGCCCTCATGGGCCCTGGGCTCTCACTCGGACGTTGGTTGATCATCGGCGCGCAAGCTCCTCGGAAACAGCCCAGCCATCAGATCCATCATTGCCGACTCCGCAAATCTTCCAATTGCCGAGGCATGTGATTAGTTCTTCATTTGTCAATCTGTGTAAACGACTTACGAGCTCGTCACTTATTACGTAATTGTCTTCTATTCCGCAAATTGACCTGTCCCGGAAGCATGCTATGAGCTGCTTTCATGTGTATTTCCTTAAAGAATCTGTGCTTGAGTTGGAAGCAAACGAAATGACATTGAGGTTGAAGGCTAAGGCAACCGACCAGGAGATAGTGCGCTTCCTGTCGACTGTAGAACGGTACGACAATAGTACGTTCCCAGATCCTTTTCAGTGCGCTCCCGGCGGCGGAGCGGCGCGGCCGGCGGGCTTCCTGAACATCCAGGCCATTGCCGCGCAGACGAATGCCAGCAGCGCGGTCCAGCGAAAGACATCTACATAGGCCAGCAGGGCCGACTGCTGTTCCATCAAGCGGTAGATCAAGCCCATCGAGCCGGGCCGCCCTGACGCTGGACCGAGTTGGTGCCCGACGTACATCGCAATCAGACGGGACTTCATCTGGAAGATGGCGTCGGAAGGTGAGAGGTGAGCGCCAATTTCGGTCTGATGAAGCGCGGCGCGGCGGATGATCGCGGTCGTCGCCATCGAGATGCCGATTGATCCACCAATGTTTCGCAGCATATTGGAGAGGCCGGTTGCGTTGCCCATCTCTTTGTTTGGGATCGTGGCCATCATCATGGTTGCCATCGGCACGAAGACGAAGCTCAGCGCGAATCCGGTAAGCAGGATGGGAAGAAGCAACGTAAAGGGTCCGATTTCAAGATTCACTGTGCCAAAGGTCAACGCGCAGAGCCCGAACCCGATAAAGCCGGCGCACATCAGTTTTCTGTTGTCGATGCGGGAACCGAGAAAGCCGATGACTGGGGAACCGATGAACGAGCCAATTCCACGGGGACCGACCACTAGACCGGCAGTGAAGGCGGTGTAGCCGAGCACTTCCTGGTAGTAGAGCGGGAGAATCGCGATGGTGATGTAGATGCACATGCCGAGCATTGTGACGAGAATGCAGCCGGTGCGGAAATTGTGGTTCTTGAGGACGTGAAGATCGACCAGGCCTTTGGGGTTGGTCCAGGAACGCCAGATCCATGCGATGAGTGCAACCACCAGCGCCCCAGTGGCCCAGCGAACCCAGGTGGCACCGAACCAGTCGTCTTCCTGGCCCCTATCGAGAACCACCTGCAGGCAGCCAGTCCAGACGATGAGCAGACCGAAGCCGATGTTGTCGAAGGCGCCGACCTTGGCGTGCTTGATGTAGGGCGGATCGTGGACGAAGCGGCTGATCAGAAGGACTGCCAGAATGCCAACCGGGATGTTGATGTAAAAGGCATAGCGCCAGCTGAAGGTGTCAGTAAGCCAGCCGCCGAGTGTGGGTCCAAGCACGGGAGCAAGAACGATACCGAGACCGTACGCGGCCATGGACATCGAGCGCTTTTCGATTGGAAAGCTCTCGAGAAGGATCGACTGGGAGAGCGGTTGGAGCGCTCCTCCCCCGGCGCCCTGCAGAACGCGGGCCAGAAGAATCACGCCGAGAGACGGGGCTGCTCCGCAGAAGAACGATGCGATGGTGAAGATGACCACGCAGATGAGGAGAAAGCGCTTGCGTCCGAATCGGCGGGCGAACCAGTTGGAGGCGGGCAGGATGACCGCATTGGCGACGAGATAGCTGGTGAGGACCCAGGTGGCTTCAGAATTGGAGGCCGAAAGAGAGCCAGCGATGTAGGGAAGCGCCACCGAGGCGATGGCGGTGTCGAGGATCTCCATGAACGTGGGAAGCATCACGGAGACCGTTACCAACCATGGGTTGACGCCTTGCGTGAGCGGGTAGCGAGCTTTGGCTTCGGCAGTGGTCATGCTTTGGCGGTTCCGCAGATCATCTCGTCCTTCAGGGCCTCACTGCAAGGCGGTGCCTTGATTTGCTGGTACATGACAGCGATGGCTTTGGAGCAACGAAGCCTGTGCGACCAGAACAGACGAGGTTATCGGACGGGCGCCGCAGGGCCGTGTGATGTGCGACAGGTTCAATTGGGAGATGTCGTGGGAAGGATCGGTCGTTCCTGTGCGGATTGGCTGGCTCGGCCTGGCAGATTGCCCTGACGACGGCTGGCACGTCACTGGAAGGGTCCTTCCGGGTGGGCAAGCGCTGAAGCCTATGAAAAATAAGGTAATTGTCGCGCATAACGCTGGTCCGGTCCGCTTACATAAAAACTATCAAGAAAAGTTGACACTAACTCACTCAATCATGCATCTTATTTATTGTCAGAAATCTGTGTAGATCAGGCAGGGACTCAACTATGGGAAAAATCATTGGAATTGACCTCGGCACGACGAATTCGTGCGTCGCTGTGCTTGAAGGCGGCGAACCCAAAGTGATTGCAAATGAAGAGGGTGCGCGGACAACGCCCTCGATCGTCGGCTTTTCAAAGAGCGGCGAACGGCTGGTGGGCCAGGTGGCCAAGCGCCAGGCAATTACCAACCCGGAAAACACGATCTTCTCGATCAAGCGGTTCATGGGCCGCCGGTTTGACGAAGTCACCGACGAGATGAAGATGGTGCCGTTCAAGGTCGTAAAGCAGGGAGACCACGTAGGTGTTGTGGCGCAGGGCAAGGAGTACACGCCCCCGGAGATCTCCGCGATGATTCTTCAGAAACTGAAGAAGAGCGCGGAAGCTTACCTGGGCGAGTCGGTTAACGAAGCGGTGATTACCGTACCCGCTTACTTCAACGACGCCCAGCGCCAGGCCACGAAAGATGCGGGCAAGATCGCCGGGCTGGATGTTAAGCGCATTGTGAACGAGCCGACCGCGGCTGCGCTGGCCTACGGGCTCGACAAGAAAAAGGACGAGACAATCGCCGTGTACGACTTTGGCGGCGGCACGTTCGATATTTCGATTCTGGAAGTCGGCGAAGGCGTGATTGAGGTGAAGTCGACGAACGGTGACACGCACCTGGGTGGCGACAACCTTGACCAGCGCATCGTGGACTGGCTGATTGCCGAGTTCAAACAGGAAGAGGGTCTGGACCTCACGTCAAAGGGAAACGAGATGGCCTTGCAGCGCCTGAAGGACGCCGCGGAAAAGGCCAAGATCGAGCTTTCGACCACGGTCGAGACAGAGATCAACCTGCCGTTCATCACGGCCGATGCGACGGGCCCGAAGCACCTGGTTCGCAAGCTGACGCGCGCCAAGCTGGAGCAGATGGTCGCCGACCTGGTGGACCGTTCGCTTGATCCGTGCCGGAAAGCGATGGCCGACGCCGGCGTGAAGGCCAGTGATATCGACGAAGTGGTGCTGGTTGGCGGTCAGACCCGCATGCCGAAGATCCAGGAACTGGTGAAGACACTGTTTGGCAAGGAGCCGCATCGCGGCGTAAATCCGGATGAAGTGGTTGCCGTGGGCGCGGCCGTGCAGGCCGGTGTGCTTGCAGGTGAGGTGAAGGACCTGCTGCTGCTGGACGTGACTCCGCTGACGTTGGCGATCGAGACGCTGGGTGGCGTGGCGACGCCGATGATTCCGCGGAATACGACGATCCCGACGAAGAAGACTGAGACGTTTTCGACGGCGGCGGATTCTCAGACCGAAGTTGAGGTGCACGTGCTGCAGGGCGAGCGGCCGATGGCTGCGCAAAACCGGACGCTGGGCAAATTCAAGCTGGGCGGGATTCCACCGGCGCCGCGTGGCGTGCCGCAGATCGAGGTCACGTTTGACATCGATGCCAACGGCATTCTGAATGTGACGGCGAAGGATAACGCTACCGGCAAGGACACGCGGATCACTATCACTTCGAGCTCGGGCCTCAGCAAGGAAGAGGTTGAGCGGATGGCGAAGGACGCGGAGTCGCACGCGGCCGAGGACAAGCAGAAGCGCGAGGAAATCGAGGCGCGCAACTCGCTCGACGGGCTGGTCTACAACATCGAGAAGATGCTGAAGGACTCGGGCGACAAGGTGCAGGCAGCCGACAAGACCGAGGTCGAGGCGGCGCTGGCCGAAGCCAAGAAGACCCTCGAAGGGTCACCTTCGGTGGAGGCTCTGAAGGCAGCGCAGGAGAAGCTGACCCAGGCGAGCCACAAGCTGGCCGAGGTGCTCTACAAGGCCAACGCGGCGCAGGCCACAGCGGGTGCGACCGCATCGGGCGCAGCTTCGGACGCGAGTGCGGGTGCGGCAGGCAAGAAGGACGAAGGGGTCATCGACGCCGAGTACGTGGACGTAGACGACAAGAAATAAGCGGAGATCGCGGAGTTAGCCTCGCTGCGCGAGTGTTAGCGATTTAGCAAGCGGGGTGGGCGAAGTTGCCCACCCCGAGTTTTTATGAGGCGGACAGGGAATTTGCCGATGCACACTATGGTGACTTCGGCACATTGTCTACATGAGAGTCACGGAGCAAAGTGTAGGCTATTTGGGATAAGAAAACGCACATGGCAACGACCACCAAAGACTATTACGCAATTCTGGGCGTGAAGAAGAAGGCCTCGCAGGAGGAGATTCGCAAGGCCTTCCGCAAACTTGCGCGCAGATACCATCCGGATGTGAATCCCGGGGACAAGAAGGCCGAAGAGAAGTTCAAGGAGATCTCCGAGGCGAACGACATTCTGAGCGACGAGAAGAAGCGCAAGATTTACGACCAGGTGGGTTTCTACTCCGACCAGATCGATCCGGCCCAGGCTGAGGCATACGCGCGGCGCCAGCAGGAGGGTGGCGGCGTCCCGGTGGATTTTGGAGGATTCGATTTTTCGGGGTTCCAGGGAGGGACTGGGGCGGCGCAGACAGGCGGATCGTCGTGGAGCAGCTTCAAGGACATCTTCTCCGGCATATTCTCGGGAGCGCAGCAGGCGCAGCGGCCGCGTGGCCCGCAGCCGGGCACCGATCTCGAATATCAGGCGACGGTGGACTTCTGGGCGGCGATCAAGGGAGGACAGGCGCGGCTTCAGATTCATCGGCAGGAGACGTGTCCCACCTGCCATGGAATGGCGCAGACGGGCGGTCCGATGACGTGTCCGGAGTGCAATGGGTCGGGGCAGGTTACGCAGATGGGCGGGCGTATGAAGTTCAACATTCCATGCCCGCGCTGCGGGGGCAGCGGACGCATCTCAAACGACTGCGCGACGTGCCACGGAGAAGGAACGGTAAGCAAGACCGAGACGGTTGAATTCAGGATCAAGCCGGGCACGCGTGACGGGCAGAGGATTCGGCTGCAGGGCAAAGGCAATGCGGGAGTGAACGGTGGCCCCGCGGGAGACTTGTACGTGATTGTGCGCACGGGAACGCATCCGGTGTTCACGCGCGTGGGCGACGATATCCAGCTCACTGTTCCGGTCACGATAGCCGAAGCGACCCTGGGAGCGAAGGTGGATGTTCCCACGATCGACGGGCGGGCGCAGTTGAAGATTCCGCCGGGCACGCAAAGCGGACAGAAGCTGCGCATGCGGGAACGGGGAGTGGAAAGCGCGGTGCACCCGGGCCAGCGCGGCGACGAAATTGTAACCGTGGATGTTGCGATTCCGACGCTCAACGACGAGCGCAGCCGCGAAATCATGCGCGAACTGGCCAAGCTCAACAACCAGGATCCGCGTACCAAGTTGTTTGAGAAAGTGTGAGGACGCAGGGAGTAGGGACTAGGGAAGAAGTGAAGAAGTAAAGAAGTGAAGAAGTGAAAAGGGGCGTCGTTGCAAGGTCTTTGAAGAGAGAATCGACGGTGATGGTGCAGATATGACAGCAAGACGAAAGTCAAAAGGCGCGTACATGATTTCGTCGGTGGCGGAGATGTACGAGATCCATCCGCAGACGCTGCGCCTCTATGAACGCGAAGGCCTGTTGAAACCGTCGCGCACGGAGGGCAATACACGTTTGTATACCGATGAAGACCTCGAGCGGCTGGAGTTCATTCTGAACCTGGCGCGCGATCTGGGCGTGAACATTGCTGGCATCGCCATTATCTTGCAGATGCGCGAACGCATGGAAGAGATGAATCGGCAGATGCAGAGCTTCGTGGAGTACGTGCGCTCGGAGATGCTGACGCGGTTTCATCAGGCGGCGCCGAGTTCGACCGCGGCGATCGTGCCGTTGCGGAAGCCGACGGTCATTTCGGCGCGGAATTCGGCGAAGCGGGAAGGATAACGCAGGTCTCAGTCTCTGCCTTTGGACGTACGGGCTGAAGCCCGTACCCTTCAGCGTATGCTTGAAGCTGCATGTTGTACGTTCTTCTTGCACTGGCCGTCTTCGGCGTCATCACATCCACGGTCTTCGCGGGAATGGTTCTCGCCGCGGTGCCGCGATATCTGAGGGAGCGGCGGGCGGCAGAGCGTGAACTCAAGAAGAGGCCGGGATTCACTCCGCCGTTGACTCTTTTGAAACCAGTTCACGGCGCCGAGCCGGACCTCGAAAGGCATCTCGCGAGCTTCTTCGAGCAGGACTATCCCGAGTACGAGATTCTTTTCTGCGCGCGAACCGAGAGCGATGCGGGGTTAGAGACCGCGCGACGTGTTGCCGCTCGGTATCCGCAGATTCCTGCGAAGTTTTTCACCACCGGAGAGCCGCCTTACATCAACGCCAAGGTCAGGTCGATGGAGTTGATGGAGACCGCGGCTGCTCACGACATTCTCGTCATCAGCGACAGCGACGTGCGCGTAACGCCCGATTATCTGAGGGCGGTGGCGCTGGCCTTTGCGAATGCGAATGTTGGCGGGATGTGCTGTCTGTATCGCGGCATCGCGCCGGGAAAGGGACTTTGGGCGCGACTTGAGGCTGTGGGCATGAGCGTGGAGATGACCGCGGGCGTGCTGGTGGCGCGGATGATGGAAGGGATGCAGTTCACGCTTGGCCCAACGATGGCGTTTCGGCGCGAGACGATTCGGAGGATGGGCGGCTTTAAGGTGACCGCAGACTATTGTGCGGACGATTTTGTTCTGGGCAACGAAACGTTCAAGCTGGGCCAGACTGTGGTGCTGAGCCACCATGCCATTGACCACATCGTGATCAACCTGAGGCTGATGGCGTCGCTCAAACACCAGGTGCGCTGGATGAAGTCGACACGCTTTTCGCGGCCCAAGGGGCACTTTGGGACTGCGCTGACGTTCAGCATGCCGTTTGGGCTGTTGGGGTGGGCGGCTGCTGCAGCTATGGGATATACGTGGTGGGGATTCGGATTGTTCTTGTGGAGTGTCGTGACACGGGAGGCTTTGTCGATTGCGGTGGGAGGCATGGTGGTTCGCGATCCAAGCTGGTTGAATCTGCTGCTGCTCTACCCGATCCGCGATCTGATGGGGTTTGGCTTCTGGGCAGCCAGCTACATGGGCAGCCGGATTTTGTGGCGTGGCAGGATCTTTCAGCTGTTGCCGGGCGGAAAGATGCGAGCGGCAGAGTAGCAGAAGCCGCTCGCGCCTAGCGTATAGTAAGACTACTTTCCGGAGCTCATCAGCTCCTCTTCTCGCTTCTCGTACCGGAGTTTTCAGTCCACCCGCTCACGGGACCCTAAACGGTGTTTATTCGAACGCGCGAAATACCATTCGGTCCAACAGCATGAGATTGAGTCTTGCAAATCTTAGGCGGGTTACCTCGGGTGGAGAATACGTTGCGGAGATTGATGGCCTTCGTTTCATTGCGATTGCATCGGTCCTCGCGTATCACATCTGGATGTTAACCGGGATCGCGCTGAACGATTGGGTCGTGCCGGAGAATCGCATTTTTGCGGTGGGCTGGAACATGCTCGCCTTCGGAGAACGAGGTGTTCCGATCTTTTTTGCGATCAGCGGGTTCATCCTCGGGATTCCATTTGCGAAGGATCGCCTGCTCGGCGCCAAGCCGGTTTCGCTGAAACAGTACTTTCTTCGTCGAGTCACGAGGCTGGAGCCGCCTTACATCCTGAGCCAGTGTGTTCGGGTCGTTCCGGTGATGATCGCCAAAGGCATGACGTTTTGGCAGATCCTTCCCCATTTCGTTGCGGGGCTTCTTTACGTTCATATGCTGATTTACCGAACCATCCCACTTGTGCAACTCGTGGCGTGGTCGCTTGAAATCGAGATTCAGTTCTATATTCTGGCTCCGCTTCTCAGCCGGCTGTTCTTTCGCAAAGCACCCGCCGTGCGCTGGGGAATGCTTTTGACTTTCTTTATTCTGCATTGGCTGCTGTCGTTTCGGTTTTATGGGTTCAAGCCGGGGGACCTTGCAGTCGGCCAGCCGCTGGCATTGGCCTACTTCAACATGACAATCATTTATTGGAGCAGGTATTTCGTCGTCGGCCTGGCGATGGCACAGCTCTGCATCACTGAGTTTCCCAGTCTCCGCAATCGTTGGGTTTGGGATGCCTTATCGATTCCGGGCTGGGCACTGATCTTCGCGTTGAGCGAACGCTGGTGGAACCTCTTGGGGCCGATTCTCTTGATGGTGTGTTTCATCGGCGCTTTCAAGGGTGTTCTGGGGCCGCGTTTCTTCCGTATCCCGCTCGTCGCTACAGTCGGCGGGATGTGCTACAGCATCTACCTCACTCACTCTCTTGTTTTACAGGGCGTATACGCTTTGCTCAACAAGCTCGTTCACGGCTTCCCGAGCTACGGGTCTCGTCTGTTCATCGGCGAACTCTTCTGCTTTCCATTCCTGATCTTTTTCGGGGCCGTTTACTTTGTGCTCATTGAACGACCCTGTATGGACAAGAACTGGCCGCAGAAACTGATGGCCTGGTTGCGTGAAAAACGACGCGCAAATCTGTCGACCGAATCGGCAGGGTGAGCTGCAGGCTGGATGATCGCGAGACACTCGCCGGGCGAATCGGAGAAAAGGGCTACTTCATGGGCCGGTCGGTCCAAAGCGCCTTGTCGGCGATTGACTTGACGAAGACCAATCGGCCCGCGAGCAACTGTTCGGCCTTGGGCTGATTAGTGTCCTGCGCAAAGAGCCACTTACGCTCACCCGTTCCCCACATTTTTGACAACTGGTCGTCACTGATGAGCACCTTGGGAGCGTCGGGGTAGCACGAGCCCCAGAGCAGCGACGATCCGTTGCCGTGCGGTGAGCAGGGTTCGACGACCACATACGCAGGCTTGTGGAGAAATGAATGGGTGTAGAAGACGACCGAGGAGGCGTCGGACTGGTCACCGTAAATGATGAACGAGTCACCGGAAGAACCTTTCTCGAGGATTACATCGGCCAGTTGTTTTGAACTGAGCATTGGCGCAAAGCGCGCAAAAGCGATATGAGCTGCCACGAGAAAGAATGCAGCGGTTACCGCCATGCTGACGGTGGCGGCCAGATGCCTGCGCCGGATTCGAAGGAGCCAGCCGGTTGCGGGACCGACGAGCAGGGTGATGGCGGCAATTACCGCAGGCAGGCGAAGGGCGGCAAACGAGGGGCCGGTCAGGTCGAAGAAGTGCGACATCGAGAGGGTGTAGCCTCCGACTTCACGATGAGCCAGAAGCGTTCCGATATCCGCCACGAATGGGAGATGGCGCGACTGCCATAGGCCCCAGCCGAGCGCCAGCGAAGCGAGAATGCCGATGACAGCGAAGACAGCGTGTGCTCCGGTGAGCCAAGCAGAGCTGAGGATTGGCTTTCCGCTTTCAGGATCGCCTTCCTCGATACCGGCGAGAACCGCTGCGGTGAGAATCAACAGCGGCGGCCAACAGGGGAAGGTGTAGTACTCCTGGTTGGTCGACAGAGAAAAGAACAGCAGCGTGAATGCCGAGAAGAGACCGAGGAGCCAGACAGTGCGCACGCGGAACTTGAGCCGCGCGACGTAGCTGGCGACGTCTTCGCGAATGGCGTGGTCGATGTAGAAGTCGACGGTCTGGCCGGCGTCGCGATGAAGGTGCTGCATCCAGGTGCCGCGGGTCTTCCATGCAAGCACGAGGGCTGCCGGAAGGAAGAGGCTCCAGGGGAAGAGCCAGACGAGGTGCAGCAACCAGTAGGCGACGAAGGGGAGCCGGTTGTAGTCGTGCGGGAAGCGCTGGCCGAGAAAACGCAGGAAGTGCTCGTTGACGAAGTAGAAAT
>Ga0335069_10013823_pt1 | contig 11324 bp, 10 predicted proteins | sample Lox_Sample_11_FD_206714 | JGI IMG/M metagenome (GOLD analysis project Ga0335069, IMG submission 206714) | Soil microbial communities from Loxahatchee National Wildlife Refuge, Florida, United States - Lox_Sample_1.1 | ecosystem: Environmental > Terrestrial > Soil > Wetlands | place: USA... | reverse complement strand
GTGGGCAGCGCGCACGTGCCGCCCGGAAGCGTCGTGCTGGTGGTCGACGTGGGCGGTGGCGCCGTCGAGGAGGTCGTCGGGCCGGGGGACGTGGAGCTGGTGGTGGAGGTGCTCGACGAGGTGGTCGTGGGAACGAGCGACGTGCTCGTGGAGCTCGTCGTGGACGACGTGCTGGTCGAGCTGGTCGTGGAGCTGCTCGAGGACGTCGTCGTGGGCGTCAGCGACGTGCTGGTGGACGTGGCGGTCGAGGACGTCGCCGACGAGCTCGTGGTCGTCGACGACGTGGTGGTCGTCGTGGAGCTGATGGAAGAGGTGGTGGGCGCAAGCGACGTGCTCGTGGAGCTGCTGCTCGTCGAAGACGTGGTCGAGGTACTCGTGGTGGTGGAGGACGTCGTGGTGGTGGAGGACGTCGAGCTGGTGCTGGAGCTGGTCGACGAGCTGGTGGTGGGCGCGAGCGAGCTGCTCGTCGAAGACGTGGTAGTCGTGTGGGTCGTGCTGGTCGAGGAGGTCGAGCTGGTCGTGGAGCTGCTCGAGGACGTCGTCGTGAGGGCCAGCGACGTGCTCGTCGAGCTCGTGGTGCTGCTCGTCGTCGCCCCGCCCGGGCTCGCCAGGGTGAGGAAGTCGTTCGCCTCGATCGTGCCGAGGCCGGTCACCGGATCGTAGCCCGGTCCGGCGGTGTAGTCGCCGTTCGAGCCGGCGGTGACGTCGTGGTAGGCGGCCGTTCCGCACAGGCCGTACAGCAACGCTCCCGGGTTCCCGAGGCCGCCTCCGCCGGCCTTCTGGGTGAGCTGGGCCATGAAGCCCGCCCACTGCGGCGCCGCCCCGGACGTGCCGCCGACGATGTACCACGAGCCGTTCTCGAGCACGTAGTTGCCCGGTGACGTGTCCGCCTCGAGCGCCACGTCGGGAACGAGTCGCTGGTTGCCCGCAGGCATGCCGCAGCCGGTCTGGAATGCGGGCCGCGGGAAGACCTGGCTGATCCCGCCACCCGAGCTGCTCCACGCGGTCTCCGAACCGTAGCCGCCGCACCCGGGGCTGGAGGAGGTCATCCCGCTGCTGCACGCCGGGGTCGTCCCGCCAACGCCCATCACGTGCGGCGAGTTCGCGGGGTTGTCGACCGTCAGGAGGTTGTTGCAGTCCCGGCTCCCGCTGTCCCCCGACGCGCCGAACCACGCCTGGCCGATGGCGTTGGCGTTGGCAAAGATGTTGTCGTCGGTCTGCTGCGTGGCCGTCGGAATTCCCGCTTCGCACGCCCCCCAGCTCGTCGAGACCACGTGGCCCGGATTGTCCGTGACGATCCGATTGTACATGGCCGTGAAGTCCGCGTTGGCGGTCGAAGCAGCCATGTAGTTCAGGATGCGCGCCGCGGGTGCGGTGCCGTGCGCATACTCGCTGTCGAGCGCGATCTCGATCGAGTTCTGGCGGCTGAACTTGCAGCCCACGGAGCCCGACGCGCCCGTGCAGACCTGACCGCTGCCGGACGGCAGGGATGGGAGACCCCACTGCGTGTTGAAACCGCTGACGTCGGTGTCCTTCCACGCATAGGCCCCGGCGATGACGATCGTCTGGCCGGTGCCGTCGTATCCGACGGCATCGTCGTAGAAGCGGCGAAGGTCGCTCGGAGCGAGGTGGCAGCAGTTCGTCCCGAGCGCTGCGTTCGGCGCGCGGACGCTCCCGGTCGCACGGATGTGCGAATGCCGCTGCTCGAGGTCGTCCAGCCCGATCACGCCCACGACGACGGCGGCCAGGTCGGATGGGAGCTGGGGCTCGCCGAACGCCGTATAGTGTCGCGCCCCGCGGAAATGCACGTCGTGGATTTCGACGCCGAAGGCTCGCTCGATCGCGGCGATGCTCCCCGTCGCCCGGACGAGCAGGCGGTTTGGTGCCCGCTCCCGCACCTGCAACCCGTGCCCTTCGAGGTGGGCGACGACGGCTTCCTCCTCCGCCGGCGTCGGCGCATAGAGCGCGTTGAACTCGTCCTGGGTGAGGAAGCGGTGGTAGATGGGTGATGCCGGGTCGTTGACCTCGCTCAGGAACGCCTCGAGTGCGTCCCGGTTGCGCAGCTCCAGGCCGACGACGATCTGATGCACTTCGCCGGGCGCCCTTCGGCCGAGATCCGTCACCTCGCGAAGATGGGGCGAGACGGAGCTCGCCCTGGGCTGTCCCGCCGCCTGGCCCGGCCACACGAACGCCGCGCCGGTCGCGAGCAGGAGCGTCGCAACGATCGTCGCGAATCTCCGGAGCGATCGTGAGCCGCCCGCTCTCCCGCAACGCATTTCGCTACGCCGCCGAAACGTCGGCGGATCGTAGTTGCCGTGCCGAGCGAATGTCAACGTCGGCGCCCGGGTGCGGGGCACATGGGATGCCGTAGGGAGTGCGCGTATGCCGCCTCGAGCGTCGCCGTCGTCCCGGGACGACGGCCCGCTGCTCGCTGGATCAGGGGCGGGTCAGCCCGCGGCCACCGTCGTCGTCCCGAGGTCGCTGGCGAGCACCGACTGGATGATGTCGAGCACCTGCGTGCGCGGATCGTCGGAAGATGGGGCGGGCACGGCGCTGCCCGACGTCGGCAGCGCGAGCGCCTGGTCGCTAGTCTGCTGATACGCAGCAGCGCCGCCGTGATGGTGCCCGTGAAACTGGTGGTGCGGCTGCAGGCCCGAGAGGTCCCCCGTCTGCGCCGCCTGCTGGAACTTGTTGGCGAGGGCCGACAGGCGCTGCCCGGCGGCGCCTCCGTCCTGCTGGGCTGCCGCCTGGAGCTGCGTCGCGATGTCGCCGAGGACGCTTTTCAGCTTCGTCGGGTCCGTCTGCTGCAGCAGCTGGAGCTGGCTCAGTATCTGGGCGAACGGGGACACGAACGCCGTGCCGGAGCCTGAGCCGTCGCCGCAGGTGTTCACCGTAGGTACGGCGCCGGATGTGGCCGAAAGCGGATCGAATGCGCTCACCTGCTTCACACTGGGATCGACACTGGAGATGCTCATCGACGAACCTCCTATGGGAACTTCCTACGCGACCGTGTCAGCAACGCGCGTACCAGCGTCGCGCCTCGACGAAACGGGAGCGACGGGCGAAACGCGCCGGCAGCACCTACCGCACGCGGCGTCGGCTGCCGGCGCGAAAGTTCCCGCTCGCCTTCGCGGCGTTCCGCCACGGCTCGGGAGCAGCTCCGCGGATCGACTGGCGGGTTGCGGACGGCCGCCCCGATGCTGGACAGCTCCCGGGGTTCCCGGACAGAAGGAGACATGTCCGCGCCCCAGAACGGCGCCGAGAACGAGATCGTCTTTCTGCTCCCGCTGCCGGGCTGGCCACGCGCCATCTTCCAGGGGGACTTCTCGTACCGCACGGGACGGCTCGTCCTCGACGGCCGCCCCGTCCTGCATGCGGCCAGCCGGACGGAGCTCGAGCACGGCGTGCGCGGCCGACTCCCGTCGACCAGCGAAACCGTGGAGATGCAACTCGTGCCCCGGGGGGCGGGGCACGACGTGCGCGTCATCGTCGCGGGCCGGGCAGCCAGGCGCCAGAGCGACGTCCGCGCGCGCCCTGCCCGCTCCGCGTGGCTCCACGGCTGCCAGGCGCTCGCCGGCTCGGCGGCCGGCTTCGCCGCGAGCTACCTCTACCTGCAGAAGGCGACAGCGCTCGGCAGCGAGTGGGCGTTCAAGATGGGGACGCACATGGCTGGGTGGCACCTGCTGCTCACGGTCACGCTCTTCCCGGCGTCGGTGTGGGGGCAGCGTGTCGGCATCCGTTCCGTGCAGTGGGTGAGCGGGCTCTTCTTCCTGATCCACGCGGGGATCGCGCTCGCCAACCTCGGGCCGAGCGACGCGACCGAACCGAGCGACGCGTGGATCGCGAGCTTGAACGCGGTGAGCGGGCTGCTCTTCCTGGTCTCGGCGGTCTATGGGAACCGCGCCTACCGCGACATGGACCCGATCGCGGCGCTCCGCGCCGGCCGCGTCCGCGGGGACGCATAGGCGGCTCGTCACGGCCGCTCGCCGGCGCGGACGCTCCGACAACCACGATGGAGCCGCAACGGCCCGTCGAGCTCCCTCGCCTCTCTCCGGCGAGCCGCCCGCGCCCAGTCGGGCGCTCGTCCGGACAGGTGCGCACATGGTAGAGTGCGTCCGTTGCGCTGCCGGCGGGCTACGATCGGGACTGATCGAATGACGAGCGCCTCTCGTCGATGCATGTCGGCTCTCGCGGGTGTCGTCGCATGTCTAGGCCTCTTCGGCTGCGACCGCTCGCCGGCGGAGAACCCGACCCCGGGACCTTGCGGAGACTCGCAGGTCGTGGAGGAGCTCTCGATTGCGAAGTTCCACACCTGCGCCCGGCTCCGTGACGGTGGACTCAAGTGCTGGGGCTCGAACTACAACGGCCAGGTCGGCGACGGCACGAGGACGCATCGATCGAGCCCGACGCTGATCCCCGGGCTGTGCGGGGTGACGTCGGTCGCGACGGGCGGCGAGAGCACCTGCGTCTCCCTCGAGCCCGGCGCGGTGCGATGCTGGGGGCTCGGCTTCGCCGACACGCCGACGGGGATCCCCCGGACCGGGAAGGTCGTCCGTGTGACCATGAGTCAGGGCGAGGCCTGCGGCCTGCACGCGGACGGCTCGGTCACATGCTGGGGAGAGTCCGAACAGCGACGGTCGCCGTGGACGATCGCGATCAGTGACGTGACCCAGGTCGTCGGCTCGAAGGGCAACGTGTCCCGGTTCTTCGCCCGGACGAAAGACGGATCGGTCTGGCACTGGCTCGGCGACGCCTCCCCCGCCCGTGTCCCGATGGCCCCGGTGCGGCAGCTGTCGTGCGGCATCGAAACATGTTGCGCGTTGTTCGACGACGGGAGTGTCGCGTGCTGGGTCCCGGAGAACCCGATGCCGAAGCCGATACCGGGGCTGAGCGACGTGGTGCAGGTGTCGGCGGGCGGCGCCCGGGACTGCGCCATCCTCGCAGACCGCACCGTCCGGTGCTGGGGACCGGACAGGAACATCGGCACCTTCGGTGACGGGACCACCGGCCCTCATCCCGATCCGTCGCCGATCCCCGGGCTGACCGACGTTCGTCAGATCGACCCGGGGAACTTCAATGCCTGCGCGGTGCTCGAAGACGGAACCGTGAAGTGCTGGGGGAGTCCGACGTCTTCCGGCGGCGTGCTCGGGGATGGCACGACCGGGACGCGCATGACCCCCGTCGACGTGGTGATGTGAAGCAACGAGTCAGGAACGTCGAGATCACGCTCTCGCCACGGAGCGCGACCGCCGCGCAGCGGACCATGGCGGGCGCCCGGAGAGTCCCATCGCCGCCGGCCTTCAGGCCTTCTTCAGCAAGCGGGAGATCCACACCAGGATCACGGCGCCTACGAATGCGACGATGACGGAGCCGAGCACCCCGCCGCCGGGCCATATCCCGAGGAGCCCGAAGACCCAGCCGCCGACGATCCCGCCGAGAATTCCCAGAATGACGTCGAAGACGACCCCGTAGCCTCCGCCTCCCATGACCTGCCCGGCGAGCCAGCCCGCCACCAGACCGACCAGAATCCAAGCGACGAATCCCATCGTGCCCTCCTTGTCGGCGCTTCGGGCCGACATTCCAGGTCCAGGCCTCCGAGACCGGCCGGGATGCTACGCGCATCCGCAGGGTGAGGACTAGCCGGATACATCTGCTCGTCCGGTGTCCCGAGTCACGCGTACAGGAGAGGTCGGGCCAAGTGCCGGAAAGAGTCGTTCCGTGTTGGTCCGCAGCTGTATGCGTACCGACCGCCCCGGCGGCCCCTCTCATCACCCGATCAGCTTTCCGTCAATACCTTGCCCGTGCAATTGGGATGGCCGCCGACGCTCCCGCAAGCGGCGATGTCGATTCCGCTCGTCCCCGATCGACGAGCTGACGTCAAGGAGACGACACCATGAAGTACCTCTGCCTGGCCTACTACGACGAGAAGAAGTTCGAGACCCTGACCGAGGCCGACCTGGTCGCGATCGGCGGCGAGTGCCGGCCGCTCGACGAGGAGCTGCAACGCAGCGGGCACCTGCTGGAGGTCTCCTCGCTCGCAGCCACCAAGGCCTCGGTCAGCCTGCGACCCCGAAACGGCAGGGTCGTCGTCACCGACGGCCCGTACGCCGAGACCAAGGAGCAGGTCGGGAGCTATTTCCTCATCGAGGCGCGCGATCTGGACGAGGCCATCCGGGTGGCGTCGATGCATCCGGCGGCGCGCCTGAACGCGCACCTGGGCTGGGGCGTGGAGGTGCGGCCGATCGAGACGTGCCGCGTCGCGGTCGCCGCGGGGAAAGTCGGGCGGCGAGCGACGCCGTAGCCGACGCGGGCGCCGCCCACGAACGCACCCTGGCGCGCACCGAGCAGGAGCCGGAGCCGCGGCTCCTCACGCGGCGGCTACGCAACGTGTGATCGCCGCAATCGGGAAAGCGAGTGGAGCCGAAGGGAGTCGCCCCTCGGCCTCTTGAATGCCATGCCCCCCTTCCCGGACGGCGCCGGAACCGGACTGATGCTCCCGGTCGATGCCGTCGTGGATTCCGCCGGGCGCTCCGCGTTCCGGCTATCGCGATTCCGTCCCCGGCGCTCTCCGCACCGGGTTCGGCCGCGAATTGTCGGCCATCAGCAGCGTCGCGCGCTGCACTGCGACGACCTCACGGCACCGCGGGCACTCGGGGGTCATGGTACTGCCGGAGGCGCCCTCGAGATACGAGAGGGCGGCGCCACAGTGCGGACAGGGACCGAACCAGGCGTACGACATGTTGACTCCTTCGACCGTCAGACCCGGCTGACGATCAGTTGCGCGCCGCACCCGACACAGAAGACCGAGCCCTGACGGCGCGAGAGGGCGTGCTGCTCCCCGGTGCACGCCCGGGGCGGGAGGTTGCGATTCACGACCCCGCCGCACTGTGGGCAATACGGCACCGGCGAATCGGTACGGCGATGGTTCATGTTCTCGCAGGCGATCAGCGGGCGCCCGGAGCCCGTCATGCCGGGACCCGCGTCGCCTGAAGTGCCTCGCGTAGGGCCTCGGCGTCCAGACCAAGCGCCTCGCACAGGTTCTCGAAGCTGAACGGCCACGCGCGATCGGTACTCGCGATGTACTCAATCGCGGCACGGACGCTCCGCGTGTCGATCTCCGCATGGCCCGCGGCATGCCGGTAGACGGACCCGCCGCGGCAGTCGTCCACGACCGTCCGCAGCACGGCTGCCATCAGCCGCTTGTTCGGCTCGTCGACGCGTCCGCCTGAGCGGCCCGCGTACTGCGTCGGCATCATGACGTGGATCATCACAGTGTCCCGTGGTGCGTCTCCGCCTCGCGCCCGCCTTTGCGAAGCCCCGGCATCCCGATGATCGCCCCGAACTCGGGCGCAGGTCTCCTCGTGCGATCTGCGGTGGGCATGGCGCGATTCTCCTTCCGGAGTCCGCGCCGAGCACACGTGGGAGGGAGCGGGAGGCCCCCGCACAAGTCGCGTTGCGGGGCTCTGAACGGGCTCAGGACCACTCTATCGGACTCGCGACGCCGGCACAATGCACGGCGCGTCGAGCGAGGCGAATGGACAGCTGAGGTGGCTCCGCCTCGGCTCGCCACTCCCGTCTCGGCCGTCGTTGGGGGATGCGCTTCCAGCTCTCGGAACGAGATCGCCGCGCGCTCGAAGGCCTCCGCGTATGGGGCTGCTGCCGTTGGGGCGTCCGTCAGTGCGTGGAGAGCAGCCCGGTCAGTGCATCGATCCCGCCACCGAGGAGGCCCTGGAGGGTGACCCCGAGCGTGGCGGAGACCTTGTTGAGATGGACGCCCTTGGTGATGGCCTTCCGCATCGCCTTGGCCCGCGCGGTGGTACCCTTGAGCATCTTGCGTTGCTTCTTCATGTTCTGCACCTGATCGGCCGCGATCGCGAGCTGGAGCTTGGCGCGGACGCCACGAGACAGCCTCTGGAGCTTCGCCTTCCACTTCGGATTCAAATCGGTTGGTGCCGCCGCGGCGAGCGCTGCATCGACCGCGTCGAGCCGACAGCTCACCGCCTCGAACCCGGGCTTCGGCGTGCTGACGCAGGCGCCCGCGGTGCAGGCGTCGTCCGTGCACCCGTCGTGGTCGTCGCACGCCGTCGCGTCGAGGCAGAGGGTCGACGGAACGGGAACGGAGACGTCCGGGTCGTCGGGTGCGGCGTTACCAGTGAGGGTGTTGCCCGTCGAGGCGACCGCGACCGCTGCGGAGATCGCGCCCCCTGCCCGGTCGGCTTGGTTGCCGGTGAACGTGCTCCCGCTGATGGCGAGCGCGCCGGTGGCGCCGGCAGCGACCAGCCCGTCGGCCGCGATCGCCCCGCCCGAGCCACCGAAGGCGTAGTTGTCGTCGAAGGTCGACGTCGCGATCGTGTAGGTCGCGTCCCCCGTGACGCCCGACAGGTAGACAGCGCCGCCCGTATGCTCCGCCGTGTTGCCCGTGAAGGTCGAGCCGGTGATGCCGAGCGATCGTGCGCCGAAGGCGACGAGCGCTCCCCCCGCGTCGGTCGCCAGGCAATCCGTGAACCTGGAATCGACGACTGTGATATCTCCCCCCATCACCGCGATCGCTCCGCCCTCGAGCCCGACGTCCTGGTCGAACGTCGATGCGCGGACCGTTACCGTGGAGCCGGCCGCAAACATTCCGCCGCCATAGCCGTCGGCCGCGCACGCCGACATCGTCACGGTGTCGAGATTGAGCACGGCATCGTACGCACGCAGCGCCCCGCCCTCTTGGACGGCGCTGCCGTGGGTCAGCATCAGCCGCTGAAGGTCGAGGGTGGCCCCACCGTGGACGTCGAACACTCGACCCGCGCCGGCCGCGTCGACGGTAGTCGTCGCCGGGTCCGCGCCGAGGATCGTGACCACGCCCCGCGGGACGTCGAGCGGCGAACCGAGCGTGTAGACGCCCGCGGGCACGTCGATGGTCGTGGGGGTCGACGCGACTGTCGCCTCCTGGACCGCGGTGCGCAGCGTACACACTGCGCCAGCCGTCGCACAGCCACCAGCTCCGGGGACGGCGTCGGGTGCATCCTCCGTCGAGTTCACGGTGAACGAGGCACCGAGTGCAACGGTCGCGGTCGCCCACACCGCGACGACCAGCACCGCCGCGCGCGCCACGCGCCGCCTGCTCATCGGATCCCCGCCGCGAACCCGACACGCATGTCGACCCCGTTGAACTTCACGACGAAGTTGCCCGGGCGGAACAGCTCGAGGAGCGCGTCGACCAGCTCGCCATTCGTCGGCGCACGGCCGAGCTTGGCGGTGAGGTTCGTAACGATCTTCTGCAGCCAGTCGGGCACCTGTCCACGACCAACGAACCAGTCGAGGGTCCGCCGCGCCGCTGCTGGGCTCGAGGACTCCGTCACGAACTTGAGGAACGCCTCGGAGTACTTCGATGGCAGGTCGAAGCCCGAATGCGACCAGCCATGGCCCCCAAAGCTCACCGTCTCCTTGTTGAGGCGGTTCATCACCTCGAGTTCGATCTGCCCCCGCTTGCCCGCGGGCAGGTGCTTTCCGGTGTTGGCGTCGACCACCGCCTGATAGTCGGCGTCGGACAGCACGAACTTGCCGCCGGCGGCATCGTCGATCACCACGTAGGCTTCCTGTCCCGCTTCGCCCACCGGCTTCAGGCTGTACTTGAGCCCCGTGATCTGGCGCTGCCCCGCGCCGAATCCCACTGTCACGGTCGCCCCTTCGGGCTTCTGGGAGTCGGTGATCAGCTTCGAGAACTTACCGTCCGGCTCGGTGGCGTCCTTGAAGAGCTTCACCTGGCTGTCGTACCGCTCGAGGATCGCCTGCTGTTGCGCCTGCGTGAACTTCCCGAGCGTCTCCGCGTCGGGCCGCCTCGGCTTGAAGACGGTCGCCTTCCCCAGCGACTCCTGCGGCGCGCCCAGGACGAGGTCGGTCCACTCCGTGTTCTTTGGCTTCACCCATTCGGGCTTCGGAACGCCGGTGCCGTCGCGGTAGTATTGGAGGGACGCCGGGTTGCCGGGGCGCACCTGGAGTTCGATGTTCACGCCGTACTTGGCGTTGACCTCGTTGATGATCGTCTGGACGCGCTCGGCGTCGACTGCGTAGAAGCCGCCGAGCTGCTCGAGCTGCGCCGGCGTGAGGGTCGCCCCTGCGCCCAACGACTCCAACGATTGGCGGACGACGACCTCGCCGGTGCCGTCGACCGACGCGGTGAGCGCGGCAGCGGCCGGGTCGGCCGCCGCGAGGCTGCCGTCGACGACCTCGCCAGCGCGCGCGAAGGGCATCGCGCCCTCGACGGCCTTGCTGAACCGCGCGACTCCCACCCCGCCAACCTCGGCCAGCAGCACGTCACGCCCCAGGGTCGTGAAGGTGGTGCCGAACAGGTCGCCCAGCTGGCCCGCCGCCGCCACCGGATCCGACTTTGCGACCCGAGCGAGGTGCGCCGTCTTGTCGTACGCGGCGTGCAGGCCGGCGTCGATGATGGCGTTGGACTGCTTCGTGAAGTTCTGAAGCACCGGAGACTTCTCGTAGTTGCCGAGATCGCCCGGATCGTCATTCGAGAACGCGATGATGGCCCCGATCACCGTGATCGTGTCCCCGACCTTGCTCCCCAGGTCCTGCACCAGCCCGGTGAACTGGCGCGACGCCTCGGCGCGGAAGTCCTGGTTCGCGGAGGACAGCTGCCCATAGAACTCACCAGCGTATCGCACGCCGTTGTAGGCCCCGGTGATGCTCTGGTCGATCACCTTGCCGCCGGCCGTCATGAAGTGGTCGCAGTACGCCAGGTACGCCTGCAGGCCCACCGGCGGGTCGGGTAACCAGGACATGCCCCGATCGTCGAGGCCGAGCGAGCGCGCGGCGGTCACGTTCAGCCAGGGGGCATCGGTGAGCTGCGTCCCGGGAGGGACCACCGTGACGTCGGTGATCGACCCGGTGAGCCAGGGCGGGACCGTGTCGCCGCCCGACGGACCCGTCGCCCACGCCATCAGCAGGCCCAGCCGCGCCTGCGCCGCGTTGAGGAGTGCCCCCGCCGATTGCGAGGCGTCCATGAGCGCGTCGCCGTAGATGCGCTGCAGCTCGGCCGGCGTGATGGCGCGTCTGCCGATCTGCACGACGGCATGGGCGTTCCCGGTCTGGGTCTCGTTGGCACCGTCGGTGGCGGTGACGACCGAGATCAGGTCCAAGCCCCCCTGCCGGTCGACCGAGAAGGTGACTGTCGACGTCTCGGACTCGCCGGCGGCGAGCACCGCGGGCAGGTCGGGCGTCGGACCGTCGATCGGGGCAACGATGCCCATCATCGCCGGGTCGCCGACCGCCGTATTCTGGACGATCCCGCTCGGATACGTGAACGTGACACCCGTCATCGGTTT
>Ga0335069_10013822_pt1 | contig 11324 bp, 10 predicted proteins | sample Lox_Sample_11_FD_206714 | JGI IMG/M metagenome (GOLD analysis project Ga0335069, IMG submission 206714) | Soil microbial communities from Loxahatchee National Wildlife Refuge, Florida, United States - Lox_Sample_1.1 | ecosystem: Environmental > Terrestrial > Soil > Wetlands | place: USA... | reverse complement strand
GCATCAGGATCGGCGTCAGGTTGCCCGCTTTACGGAGATGCGCGAGCGTCTCCCAGCCGTCCTGCCGGGGAAGCATGATATCGAGGATGATCGCGTCATACTCGTTCGTCAGGGCGAACTCCTCGCCTTCGGCGCCGTCGCCGGCGCTGTCGACGGCGAAGCTCTCGGAGCGGAGCCAGCGGGCGACAGAAGCGCTCAGCCGCGCATCGTCTTCTATGAGCAGAATTCGCATGGATTGCTTCGCCACGCCAAAACCGGCGTGGTCCAAATAGCGGACTTCGCAATGACGGAGAGATCGCTTCGCCTGAGAAACGGCTCGCAATGACAGATGCGCACAGGCAGAATGAACGACTACGGGAGGGAAAAATCAACACCGAAAAGACAGGAACCCCGGTCGAGCTGGCCAGGCTCTTCGTGAAGCTGGGCTTCACAGCTTTCGGGGGACCGGCGGCGCATATCGCCATGATGGAGGAAGAAGTCGTCACCCGCAGGAAATGGTTCACGCACGAGCAGTTCCTGGACATGCTCGGCGTGACGAACCTGATCCCCGGACCGAATTCGACGGAAATGGCGCTCCACATCGGCTACCGGCGCGGCGGCGTGAAAGGACTCCTCGTTGCGGGTGCGAGCTTCATACTCCCGGCAATGCTCGTGACGATCCTCTTCGCGGCAATCTACACCGCGTACGGCACCGTGCCGGAGCTGGGCACACTCATGCGCGGCGTCCGCGCGGCCATCATCGCGGTGATACTCGGCGCAGTGGTCCGCCTCGGGAAACCGCTCCTGGCGAACCCCTTCCAGGTTGCGGCGGGGCCGGCAGTCGCAGTGCTCAGCATTTTCCGCGTTGACGCGCTCGTCCTTCTCCTCGCCTCCGGCGCCGCGGGCATCGCCTGGAAGGAACGAGGCGCACTCCGGCGCATCGCCGGCGCGCTTGCACCCGTTCCCGCGGCGTTCATGCCGCTCCGCGCACTCCTCATGCAGGGGACCGCCTCCGCCGCCCGGGCCGCGGAGGCGCCCACCCTCACCGGGCTGGGACTGTTCTTCCTGAAGGTGGGATCGATACTCTACGGCGGGGGGTACGTGCTCGTGGCGTTCCTCCAGGACGGACTCGTGGAGGGCCGGGGATGGCTCACGCAGGGAAAGCTGCTCGACGCAATCGCCGTGGGCCAGTTCACCCCCGGTCCTCTCCTTTCAACGGCGACGTTTATCGGCTACATCCTGCTCGGGGTTCCCGGGGCGGTCGTGTCGACGGGGGCGATATTTCTCCCCTCGTTCATCTTCGTCCTGGCGGTGGGTCCGTTCGTTCCGCGGCTCAGGAAGTCGGACGTGATGAAGGGATTCCTGGACGGTGTCAACGCGGGGGCGCTGGGACTGATGGCGGGCGTGTGCGTCACACTGGGGATCGCCACGCTCCCCGACGCGGCGGCGGCCGTGATATTCGCCGCCGCCCTTCTCGTCCAGCTCCGGTGGCGCCTCAACGCCGCCTGGATCGTCGCCGGAGGCGCTGCGGCCGGATGGCTGGCGGGGCTGATCTGACGAGCTCAGATGCCGGCGTTGGCGAGCATCGTGCAGACGGCGTTCACACCCGCGACCATCCGCGGGTGCGACGCTTCGAATCCCTTGACCGATTCCTCCAGGCCCGCGAGCGAAAGCCGGAGCAGCTCGGGGTTCCTGTCGCGGCGCGTCGCCTCGTGCGTCGAGCGGTCGATGAACCCCGCGATGCTCTCCGCGTGCTCCGCCCGGGTTTTCGAGAGATCGGTGATTTCCGATTTGAGCGTTGCGACCAGCCGGAGCAGCTCGCTCTTCCCCTCGCCGGAGAGCGCACCCGCGGAGCGGATGCGCGATTCGATGTTCCTGATGGTTTCTTCGATCATGACGGTCACGTGTGCTGTTCAGGAGCCGGGGCGAAGTCTTCGCCGCACCGGCTGCGCCATGCGGCGCGGAACTTCTCGCGCTCTTCCGGGGTCATCCCGGCAAGCCGCTTCTCGAAGTGGCGCTTCCAGCGATCGTGCCGCCAGCCCCGGCCGAAAAGACCGGGACCGCCGCGCAGGAGAATGTGCGCCAGGAGAAACAGCGCGACAGACTGACCGAATGTGATCGCGGGGCCGTGGAACAGATCCGGCACCGTGGCGTTCCAGAGGAACATGACCACGCCGCCGAGAACCACGATCGCCGCCGCGGCGATCACGATGCCGAGCAACACTTTTCGCACCCACCACCGTTTCATTGCGTCCTTCCTTCCTGAGTTGTGAGCTATGCAGACACTTCGCGGTAGAGTTCCGCCAGCCTGCGGCGGAGGTACAGCACCGCGTACCGCTTGCGGGAGAGGAGCGTGTTGAGAGGCTCGCCGGTGATGTCCCGGATCTCGTTAAAGCTCCTCCCCTCGATCTCGTGCATGACAAACACCTCGCGCTGGTTTGCCGGGAGCTCTTCAAGCGCCTCTGTGAGCTCCTCGGCGATGACATCCCTGTCATATCCCGCATCCGGCCCTTCGGTTGCCGACGGCAGGATGTCGCCGAGCGTCAGCGATCCGTCCTCGACCACTTCCTCCAGCGCCCGGTCCGCCGGCCTGCGTTTCCTGTACCAGTCGATGATTCTGTTGCGCGCCACCGTGTACAGCCAGCCGGTCATCTGCTCCAGCGGCGCGCCCCGGTCGTAGCTCGTGAGGAGCTGCGCGAACACATCCTGCAGAATGTCCTCCGCGTGGCTGTCCGTCCGCACGCGCCGCCGGATGAACCCGAGCAGTTTCTCCCGGACTTCACCCGATCGTCGTGCGATCTCCTCGTTGCGTGTCAGTGCTTCCGCGCTGGCTTCCACCGTGTCTTCCTGTTTCTCCATACTACGAACGGCCCGCGGAAATATTGTGGAAACAGCAAAAAAGGCGTACCATGCGGAAAAGAGGAGAACTCATGCAGGGACCCGTTCACCAGTATCTCGCCGCAGATCACGACAGGCTGGATGCCCTGTTCCGCAGGGCAACGGCGGACCCCCGGAACATCGATCGTGAGGCCTACACGCAGTTCCGCGAAGGCCTCCTGCGCCACATCGGGATGGAGGAAAACGTGCTCCTCCCCGAGGCACAGCGCCGGGCGCGGGGCATCCCGCTGGCAATCGCCGACCGGATCCGGAAGGATCACGGAGCGCTCGCCTCCCTGATGGTCCCCCCGCCGGATGCGTCGATCATCAACACGGTGAGGGCCATACTGCAGGTGCACAACGCGCTGGAGGAACAGGAGGGAGGATTGTACCAGGAATGCGAACAGCTCGCGGGCGCCGACGCCGCGGCGCTCCTGGGGCGCCTGAAGGACGTTCCCCCTCCCCCCCTGCGCGGGTTCAACAGCGGCCCCGGGATCCTCGATGCGACGCGTCGCGCGGTGGAACGGGCGGGGTACGTCATGCAGGAAGGGTGAGCGTGACCGCCCCCCGGGTCACGTCCAGAAGATCTTCATACCCCCCGGACCGATCTGGACGTTCGGCGGCCGGATCTTCGTCAGTATCCTGACCGCCGTCATCCCCCCCGTCAGCACGCAGAGCGCTCCTCCGCCCACCAGAAGCCCGAGCTTGCTCGTCGGCTCGGGATCGAGAAACGCCAGGACGACCATCCCCGCACCCGCAGCGCTCATCCCGACCGCCACGCTCACCGCCGACCATTCCCGCGGCGTGAGCTTCGCCTTGAGCCCCATCGCCGCGAGCGACTCGACCGCGGGATCGATGCCGACCCGCGCGTCATCAATCAGGAAGACGGGCGTCTTCTTCCGGTACGCATCGGCAAGCCGGGTGAACCATCCTTCCTCGCTCGTCCGTATCTGGATTTCTTCCATGCTAGCGTCCCCCGGATGAGCGGAGGTGTCCGACGATCTGGGCCGTCCCAAAGGGCGTCCCCTGGCGCGAGACGCCGGAGAGACCCGCTGCCGTCATCCAGGAGGCGATTTCCGATTCCGTGAACGTATCTCCCCTGCCGGTCCCCACAAGCATGTTGAGCGCGAAGAGGGCGCCGGCGGCAGGATGTACCCGCCCGTCGTCCATGATGAAGTCCTGGACCGCCACCATGCCCCCGGGATTGAGCGCGCGGACGCACTTGGCAATGAGCGCCCGGTTCTCTTCCGGCGAGTTGCTGTGCACGATCGCGGTGAGGATCACGAGATCGAATCCGCGGGGCAGTTCGTCCTGCAGATAGTCCCCCTCCACCGTGGTGACGGCATGGCCGAGCCCCTCCCGCGCGATGTACGAGCGGGTGAGCGGCAGGACATTCGGGAGATCGAAAATCGTGGCGCGCAGTCCCTGTTTCGCGCGGACGAACGCCATCGCGTAGGCGCCCGAGCCGCCCCCCACGTCCAGGACGCTCGCGACGGATTCGAGGTTCATCTGCGATACCACGGCCGGCGCCTGCCGCGATGCCCTGTCGTGCATCGCGGCGATGAACGCCGTGAGCCACTGCCTCCCCCTCTCGTTGACTTCGGGGAGGAGCACGCTCGTCCCTTTCCGCACCGCCTCCGTCAGCGTGCTCCAGGTATCCCAGAGGTGCACCGTGTGCATGAGGGAGCCGGGGTCGCCTGCCGCGCCGGGGAGGAGCGTCTCCCGGGCGGCCTCCGTGTTGAAGAAGCGCCCGTCTTCCTTCCCGAGGATGCCCAGGGCGCACAGGGCGTTCATCAGCCTGTCCGTGGCGCGCGGGTCGGTCCCGATCTGCAGCGCGACCTCGGCGGACGTGCGGCGGCCGTCCCCCAGCGCGGTGAAAACGCCGAGCTCGAACGCCGTGAGAAGTGCGCGGCTTCCCTGGAATGCGTACGCGATGCCGCGCACGTCGTCACGCGAGAGTTCGTTGTGTGTCATCGGTCGAGTCCCGGGTCCCCTGAATGAATGGACATGGATTCAGAAAATCAACATGTGCGGGTTCGTCTGCGTTTCACACACTCTCAGCACCTCGAAGCGCCTCCACGCGGAGCCGGCGGCGAAGGGCTCGGATCGTCAGCCCGGTGCTGCACACCACAGTTTTTGCCGCGCCACCGTCCAGGTCAAAAGCGTTGTCGTCGAACATTACGTCCTCCCTGTCCACCTCCAGGCGCACTGCGCGGGCCAGGCGCCTCGCACGCACCGTTACGGCAAACAGCCGGCGCGACATCTGTGCAACGGACCACCTGAGCCCCGGGTCAGGCAGGGGGAGATGCTTGGGCTCAGCGGCGTAGAGCCTGTTTTCGCCGATGACCCCGTCGCGCGTCAGGAGGCGGACCCGCAGGTACCGGTCCGCCCGCGCCCCTTCCCCGATCCACCTTACCTCCGTCACATTGAGAGATGCATCCGGCTTCAGCCGAACGGGGCGCCGTTTGCGCCGGATGGTCTTCCCCGAAAACGCCATCAGTGCGACCTCGACCTCCGCGGTCAGGGGAACCGGGAGGTCGCTCGTGACCCAGATTTCCTGCGCCCCCTCCCGTTTCCTGATGCTCACAAGGACGGGCGCATAGAACCGGCGGGCGTAGTAGTACGCCGCCTTGGGTCTGAGCGCGCTGTCAATCACCGACCAGCTCGTGACCGGCCAGCAGTCATTGAGCTGCCAGAAGAGGACGCCCGCCGTCCCGTACTTCCTCCTCCGCCAGTGCTCCGCTGCGGTCTTCAGTGCCTCTGCCTGCACGTGCTGCCCCTTCACCACGAACTCTTCGAACGAGCGGGGGAGCGAATGATGGGCAGCCATGAATCGAATCACCCGCTCCGTCCCCGCCACCTGCTTGTTGTGGTGCTCGATCACGGGGCTCTGCGGATGCCGGTCGCCCGGGACCGTCACCGCGGCGAACGTGGAGACAGCCGCGGGTCCCTGGAAGCCGAACTCCGTCACGAACCTTGAAGAGTCTTTTTCGTACTCGGGGTAGTCCTTCCATTCGCTCCAGACGTGCCACTGATGGTGGTTGCCGGTCGCCTCGCTGTTCGGGAAACCTTCCCCGAACGGGGAGCTGCGCCAGTACGGCCTGGTGGGATCGAGCCGGCGGACGACCGCCGGGAGCACGTCGCGGAAGATCTTCGCCCCGGTCATGTCGTCGGGTGAGCTCCCGGGATGCTCGGTGCAGTAGAGCCATTCGCACTCGTTGTTGCCACACCAGAGGACAATCGACGGATGATTCCGCAGCCTCGTCACGGCCTTCTCCGCTTCCTCCAGCACCAGGCGCAGGAACGACGGAGTCTCCGGATACTCGCCGCAGGCGAACATGAAGTCCTGCCACACCATCAGTCCCAACCGGTCGCAAAGGTCGTAGAAGACGTCCTCTTCGTAGATCCCTCCTCCCCAGACGCGAATGATGTTCATGTTCGCATCGCGTGCCATCCGCAGCAGTCGATCGTACGTCGCATGGGGGATGCGCGGGATGAAGTTGTCCGACGGGATCCAGTCTGCACCCTTGCAGAAGATCCTCCGGTCGTTCACCACCAGGATGAATGACTTCCCGCCGGCGTCCTTCTCCTGCAGGAGTCTCACAGTCCTGATGCCGAACCTGACCGCCTGCTCGTCGAGCACTTCGCCGCCGTCCAGAAGCGTGAAGACCGCACTGTAGATCGGCTGGGCGCCGTGGCCGTTCGGCCACCAGAGGTGCGGATCGGGAATGCGAACGGTGAACCGGATTCCCCCTCCCCGAACCTCCCTCGTGTACTCTGCAGCCCGGTCGGGTCCACCGAGGAACACCCGGACGGACAATGGCCGAACACCATGCCTGCGCACGCCCGCGGCCAGCCGGATGACGGCCTCTCCGGGTGTCGCGGAAAGGACCTGTGCGACCGGGTCGATAAGCCGCCCCCCCGAATACGCTTCAAGGGAGATGGCGCGCCAGATGCCGGAAGTCGTGAGCTTCGGCCCCCAGTCCCAACCGAACGAATATTGCGCTTTCCGTGCGAAGGCCCGGTGAGGCTCGAGCACGACCTCGAGCGGGCCATGCTCTTTCTCCATCTGCTTCGACCGAAGAACGGGAGAATCGAACACGATGCTGAGCGTATTGCGCCCCGGCCGCAGGAAGCGGCGCAGGGGGAACCGGTGCTCAACGAACATGTCCGCGGATGTGCCGACACGGCGTCCGTTGCACCGGACCGTGGCAAACGTATCCAGTCCGCGTGCAACGAGGTCCACGGCGCGCTCCCGGAGCATGCCGACGGGGACCTGGAAGTCGGTCCTGTATTCCCAGCGGAGGGCGTCCACCCACTGGACCTGGTTTTCCTGCATTCTGTAAAAGGGATCGCCGATGATACCCCGCGCGATAAGGTCAGTGTGCACCGTGCCGGGTACCGTGGCATCCATCCAACGAAACGCTTTTGTGTTCACACCGCGGGGGAGGGAACCGGACGGGCGCAACCCCCGGAATTTCCAGGCGCCGCCGAGGTCGATACTTTTCATGTCGAACGAACGTTCAATTTGATTTAACTCGGGGTTTTCGTATCATGAGTTCTGAACACTCGGAGGAATCCATGGGGAACCTCGGGGCAACCGAGCTGATCATCATCATACTCATCATCCTGATCTTCTTCGGGTCGAAGAAGATCCCGGAGCTGGCTGCCGGACTCGGGAAGGGCATGCGCGAGTTCAGGAAGGCCACGCGCGAGATCCAGGAGGACCAGTCGGAGGAGGATCGCGCTCCCGCGATCACCGCCCCGCGCGGCGACCTGATCGCGTGCCCCAACTGTAACTCGCGTGTCGCGAAAGACTCCCGGTTCTGCCCCTCGTGCGGCAAATCACTGGAGGCGCCCCGGTGCTCCAAATGCGGTCGCGTCAACACGCTCGGCGCGAAGTTCTGCGTGGAGTGCGGCGAGAAGCTCTGATAGCCGCTATTTCGCGAGTTCGGTCGTCACGATCCCGCCCCCCATGGAGGGCGGGATCTCCGCGTCGTTCCTGACAATCCGCTGTTTCCCGGGGGTGATCCAGTACGTCTGTTTCCCCGCGCCGCCGTCCTTCGGTTTCACGTCGACGACCAGCGCGTCGAACGTGCCCGCAGGGGTCGTCACACGGTCTTTCCCGGTCACCGTCACGGTCATCTCCCGCACCTTCCAGATCGACGAATCGAACATCATCAGCGTCGCGCGATAGCCGTCCCGGAGCGGGAGCGTGCAGAGGGCAACGTCGATCCCCGCATTGTCCGACACGACGGGGCCGGTAAAACGCACCTCGACGGGGATGTGCTTGCCGCGCATCTCCATGCCGCCGCTGATCCCCTGCGGCGTGAAATCAAGCTCCAGCACACCCGGGCCCTGCTGCGCCGAGCGGTGAAGCGTCAGCACCGTCACGGCGTCGATGTCGACGGTGTCCGCTCCTCCTCCCATCGCCCCCGTGGTCACGTCCACCACGCGCCACGCCTTCCTTCCGCCGCGGGTGAATGCGGCAATGGTCCTGACCGTGTTCATGACCATTTTCTGCCCCTGCATCGTGAAGCTCGTCGTCAGGTGCTGCGTCCCCGGATGGATCGCGGAAGGACGGAATGCCGCCTCCGGGGCGGCGGTGTCGGCGCGCGCCGCCGTATCGGTCCGTACCGTCGCCGGGTTCACGCTGAGGATTGCCAGTTTCTTCTGCACCTCGGAACTCACCGACGCCTGGTACCGTCCCCCGAGATGCAGCGCAAAGAACTTCTCCATGGCGGTGTAGAGCGCCATCCGGTTGTCCCTTCCCGCGAACCCGTGCCCCTCGTCCGGCGCAACCAGGTATTCGACTGCGCGCCCGCGGTCGCGCAGCGCCGCGACGATTTTGTCCGATTCCGAACGGGGAACGCGCGGATCATTCGCACCCTGGGCGACCAGGAGCGGCGCCACGATGTTCCCTGCGGCATTGAGCGGGGAGGCAGCCTCCAGCATCGCCCGGTCCTTCGGGTTGGAGATATCCCCCACCCGGACATCGAACATCTTCTTGACCGGGGCCCAGTACGGAGGAATCGATGAGAGGAGCGTGATGATGTTCGACGGGCCGACGTACGAAACCCCCGCCGCGTAGAGCGAGGGAGTGAACGCGAGTCCCGCGAGCGTTGCGTAGCCGCCGTATGAGCCGCCGTAGATGCCGATCCGTTTGGGATCGGCGATGTGCCGCTGGACGAGGTAATGCACGCCGTCTGTAATATCGTGCTGCATGAAGCCGATACCCCACTGCTTGTTGCCGGCGTTCAGGAACTTCTTCCCGTACCCGGTGGAGCCCCTGAAGTTGGGCATCAACACGGCGTACCCCCGGTTGGCCAGGAACTGGGCTTCCGGGTCATATCCCCAGTAGATGCGCCCCCACGGTCCGCCGTGAATCAGCATGACCGCCGGGAGGTTCGTGTCCGGCACGCCGCGAGGGAGCACGAGGTACGCGGGGATCACCATCCCGTCGCGCGAGGTGTACCGTACGGGCGTCTCGGCGGCGAGGTCGGCCGTAGGGAGGTCCGGGCGTGACCTGTAGAGGAGCTCGACTGTGCCCGCGGCCCGGTCGAAAATGTACATGGACCCCGGGTCGACATCGCTCGAGGCGCCGACCAGGAACAGGGACTCGTCCAGGGTCGACGAGCCAAACGAGATTTCCCCGGCAGGAAGGAGCTTTCGCAGCCGATCCCAGTCGCGTGCGAACTGCTGCTGCTTCGGATAGACCCGGAGCCTGTCGCCGACATAGACGGTGGCCAGGAGCTCGCCCGTCAGGTCGGAGAATATCGCGTTTGAGAAGTCAACCTCGTTTTCCGGATCCTGTTCGACGAGCGACGTCGTCCCCGTTTCGATGTCGAACAACTCGAGCCTGGTCTTGTCCGTGGCGGCTCCCCTGTTCGTCACGAGGTAAAACTTCTTTCCGTCCGGTGTGAACCTCAGAGGGCTGCACTCCTCCTCGGGGCTCACCGCGTATATGCTGACGAGCGAATCTCCCGCCACGCGGAGGATCTCGGTCCCCCCATCGGCAGTCTGGCGCGCACCCAGGCGCAGCGCCCCCTTCGTGTCGGCAACCCACCCGGCAACGTTCTGCTCATTCTTCCAGACAAGTTTCTTCCCGCCTGTCGCCAGCGTCAGGCGATACACGTCGTGGAGATCCGCCCGGCGGTCGTTCAGGCCGATCAGAATCTCACCCGGCGTGGCGCGCGGCACGTCGATGATGACGGCCCGGATCTTGCCCGAGGGGGTCAGATCGCGGGCGGGAGGAACGGGTGAGCCGGGAACAGACGGGTCCACCGCGTAGATCCTGTAGTTTTCGTCCCCCCCCTTGTCCTGCGCATACAGGACGTACCGGCTGTCCAGCGACCAGAAGTAGCTGCTCACCGGGCGGACCGTGTCCGCCGTGATGGGGCGGGCCTGTGCGAACGATTCCGCCCGCCCCTTGATCCAGATGTTGCGCTCCCCCCTGAACGGTTTGAGGAACGTGATGAACCTGCCGTCGGGCGAAATCTGCGAGCCGGAGATCTCCGGATCACCGAACAGCAACTCCCTGTCGATCAGCGGCGGAACCTGGGCGGGACCGTAGAGACGGGCCGCCAGGACAAGAAAAACGAGGCCGAGCACTCTGCGCACCATGGGGTGATACTCCGATTCGTTGTTCAGAGACTACACTGAAATGAGCACATCTTCGTGACCTGCCATCGCGCGCCGGACACGGTCGTGCAGCCCGGCCAGGAAGGGAAACCGGAGCGGCGAGTATTCCTCGAGCGCACCCAGGTATCCCTGCGTGTAGTGTTCGCGGTGGCGTGCCACTGCTTCCAGGATCAGGAAGAGGCAGCTCGCCCCCACGAGCCGGGGAAGAAATCCGCCGCCGCCGGGTGAGTCGAGCAGTGCGACAGTCGCGTGCGTGAAGCGGACAAGGCGGCCGGTCAGTTCATCCAGCGGGCCGGCGGCGCGTCCGCGGGTAAACATCGACGAGTGACCTGCCGCCGCGTCCTCGTCCATATCCTGCAGGTCGTCGATGAACTGCAGCACGACGCCGTACCCGAAGAGGGCGTGCAGCTCCGCGGGACTCAGCTCCCCGCGCACCAGGTACCCGTCGACAGCGACGGACGCCCCTCCCTTCTCGATCGTGATCGAGTCCAGGGCATTCGCGTCAGGCCCGTCCACCGGACGCTGGAGTGCGAGCCCCTTGTGCTGCGCGCGAAGGATCGCCAGGAGCGCATCGAAGACATCCGGGTGCCGGTCGCGGGGGTACTCCTCCTCGATCATTTTCACAAGCCGCGGGAACTCGCCCGGTTCGTCCGGCCGGGCCTCCCCTGCCAGGCATCGCCTGAGCGATTCCTGGAATTCCTCCCGTTCCTCCGGCGTGTGATCGGCGGCATCAAGCCAGTTGTCCGTGTACGGATACATCAGGCTGTACGCAAGGGACGCGGAGCTCAGCGAGAGTGGACGGCCGAGGAATTTCTCGATGCTGTTGA
>Ga0335069_10013820_pt1 | contig 11324 bp, 16 predicted proteins | sample Lox_Sample_11_FD_206714 | JGI IMG/M metagenome (GOLD analysis project Ga0335069, IMG submission 206714) | Soil microbial communities from Loxahatchee National Wildlife Refuge, Florida, United States - Lox_Sample_1.1 | ecosystem: Environmental > Terrestrial > Soil > Wetlands | place: USA... | reverse complement strand
ATCCTCGCGGGCGACTGGCCGGGGCTGAGCCGGGTCGCCGCGGCGTATCTCGCCTGCCTGCTCAGCCTGTACGGGCTCCGGGTTGCGACGTCGTACCTGACGCAGCTCCTGGGCCAGCGGGTCATGCACGATCTCCGCGCCGCGCTCTTCGGGCATCTGCAGCTCCAGGACGCCGCCTTCTTCGACCGGAGCCCCGTGGGCCGGCTGATGACCCGCGTCCTGACCGACGTCGAGGCCATCAACGAGCTCTTCGCCAGCGGCGCGATGGCGGTCGTGAGCGACGTGCTGACGCTCGGGGGCATCGTGGCCCTGATGCTCGTGCTGAACTGGGAGCTGGCCCTCGTCACGTTTGCCCTGGTGCCCGTGCTCGCCCTGGGCGCCGCCTACTTCCGCGTGAAGGCCCGCGACAGCTATCGCACGGTGCGGAGCCGCCTCGCCCGGCTCAACGCGTTCCTCCAGGAGTCCCTGCAGGGGATGGCCGTGATCCAGCTCTTCGCGCGCGAGCGGCGCGAGGCCGAGCTCTTCGGCGGCCTCAACGCGGATCTGCGCCGCGCCCAGTTCCGCTCGACCTTCTTTGACGCGCTCCTCTATGCCGGCGTGGAGGCCATCGGGTCCGTCGCGGTCGCGCTGCTGCTCTGGTACGGGGGCGGCCAGGTGGTGTCCGACGCCCTGACGTTCGGCGGGCTCGTGGCGTTTCTCGAGTACACCGCCCGATTCTTCCTGCCGATCCGCGACCTCGGCGCGAAGTACACGGTGATGCAGGCGGCCACGGTGGCGGCCGAGCGCATCTTCGGCCTGCTCGACGGCAAGCCTGCCGTGCAGGCCAGGGCGGATGGCGCGACCGCGCCGTTGCCCGGGGCCCCTGCGGTCGAGTTCCGGAACGTCTGGTTCGCCTACGAGGGCGAGCAGTGGGTGCTCCAGGACTGCTCGTTCAGCGTTGCGCCCGGGGAGCGCGTGGCCCTCGTGGGCCCGACGGGCGAGGGCAAGAGCACCATCGTGCGCCTGATGACGCGCAACTACGACGTCTCGAGAGGCCAGGTGCGGGTGGGCGGCCACGACGTGCGCGACTGGGATCTCCAGGCCCTGCGGCGCCACGTCGGCGTCATCCCGCAGGAAGTCTTCCTCTTCACCGGGACCGTCGAGGAGAACCTGCGGGTCGGCGCCGGCGAGTCGGCGTCCGCGGCCGCGCTCGACGGGGCGCTCCGGACCGCGCGCGCCGACCGCGTGGTGGCGGCCCTGCCGCGCGGGCTCGACGAGACGGTGCATGAGCGCGGCCAGAATCTCTCGCAGGGGCAGCGACAGCTGCTGGCCATCGCCCGGGCGCTCCTTTATAATCCGGCCGTCCTTGCGCTCGACGAGGCGACGTCGAGCGTGGACCCGGAGTCGGAGGCGCTGATTCGAGCCGGCCTCGACGAGTTGCTCCACGGCCGGGCCAGCGTGGCCATCGCGCACCGGCTGTCGACGATACAGACGGCGGATCGCATCCTCGTGCTGCACCGGGGACGCATCCGGGAGGCGGGGCGCCACGCCGAGCTCCTCGCGCAGGGCGGCCGCTATGCGCGGCTGTATGAGCTGCAGTTCGGAGGCACTCGGTCCTGACGGACTTTGCGAGGTGCGTGTGGAGAGAGGTGGCGAAGATTCCTCGCGGGCGTGTGGCAACCTACGGTCAGATCGCGGCCTGGCTCGGGTGGCCCCGGCGCTCCCGCATGGTCGGGCGCGCGCTCCGGAACTGCCCGTCCGGGCTGCCGTGGCACCGGGTCGTGAACGCGCGGGGCGAGATCAGCCGGCGCGCCGCGGTCGGCAGCATGCTGACCCAGCGCATCCTGCTCCAGCAGGAAGGCGTGTCCCTGCGTGGCGGCCGCGTGCCGCTGTCGCGTTTCCGCTGGCACGGACCGAAGAAAGCTCGCGAGCACCCGGCTCGCTACGGAGGATGACATGCGTCTCGGCCTGAACATGGGGTATTCCGGCTCCGCTCTACGGATCAACGTGCCGCTGGTGCAGGAAGCCGATCGCCTGGGCTATCACTCCGTGTGGTCGGCGGAAGCCTATGGCTCGGATGCCGTCACCACGATCACATGGGTGGCCGCGCTCACGAAGCGCATCCACGTCGGCACGGCCATCATGCAGATCCCGGCTCGCACGCCGACCCTCACCGCGACCACGGCGATCACGCTCGACCAGATGTCCGAGGGCCGGTTCCTCCTGGGCCTGGGCGTGTCCGGACCGCAGGTGGTCGAGGGGTGGCACGGCGTGCCGTTCGGCAAGCCGCTGGCGCGAACCCGCGAGTACGTGGAGATCGTGCGGGCGGTGTGGCGGCGCGAGAAGGCCGTCGAGTTCAAGGGCGAGTACTACCAGATTCCCTATGCCGGCCCCGATGCCACGGGGCTGGGGAAGCCGCTCAAGTCGATCCTCCACGGGCGGGCCGACATCCCGATCTACCTGGCCGCGATCGGGCCCAAGAACGTCGCGCTGGCGGCGGAGATCGCCGACGGCTGGCTGCCCATCTTCTTCTCGCCGCAGCGGCTCGGAGTGCTCAAGAGCTCGCTCGACGAAGGATTCGCGCGCGCCGGCGGCGGCAAGTCCCTGGCCAGGTTCGATATCGCGCCCACGGTGCCCATCGTGGTCGGCGACGACGTGGCGGCGTGCCGCGCCGTGATCAAGCCGCGGATGGCTCTCTACGTGGGCGGCATGGGTGCGCGCGGCCGGAACTTCTACAACGATCTCGTGTCCCGGTATGGCTACGAGGCCGCGGCGAAGAGCATCCAGGATCTCTACCTCGCGGGGAAGAAGGAGGAGGCGGCCGCCGCCGTGCCCGACGCGCTGGTCGACGAGGTGGCGCTGTGCGGCCCGAAGGAGCGCATCCGCGAACGCCTGGAGACCTGGAAGTCCTCGGGCGTGACCACCATGATCTGCGGCGTGGGCCAGGTCGAAGCGTTGCGGCTCATGGCCGAGCTCGCGCTCTAGCGCTCCCGTGAAGCCCGCGGTCGTCAGGGTTCAGGCCGCGCTCGCCGCGCTCGGCCTCGAGCGGCGCGTGATCGAGCTGCCCGTGGAGGCGCGGACGTCGCAGCAGGCCGCGGATGGGCTCGGCGTCGGCGTGGCCCAGATCGCGAAGTCGCTCGTGTTCACCGTCGACGGCGCGCCCGTCATGGTCGTCGCCTCCGGGGTGAACCGGGTCGACGAGCGCAAGCTGGGAAAGCTGGCGGGCGGCAAGGTCCGGCGCGCCGAGGCGGAGACCGTCAAGCAGGCGACCGGCTACACGATCGGAGGCGTCTCGCCCGTGGGGCACGAGACGCCCCTTCCGATCTGGGTCGACGAGGACCTGCTCCGTCACGAGCTGATCTACGCGGCGGCCGGAGTGCCCGAGTGCGTGTTCCCGCTCACCCCCGATGAGCTCCTGAAGGCGACCGGCGGGACCGTCGCCGACGTGAAGGAGCAGAAATCCCCGAAAGGAGAGCCGGCATGAAGCTCAAGGACAGGGTCGCCATCGTCACGGGGGCGGGATCCGGCATCGGACAGGCTTCGGCAGTGCTCTTCGCGGCGGAGGGAGCCCGGGTCGCGGTCGTGGACCTCAAGCCGGACGCGGCGCGCGCCACGGTCGAGCAGATCGAGAGGGCAGGCGGCGAGGCGCTGGCGCTGGCCGCCGACGTGAGCCGCTCCGATGACAATCGCGAGGCCGTCGCGCAGACGGTGGCGCGGTGGGGCCGCCTGGACGTCTTCTACGCCAACGCCGGCGTGCCGCAGTGGCCCACGCCAGTCGAGGAAATGGACGAGGCCGCGTTCGATCGCATCATGACCGTGAACGTGAAGGGCGTGTTCCTGGGCGCGAAGTTTGCCGTGCCGGTGATGAAGAAGCAGAAGCGGGGCGTCATCCTCATCACCGGCTCCACGGCAGCGTTCAAACCCCGTCCGGGCGGTCAGTGCTATGCGGCCTCGAAGGGCGCCGTCACCGTGATGGGACAGAGTCTCGCGGTGGAGCTCGCGCCGTTCGGCATCCGCGTGGTGGTGATCGCGCCCGTGGCCACGGAGACGCCCATGCTGGCCACCTTCATGGGCAAGAAGGCGGTGGACGACGAAGGGATGGAGCGCTACACGGCCACGGTCCCGCTGGGACGACTGAATCAGCCCGACGACCTGGCGAAGGCGGCGCTCTTCCTGGCGTCCGACGATGCCTCCATGGTGACGGGCAGCCCCTTCATCGTCGACGGCGGCCGCTGCGCGTGAAGGTCGTTCCGCTGGCCGCCGACTCGCTCGGCGTCCGCTCGATGGCCACGTACGTGGAATGCGGGCAGACGCGCATCCTCATCGATCCCGGCGCGGTCGTGGCGCCGAACCGCTTCGGCCTGCCGCCGGCCGAGGAGGAATGGGAAGCTCTCCGGCGGGCCAACGACCGGATCTCGGCCTATGCCACGCGGGCCGGGGTGATCTTCCTGAGCCACTACCACGAGGATCACTTCCGCTACGATCCCTCGCTCTACCAGGGACGGACGGTATGGGCCAAGGATCCCCGGCGGATGATCAATCCCCGACAGGCTGAACGGGCGGGGCAGCTCTGGAAGTCCATCGCCGGCCGCTGCCGGCTCGACGCGGCGGAGGGGCGGGCCATGGAGACGGCGGAGGCCCGCCTGCACGGCTCGCCGCCCCTCGCTCACGGTGCCGAGGGCACCGGCCTCGGCTACCTCGCCGCGCTCACGGTGACGGACCTGCGCGAAGGCAAGCGGTTCGTCTTCGCCTCCGACGTGCAGGGCCCGCTGTCCGCGGTCGCCGCCGCGTACCTGATCCGCGAGCGGCCGAATCTCCTCTATCTCTCCGGCGCGCCCGCCTATCTCGAGAGCCAGCTCGGCTCCGCGGTCATCGACCAGGGTGTCGACCAGCTTCTCCGCGTCATGGACCAGACGGGCTGCCGGGTGATCCTCGACCACCACGCGGTGCGCGCCGACAGCTACCCGGACCGCTTCCAGCGGGTGTGGCGGACCGGCCAGGCGGTGACGGCGGCCGGATTCCTCGGGTTGGAGGATGCGCCGCTCGAGTCGAGGCGTCGGAGCCTCTGGGCGCGCACGCGCAAGCCCGCAGCCGCCATGCCCGGCCGATTGAAGAGATGGGGCCGGTCGTCTATGCTGCAGGAGGAACGTGACACGCCACGAGCGAAAGGAGGACTGATCGAATGAGTGATGCCAAGACGCTCAACGTCGGCGACAAGGCGCCGGACTTCACCCTGAAGACCATCGGGCTCAAGGAAGTGAGCCTCAAGGATTACCAGGGCAAGAACGTGGTGATCCTTTTCTATCCGCTCGACTGGACCCCCGGCTGATCCACGTGCATGCCCGCCTTCGATAAGCGCGTGAAGGACTTCGAGGCGGCCAATACCCAGGTGCTGGGTATCAGCACGGACAGCCCTTTCAGCCACGAGAACTGGGCGAAGTCGGTTGGCATCTCCAACTATCCGCTCCTCTCCGACGTGCATCGCAGTGTGAGCAAGGACTACGGCGTCTACTGGCCCGACTGGAACGCCAACGTGCGCGCCACCTTCATCGTGAACAGGCAGGGGAAGGTGGCGTTCACCGAGCGCTACGGCAAGGGCGAGCTCCCGGACCCGGACAAGGTCCTCGCCGAGATACGGAAGTTGCCGTAGAAGAGCGCGCCGGGGGCTCCAAACGGCCGCGCGGCTGAGGCGTCGCCTCGTCGTGCGGCCGTGGTGTATCCGGTCAGGTCGTGGGCGTGCGCGCGGGGGCTTCGGAGACGCGCCGGGTGGTGAGCGCGACGCCGGCCAGCACCGCCGCTCCTCCGAGCATGCCCGTGACCCCTATCCGCTCGCCCAGCATGGCCCACGCGAGGAGCACGCCGACGACCGGCTGGAGATTGAGGAAGACGGCCGACCGGCTGGGGCCCACGCGATGCACCGCCTCGTACCACCACACGTGCGCGATGGAGCCCAGGATTGCCTGGTACCCGACGATGGTCCAGGCCACCGGCGAGGCGAAGTCGGGCGCGGGGAAGAGGTCGGCGGTGAAGAGGGGCAGCGGGAGCAGCATGAGCGAGCCCAGCACGTACGCGGTGGTGGTGGCCACGGTGGGCGAGTGGCGCGCCAGCACGCGCTTGCCGTAGACCGTGTAGGCGGCCCAGCCCACCTGGCTCAGAAGGAGCAGGAAGTCGCCGGGCCGGAGATCGAGATGCATGACGGCATGCCAGCTGCCCTTGGTGATGATGAGGCCGACGCCGGCAGCCGAGCAGGCCACGCCCGCCCACTGCATCGGCCGGAGGCGCTCGCCCAGATACAGCCTGGCGCAGATGACCACCATCACGGGGGTGGCCGGCTGGAGGAGCACGGCGCTCGACGCCGTCGTGAAGGCGATGGCGAGATACGTGCCGCCCATCGAGACGAAGATGCCGGTGAAGCCCAGGAAGGCGAGCGGCCCCAGGTCGCGCAGGCGCAGGGCCGTGAACTCCGAGGCGCCGCGCCGGTACAGGAGGGCGCAGAGGAACACGGAGGCGATCGCGCAGCGGAGCGCGACGAGCACGAGGGGCGGGAAGGCGACGAGCGCCAGCTTCGCGAAGGCCGGATACGAACCCCAGAGGGCGGCGATGAGTGTCAGCGCCGTGTAGGCGCCGGTTTGACCCGAACCGAACACCCGCCTATGATAGCGCGTCCGTCATGGCCGACTACATCATCGAGCGGCGCCTCTGGCTGCCACGGCCGCGCCCCGAGGTGTTCGCCTTCTTCGCCGATCCGCGCAATCTCGCCGTCGTGCAGCCCGATTGGGCGCGACCCGCATGGCTCGCCCCGCCGCCGGCGCGGCTCGAGGCCGGGACCTTCCTCGACTTCGCGGTGCGCACGGCGGGCCTGCGCGTGCGCTGGCGCGTGATGGTGCGCGAGTACGATCCGCCCTTCCGCTTCGTGGACGTGCAGCTCCGCGGCCCGTTCGCGCGCTGGGAGCATCGCCACCGGTTCCTGGAGGGGCCGGAGACGGCAGGGCGGGGTCCGGTGGGCACGTGGATGGAGGATCGCGTGACGTACCGCCTTCCGGGCGGCGCGCTCGGCAGGATGGCGCACGCCCTGGGCGCCGGCCGGCGGCTCCGGGCGCTCTTCGATTTCCGCGACGCCCGCCTGCGGGAGCGCTTCGCGTGAGCCGGCCCGCGGCCCGCGATCTCCTCGGGGCGCACATGTCCATCGCCGGCGGCCTCCATCGAGCCCTCGAGCGCGGCCGGGACGCCGGCTGCTCCGTGGTGCAGATCTTCCTGAAGAACCAGCTCCAGTGGACGGCGAAGCCGTACACGGGCAAGGAGGTCGCCGAGTTCAAGGCCGCGTGGAAGCGGACCGGCATCCGGACCGTCTTCGCGCACTCGAGCTACCTCATCAACCTCGCGGCGGCCGCGCCCGCCGAGTGGCAGCGCGCGGTGGCCGCCTTCCACGACGAGCTCGAGCGCGCCGAGGCGCTCGGCCTGCCCTACGTGATCATCCATCCCGGCTCTCATCGCGGCGAAGGCCTCCAGGCCGGCGTGGCCCGGATCGGGCGAGCGCTGGACGAGGTGCTCGCGCGCACACGGGGGTATCGCGTGATGGTGCTGCTCGAGAACACGGCGGGGGGCGGCGCCACCATCGGGCGAAGCTTCGAGGAGCTCGGGGCGCTCCTGCACGCGGTCAAGGCGCCCGAGCGTGTGGGCGTGTGCCTCGACACCTGCCATCTCTTCGCCGCCGGCTACGACATTCGGACCCCCGGTGGCTACGAGGGCGCCATGCGGGCGTGTGCGCGGCTCGTCGGCATCCGGCGCGTGCGCGCCTTCCATCTCAACGACGCGAAGGCCCCGCTGGGATCGGGTCTCGATCGCCACGAGAAGATCGGGCGCGGGAAGATGGGCGTGGCCGCGTTCCGGCTCCTCATGAGCGACCGCCGCTTCGCTCGCGTGCCGATGGCGCTCGAGACCCCCAAGGACCCCGAGCCCGAGGCGGACCGCGCGGCGCTGGCGTTGCTCCGCCGCCTCCGGGCTGAAGGTGGAGCGCCCCGCCGGGTCTAGCGGGAGTGGGTGACGCCGAGCCTCGGGCAGTTCCGGCGCACGGGACACTCCGAGCACTTCGGCGAGACGGGCTGGCAGATGTTCTGGCCGAACGACACCAGCAGATCGTTGTAGCCGATCCAGTACCGGCGGGGCAGGCGCTGGCGGAGCGCCATCTCCGTCTCCTCCGGATTCCTGGTCTTCACGTAGCCCCAGCGGTTGGAGATCCGGTGCACGTGCACGTCGACGCAGATTCCAGGCTTCTTGAAGCCCTGCGTCACCACGAGATTGGCGGTCTTGCGCCCGACTCCCTTGAGCGTGAGGAGCGCGTCGATGTCGTCGGGCACGCGGCCGCGGAAGCGGTCGAGGAGATCCCGGCACACGCCGAGGATGATGCGCGCCTTCGTGCGGTAGAAGCCGACCGGAAAGATCGCGCGCTCGATCTGCCTCGGGGTGAGGCGCAGCAGGGCGGCGGGGGTGTCGGCCAGCGCGAAGAGCCGCGCCGAGGCGGGACCCGTCGTCTCGTCCTTGGTGCGCAGGGAGAGCAGGCACGCGACGAGCACGCGGAACGGGTCGCGCCGCTCCGCCGCCACCGCGGCCAGCGAGGTGGTGCGCCAGGACGGCGCGTGCCGGGTGAGCGTGCGGATGACCTGCCCGATCGCGATGGGGTTGCGCGCAGCGGTCAGGACCGCTCCTTCATCCCGGCCAGGAGCGCCTTGGCCTGAGGCGCATCCTTGAGGGTCCAGTCCGCGAGATTGCTCGGCGACGTCTCGGCGAGCACGGTCTCGAGCTCGCGCCGAGCCTCGGCGGCGCGGCCCTTCCTGAGCAGCGTGCGCGCGAGGCCGACGCGCATGGTCGTGTGGTGCGGGTCGATCTCGAGACCCTTCCGGAACATGGTCTCGGACCGGTCGAGATCGCCGCCCACGACGCCGGGCACCTCGTAGTAGAGGCTGCCCGCGAGGCTGTAGGCCGGCGCATAGCCCGGATCGAGCGCGAGGGCCGTCTCCATCGCCTCCTTGACCGTGGGCAGCAGGAAGAGGGCGCGCAGGACGCCCTTGGTCTGTCCCCAGCGTCCCGTGTTGGCCCCGTACCAGAAATGTGCGCGACCGCTGTTCGGCGCGAGCGAGATGGCCTGCTTCGCGGCCTGGCGCCCGCGATCGTAGGCGGCCAGCTTGTCGCCCGCCGTGGTGGCGCGCACGTCCCCGTAGAGGAAGCACGCCCAGGCGAGAGCCAGGAGCGTGTCGATGTCCGGATCGGCCCGGGCCGCCTTTTCGAGCTCGACCTTGAGCTCGTCGAGCTTCTGCGGGTTCTCGTGGTAGCGCGTGGCGAAGGCCTGCATCTCGCCGGCAAGGGGGGATCCTGCCCAGGCGATGCCCGTCGCAGTGCAGAGCGCGAGCAGAGTCGCGAGGGCGCGCATGCCAGAGATGCTAGGAGGCGCCTCCGCCACTGTCAACTTGAAGTGCCGCGCCACTTGATGTGGCGCAGCCGGGCCGCTAAGGTAGGGCCCTATGGGCACGGTGCGGCAGCTCACGCTCGTAGCCGTCGCGGCCTGGCTCGGCGCCATGGGCTTCTTCGCCTTCGTGGTCGCGCCGGCCGCGTTCAGCACGCTCGAGCGCGAGGCGGCCGGCCGCTTCGTCGGAGCGGTCTTTCCGCGCTACTACGCGGTCGGCCTGGGCCTGGGGCTGCTCGCGCTCTTCGGCGTGAGCGCGCGCGGCTTCGTGAGCGGCTGGCGGGGACTCGACTGGGTGACGGCGGGTGCCGTGCTGATGATGCTGGCCGTGACGCTCTACGCCGGCGCCGTGGTCCTGCCCGCGGCTCACGCGGCCCGCGAGGCCATGCGGGCGACCGGCGCGGATCCCGCGGCGGCCCTCGGCTTCGCGCGGCTCCATCGCCTTTCCGGCATCCTGAACGCCATCGTGATGGCGGCGGGGGTCGTGGTGGTGGCCATCGAGACGGTGCGGCGCCGATGAGCGCGTTCGAGCCGCTGGGCCTCGATCACGTCGTGCTGCGCGTCAGCGATCAGGAGGCGTCCAAGCGGTTCTACACGGACGTGCTCGGCTGCCGCGTCGACCACTTCAACGACCGCATCTCGCTGCTCCACCTTCGCTTCGGCGAGCAGATGATCGATCTCGTGCCGGGGAAGCCGTCCCCCGAGGGGATGGACCATTTCTGCCTCTCGATCCGCTGCGCGGACCTCGAGGCCCTGCGGGCGGCTCTCGCCCGCCAGGGCGTGCGCATCGAAGGAGAGGTCGTGCCGCGGCGGGGAGCCTACGGGAGCGGACCGTCGCTCTACATCCGCGATCCGGACGGCTACCTGATCGAGCTCAAGCCCCGCTGAGGGTCAGCGCCAGCAGCGTCTTCACCAGCTCGCCGGGCGGCACCGCGCCCCCTTGCGTCGCCGACTGGAGCAGGCACCCTTCGGCGGCTCCGACCATGACGGCGGCCACGGCGGCGGCATCGAGGGAGGCCCGGAAGGCTCCCGATGCCATCCCGGCCGTCAGGATGTCCTCCAGCGAGAGCCGGAGCTGCTCGCGCTGCCAGGCGAGGGCGAGCCGGTGATGCTTGTCGTGGCGGGTGCGCATCCAGCCGGTGAGGAGAAGCTCGGAGAAGTCCCCGTCGCTCAGGCCATAGGCGCCGAAGATGATCTCCATCGCGCCTTCCAGCTTCACGGCGGCCGGCCCGTCGCTGGCCGCGATCCGGGCGACGGCAGCCACGATGGGGCCGAAGCGCTCCTCGATGGCCTGGACCAGGGGCACCGGCGGCGGCCCTGCAGGGGGCGCGACGGTGACCGTCGCGGGCGCGGGCTTCCGAGTCGCCGCTTTCCGCTTCACGCAGGGATTATCCCACGCAGGGGGTGCCGGACCTCCGATGTCCGGCGCGCGCTCGGCTCGAGGCTGGCTACTGGCCCGCGCGCGGCCCCACGAACTCGAACGCTTCGATCTCGACGCGGAAGCGCCGCTCGGATCCCGAGGACGAGAGCCGGATCTCGAAAGCCGCCGTCGTCCGGGGATTGAGGGTGCCGGGGACGTACACGCGGCCCCGGCTCACGACGCGCCCGCTCTCATCGAGGCCCTCGGCCTTCACCATGATCCGCTCCGCGGACATCGTGGAGGCGTTGCGCACCTCACCCTGGATGAGCACGCGGGACCCACCCTCGCGCTGGGTCTGAAACGTGACGACGAGGTCCCGCGACGACTGCGGCGTGAAGGTATAGGTCTGCTGCGACAGGGCAGGCACCGCCCACGCTACGACGAACAGCGCGGCAAAGAGCAGGCGAAGGATCACTCGTACCTCAGGGCCTCGATGGGGTTGAGTTGGGCGGCCTTGCGGGCCGG
>Ga0335069_10013819_pt1 | contig 11325 bp, 8 predicted proteins | sample Lox_Sample_11_FD_206714 | JGI IMG/M metagenome (GOLD analysis project Ga0335069, IMG submission 206714) | Soil microbial communities from Loxahatchee National Wildlife Refuge, Florida, United States - Lox_Sample_1.1 | ecosystem: Environmental > Terrestrial > Soil > Wetlands | place: USA: Florida... | reverse complement strand
GCACGATCGCGCCGACGACGCCCACCGGCTCGCGCGTGATCAGCGCCAGGGACCCGGGTCCGGTCGGCGCCACCTCGTCGTAGATCTTGTCGACCGCCTCGGCGTACCAGCGCAGCGCGCGTACGGTCGCGGGCACGTCGACCGCCAGCGAGTCGCGGATCGGCTTGCCCATGTCGAGCGTCTCGAGCAGCGCCAGCTCCTCGGTGTGCGCCGCGACCAGGTCGGCGTACTTCAGCAGCACGCGCTTGCGCGCCGCTGGCGCCTGCCGCGACCAGTCGCCGCGCTCGAAGGCGGCACGCGCCGCGCGCACCGCGGCGTCGATGTCGGGCGCATCGCCGCTCGCGACGCTGCCGAGGGCGCGCCCGTCGATCGGGCTGACGGCGTCGAACACGGCTCCGGAGGCCGCCGCCACGCGCCGTCCGTCGATCAGCGCGCGTCCGTCGGTCCGCAGTGCGGCGGCCCGTGCGTGCCAGAAAGCGGCGTCCCTGGGTTCTGCTTTGCTCATCCGCACATCATAATCCGGCGTCGAGGAGATACCGAAATGTCCACCGCCCCGCGCGCCTTCTGGATGCCCTTCACCGCCAACCGCCAGTTCCAGGGCGCGCCGCGCATGCTGGTCGCGGCCGAGGGCATGTACTACCGCAGCGCCGACGGGCGCCGCATCCTCGACGGCACCGCAGGGCTGTGGTGCGTGAACGCCGGCCACGCGCGCGCCGAGATCACGGCGGCGGTGCACAAGCAGCTGGCGACGCTCGACTACGCGCCGACGTTCCAGATGGGACACCCGCTCGCCTTCGAGCTCGCCGAGCGGCTGGCCGCCGTCGCGCCGCCCGGGCTCGATCGCGCCTTCTTCACCAACTCGGGTTCGGAGGCCGTCGACACGGCGCTCAAGATCGCGCTCGCCTACCACCAGCGCCGCGGCGACACGCAGCGTACGATCCTGATCGGCCGCGAGCGCGCCTACCATGGCGTCGGCTTCGGCGGCATGTCGGTCGGCGGCATCGCGAAGAACCGCGAGATCTGGCAGCGCTCGCTGCTGCCCGGCACCGACCACCTGCGCCACACGCACGATCTCGCGCGCAATGCCTTCGCGCGCGGCCAGCCCGCGCACGGCGTGGAGTTCGCGGACGATCTCGAGCGGCTGATCGCAAAACACGGCGCCGAGCGCATCGCCGCGGTGATCGTCGAACCGGTCGCGGGCTCGACCGGCGTGCTGGTGCCGCCCAAGGGGTACCTGGAGCGGCTGCGCGTGCTCTGCGACCGCCACGGTCTGCTGCTGATCCTCGACGAGGTGATCACGGGCTTCGGGCGCACGGGCCAGACCTTCGCGGCGCAGACCTTCGGCGTGCGCGCCGACCTGCTGACCTGTGCCAAGGGCATCACCAACGGTGCCGTGCCGATGGGCGCGGTGCTGCTCGGCACGCCGATCCTCGACGCCTTCATGCAGGGGCCACCGGCGGAGATCGACCTGTTCCACGGCTACACGTATTCGGGCCACCCCGTCGCCTGCGCCGCCGCGCTCGCGACGCTGGAGATCTACGAGCGCGAAGCGCTGCCGCAGCGCGCCGCGCGGCTCGCACCGCGGCTCGAGGACGCCGCACACGGCCTGCGCGGCCTGCCGGGCGTCATCGACGTGCGCAACTTCGGGCTGGTCGCGGCGGTCGAGCTCGCCGACGAGCCGGGCCGCGCGCCGACGCGCGCCTACGAGGTGTTCCGCCGCTGCTTCGAGCAGGGGCTGCTGGTGCGCGCGACCGGCAACGTGATCGCGCTGTCGCCGCCGCTGATCGTGGAGGACGGCCAGATCGCGACGATGCTGACGATGCTGGCGGCCGCGATACGCGCGACGCCTTAGAGACAAAAAGCAGAGGCCGGCGCTGTTGCCAGCGCCGGCCTGCAGGTGAATCCCGACCGTCCGCCGCGGACGGCGGTCCGCGCCTCAGGCGCGGATCACTCCTTCTTCGCCCACGGCAGCGTGGTCGACACGGAGAGGATCACGCGACCGTCGTTGCTGAAGACGTTCTTGTACGGCCCGGAATCGGCGCTGAAGTCCACGCCGTTGCTGTCGACGTACTTCAGCACGAAGTTGAAGTTGCCGAAGCCCTTGGTGACGCCGACGCTCCAGTCGATGTACTCGCCGTTGCCGCTCACGCCCGCGGCCTGCGCCGCATCATCGACCGCCTTCCAGTACTGGCCGAAGCTGTAGCCGACGTGACCGACCGCGCTGAAGCCGGTGCTGGCGATCGGCACCGTCACGTTGCCCTCGACGTAGCTCGCCTCCTGGGAGACGTTGGCCCAGTCCCAGGAATAGTGATAGGCGGCCGAGAACCAGCCCTTGCTCGCCATCACCCAGGCTTCCGGGTACGTGTAGTTGTCGTGGCCCGGGTACGTGTAATAGACGAAGCCGGTGTTGACCTTGACGGTGTCGTCGCTGCCGAAGGTGTAGTCGGCCATCAGGTCGAGCTCGCTGCGCGCGTCGTGCGGCCCGAAGTCGATGCTGCTGGTCCACGCGCCCACGTGAATCGGGCCGCCCGAATAGTCGACGCTGACCGAGAGCGCCGGCTTCTTGTCCGACTGCGTGTAGCCGCGGAAGTCGTAGTCCGAAGTCAGGGCCGGGGTCACCGACACATCGGCGTGGGCCGCGGCCGACGCAGCGGCCAGCGCGACGCCGGCCAGGTAGACGCGTGCTTTGTTCATGAGGATCCTCCCAGATCTCCAGTTGCAGAAAAGCGGCAATCCGCCACTTACATTAAATTATAGCAACGTAGTGGCGGAGAATGCATCGCAAAAACGCGCTCTCGAGCATGCAACGCGGGAAGACTGCGCTGCAGCGAAGCGGTGCCTTCGGCCCTTAACTGCTTGAGTTTACGGTGTGTCAGCTGGCTCTGGGCGCTGTCGCCGGCGATCGATCCACTCCCGGCGGACGTACGCAGCACGTCAGGAGTGCTGCGACATAATTGGTTGCGCTTGTTCTTTTTACGCAACAAGGCCCGGGAGCCTGCGGCTCCCGGGCCTCGTGCCAGCCTCGTGCCGTCGCGCCAGTTCAGTCGACTAGAACTTGTACAGCGCCTGCAGCCAGCCCTGCGTCACGTCGTACGAGGAGCCGCTGTCCGGCTTGTAGCTGTCGTAGCGCCCCTCGATCCGGGCCTCGAAGTGCTTCGACGGCATGTAGCCGAAGGTCAGCGTGCCCTCGTAGCCCTTGCCTGGGATGCCGAAGTTGTAGCCGTCGGAGTCCTTCAGGTACTCGGCGCGGAACGAGGTCCGCCAGGTGTCGCTGAAGGCGTAGTTCGCGTAGCCCGCGACGCCCCACCAGGTGGAGGAACTGCCGCCCGACGGCTCGAGCTTGTCGTAGTCGCCGCTCAGGACAAAGGTCAGCGCCGAGGTGGCGTTGTAGGTCGCGACCAGGTCGACCAGCGTCTTCTTGGCATCGCTCGCGTCCTGCGCTGTGTAATAGACGGCGCCGGCCAGCGAGAACGCCTTGGACGGCGCGAACGTCGCCCCGACCTCGTAGGTCTTGCCGCTTGCCAGCGAGGCGTCCGTGTTCCAGCCGTTGTTGACACCCACCGTGAACGTGAACGTGTCGGTCGCAGCGTACGCGAGTCGCGCGCCGACATGGGTCAGCGGCTCGTTGTACCAGTACAGCAGCGAGCGCGTGATGTTCGTGTCGCCGGTCGGCGCCGCGACCTCGGCGCCCGCGAGGGTCGTGAACTTGCCGACGTACAGCGTTGCCTTGCCGGCGACGTACTGCGCGTACGCCTGCAGCAGGTTGAAGCTGCTGGTCGAAGCACTGCTGCCGCTGCTGTAGCCAGGGGCATAGCAACCGTTGCAGGCCTCGGTCCCGGCTACCGCGTTTACCAGCGCGCCGAATCCGGAACTCGGCGTGTATGCCACCGACAGCGAAGCCTGGTTGAGCGCGAAGGTGTTGTAGTTGTAGGTGGAGCTCGCCGGCGGCGAGTACGACTGGTACGAGTAGGTGCCGTCGACGTACCCCGTCGCGGTGATGCCGGAAGCCGCCAGCACGTCCCCGAGAGACGGCGCGGCGGGCTTGGCGTCGTCCGCCAGGGCGATGCCGGCGCTCGCCAGCATCAGGGTCGCAGTGACTGCGTGTCTTCCAAACTTTTGCATGTTTAGGCCTTCTCCGTTGATGAATGTCCCGAAACGCGGCGGGTCCGCCCCGACTCCGGCCGGCTTCCGTGCCAGCCAGCCGTCGTCGCGGCGCCGCCACAACGGTGGGACCGCGTACGGTTCGCACTCTGAACCGATGATCTCGCCCACCGTACGCCCTGCCCCGGAACCCGGATCGGGGCAGCGCGCCACGGATGTGATGGAAAGCAGGATGCGTGCCATGAGGCCACCGGCGCCGCGCGATACGCCCTCGCGACGTCGACCGCCGGGCAGCCGGCCGGTCCCGGACGCATCAAGTGCTTGTTTCTTCGAGGGCGGAGGAGCGCGCCGCGGACATTAAGCCTCGTTAAGCTTCGCGCGCCGCCGCCACCATGGAGCACGCTCGCAATCTCCCGGCCGGGTGCGGCGCGCGCCGCGCACCAGCCCCGTGCGTCGCGGGCGCCGGCTGCACTAAGGCGGGTGCCAGCTGGCCGCCACGCGCGGCCGCTCGCCGCTGCGACGCCGGCGTTGCGCACAGCAGACAGGAGCGTGCCAAAGGCCCCGGCGGGCGGGCCGGAGTCCCGCACGCCGCGCACCGGCCGCGCGTCATTCGTTCGTCACGCACCCGCCGCAATGCTGTCACGTGTGCAGCGGATAGTGCGCGCCGTGGCAGCCAACGGATGAGGCCCTGCTTGACGCCGGCACACCCGACCTCCTTTCGCACCCACGTCCGCACCGCCTTTCTCTCCGACATCCACCTCGGCACGCCCGACTGCCGCACCGACCTGCTCCTCGACTTCCTGCACAGCGTGCAGATGGAGCGGCTCTACCTGGTCGGCGACATCATCGACCTGTGGGCCATGCGCCGCGGCTTCTACTGGCCGCAGTCGCACAACAACGTGCTGCGCACGCTGCTCGGCAAGTCGAAGCACGGCACCGAGGTAATCTGCGTCCCCGGCAATCACGACGCCGACCTGCGCGAGTTCTGCGGCATGCACTTCGGCTCGATCACGTTGCAGCGCCAGGCCGAGCACGTCACGGCGCGGGGTCTGCGGCTGCTGGTCACGCACGGCGACGAGTTCGACACCGCGGTGCGCTGCAATCGCGTGCTGGCGGCGCTCGGCACCCACATGTACGACGTCGCGCTGTGGCTCAACCGGCGCGTCAATGCGGTGCGCGCGCGCTTCGGGCATCCGTACTGGTCGCTCGCCGGCTACCTCAAGTCGCGGATCGGCAACGCCGTGGAATACGTGCGTCGCTTCGAGCACGCCGCCGCGCACGAAGCGCGGCAGCACGGCTACGACGGCATCGTCTGCGGCCATATCCATCGGCCGGAAATCCGCGAGATCGACGGGCTGCTGTACTGCAACGACGGGGATTGGGTCGACAGCTGCACCGCGCTCGTCGAGGAGCGCAGCGGCGAGCTCGAACTATGGGAGTGGAGCGGCCGGCGCCAGCCGGCGACCGCCACCGAGGTGGCGCGGCTGCGGCCCGCCGCCTAGGCGCCGCGCGCGCCCGGAGCCGCGGCGCGGCGTGGCCGGCCGCGCCGTTGCCGCAGCGTCAGCAGCGCGAGCAGGCCGAGGACGCCGGCCGTGAGGCCACCGAGCGCCCCGCCGCCACCGCCGCCGCCGCCACCCTGGCTGCCGCCCTGCGAGCTGCTGCCGCCCGAGGCCGGGGCGGTCACGCTGATCGAGACCGTCGCGACGTTTGAACTCGCGAAGCCGTCGTTCGCCTCGAACGTGAAGCTGTCAGCGCCGGTGTAGCCGGTGTCCGGAGTGTACGTGCGCGTGACGCCGCCGCCGGAGAGCTGCCCATGGGCCGGCGCGGCCACGACGCTGTAGCTCAGTGTGTTGCCACCCGGGTCGGTCGCGGCCAAGGTAATCGTGACGGCCGTGTCCTTCGCGGTCGACACGGACTGATCGCTGGCCACCGGTGCGGCGCGCGTGCTCGCGATGTCGGGACAGTGGCCGCCGGTCCAGCCGATGTCGTAGAGGACGCAGGTCGTAAGATCGGTGTAGCCCCGCGTAGACCCCGTCGCGTACGGCTCCATCAGCAGGTTGGGCGAGGCGGTCGTGTCCCAGTGCGAGACCGAGGACCCATCGTCCCAGGTCGTCGGGGCGTAGAGTCGCACGTGACCGCCGGGGGAAGTCCGGCCCGCGGTCAGGAAGCCCGCGGCGTTGTTGACGTTCTGGCCGTTCCAGACGAGGTGGCCGTCGTTGAGCGCCGAGGTCGCGCGCTGCGCGGCGGTCATCTGGTTCCAGAACAGTCCCTGCGTCTCGTCGTAGATGAACTGGTCGAACACGCCGAGGTGTGCGACACCCTTGCTGTCAGCCGTACCCGCACCGCTCTGGTCGACGAAGGAAATGAAGCCGAGGCCATGACCCAGCTCGTGCATCACGACCTCGAGCAGGTCGGCGACGTAGGTCGAGCGGGAGTAGGTGTGGTCGAAGCCGTAATAGAACGGCTTGCCGCCGAGGCAGGTGCTCTGCGTCCCGACGTCGCTGTTGAACTGCGCACTGATCGTCGCCTGGCTGCCACCGCCGCCGCCGAGCGCGACATACAGCGGTCCGGGGTACCAGTAGCCATTGCGCAGGTAGATGTAATCCGGCCCCGCGCTGCCGAGCGTGCCGGTCGTGGCGCTGCAGGTCAGCGGATCAAAGGTTGCCTTGACGACGACGTTGACGTTCTCGGCGAGCAGCAGGCCCCAGATGCGGCCCGCCTCGTTGAAGACGTTGAGCCGCGCCTGGCCCAGCGTGGTCGCCGCATTGCCGCCGATCGGCGTGAACGGCGTGGGGTCGTTGAAGCCCTCGCCCGCGGCGTCGCCCACCTGGATCGTGATCGTCGCGGCGAAGGCGGGCGCGCCGGCCAGCGTCAGCAGCAGGGCCGCGAGCAGCGCACGGCATCGGCGCACGGCGCTCACGGGCGCCCCGCGCCCGCCGCCGGCGGGCAGTTCTCCGCGAAGCTGCCGTCCGCCTGGCGGCACACGACGACGGCGTGCCGATCGGACGGGGCGAGCTTCACGCCCTCGGTGCCGTCCGGCAGAACGAAATGCTCGCGCTGGCCGCCCTCGCTCGCCGCCTGGCCGCCGGCGGTCTCGGCCCGCAGGCGCTGCGCCGCGTTGTGGGCCTCGACCTCGGCGCGCGTCGGCTTGCGCGCCTGTCCCGTCACCGGATCGAGGAACACCCGCGCCGCGGGCACCTCAGGGCCCGCCCCCACGGGCGCCGCCGGCGGGGTCGTCGCGCCGGTCGGCGGGGTTACGGGCGCTGCCGTCGAAGACCCTGCGGCGGTCATCGACCCGGAAGGCGGCGCAGTGCCCCTGGCAGTGGCTCCGGTTACCGCGGGCGGCGGACCGGCGCAGGCCGCGAGCGCCAGCACGAGCAGTCCCGATAGCGTGAAGTTGCGGTGCGCGACCATGATGTGCGGCCCCGGCCCGGCTGTGGTGAATGCCGTGGGACCTTAAAGCCTGGCGCGCGGGCGCGCCAATGTCGCCAGATGGAGAATGCGACCGGCTGCGCGATTTCTGGGGCGTGCCGACATGCCGCCGCCCCGCCTGTCGCCCGCAGGCGACGCCGCGCGCCGGTGCACGGGCCGTGCGGCGCCCTGCAGGATCAGGTCTGGACGGTGAACCCGCCCTTGTTGTCGAGCTTGAAGCGGCCGGCCGCGACCGCGTTGAGCCAGGCGCAGGCGCGCAGGTAGCCGCCGAAGCAGAACATGTGGATACCGGCGAAGTCGCTGCGGCCTGCGACCAGCGACGCGGCGAGGCCGCGCAGCACGTCCTCGGGACCGCGGTCGCCGACCAGCTTCAGCAGCGAGGCCGGCCGCTGGCCCAGCGCACGCACCGACGGGCCGGCGCCGCAGCGCGCCGCGAAGCGGAACAGCGCCGCGAGGCTCGCGGGACCGGCGAGTCCGCCGACCACGCGCGCCTTGATGCCGCGCGCGCGCAGGTCGCGCACCCAGTCGAGGAACGGCGCCGACTCGAAGAAGAACTGCGTCACCAGCGAGGCCTCGATGCCGGCCGCCGCGGCGAGCTCGGTGCGCTCGGACTCGGCGGATCGGATGTCGGCCAGCGCCGCCTTCGGGTGACCCTCGGGATGACCGGCGATCGACACGCGCTTGAGGCCGTGCCTGCTGAGCAGGCCGGTGCGCAGCACCGCGGCCACGGTGGAATAGGGACCGACGGCCTCCGGATAATCACCCGAGATCAGCAGCACCTCGCGCACGCCGGCATTGCCCACGAATGCCCCGAGTACGCGATCGAGCGTCGCCTCATCCGGCAGCAGCCGCACCGGGATGTGCGGCACGGGATCGAAGCCCGCATCGCGCACCGCGCGGCTCGCCGACTCGGTCTCCTCCCAGGTCTGCTTCGGCAGGTGGCTGATGAACACCCTGCTGCCGGCCGGCAGCAGCGCACGGCTCTCGTCCAGGTGCTTGACGTCCTGAAAATTGATCTCGACCGACGCGCCGCGCGCGAGGCGCGCGATCACCTGCTCGAGCGACTCGGTCGGAGCGGCCGCCGCCACGGTACTGGACTGCTGCATCTCGCCACCTCACCTCATCAGCGCGGCCGGCCTGCGCCTGCCGCATCGTCTTGCGGCGGCCGGGCCGCGGGAGCGATCCGCGACCCGGCTGCCATCCTTGCCCGACGCCCCGGCTGGGGGCGCAAGGGCCGTTTTATCAGGCCTTGCCCGTGCGCCAGCCCTCGGCGTACGTGTTGCGCGCCACGACCGAGTACGGCACCGGGCTCACGACCACGCGCACTTCCGTCTGGCGATGGCGCTCGACCGTGGTCTTCTTCGTGCCACCGTTCTCCTCGCCCCACACCAGCACGAGCTCGTTGCCGACCTCGATGTCCGGATCGACGAAGCCGAGCGACAGCATCGAACGCTCGTTGTAGCTGTAGCCGGTGAACATCGACAGGCCGACGCGCTTGCTGCCCTTCATCACGCGGTCGTAGGACGCCGAGGCGTAGTTCGACAACGGCAGGTCGATGTACTTGAAGACCGGCTGGTCCTTCTGCAGCATCGACATGACGATCTTGGTGACGTCCTCGGCGTTCCACGCGAAGGTCACCTTCTTGCGGTGCGGCTGCTTGGCGATCTTCTCGAGCGCCTCGCGGCCGATGAAGTCGTGGTCGAACTTGACGAACGGCCCGTAGCCGAGCTCGTACGGCGTCGTGTAGTAGTCCTCGATATTGGTCGAGGCGAAGCTGCCGCCCAGCGAGCCGGTGGCCTCGTAGCTGTTCGCCGGCAGCCACTCGCGGTAGGCCTTCATGCGCGGGTCGGTATACACCGCCGGCAGCGGCGAGGGGATCCAGCCCGACTCGAGCGTATTGGTCGCGTAGGCGCGCGAGCCGACCAGCACCAGGCCGAACTCCTTGCCGGCCTCGGCGATCTTGCCGCGGATCTCGTCACGCTCCTCGTACGGGCCCCAGATCTCGAGACCCGGGGCGCCGGCCATGCCGTGGCGCAGCGCGCGCACGGTGCGGCCGCCGATCTTGATCGCATCCATGTAGAAGAACTTGATGTCCGGCGGCGGGCCGCCGTTGAGCTTCTCGATGACCTTCCAGGCGTTCGGACCCTGGATCTGGAACCGGTAGCAGCGGCGCGTGACCGCGCGGCCGTCCGGGCGCGAGGGCGAGCGGTCGTCGTAGAAGGTCTCGACCTTGAAGCCGCCCGTCTTGGCGTGGAACTGGATCCAGTTCGCCGACGGCGCGCGGCCGACGTACACGAGCTTGTTCTGCTCAAGGTGGAAGAGGATGCCGTCGCCGATCACGTGGCCGCTGTAGCTGCAGGGCACGAACTGCTTGGCGCGGTTGACCGGGAAGTTCGCGAAGCTGTTGATCGCGAGGTACGAGAGGAGCTTCAGCGCGTCCGGGCCCTCGATGTACAGGTCGACCATGTGGTGCGACTGGTCGAACAGCACCGCGCTCTCGCGCCAGGCGCGCTGCTCGTCGCGCCAATTGGAGTATTCGGCGGCCACCACGGGATAGACGTAGGCGCCGATCTGGGAGTTGCGGAGCATGTCGACCGGATTGCCGGCCGCCCGCATGACCTCTTCCATGTTCTTGTGGCTCATAGCCGCTGAAACCTCTTGTTAAGGTGATGAAACGCTGCGCGTATGGACGCTCAGGCCGCGCCCGCGAGGGGCTGCGGCGAATCCGGCCCCGCATCCCCCGCCCGATCCTCGCCGCCGGTGGCGGCCCGGCAGTATATTCCCGCACTTCCCGGCCGGCGGACCCCGCTGTCCCGCCGGCGCATCGTGGCCCGCAGTCTAATGAGTCCCCCGTTCTGTGTACAGCCTGTGTACAGGCCGGCTTGCGACAAAGCGCTGCTGCTTTGCACAAGGCCGCGCACGGAGGACGTGCCGCCGCAGAACGCCAATGGATCCCAAGACGCGCGCCATCGGTGGCGCCCGCGCCGCGCGCGGGACTGGTGGCTAGGGTGGGACTCGAACCCACGACCTCGGCATTATGAGTGCCACGCTCTAACCAGCTGAGCTACCTAGCCGATCGGGGCGCGGAAGCCGCCCCGGAGGGAGGGCGGATTGTCCGGACGCGTCCGGTGGGAGTCAAGGCGCGGCCGCGGACGCGCCACGGCGCCCAGGGGCAACGCGGACCGGCAGCGCCGACGATTCCATTGGACATCATCCGGCGCCGCGGCTACCTTTCACGGCAGGGGCGGCGTTGCATAATGCCGCGCCGCGCATCCCAAGGAATGGGCAACACGTCATCCGCCGCACGATGCCGCAACCACGCATGACCGTCGGTCAGGCGACCTCCGACAGCTTCCTCAGGCTGCTGCGCCTCGGGCGCGTGCTCGAGCCGGGCGGCGCTGATGCCTCCGAGCGGCTCACGCTCGAGGAGCTGATGAGCGTCTCGGAGGCGCATCTCGAGCAGCTCGCGCGCGGCAGCGCGGGCGCCAGCGTGCTGGTCGCGAGCCGCATTCTCGATACGCCGCAGGAATTCCGCCGCTGGGAGGGCGAGCACGCGCAGCTGATGCGCGGCATCGCGGGGTTGCCGCGGCGTGCGCTGCAGGTACGCTCGCTGCTGTCGGCAACGCTGGGGCTGCTGCATCGCAAGGCGCTGTTCGAGTACCTGCGCGACCGCCAGGTGCCGAGCGCCGGACGCCAGCGGCTGATCGCGCATTTCTACGGCCACAACGACTACGTGCAGACGCTGCTCGCCGAGCACGGCAAGTACCTGCGCAGCGCCGCGAGCCACCTGTG
>Ga0335069_10013817_pt1 | contig 11328 bp, 11 predicted proteins | sample Lox_Sample_11_FD_206714 | JGI IMG/M metagenome (GOLD analysis project Ga0335069, IMG submission 206714) | Soil microbial communities from Loxahatchee National Wildlife Refuge, Florida, United States - Lox_Sample_1.1 | ecosystem: Environmental > Terrestrial > Soil > Wetlands | place: USA... | reverse complement strand
GGACGGCAGTTCCGACGGCCTCATCTCCGTGGGGAGCAATGGCTTTCGCTCGACATCGATTCCGCGCGGGTATTGGCGGCTGCTGCCGTTCATCCTCCCCAACCACACACGCCTGACCCAGGTCACCTGGCACGCTAACCAGCCGCGCTACGCCCTGTCCTACGACCGCGCTTATCTCGTCAAATCCGGATTCATGTTCAACTACGACTTTCGCGCCCTCGGCAATCAGACCAGCGCGTTCAAATATTTTCTCAACTTCGTCGACTACCCCTCAAAGGGCGATTCGCAGCTCTATCCCGATCTGCACGACATCAATCCTTTCAATTACGCGCAATACATGAACTATTCCATTTACGAAGGCGTAACCGGCGAGCGCGTGGAGTTAGGCGTGCTGACGGAGTGGGAATTCCATTGGCTCTGCTTGCAATCCGAGCCGGGAATGGCACTCGATGCGGAGCGTGCGATCATGTGCCGCGCATTTCATCCCGGCGCCGGCGGGTTCCCGATCTGGATGCGCGATGCCAAGACTGGCGTTGCCCCTAATCCCGCGGATTGGCCGGAGCTCACTGACGGGCCAGTCTTCTGGGAGAATGGCGGAAACGGGGGCGCGGGCTTCTGCTGGCCATTGCTCGACCTCGCGCACGCGTCCTCGCGCTGCCGAGTTGCCGCCTTCATCACTGGAGATTTTTGGCTCTTCGAAGCCCAGATTTTCGACTGCATTGCCCGCGCGTATTTGGGGACCGGTGTCAGCGGAGGCAGGGGGCTGACGCGGCTGCTCGGTTGGGGGCAGACGCGGGCGATCGCATGGGCGTGGCGCAGTGTTATCCAATGCCTAGAGCTCTATCCCGACACAATCCATACGCCATCGATCGCGCTCGCGAAGTCGATCATCCAAGGCTGGTTCGACTACAATCAGACCGCCATGCGCAAGGGCTTCGTCACGCCGGGCAATTCGGACCCCTACGATCACGTACCGTCGAGCGGCCCAAAATCACGCGGCAACTATCATTGGGTCTGGGGCGGTGGCGGGGTGGCCGGCGGTGGCACAGCTGATTTTGCCCAATACTATCTGTGCCAAGCTTTAGCTCAGGGCTACGACAACGGCGTGCTCTCGGCCGATGGAGCGGCATGGTTCGACTGGGTCGCCGACTACGCCTATCAGATGGTGACGGACACGAGCGGCTTTAATCCCCGCTACAGCTGGACCTACTATAGACCGGTGCTCAAGGCACAATGGACGTCGTTCAACGGGCTTGCGGACTACTGGCGCTACATTCAAGACAATCTCGATATGGTTCCCTATCCTACCGGAAATAATCTTCTGTTCCTCGTTCAGAACGGCAAGGTCACGCCTGGAGCGGTGAGGGGGAACGAGGTCCTCTTCAAGGCCGACCGGCCGATCTTCTTTCCGACGCATGTCGGTGCCCGTATCCAAGGCAACCGCGGCACGGCGAGGATAACCGCCGTGCTCGACGATCGCACCGCTAGGTGCGACATCCTCGTACCCTTCGCCGATACGACAACCATCGGGGAGAATCACTGGTGGCTTGGATACGGGAATCCCGGGTCGAACACTGATGCGACCTTGAATCTCTATCGGCAGAAGACCGTGGGCGGACTCGCCGCGCCCTTCCAATGCTACGGAGCACTGGGCGCCGGAGCATCGCTGCCGAGCCGCAACGCTGCTTCCAAATCCGCTCAGGCGCTTTACCGAATCTGGCTCACCAACGACGGCTACCCGCTTTCAAATGGAGATTTGGCCAAGACTTGCTGGGTGCGCTACATGATCGAGGCGCGATGAGTGGCCGCTCGTTTTTGCGCAATTGCATCGGACGGTGGCGGGGATTGCGCCCCACATCGATGGCCGAATTACGGCAGCTGTCGCGATCTCATCGATTGCGAGCATAAACCAGCACCGGTGACGGCAAACCCTCACGTATTACCTCGATCTGGCGATAGTCGCGTGCAAGTATCGCGGCAATCACGGGAGCGACGGCGCTGTTCCGGTCCGCCAGGAAATTCGGGGAGACCTCGACGATGGCGGGGTGCGAGGCGAATATTCGCGCGATCTCCTTTTGTGGATCGACGCCATAGAGCCAAGGTTGGTCCACTATGTGGTAGGGGAAAGGAAAGCGGGTAGCTGGTGTCACGTGCGCGAGCGCATAGATCTCGGGCGATTGGTCCACGATATAGACCGAGCTGCCCGGTTGCGCGACGGCGGCGGTGCGCTCGGCAATGAGCCAATCGGGACTCGGCTGGATCAACCTCGCGCGGGTGAGGGTCTTCGTCGAATGCAGATACAGCGGATGGGCCGTCAGAAGCACGGTCGCCAATACGGCCGACTGCCATGCGCCGGGTAACCAACGGCTGGACATGCGAATCGCGCTTACACTTCCGAGCGTGCTTAGCGCAGGCGCGAGCACGATGAAGTAGTGATACGAGAATTTACCGGTAATTACGGATTCGAGGAACGCAGCCCCGCACCATATGCAAAGCACGAATAGAGCCGGCGCTCTCGGCGGCAGCTGCGAGCGTCGCAGCAAATAGGTGGCGTAGGCGACGCAGGCAGCAATCAGCGGCCAATAGTACGATGCGCGTCGCGCCGCGAGATCGAAGCTTTGCAGCGAAGTGAAGGTCGTTGTCGGCGAATTGATGTAAAGCCGGGGAGAGATGAAATTCGAGAAGATCATCTCGTCGAAGGTGCCGATTGCGAAGGCATGAAGAAATGCCAACAGTGTGCAAACCGTATACCCCAATGCAAACGCGACGGCGAGTCGCGCAAGGTCGCTCATGTAACGTCGCTCGATCCAACAAAAGTAAGCGAGGCTCAGTCCGAGGGCCGCGGTATCGATCACGGTCAGAAACTTGATTTGGCACGACGCGCCTTCGATCAGGCCAAAGAGAAATCCGACGCGCACGGGGCTCCGGCGGGTGTTGGGGTTTGCGACATATGCCACGACCACGAGCACGGCGCCGGCGGCCAGAACGATGAAGAAGTTCTCGGTGTTCGCGCCGCCGGCGCCAATATCAAGCATATAGGTGGGAAATACGAATGCCGCGGCGATGCCCGCGGACAATTCGCGCGGTCCTCGATTGATGATCTGCTGCAATAAAAGGGACGTCGCGTAGACGGCCAACGCGCTGCCCAGGCTTATCGCTGTCGCGGTATCCCCAAAGAGCTTTATGAGGCCGGAATATATGAGAAAGATCCCAATGGGCTTGTTGTCCCAGACATCCACATAGAGCCTCGCCCCCTTCGACATTTGTTGGGCGATGGTCCAGTATAGGCCCTCGTCCCAGCTAAAGGGATCAAAGATGAAAAACGGGAATCGAAGCAGACAAATCCACGCCGCGAGGGCGATACAGAAAAAAGCATACTGTCGGCGCGAGAGGCGGACCGGCTCCAGCGGCTGCTGCATGGGGGGCGTCCCGTCTCATTGGATATACCGGGGCAGGTACCTGACGCTTAAAGCCTCGTCGAAATATCCCGAATGATACCATATTCTACCAAACGCAATTCTCGAGTCCCAATGCAGTGTAGCGTTAGCGCGCATGGAACGGAGGCGAGCAAAGCGGCGCTCGAGCGGAGATTTGGCTAGAATCCGTTGGGTTCCGTGGGTGACGGAGGTGCGCCGAGTGGTCTTGCGATTTCGAACGCTCGCCCCAGATGAGGTGGCGGGATTCTCGCTCGTTTTATCCTCGGCGAGGTCGAAATGTGTCACTATGCCTGAAGCCGTGCATCGGTATCGGGTGTGAGGCTGCTCACAGGAATCGCCGATGCCATCCGTCAGAGTCCTAGCACATTCGCGATTGATGAACATTGTAGCGTCAAGAGCGCATGGGTGCGTCATGGTAAGGCTCTAGCCGGTGGCCGACGACAAGCGAGAGGTACTCGATTTCGTGGTCCACGAGCGGCTGATCGAGATCAGGCGCCGCGTTTCCTACGACGCCTTGCGGTGGCAGGCCGGCGTTTTCGAAATCGGCGGGAGGCGGGCGCGGCGGCTCTTCAATTTGTATGGCTCGAATTTCGAGGGTATTGCCCGCGCGTGATATGCGGCGGGCGATATCCATCACGGCATCGCGACCATCCTTTCCGATGACATCCTTGGCCCCGCCGATCAGCACCAACCGCAGCCGTGCGGCCCTTCGCGCCGATTCATGGTTAATTCGTGCGGGTACCTGTCGGAAATAATTACACGTGTCCCGGCCTAAAGGATCGCCAACCGCCTAACGCATTGTTGCGATTTTCCCATGGTGCGGTGGCCCGGGAATTGCTGCTTCGGTCCGGATGAGGCTGGAATTAATCACGGCTGGTGCGATTGCACTCCTCGTCGCGATGGCGGCGGCGACCGAAGGAGGCTGCGCTACGCCATTGGCCGGTGGCGACGCGGCCTCCCGCTTTGCGCTCGCCCAGCGCTATGAGAATGCCGAGGGCGTGCCTCGAGACTACGCTCGCGCGCTGCGGCTTTATTGTGAGGCAGCTCGAGGCGGTCATGCCGAGGCAGCATACAGCCTTGGCTGGATGTATTTGAATGGGCGCGGCGTGGAGCGGAGCGATGCGGTCGGCATCGCGTGGCTGCGCGTCGCTGCCGCGCGCGGCGACGCTCAGGCCGCGCGGCTCGTCACGCGGCTTGCGAGCGTCAAGCCGGCGCGGCTTTCGGGGTGTGGCGGCGGAGCGACAGGACCGGACGCGATTGCGGCGCCCAAGGCGATCGAGGCGATCGTGGCGCGGGTCGCCGCGCAATATGACGTCGATGCGCGGCTCGTCCTTGCCGTCATCGCGGTGGAGTCCGCCTTCCAGATTGATGCGGTCTCGCCGCGCAATGCTCAGGGCCTCATGCAGCTCATGCCGGAGACAGCTGCGCGATTCGATGTGAAGCACGTATTCGAGCCCACTGAAAACATTCGCGGTGGCACGCGATATCTCAAATGGCTGCTCGCGCGGTTCGAAGGAGATCTGACGCTCGTGCTGGCGGCGTACAATGCGGGCGCGGCAGCCGTCGAGCAGTACGGTGGAGTTCCCCCCTATACCGAGACGCGGGAATTTGTGGAGAGAGTGCGGCGCATTTACTGAGGTCGCGCAAATTGAACACACCGCGGATGCGTCCTTGCTTTTCTCCGCTTTCGAAGCAAACTGATCCTTAGGGCCATCCCTGTCTATTGGCCGAGGGCGCCCAGTTCCTATGAGGGCTTCGACGATGAATGCTGCGGGCTCGTCTCGTGTGACCATCGTGGTGGTGCAACGCGAGCGCTTCAGCACGACGAAGCAATCGCTTGAATCCCTCTTTCAGCATACGCGGCCGCCGTTCGAGCTCATCTACGTCGATGGCGGCTCTCCGAGGCGCATCGCGCGCTACCTCTCCGCCGAGTCAGAGCGCAGGGGCTTCCGGCTGATCCAGCTCCCCTACCATCTGCCGCCGCACACGGCGCGCAAGATGGCGGCTACGCTCGCTGTTACCCCTTACATCGTGTTTCTCGACAACGACGTGATCGTCTCGCCGGACTGGCTTGAGGCGCTCGTGGAATGCGCGGAGGCTACAGGAGCGGATGCCGTAACTCCGCTCATCTGCGTTAACGAACCCCTGCATACCATGGTTCATACGGCGGGCGGCGTCGCCAGAATATGTGAGGAGAGTGGTCAGCGCCGGTTTGAGGAGGTGATGCGTTTCGACGGGCGCCCAGTTTCGGACGTGAAGGACCAATTGAAGCGCGAGCCAACCGGACTAATCGAGTTTCACGGCGTACTGGTTCGGCGCTCGGTCTTCGAGCGGTTTGGCCCGCTCGACGAGGCATACCTCGCGACATCGGAGCACCTGGATTTTTGTCTCACCGTCAATCAGCGACCCGGCTCAATTTATTTCGAGCCAGGCTCCGTCATCACCTATCTGGCGCCGCCGCCGATCACCTTCGCCGATCTTCCGTATTACACGTTGCGCTGGAGCGATGAATGGGCATTGGTCTCGGAGCAGCATTTTTATCGGAAGTGGAATGCCGAATACACGGATCGCGTCGTGCGATTTTCCGTCCAGCATCGGCGCCTCGGGCTGCAGCGCTTGCGGCGAGCGGCGTTGTCGATAGTGGGCTGGCGACGGTCGCATCGCTTCTCCGACTGGCTCGACGCAACCCTGATCGGAATGGCTAAGCGCCGAGACCTACGCGCAGTAGGCAAATCGATTGCGAAGGACGCAACGATGCCGTGCTCTGAGCATCGCAATTAGACCCGCCATGCTTCGCAATTAGACCCGCCATGCTTCCGTCGTCGGCGACGAAATCTTGCTGGATCGATTGGATGATTACTGCCATGTGTCTTCGCCCGCCTACCGTGCGGACGAGGCCAACGGTCGGCGCACGGTGCGGACAATTGAAGGGAGAACTCCCATCGCAGTACGCGCGGAGCCCAGGCAACCGAGCATGTGCGATCCACAGGGGCGGCAGGACGGCGCTTTTCTTGAGACGCAGCCTCCTATGAAGGTCCTCTTCGCGACGACCCTCAGTCACCTGCCACAATCCGTCGGGGGCTCTCAATCAGTGACCTCCGAACTCTGCGAGGCACTGATCTCAAAGGGATGGGAAAGTGCTGTTCTCGCGGCGATTGAGCCCGGTGATCTCCTGGGATTTCGCACACGCGCGCTGGGGCGGATTTTGGGTTGGTCATCCGTGCCGCCCGACCACGTCTGCGGCTATCCGGTCTATCGAAGATGGTCTCCCTCAATGGAGGTCACCAAGATCGTTGCGAGATTTCGGCCGACGGTCGCTGTAGTTATGGCCGGCAAGCCCAGCACAATGGTCGAGCCGCTCCTGGCTGCGGGAGTTCCCACCGTCTGCTACCTTCATGACGCTGAGCCCGGTACGCTGAATTGGCAGCCGCCGAAGGACACCCGACTTGCGTTTCTTGCGTGCTCGCGCTTCATAGCCAAGCTCGCAAAGGAGACACTCGGTGTGGATGCCGACTTCTTGCCACCGATTTCCGATGCGCGCCGTTTCCAAGTCGATACCACGCGCTGCAGCGTCATTATGGTCAACCCCATTGTGGAAAAGGGCGGCGAGATTGCCTTGTATCTGGCCAAGCGGCGCCCCGACATCCCCTTTGAATTCGTCGAATCCTGGGATCATGCTGGTGAGCTTCCGGTCCGTCGCAAGCAGACGCGCGGGCTTACAAACGTCACGTGACATGCACCGGTCCTCGATATGCGACCGATCTATTCGCGCGGCCGGATTCTTCTCGCTCCAAGCCAGCGGGAGGAGGGTTGGGGCCGCGTCGTGACGGAAGCGCAGGTCAGCGGCATCCCTGTCATTGCGAGTAAGATACGGGGGTTACCGGAGTCTGTGGGACCCGGGGGAATCCTCGTTGATCCCGTAAGCGATCTCTCGAGATGGGAGCACGCCCTGGCGCAGATGTGGGACCACCAGGATGAATATGATCGGTATAGTCGTGCGGCCAGGGCGCATGCCGGTGGCGCTGAATTCGATTCCCACTGCGTGCTGTCCACGTTCATGGATTTCCTGGCAAAGCAATTCGAGGCCGGGCAACACCGCTTATGAGATAGCGTTTGCGGCTGGGCCTTACGGGCGCTGAACGGTTGACGTTTGGAGGGACAAGGTCGTGTTGGAGTTCCCGCGTAGGGCGCTATTGGCTGGCGCTGCGGCCTCGATCGCCTGTGCATGTACTCCCGGCACGAGCCGACGTGAGGCTGCGGTTCCTAGGAACACAGCGGCTCAGCCTAGGCCCGCCGCCGAAAATGGCTTCGATAGGCTCACATTCTGGGACGACTTCGACTCTCTGGACACGATCGACATCGACAACACCGGCGATCCCGGGTTTAACTGGTACGTGTACCGAGGCAAACGGCCGCCGATCCCCAAGACAGACCTTCGTATCTCGGATTCTGTGCTGACCTTCACTCCGACTTACGACGGGTATCTGGTCACCGCCTATAAACCGCTTACGCCGGCGCTACCGACGGTCGGCCGCACTTTTGCTGGCGGCGGCTATTTCGAGGCCAGAATGTCGTTCGCCCCAAAGGACCCCGGTCTCGGAAAGCGATGGCCCGCATTCTGGCTCTTCGACATTCTCGTGAGCGCCGCGATAAGAGACGGCACTCCTGAGAATTTCCGCGGCGCCGAGTTCGATATCATGGATCTCTATATCTATGGAGGCCCGCCGCTTTGGGGAGTTCACGATTGGACGGTGAACACGGGTGGCGCCAACCTCGATATTCAGAACGACAACTACAAAACGAGCCTCACCGGGATTGACTATACAAAAATGAATGTATGGGGAGGGCTCTGGGTTCCAATGGCGAGGAACAAGGGTAGGGGACTGGTACGGCTTTTCGTGAACGGGGAGCATATCGCCGAAAACGACGTGACCTACGGCGCTACGGGCCCAGCGAATCCAGGGGCATCTCCGCAGAACCCCAACGGTGCTTTCTCGATTCTTGACCGCAATCAAATGGTCATGCTGATCGGATCGGGAATAGGATGGCCAATCAACGTCGATTACATCATGGTGTGGCAGTGACCACCTTTGACGGCGCGATAGAGATTTTGAGGACGAGTGCGGCGGTCGCCTTATGAATAATGTCCTCAAGGAGATTCTGGCATCCGGGCAGGTTACCGACGGCCGCTCGGCGTTCCCCCTCGAAAGCCATATGTCCGAAAGCGAGGGTGCGCTGTTGAGTGAGGTGGTGCAACTAGTCAAGCCCGACACGTCGATTGAAGTAGGTTTCGCCTACGGAATCTCAACTCTCTACATTTGTGAGGCGCTGGCGCGGAACGGGAAGGCTGCAAAGCACTTCGTCATCGATCCCTTTCAGAGAGAGAAATATCGCGGGATTGGTCTCAAGAATGTCGAGCGAGCCGGTTATGAGCGCTTCGTCGTGCTGCAGGAAGAAAAATCCGAAATTGCGCTCCCGGGCCTTCTCTCGCAACGCGTGAGCGTGCAATTTGCGCTCATCGATGGCTGGCACACGTTCGATCATACGCTCGTGGATTTTTTCTACATCAACAAGATGCTGGCTACCGGCGGCATCGTGGTCATCGACGACGCCGATATGCCGGGGGTAAGGCGCGCAATCGATCACATTCTCACCTATCCCGCTTATGAACTGTTCAAGACCAATCGGCCCTTCGACACCGATCCGCCTCTTCGCACTGCCGTGCGGCGCAGGCTGGCCAAGGCGACGGGCTTTAAGATCTTCGATCGAGCCTGGGATTCCCTAAGCTGCGTGGCGCTCAGAAAGGTTGCAGCCGATGAGCGCCAATGGAATTGGCATGTCGAATTTTGATCGGCAGAGTATTCAACGGCGTGCGACGATCACGTCTATGGGGAAAATCTTCCTGATGGCCCGCGAGCACGCTGGAAGTAGGGGATACCCGCCTCTAGATTTCTGGTCATAAATGAAGCCCAACGCGCCGCATATCGTCGTCGTCGGAAGCGGATTCTTCGGTGCGACGATCGCACATAGGGTCGCTACCGAGCTCGGATTGTCGGTGCTGGTCCTGGAGCGGCGCAAGCACATCGGGGGCAATTCCTACACGGAGACCGACGCCGCGACCGGGATCGAGTACCACCGCTACGGCTCGCACCTCTTTCACACCTCGAACGAGCAGGTGTGGCAATTCATCAATCGATTTTCGGGGTTCAACAATTACCGGCATCGCGTATTCACGCGGCACCGCGACTGCGTCTACACGATGCCCATCAATCTGATGACCATAAATCAATTCTTCGAGCGAAGCTTCACTCCATCGGAGGCGCGTGCATTCATAGCGGAGCAAGCCGCTGCAGAGCGCATCGGGACTCCGAGCAATCTCGAGGAGAAGGCGATCGCGACAATCGGTCGCTTGCTCTACGAGGCCTTCGTCAAGGGATACACGGTGAAACAATGGGAAACCGATCCGACGCTGCTGCCCGCTGAGATCATCGCGCGGTTGCCAGTGCGGTTCAGCTTCAACGATTTCTATTTTTCGGATCGCTACGAAGGGCTGCCGCTCGACGGCTATACGGCAATTTTCGAGAAGATGTTGAAGCATCCACGAATTCAGGTGATCACGGGGTGCGATTATTTCGAGATGCGGGACCAGATCGATGCGGAGACGCTCGTCGTCTACACGGGACCTGTCGATCGTTATTTCGACTATCGGTTTGGGCCCCTTGGCTGGCGGACGCTGGATTTCGAGTTCGAGAGGCCCGGCGTGGACGATTTTCAAGGCGCTGCCGTCGTCAATTATCCCGATCCCGACGTTCGCTTTACCCGGATCCACGAGTTCAAGCACCTGCACCCGGAGAGGCGTCATCCGGGGAAGACGCTCATTATGCGCGAGTATTCTCGCTTTGCGGCGCCGGGGGACGAACCCTACTATCCAATGGGGCGAGCTGAGGATAAAGCCCGCTATGAGCAATACCGTGCGCTGGCGGATTCCGAGGCAAATGTCATCTTCGGCGGACGCCTCGGGACCTATCGCTATCTCGACATGCATCAGGCGATCGGCGCTGCGCTGGTCTGCTTCGACACGACGGTGGCGGCGCGGCTAACGAGTCAACAAGCCGGTGGACAATGAAATCAGCCGATAGCGCGCTCTGCCCTCCTATTAAGGATAAATAGAAGATTAAATTTATGTTATCGGGTGGGCGTTTACGACTATTTGCCCGCTAATTTGAGCCAGAGCCCTTATATATCAATCAGTAATACGCGCGGCGAGATCGCTTCATCATTGCCGGCGATTAGGTTCATCTCTGGAGCGTTTGGTCGGTCGGTCTATAATGTCTTTTGAATGCCTGCGCTTCCAGGGCAGGCTTGCTGCGATTATTGATAGTAGGGCGCGATTGATTGACATTCACAGGGGGTGGGCCGGTGCCGACCGATCAGGCGGCTGGGTTGGGCGGGTTAGAAGCGCGGGCGGCTGCCGAGAGGCGTCGCGCCGCAACTCCGGTCGACCAAAGGTACTCGGTCGGAGGTGTCGTCAAAGGCGTCTTCAAGAGAAGAGTGTTCCTGCCTTTGGCTCGATTGTCGGCTTCGTATGCCGGCCTCGATCTCAAGCCCTACATTTGGGTTCCGGCCGCATACGGCGAGAACGCTCGGGCGATTATCGCTCGGCACTCCGCTCAAACGGTGGAAACGGTCGTCGCTCTGCGCGCGAAGTACGCAGCGCCGGTAATCGGGCGCGTGTCAGTCTGGAACCTGATCGAGAAGCTCGCCCAGTGCGTGGATCCCTCCGACGAGCGGCTCTATGGCGTCAGCCAACAGATGCATGTGCTTCAGATTCTGGAGGCAATGGAGCGTGACGGTGTCGCCAGTCGCGAATTGACGCTTGCGGCACTTCTTC
>Ga0335069_10013816_pt1 | contig 11328 bp, 10 predicted proteins | sample Lox_Sample_11_FD_206714 | JGI IMG/M metagenome (GOLD analysis project Ga0335069, IMG submission 206714) | Soil microbial communities from Loxahatchee National Wildlife Refuge, Florida, United States - Lox_Sample_1.1 | ecosystem: Environmental > Terrestrial > Soil > Wetlands | place: USA... | reverse complement strand
AGTGGTGCTCTTCACTCACGTAGTTTCGATTCCATGCCGGAACCTCAACCACCACTTCGCCGGGCTTCTCGATCACCGCCTGGCAGCCCAGGCGCGAATTCAGTTGCAGATCGGCGGCCATGTCGAGACGATCGGCCTCGTCATCGTCCATTTCGCTGATGCATTCGACTCCTTTCTTAACCCAAACGTGACACGTCGTGCAGGCGCAATTCCCGCCACAGGCGTGATCCAGGAAGATGTTGAAGTTCTGCGCGATGTCAAGGATCGACTGCGGCTTGCCGTGGTCGAGATAGGGCAGCTTGCCGTTCTCGAATTCAACCGTTTTCCCTTCCGGTAGAAAGGTCACGCGAACCGTATTGGGACCCGGTGCCTCCACCGTGCTGGTGGCGCCGCCTTGTGTTTTCTCTTCTGCCATAATTTCGCTACCTGATCTCTTGGGGCTCCTGGTTTGGTCTCTTCAATTACCAAATTACAAGTTACCCAATTAACAATCCAACCTTGCCGTTTACCCTTTACCCTTTACCGTTTCATCTATTTCTGCCGGCGCAAACGGATGCGGCGCGCTCGGCCCCTCACCGGTATCGGCCTCCTCGAACGTCTTGCCCTTTAACGCCGACGATACCGCCGAATCCATCATCAACTCCGCCAGCCGCATCGTTCCCTGGTTGAGTTCGTCAATCGCCCGCCGAATCGCCTGGTAATCGTCTCTTCCCATCACCTCGCGAAGCGACTTTTCCTGTTTCGCGACGTTGTCGCGCTCCGCCGAACTCAACTGCTGCCAAGCCGGCCCACCACGACCCTTTGCAAGCGCCGCAAGCATCGTGTTGCCTTCGTTCCGCGCCTCGATCACCTGCCGCTGCGCGAAATCCTGTTCCGCGTAATCGAACGACTCCAGCAGCATGTTCTCGACCTGCTCGTCGGTGAGCCCGTAACTTGGCTGTACCGCGATCTCCGCTTCCTTGCCGCTGCGCTGTTCGCGCGCCGAGACGTGCAGGATACCGTTGGCGTCGATCAGGAACTTCACCTCGATGCGCGGCATACCGGCCGGCATCGGAGGAATTCCTCGCAGATCGAAACGCGCCAGAGAGCGGCAGTCTTTCGCCAACTCGCGCTCACCTTGCACGACATGAACAGCGACAGCCGTCTGCCCTTCCACTCCGGTCGTGAAATGCTCCGTCGCCGACGCCGGGATGGTCGAGTTGCGATGAATGATCTTCGCCACCACTCCCCCGAGTGCCTCGATGCCGAGCGACAGCGGCGTCACGTCGAGCAGCAGCATGTCCTTCGTCGCTTCCGACCCGCCGGCGAGAATCTGCGCCTGCACAGCAGCGCCGAGCGCAACCACTTCGTCGGGATTCAGTTCGCTGTGCGGTTCGCGTTGGAAAAGGTCTTTCACCATCTGCCGCACGCGCGGAATCCGCGTCGAGCCGCCGACCAGCACGACCTCGTCGATCTGCCCCGGCTCGAGGTTCGCATCCTTTAACGCCTGCTTCACCGGACCGATCGTCCGCTGCAGAATGGGCTCCACCATCTGCTCGAACAACGCCCGCGGAATGTTGCGCTGATAGTGCTTTCCGCTGGGCAGTTCAAGCTCGAGTTCGGCCGAATCCTTCGACGAAAGAGCAATCTTCGCGTCAATCACCGACTTGCGAATCGCCTGCACCACTTCGGCGTTGCGGCGAACGTCAACCTTTAAGTCGCCTTGTATGTCATCGAGCGCGATTGCAATCAGCAGATTGTCGATATCGTCGCCGCCGAGATGCGTGTCGCCATTCGTGGCGATCACTTCAAAGATGCCGTCATGCAGCTTAAGAATCGAAATGTCGAACGTGCCGCCGCCCAGGTCGTACACGGCGACGATGCCATTCTTTTTCTGATCCAATCCGTAGGCGAGCGATGCCGCGGTAGGTTCATTCACCAGCCGCAGGACATCGAGTCCGGCGATGCGGCCGGCGTCTTTCGTGGCCTGGCGCTGCGCATCATTGAAGTACGCGGGAACAGTGATGACCGCCTTCTTGACGGGGGCGCCGAAGAAACGCTCGGCATTACGGCGAAGCTGGCGAAGGATATAAGCGCTGATCTCCGGCGGTGTGAAGTCCTTCTCACCAAGTTTGATTCGCAGAACTTCCCCCGGCTGCAAGTCGTCTGACAGGCGAAACGGAAACAGCTTCAACTCTTCCCACAAGTCTTCGACGCCACGGCCCATCAGCCGCTTTACGGAATACACCGCCCGGTCGGCCGTCTCGATCAGGTACTGGCGCGCAGCATTCCCAACCACGATCTGACCATTGGGATCGAGCGCCACCACCGAGGGCACCAGGTTCGACCCATCTTCTCCCGGAATAACTACCGGCCGGTCGCCTTCCATGTAGGCAACCAGCGAGTTGGTCGTCCCGAGATCAATTCCTACTACGCGTTCTTCAGCCATTTCCTTGCTCGGGGGATAGGGGATGGTGGATAGGGCATAGGAACTTCGGTAGCTGCATTATGCCGCCCTTCCTATCCCCTATCCCCTAACTGCTATCCCCTATTCCAGTACTTCATTCACATCCCTAACCAAATTCCTGATGTAACTCCGCCGATTCAGCAGGTCCACCATCTTGTCGCGGACCGAACGTCGTTCCTGGTCCGGCACACCGTCGACATCTCCAGATAGCGTACGTTCCATCAGTGCGTCCCACTCGTTCCAGTAACGCTTCAGTTCCTCGTCCAGCGCGTGATACTTCCCTTCCAGACTCTTCTTGGTCTGCTTCAGCTCGCTTTCGAGGTTTACATCCACGTCGCCCATCTTCTTATTCATGCGAGCTTCTTCCAGTTGCATGTTCAGCTCGAAGACCTCTTCCAGAAGGTCTGGCGGCACTACCTGCTTCTTCGTTTGGCCTGACTGGCGAGCCTTCTCCGTTGCCTGCTTCGACTGCTCTTCCAGTTGCACGCCTTCCAGCTTCAGCAGATACTCGGTGCGCGCGATCGGGTCCCGCAGCGTGCGGTAAGCGTCGTTCATCTGCGAGCTCTTCTGCAGGCTCCAGTCCTGCTCTTGTGAGCTGGCCTGTGAGAACACGTCAGGATGCAGCTTGCGGCTGAACTGGTAGAAGTCGCGTTCCAGCTTCGCAGTATCCACGTTCAATTTCCGCGGAAGGCCGAAGAAGGAGAAGTAGTCAGTCGGAAGCGCTGGCTGCAGGCTGCCGCAGGCCTGGCAAAAGTGCGCCGCGCGCATGTCGCCGCACGACCAGCAGGCAGCGCCTTGCGCTTCAGCGTTCTGCTCCAACTGGATCGCGTGTAAGCCGTTCTTGTCCGTTACCGCCATCGTTAGTCCTTACACAATTCAGCCCGGCAGCTACGCCGGGCCGTGATTAACCGAAAGGTCGATAATCCAAAACTTTTCGGGAGAGGCTCGGGGCTCATTCCTCGCCAAAACTCCAGGCCACTATCCACTAACCACTACCCACTGTCTTACGCGGTAAACGACGTGCCGCACCCGCACGACTTCTGTGCATTCGGATTCTTGAACACAAACCCCTGGTGCATCAGCGTCTCTTCGTAGTCCAGCGTCATTCCGTGCAAGTAGATGAACGACTTCGGATCCACGAAAACCCGCACGTCGCCATATTGAAAGATGCGGTCGCGCTCGCGCGGCTGCGAATCGAACCGGATGTTATAGCTGAGCCCGGAACAACCTCCGCCCTGCACGCCTACACGTAGTCCGCCCTGCTCCGGAGAAATTCCCTCCTTGAGCATCGCGACCTTGATGCGTTCGATGGCCTTCTCCGTGATCGCAATCCCTTTCGCGGGAGCAGTCTGCGGTTGTGCCGGAGTTTCTGTCGTTGTACTCATGGTCCTCACGCCTCAGCGATATTCTTGTTCGCCGAGTCCTGCGTGTCTGTGACGTCTGTAACAAAAAACGTACTTACTTCGTACCTGGTCCTTGTTAGTCTCCCGCCTTGGCTTCCACCGGCTGCTGCACGTCTGCGCCCTGCTTCTTTTTCCAGTCGCTGATCGCCGCGCGGATCGCGTCTTCCGCCAGCACCGAGCAGTGAATCTTCACCGGCGGCAGCGCCAGCTCCTTCACGATGTCGGTGTTCTTGATTTCAAGCGCCTCATCGATGGTCTTCCCCTTCACCCACTCGGTCGCGAGCGAACTGGAAGCAATCGCCGACCCGCAGCCGAACGTCTTGAACTTTGCGTCCTCGATGACATTCGTGTCGGGGTTGACTTTGATCTGCAGCTTCATCACGTCGCCGCATTCCGGAGCGCCAACGAGGCCGGTGCCCACGTCCGTGGCCTGCTTGTCCATCGATCCCACGTTACGCGGATTCGTATAGTGATCCAGTACCTTATCGCTGTATGCCATCCTTCATCTCCAAGTGGCTAGCAGCTAGTGGCTAGCAGCTAGGCAAAATCTCATCTATCCAAAACGGCTGGAGGATCGGAGAATTCCTATCCCCTAACCGCTATCCCCTCAGTGACCCGCTGGTTCCGCGGCCCACTTCACACTCTTCAGGTCGATCCCCTCTTTCGCCATCTCGTACAGCGGCGAAAGTTCGCGCAGGCGGCTAACGACTTCAACCAGCTTGTCTGCGACGTAATCTACTTCCTCAACCGTGTTGAACCGGCCTAGCCCGAAGCGAATCGAGCTGTGCGCCAAATCGTCCCCCGTGCCGAGAGCCTTTAATACATAAGATGGTTCCAGCGTCGCCGAGGTGCATGCCGAACCGCTCGACACCGCGACATCGTTGATACCCATCAGCAGCGACTCGCCTTCCACGTATGCGAAGCTGATATTCAGGTTTCCCGGCAGGCGGTGCTCCATCGATCCGTTGATGAACACCTCGTCCAGCCCAGCAAAAAGGCGATCTTTCAAGCGATCGCGCAGTTCGCGCATGCGGTTCATCTCAGATTGCATGTCGTCGTTCGCGATCTGGCACGCCGCACCCAGTCCCACAATCCCCGGCACGTTCAACGTCCCCGACCGCATCCCGCGCTCGTGACCGCCGCCGTCAATCTGCGCCGACAACTGCACGCGCGGATTCTTCCGGCGCACATACAACGCGCCCACACCCTTCGGCCCGTAAATCTTGTGCCCGGAGATCGAAGCGACATCTACGTTCTGCTTGTTGACGTCGAACGGAATCTTCCCGACCGCCTGTACCGCGTCGGTGTGGAAGATCACGCCGCGTTCGCGACACAGTTTGCCGATTTCCTCGATCGGCTGGATCACGCCGATCTCATTGTTCGCCGTCATGATGGTGACCAGGATCGTCTTGTCATCCATGGCGCGCTTCAGGTCGTCGAGATCGATCAGCCCATCCTTCTGCACCGGCATGTACGTCACACGATACCCGTACTTCTCCAGCCGCTTGCAGGTGTCGAGCACGGCCTTGTGCTCTGTAACGGCGGTGATAATGTGGTTGCCCTTCTCGCGATACATCTCCGCAACGCCCTTGATCGCCAGGTTGTCGCTCTCGGTCGCCCCCGAGGTGAAGATAATCTCCTTCGGGCTGGCGCCGATCAGCTTCGCGATCTGCGTCCGTGCGGTCTCAACGCCCTCTTCTGCCGCCCAGCCAAACGCGTGGTTGCGGCTCGCCGCGTTGCCGAACTTATCGGTGAAAAACGGCAACATCGCTTCCAGCACCCGCGGATCGACCGGCGTGGTCGCGTGGTTATCCATGTAGATCGGCAGCTTGATTCCCGACTTCGTATGATTTCCGTTATTGCTCATCTCGTCCTCTTTACTCCGAACATTGCGGCCCTGGGTGCCCCATTCAACCTTCTTTTGGTTGAGTGGGTAGTTCAGTTCAAACTCACCAATTCCCCTGGCGCGACCACCGGCTGCGAACTCTCGCACACCGCTTCTCCCGCCTGCGCCAGCTCAAAAATCGTCACCTTCGACAGCACTTCCTCGATCGCCAGGCTCACCTTCTGCAGCGGCTCTTTCACGGTGCACCGGCTCGTTTGCTCGCAAGCGCCCTTATGCGTTACGCAGGAAGTAATAAACAGCGGCCCTTCGATGGCCTTGATCACATCGAATGCCGAAATCGTCCGCGAATCCCGCGCCAGCCTGTATCCACCGTTTGTTCCCTGGAGCGACACCAGCAACTTCGCCCTCACCAGCTTCTGCAGGATCTTTGCCAGCAATTCCGACGGAATCCCCTGCACTTCCGCGATTTCCTTCGCGCTCCGCGACTTCTCCACGTGCTCCGCCAGGTACTTCATCGCGATCAGCCCGTAATCCGCCTTTTTGGTCAGCTTCAGCATTATTCGGATGGCCCGGATGGTGCCCCCATATCTGCCCCCTTTTGGCAGATGTGGGCGACGCGCTTTTGATGATCTACGACCACAATGGTCGCCAAAATCTACGACCTTTTTAGTCGCAGATACAGTCTAGTCCCTTACTCTTCGTCAGCGCAACCCTTTTCAGCGAACGGAATGGCACCCCTCTGAACGGCAACTATCTCTGTCCGAATGGGTTAATTCCGGTACTACTTTGGTCGGAGATTGGTAGCGCCGGCGACCCGCCGGCTGTCTTGCGGGGCGACTCGCCCGCATCATCAGCCATACTTTCTCTGTGATATAGGGCCCTCGCCCGATTCACTTTCCGACTAATCTAGCTAGGCTTTTGCTGTGCGCTCTCTTCGTCGTCCGAGCCTCTGGATCGCCCTCGTCGTCTTTGTTTTGTTCGCCGCTGTCATCGCCCCGAACATGGGCGAGCGTCTACTCGCCAACACCAGCGCTCCGCCGCCTCTCCGTGTTCCGGTGACTCGCGGCATCGAGCCGACTTACGTAGTCGAAGCCGGCATTGACGGCGAGATCTTCCCCGCCCTGGCGAACTTCGCTTCCCTGCAGCGCCCGAAGGAGCGTGATTTCGGCACCTTTACCATCACGATCACCAACTCCACCGAAGCCCTCCTGAACGCGCGCGTCTCCGTTCAGGTCCCCGGCTGGAGCGACGCCGAGTTGCAGAACGTCTCCATCGGCTCCGGCGAAGTCCGCCAACTGCTTTTCGCCCCCGTTTTCCTGCCGCGACTCTACGAAAACCACGAAATTGCCGCCGCTACCGCTGAAATCAAGGTCACCGACTCGACCAATCGCACCCTCCACACCGAAACGCTCCCCATCCATCTGCGCTCGGTTGACGACATGTATTGGGGCGAAGACTTCCGTTTCGCGCCATTTATCGCCTCCTGGGTCACGCCGCACGATCCGCGCGTCGAGTTAGTTCTGATGAAGGCGAAGGAGTTCATGCCCGGACGCCGTCTGCCCGGCTACGAAGAGTGGAGATCCCCCGATCAGCAACGCCAGACCACCATGCAGGAAGCCCGCGCACTCTATCGCGCCCTGCAGGAAACCGGCGTCTCCTATGTGAAAAGCTCGCTCACCTTCGGCCGGAATACCTCGGTTTCCGAACGCATCCGCATGCCCGGCTCGTCACTCGAACACCTTTCCGCCAACTGCATTGACGGTGTCGTGATGTACGCTTCGCTCTTTGAAAACCTCGGCATGGACCCCGTCGTCGTCCTGGTTCCCGGACACGCCTACGTCGGCGTGCGCGATGCCCGCGATTCCAACTTCTACCTATATATTGAGACCGCCATCACCGGCCGCGCCCCGTTCGAATCCGCAGTGAAAGCCGCCATCAACGGTCTGGCTCGCTACCAGGAGAAGGACATCACCCGCATTCTGGTTTCAAAAGCCAGGCTCAGCGGCATCTATCCCATGCCCCTGCCCGGCCAGGACTCCCGCCACTTCCCGGCCACCGAGCCATCGGCGAGCGCGTCACAACCCGGTAACTGACCTCTGCCAGCACTCCAAATCGCTTGACAACCCATACCACCCCGCTAGAATACGCGGAGATTCCGGCTTTTCGGCCACTCTGGATTACAGGCCTCACCGGATGTATGAATCAGAACCAACCCCGCCAACCCTCCAACGGATCTCCTCAGAAAGGCATGACACCTCCCGTGTGTAAACATCCCCGTGTTCAGATCGTCGCCCGCGAAGAAGACATCGAGTATGTCGAATGCAAGGAATGCGGCGAAGTCTTTGAATCCAGCGAATTCAAGGACATGGCGATCGAAGAAAACACCCCCGCCGAAGAAGCCTGACGCCTTCCCCTAGCCGTCGTACAGACATGCATACGTGTGCACGCCAAACTCTGGGTGGACCGACATCCACAAAACTGCTTCTAACCCTGCTAGGAAGTCCATGCCGCATCTTTTGTATCCCGGCTGATACCGCCGGAATCCAAAACCGAGTCGTCCTGCTGAACGTTTGCCCTGAGGTCTCCCGAATGAGCGCATCTGTGACGACAACACGGCCCTTTGTCGCGAAGCTGGCGGAGCAGTACGCCAATGTTCGCCGCACAACTGTCGGCCTCTGTAGCGGCCTCACCGCCGAAGACATGATGGTCCAGTCGATGCCCGACGCCAGCCCCGCCAAGTGGCACCTGGCGCACACGACATGGTTCTTCGAAACCTTCCTGCTGAAACCGAACCTGCCGGGCTACCAGCTCTTCCACGACGACTTCACGTTCCTCTTTAACTCCTACTACAAGCAACTCGGCTCGCATCCGAATCGCTCCTTCCGCGGACTGTTCTCCCGTCCCAGTCTCGACGAAGTTCTCGCCTATCGCGACCACGTTGACGGACGAATGTCTCGCCTGATCGAAGGCGCTGACGAGGAAACCGCGAAGCTCATCATCCTCGGCCTCAACCACGAACAACAGCACCAGGAACTGATCGTTACCGACATCAAGCACGCCCTTTGGTCGAACCCCTTAAAACCTGCCTGGAAGAACAATTCACCCTCCCCCGAAAAAACTGTTCCTCCATTTTCCTGGCGGGTGTTCGACAAAGGCCTGTACGGAATTGGATGTAGCGCGGACACCCCCGTCCGCGTCGACGATGGGATCAGTTCCAGCTTCTCCTTCGACAACGAAACTCCCCGTCATCAACTCTTCCTGAACCATTTCTCCCTCGCCTCTCGACTCGTCACCAACGGCGAGTACCTCGAGTTCATGCGCGACGGCGGCTATACCCGTCCCGAGCTCTGGCTCTCCATGGGTTGGGACACCGTCTGTGAGCAACGATGGACTGCCCCGCTCTACTGGGAAGAACGCGATGGCCAGTGGCACGTCTTCACCGTCAACGGCCTTCAGCCCGTCGTAATGAGCGAACCCGTTTGCCACGTCAGCTATTTCGAAGCCGACGCTTTTGCTCGCTGGTCCGGCGCGCGCCTTCCTTTGGAATCGGAATGGGAAGTGGCTGCGTCATCAGTACCAGTGCAAGGCAACTTCCTCGAATCGGCTCTTCTACATCCGTATCCAGAGGGTGCCCCATTCAAGCCTTCTGTTGGCTTGAGTGGGGTGGTTAGTCACCAGATCACCAGCTATTCAGATGTCCAGATGTTTGGCAACGTCTGGCAGTGGACCTCCAGCCCCTACGTGGCTTACCCCGGCTTCTCTCCCGCCGCCGGAGCTTTGGGCGAGTACAACGGCAAGTTCATGTGCAACCAGATGGTTTTGCGCGGAGGCTCCTGCGCCACTCCGCAGTCTCACATTCGGGCCACGTATCGCAACTTCTTCCCGCCCCACGTCCGCTGGCAGTTCATGGGGATAAGGCTGGCCAAATGAGCGCACCAAACTTCCAGGTCGTAACGTCGCCGATAGCCTCAGAAGTCTACGAAGGCCTGCTCAAGAAGCCCAAGTCGCTTCCGCCCAAGCTCTTTTACGACGCCACCGGCTCGCAGTTGTTCGAACGCATCACCGAATTGCCCGAATACTATCCGACGCGCACTGAGCGCGCGATTCTCGCGGGTCACGCACGCGAAATCATCTCCGCTGCCGGAAGCGATCTCTCGCTCATCGAACTCGGCGCCGGCACCGCGTCGAAGACACGCCTGCTTATCGGCGCGGCACTACGGCTTCAACCCAAGCTCGACTACTATCCGATTGACGTCAGCCGCAGCGCCCTGAACGAGGCGGTGGGCCACCTGAACGGCGACTTCCCGGGTCTTCACGTGGCGCCGGTTGTCGACGATTACTCGCGCGGCCTGGGCCAGCTCTCAAAACTTCCCGGCCGCAAGCTGCTCCTCTACCTCGGCTCCAGCATCGGCAACTTCGAACCTATGCAGGCGGGGGCCATGCTCCGCATGATGCGCAATAGCCTGAATCCAGGCGACGCCCTGCTGCTGGGCACCGACATGGTGAAACCCGCCTCAATTCTTGTTCCCGCCTACGACGACGCGCAGGGTGTAACGGCAGAGTTCAACCTCAACATGCTGGCGCGCATCAACCGCGAACTCGACGCCAACTTCAACCTCGACGCCTTCGCCCATATTGCTCTCTGGAATCCCGAATGCTCGCGCATCGAAATGCACCTGGAGAGCACGCGTCCCCAGGTTGTGCACATTCAGCAGCTCGGCATGCGAGTTCATCTGAATAAGGGCGAGCGAATCCACACCGAGAACAGCTACAAGTTCACGTCAACCATCGTCGACGCCATCCTCGACATGGCCGGCTTTACGCGCGAACAAACATGGATGGACGACAAGGGCTGGTTCGCGGTGCACTTAGCTAGGGTGAATGGCAGGATATGAACTTTCGCTGCTGGATCGCAAAGTCCGGTCCGGCTTGCGCCATCAGTTGATCATTTCGTCTATCTGACTATGCGCAGGCTTTTCTGCCCCTGCAAGGCGATTCTCGACAGACTCTCTAAAGATTAGTCTTCTGTGTTTTCCTTACGCCGTTAATTCCGATCATTGGCTTCAGCCCAGTCGGCGTCTTCGAATTCTGGATATCTACCGCGGATCTTTGCACCACGCTGGCATTCGACACCAGCCCTTTGCCTGGACTTCCAAATACTTCCTTCTTCAAGCTCTCGGTGAATAGCATGATGCCTTAACGATAGCCCTCCAGCAGCCTGCATTCTGTGATGTTCGACGGCGACCCTCGCACGAAAGATCGGGTAAGCAAGGTACTTCTGTCACCGTCAAACACGAACGCGGAGAGCCCAAGCCCTCCGCGGCGTTTTGTTTTGTCATTCCGAGCGTAGCGAGGAATCCCTACATCTCCGCTTCGTGCCGGTCGCTTCCCACCGACACCGGCCCATTGTGTGTCGAGATCCGAATCACCGGACTCCCTGACCCGAACTCGATCTTCTTCCCGTTATCATCCCAGGTCTTGCGCGCCTCTTTGCAGACCTCGGCTTCACAACTCATGGGCGCGTGGCCATCGGAAGTCAAAACCACGCCCGATTGATATCCCTTCGGCAGGTTCAGCGAGATCGGCCCATTGTTTGCCTTGGCGTCCAGCTTGCCGCTCTGCCACGACTGGTC